>BNJV01003230.1_pt1 | contig 82026 bp, 119 predicted proteins | sample 8540591 | NCBI WGS metagenome assembly BNJV01 (sample SAMD00202457, study PRJDB9452) | human saliva metagenome | host: Homo sapiens | reverse complement strand
AGCTCATCAGTCAATCTTAAATGATGGGAATTTTCCATTTTTCAATATATTCAACACCTTGCCCTTTTTAAGGTATCAAGTACTACAAATAATGGTTTTTCATCATTTTTACGAGGTTCTTTCAAAAGTTCATACATTTTCTGAATGTCATCTCCTTTTACAGTAACCACATCAAAACCAAATGATTTCATTTTTCTTCAAAAGAAAATGGTTTTAATTATTTCTTCTAAAGTTCCATCTAATTGCTGTTTATTGTGGTCTAAAAAAATACAGTTAAATTATTTAAGTTATGATGAGCAATAAACTGGAATGCTTCCCAACACTGTCCTTCATTTATTTCTCCATCACCTATAATACAGAACACTCTATTACTTTTTCTTATCTATTTGCAATGCTTTTGCAATTCCTCCAACAATTGAAATTCCTTGTCCTAGAGATCCTGTTGTGGCATCAACTCCTTTTGTTCTGAGTCTATCCGGATGACTTGGTAAATTTGTTCCATTTTTATTTAATGTATAAATTTCTTCAAGTGGAAAGAATTCCTTTAATGCTAAAGTTGCATATAATGCAGGCCCTGCATGTCCTTTTGACAGGACAAAATAATCTCTGCCTTCCCAATGTGGATTTTTTTAGAATCTATATTCATAATTCCACCATACAGTACTGCCAATGTTTCAACGATTGACAAACTTCCCCCATAATGTCCAAATCCCAGATTAGTAAGAGATTTCAATGTATTTATTCTAATGTTGGCTGCTAATTTTTGATTTCTTTCACTTTTTCATTATAATCACTATTCACTTTTGGCTCCTTCAAATGATAGTTAACTTTTATTCAATTTCAACAATGATTTATTCTGATTTTTTTGAAGGTACAAATCCAAATGCTACTAAAACAGCAGTTATTCCAATAATTATTCCAGAAACTACCATTGGAGATACGTGTTTTGCCATATTTCCTAATACAATCCCAACTGTTACGAAATCTGCATCAGAGAATGTAGTATTTGCAAATCCTAAATTTCCTAATACCGGTAATAGGATTACAGGTAGGAATGTTAATAATAATCCATTTGCAAAAGCTCCAATTGAGGCTCCTCTTCTTCCACCAGTAGCGTTTCCAAATACACCTGCTGTCGCTCCACAGAAGAAGTGAGGTACTACTCCTGGTAAAAATAAGTGTCCATTTTAACATACCAAGCATAAACAATCAACGATTCCTCCTAGAAGCTGCATAAGAATCCTATTAATACAGCATTTGGTGCATAAGGGAATACGATTGGGCAATCTAATGCAGGTTTTGCATTTGGTACAAGTTTTTCAGAGAATCCTACAAAGGCTGGAACTATTTCTGCAAGAACAAGTCTAACTCCTGATAAGATAATATAAACTCCTGCCGCAAATGTTATAGCCTGAATAATTGCAAATACTAAGTAGTTATCTCCCACCACTTAATTCAGTTTCAACATATTCTTTTCCTGCAACTAATGCCAATATTAAGTAAATTATCATCATTGTCAATGAAATTGAAATTGAGCTGTCTCTTAAAAAACTTAAGTTTTTAGGTAATTTCATTTCTTCAGTTGATTTTGAACCTTTTCCAACTAAAGACCCTACAAATCCTGATAAAACATATCCTATTGTACTGAAATGACCAAATCCAACATCATCACTTCCAGTAATTTTTCTAACGTAAGGTTGTGCCAAAGCAGGGAATATTGCCATTACAAGTCCTAATGTCAATGAACCGATGATTATTAATAAAGGTCCTTCAAATCCTCCAACTTTTAATATTATTCCAATCATACATGCCATATATAGAGTATGGTGTCCTGTCAGGAATATATATTTTAACTTTGTAAATCTTGCTATAAAAAAATATTCCAGAACATTCCAAGTGCCATTATCAGTGCTGTTACTGTCCCATATTCTTTTAATGCCAGTGAAACAATTGCTTCATTATTAGGCACTATTCCTTGAACATGGAATCCCTGTTCAAACATACCGCCCATAGGTGCCAACGAACTTACAACAAGTCCTGCTCCTCCACCTAGTACTAAAAAAATCCTAAAATTGTTTTAATTGTACCTTTCACTATATCTGTACCAGGTTTTTTTCTGAACTAATAACCCAATCATAGCTATTAATCCAACTAAAATTGATGGAACTTTTAAAAATGTCCACTATAAGAGTTAATAAACTTTTCATTTTGACCTCCTGAATTTTTATTTAAATTTTATTTTTACTTTTTGAAATATTCTGTTAATTTTTTTCTTCCAGTTCAGGCATACTTATAATGCTGTCTAAAACAATTAATTTATCAGCTGGAACTGTTGCACTTTCTGCAATATCTTTTTCCCATTACGAATACATCTGCCGCTCCAGGAAGTGCTGATGCCAGGTCAGAATGTTCAACTTCAGCTTCCACACCAATTTTTCTTAAGAACCTTCTTAATGTTCATTTCCACCATAAAGCTACTCCCTAATCCTGATCCACAAACTGCCATAATTTTTCATAACTGTCTCCTCCTAATTTTTTTATAATTTATTTTTTTATTTTTAAAAATTAATATTTTTTTATAATTTCAATATTTCATCATAATCTTTTTGAATTTATAAGTTTTTCAATACTTTCATCATCCTGAAAACAATTCCATTAACTGCATAAGAGTTTCCAAATGACTATTTGCATCTTTAGTTGCCAGAACAAATATCAGCTGAACTTTTAGAATCCCCATAATACACAGGTTCATTGAGTTTCAAAAAGGCTGACTCCTGTTCCCAATGTTCCCGTCTTCAGGGTCTTGCATGCGGCATTGCCAAATTTTCTCTTAAAAATAACGTAGAAGCCTATTTTTTTCAATACTTTCTATCATAGCTTTAATATAATTTTCAGTTATTATATTTTTCCAGTAAAAGGCTTTCCTGTAATTCTGATACTTTCTTTCCAGTCTGACACTGAATCCATTATTTGTATATTACCCTCAAGTATTTTTCTAACATACGAGTTCCTTTCTGAAGTATTCTTCCAATTCTTCATAATCTGTTATTTTTTTGATATTTTTTTCAATAAAAATTATATTTTGTAATTAATTCAAACAAGTCATTTAAAAATACCTAAATGTTCTATATTATTAGTAGTTGCAAAAACTTAAGAATATATTTGCTCCTTTTCCATTTGGAAAATAACACTTTTTCTTTTACAACTAATAATGAAATTCCTGCTTTTAGGACGTTTTTCTGAAATAGGTGCATGTGGAATTGCCATTCCTTCCTCAATAACGATATATGCTCCATGTTTTTCAATCAATTTTTATCATTTCCTCTACATAATCATGCTTAATAACGTTATTTTTCTCCAGTATATCTCCAGCTTTTAGTTATTGCTTCCTTCCAGTCTTTAACCTTATCTACAAATTGAACATTGTTTCTATTAAGCATTTCCTTTTAAAAACAACTCCTACTTCTGATAAATCATCAATTATTTTTATTTTTCCAGCTTATTTTTCAGTTCACTTTACAAGTTTATCCTTATCCTTTATAGCTACATTGTTTTCTATTATATCCATTATTTTGCTTCAAAAGAAACCTTTTTGCTATATTTTTCGTATCCCATATTTTGATAAAAGAATAAAGTCTTCCTCTTTAGGCAATGGATTTATTTTTACAACAGGGAATGTCATAATTTTCTTCCAGATCAATAGTTGATAAAATTAAATCTATATTTGCATAATTAGGCATTGAAGTTTTTATCAGGTAGTATGGTAACACGTCTACAATATCCAAGTCATAATTTTCCTTCAAGCTGTGTTCAAGTACCTTTGAGCTTCCATAACCTAATCCACAAATCAATATTACTTTTTTAGTTTTTCCGCAAGTATTTCTCTCAATGGAAGCCTTTATATGAAACCCCATAAGAGCAATCTCATCTTCAGGAAACTTCACTTCAAAGAGCTCTTCTATTTCCTGTACAGCTTTATTTACCACATCTAAAATAGGATCTTTTTCTATAATCAGTTCCTGAAAAAAACTGAATTTGTAATTTGAATATTATTTTTTTATCCTGTACATAGCAGGCTTTATATGATATAAAAGCCCGTTATAAAGTATTTCATCACGTGTTAAGTCTGTTTTCACAATTTTACTTACTCTAGAAATCATCTTTTTATAATCAGTTCCTCATTTATCCAACCTTCAAATGAATTATTTTTTTAAACTGTTTATATTTATTCCCATTATCAAGTCAGTAATTTCAAGTAACATTTCAGATTTTATTTCATTTTTTTATTCAGAAATTTTTTTGTAAAAATCTTTTCAATTTTTGATACTCTTCCGTATGAATTAAAAAAATTTCTTTGCAGTTAAATCCTTTTCATTTCCATGAAATTTTTCAGAATTTAATAGCAGTAAAACATAAGAAAATATTTTATTGTAACTTTCTTCATTTATATTTAAAAACATTACCTTTTCGATTTCTACAATAAATTTTTGCATTTTCTATATTTTTTTGTTTAATATATTTGAAGAAATAACGAAGAACCTGTGTTTTAACTATTTTTTTGAAGTTTTTATTATTAAGAAAATCAAATATCTTCTCTAGAAAGTTCAATTTTTCTTTTATAAGAATTTCTTGAAAGTTGCCCTTAATACGATAGCCTTTATTATTTTTTTATAAACTACTTCAATTCCCTGTATTTTAAATTTTTTTCTGACATCTGCTTTTAAATCTTTTTATCGTTGTTCTTGATATTTCAAGTTCATCACATACTTTTTGTAATATTAAGCCCTTCTGTATCAAAAATAATATTAACTTTAAAAATTGTTATCCGATCTTCTATTAGATAATTTATGAATGTTTTTCCAAAATGTCAAACAGATTTTTGAAATCCTGATTAGTGTCAAGAGAAATACTATTTTTTATCCTTTTCGGTAATTTTGTAATCAAGTAATCGTAAAATGCTGTCAATATTATTAATATAATATCTGGCTGCCCTGATCTGAAACACTATATTTCTCAGATATTAATTTGAAAGTATATTTTTCCCTTTAATAAGATTATTTAATATCTCAGTTTCCTATAATTCAACATATTCTTCACCTTTCTATAATAATGATACCTTAATAAATTGAAATAATCAATTTAAATAACATTTCAAAGATATTTGAAAAATGTTACCCCCTTTTTCTTTTCCTGTTTTTCTTAACTGGAAGGAATCCAGATAATATATTCATCCTTATTTATGTGAAGATTCATAACAAAAGAGGCTGTCTCAAAATTGAAAAATGAGTAAAAACATATTTATTCATTTACTGAGTTTCACTTATACTAAAAACAGTCATTCATAAAGAAAAAGTCAAAATACACCTGAAAAATCAGGTTGTTGACTTTTTCTAAATTCATTTCCAGTTTTGTATTGTGAAATTCTAACTAATTCATAAATATAGTTTTTACAGTATTTTTAATTTTTGATCAGCTCCTAGTTTGATTTATTTTTCAGATCAAATTTAATAATTATTTCTATCCTTTTTACCACAATATTTACCAATTTATTTGGCACAACAATTACTTTTTACTATTTCTTTTCCTTCGATAGCTTTCTTTATCTTTTTCTGAATCAAAAGCCAGTTTTTCATATTCCTCTTTTGGAAGTCCAATTTTTTTGCTGGTATCGTTTCACGTATTTTTCCATTTATCTGAACAACAAGATTCATTTTATGTTCCTTTGTCAGTTCTTCCTCAAATGTAGGCCATTCCTCCTCAAAAGTAAATGTTTTATTTCCTATAATTTCCCACAGTTCATCAGCAATATGAGGAGCAAAAGGTGCGATTAGAAGTATAACCTTGTCCAATACTTCCTTCCATATTTTCTTTGATTCTGTTGAAACATCATTTTTATCAATTACTTCCTGCTTATAAGTAGTCATATCATTCAGCAGTTCCATAACAGCTGCAATCGCAGTATTAAAGTGGAAGTCATCCTCTATGCTCTCAGTAACCTTCTTAACTGTCTGATGTAATTTTTTCTGTATTTCTTCATCTTTTTCACTTCTTTTTGCTCAAATCAATTCCATAATTATCTTCTTTTTCCAGCATTTTTATCAGCAAATTCAAACGAATCGGAAATAATCAGGAATAATCTGTTTATAAATCTGTAAGCTCCTGCCAGCCCGTTTACATTCCATTCAAGTTCTTTTTCAGGCGGTGCGGCAAATAATGTAAAGACTCTTGCAGGATCTGCTCCATATTCTTTTACAATTTCTTCAGGATCTACTCCATTATTTTTTAGACTTACTCATTTTTCAACTTTTTACAGTAAGTTCTTCTCCAGTTGATTTAGAGAATGCTTTTGTGTCCTTTTATCTCAACATCTTTAGGAAAATAGAACTTTCTTTCATTCTGTGAATAATATGAAGGCCCTAGAACCATTCCCTGTGTAAGCAGTCTCTTAAACGGCTCATTTGTTTCAACAAGACCCATATCTCTCAATGCTTTATGGAAGAATCTCGCATAAAGAAGGTGCATTACCGCATGTTCTATTCCACCAATATATTGATCCACAGGAGTCCAGCTGTCTGCATTTGCCTTTTCAAAAGGTTTTTCAGTATTATGTGAATCCAGATATCTCAAATAGTACCATGAAGAATCAACGAAAGTATCCATTGTATCAGTTTCTCTTCTACCTTTTTTTACCGTTTTGGCAAAATCACATTTTTAAATTCCTCAGAAGTTTCAAGCGGATTCCCTTTTCCGTTAAATTCAATATCAGTTGGTAATTTTACAGGTAAGTTTTCCTTTTCTTCCAAGTGAATATTTCCATCTTCATCATAAATTACAGGAATAGGAGTTCCCCAGTATCTCTGTCTGCTTATTAACCAGTCGTGAAGTCTGTAATTTACAGTTTTTCTTTCCTTTTCCTTCTTTTTCAAGTTTTTCAGTTATTTTTTTATTTTTGCTTCTGTATTTTTTTGTCCCATCAAATTCATCTGAATTAACTAGAATTCCATTTAAAGTATATGCCCTTCCATTTCTTCAACAACTATTTTTTTCAGGGATTTCCGTCCTTTATCAACAGGATTTATAACTATTCTTATAGGAAGATTATATTTCTTTGCAAAGAAAAAATCTCTTTCATCGTGTGCAGGAACTGCCATAACTGCCCCTGTTCCATAATCCATTAATACATAGTTTCCTATCCATAAAAGGTACTTTTTTTCATTATTTTACAGGGTTTATAACATAAAGTCCTGTAAACATTCCTTCTTTTTCCTTGTCTTCTGCTGTACGGTTTATTTTTATCCTCGTTTATCATTTTTATCAACAGCTTCTTTTTAATGAAGGATTTTTCTTTTTAAGACAATCTCTTCAACAAGCGGATGTTCAGGTGCAATTACTGCATAAGTTACACCGAAACAGGGTATCTGCCCTTGTTGTAAATACAGGAATTATAACTTCTCCGTTATTTCCTATGTTCAGATTGCTTTCTTTATCCTGGCTGTTACTGTCAAATTTGTAATCAAGTACAAAATTTATTTCGCTTCCTGTAGACTTTCCAATCCAGTTTTTCTGCATTGCAAGAACTTTATCCGGCCAGTGCCCTTCAGTTCTTCATGTCCCTGAAGCAGTTCTTCTGCATAGTCAGTTATTTTCAAATACCATTGTGAAAGTTCTTTCTGTATTACATCTGTTTTACTATGTCTCCAGCATTTTCCATCTTCAACCTGCTCATTTGCTAAAACTGTATTGCAGTCAGGACACCAGTTTACATAAGATCTCTTTTTGTAAACAAGTCCTTTTTTATACATCTCTATAAAGAACAGCTGGTTCCATTTATAGTATTCAGGAGTGTATGTGCTTATTTCCCTGTCCCAGTCATATGAAAGCCCCATTAGTTTAAGCTGTCTTCTCATATTGTCGATATTAGCTTTTTGTCCACTGCCCAGGGTGTGCTCCATTATCAATTGCTGCATTTTCAGCGGGAAGTCCGAAAACTGTCCCATCCGAATGGGTGCAATACATTAAAACCTTTCATTTTCTTATATCTTGCAATGGCATCTCCTATGGCGTAATTTCTTAAATGCCCCACATGCAGCTTTCCAGAAGGATAAGCAAACATTTCAAGAGTATAGTAGTTCTGCTTTCCCTCTACTTTATTTTCACTTTTTAAAAACATTCTTTTCTCTGCCATTTTTTTCCTGCCACTTTCAATCTGTTCCGGTTTATATTCTTTTACCATTTGTATTCCGACTATAAAAGTCTTTTCCTCCTTTTCATTTCATATATACTTTCAGTTTTTAATTTAACATATCTTAATAACTCTATTATTTTTATACAGTATAACATTTCAGGTTAATTTTTCAATGATTGTTATATTATATTTTTTTCCTTTTAACTTTCAAAAATCTAATTTTTAGATAACATTGCTCCTATATTCTTAGCTTTTGCTACACATTTCTTTCAATCGGATAATCCCTTTTATGATTTCCCATAAAAATTATAAAAATAGTAGTAGTAAGTATCATTTTCAAAAATTTATATACTTATTACTGACATTTCTTTTTCTAATAATTTTTACTTTCTTTTTCTTTTGACTTTATTAATCATTTTTATTATGTTCTAGAAAAATAAAACTGGCATATTCACTATCTTTTCAGGAAATTTAAAATTTCTACTTTTCATCTCTATATTTTAAATACAGACATCTCAAGAATAAAATTTAACATCTTTATAGAAGAAATACATTTTTTTAAATATTTCTGTATCGTCATGGTCTTTGAGATTTTAATTCAATATGAAAAAAGATAATAATTTTCAGTATTTTTTTCTCTTTTGTACTAAAAAATTATCGAATCAACTAGATTTACATATTTCACCATTAAAATAAGGAAAAATATTAACTCTATCTTCCATTTCTTCTAACATTATTAATGTCCAAAGTTATTTGAAGTACGTTATAATTATCTGCTTCAAAAATATACTTTTAACTCTTCTAATTTCGTTTCTTTAAATTCTTTTATTTTTATATTATTATATTCAGCATAATAAAAATCTTTATGCAATACATTTCTGCAATAATCAAAAATCTATATTTTCCAAACATTTATTCTCCTCCGTATACAAAACAACAAAGTTTTGATAAAGATTATCCGTTTCCTCAAGAACACTATTAAAATGTTTCTGTATTTCAAATTCTCCACCCTTTTCTTTAATTTTTTTCAATCAGTTTTATTATGTAAAATGAAATACACTTATGTCACTACTTTCTTTAAACCATAATTTCTTCTATTAAGTCCATATTCTTCCATTTCTTCTTTATTAATTTCTATCCTTAACTTTTTCTCAAATAAAAGCATATTATCAATTTCCTCAGTAATAATCGGACTATGTGTACTAATAATAAATTTTATTCCCTTGTTTTTGATAAATAGTTTATAAGTTTTCATTACTTTTTCTCTGATTTTTCAGGATGTAAATTCAATTCAATTTCATCAATGAAAATTATGTCTCCTTTTTGAGCTTGATATTTTAAATACAAAAAGAAACCTGCTAAAGTTTTTACAGTTGAAGAAACTAAACCCATATTTAATTCCACATTATTTTCGGTTTTTATAAATAATCTGATTAGATTTTATTAATATTTCACCTTCAACTATATTTTGAATATCGATATCTTTTTACAAGATTTCTATAAATTTTTGTTTCTTCCTTATTTTCATATTCTTCTAATTTGGTTTAATCGTATAATATACTCATTTACAGGTTCTGAATATCTTGAAATATTTTTTTAACAAACTCATATCTTGAGATAATTCCAAATTTCTTAAAATGTTATTTCTATTTTCCAATAATTGATTATAAAACAAAATTGCACCACTTCTCTCAGCAGGAAAAATAAATTTCTGCATCATCTCTTTTTATACAATTTTTACTAAGTAAAATATTTAATCCAATATGTTTCTTCTCATTTTCTGTGAATTTATCGCCTAATATTCTTATTACTCCATCAAAAATATCATCTAAATAATCTTCACTATTAAAATAACTTTCTTTTTCCTCAAAAAGTAATTTTTATTACCAACTTTTTAGTTATTATAATTTTTCAGAAGTTATTAATGTTTCACTTTCATAATTCTCATTTTTAAAATTTTCTATCTCTTCACTTAAATCTATCTCTATATAGAAATTTTTTTGAAAAATCACTATTTGCATGAAATATTAGTGGTAATTGCTTTTGAATTTCTAAAACTAACTGCTTTTTCATAATTCTGCTTTAATATTTCATAATTCAATATACATTCTTCTTCTTTTATAAACTTTTAAAAATTAAATACTGTTATTGTTACTTGAAATTTACTTTTTAAACACAATACAACAAATTACTCAAATAAGTCTTTCCTGTATTATTCTTCCCAATTATCAGATTGATTCCTTTTAAATCATTAAGATCTATCTCTCACTTTTCAATAGGACCTAAATTTTTAAATTTTATTATCATAATTTGTTTCCTTTCCTAATCTAATACCCAAAATTTGGACTCTCAATTACCCATTTTCCATTCTTCCTATTAGCTTCTAAAAATTTCTTTTCTTCCTACATATTTCCCATTTTTCGTCATTTTAGCCAATTCTTCTTCCATCATTTCCATTTGAATTTCGCCCATTATTTTAAAAATATTTTCTATTGCTTTTTCATCTTTTTCTGAAATTGACTTTGAATATTCTTCCATTGTTTTTTTCCTGTTTTTTTCTTAAAAAGCTGCCTCAAATTTTTTAGAATTTTCCTCAGCTTTTTAGCATTTTATCAATGCTACTTATATTCTTTATTTCGTCTAAATTAACAGGAAATCCCAGTTTAACCTTTACATAGGCCTTATTTTCGGAAATATAATTTATCTTTTCTATTTCAATTTTATAATACTTAAACATTATATCCATCATTTTAGAAATATAGTCTTCTCAAAAAATCTATTCATTAATTCTTTTTAGATCATTTTCCCCATTTTTCCCCTTGAACAGAAGCTCCATTCATCATTTTTATTCATCAATCCAAACATTTCTTCTTTTGAATATATTTTGCTCACTTCTTTTTCAATTTGTAAATTGTAGTCCTGAATTACATTTTGAGAAATTTTAGCAGATGGCTCTATTTCTATCTGATATTTTTTTCCTGCGTAAAAATTGATAAACTTAGCAATATAAACAAACTTAAAATTATTTTTTCATATTAACACCATCTTTCTTTTATAATAAAACTTCTTCTGACATTCTCTATTAAAAACTTCTATTATTTATCCAGATACATACTACTCTATCCTACTTCGCCATTTCAGCCAATATTATTCCACCAGCAACTGATACATTCAAAGAATTTATATGACCTTTGAGGTGTATCTTAACTACTTTGTCACAATGCTCCTTAACTTTCTTTCTCATCCCATTTCCTTCACTTCCAAGAACAAGACAGACTTTATCAGGATAATCTTCCTCATAATAGAAAGTTTTTCTCCGTCAGCTTCCGCTCCATAAACTTTGTATCCATATTTCTTAAACTTGTCAATTGTATCTGAAATATTCGTAACCTTTACAATATCAACATGCTCTATCGCTCCAGTAGATGATTTTACAACTGTTTCAGTAACCTTTACATTATTTCTGTCCTGAATTACAATTCCGTCAGCTCCAAAAACATTCAGCACTTCTTATTATTGCTCCAAAATTTCTTGGATCCTGTATCTGATCTAAAAATTACTACTATCGACTTGTCCTTTGACAATATTTTACCCAAGAAAAATCAGCTAAATCCATAATAATCAAATTCTGAAACCAAGGCAACTACTCCTTGAGAGTTTTCAGTTCTTCTGTCTGTATAAAAATATTTTTATATTTCTTTTACTTGCTAAATTTAAAATTTCTTTTATCGTATCTTTTTTTGTACCTTTATACACTTCAATTTTTCTACTGTCTTATCTGATCTTAATATCTCCAGAACTGGATTTATCCTATAATTTTTTTCCATTTTTCTTTCCAAATTACATCGTATAAATAAATTTACGATATATTTTGCTCCTTTCTCTGATTTTTATCCTTTAACTTTCCATCCGTCGCTTGTTTTTACTACTTTTAACTTACCATTTAAGAAATTATAGTTAACTTTTTTTATTTCTTATGTTATTTTTTTATTACTTCTTTTGCAACAGAATCTAATCTGTCCATCACTTTTTCTGTTCAGCTTTTTGAAGAATTTTTACCTTTTGAAATGTCAGGCATTTCTCCATATTTTTATATATTCTCCACTAACTATTTTCTCTATATTTTTCAAAAAGACCACCTTCTTCAACTAATACTTCCGGTGTTTTTTTATTTCAATTTCCACATCCGCTTCCTTATTTGATAAAAAGTTACTTTTTGTAACTGTCGTTTCCCTATTTTCAATTATTATTCCCATTATATCCCTTATCATTTCCAGAACACGACTTTGAAGGTAGTTTTCTCCTTCTCCTATTTTTTCTTTTCATATCCTCTTTTACTTCTCTTATTGTTGATTGCTTAACTTCATCCATATCTAAAAATTTTTAAAAAGTTCCACTATTTCAGCTGCATTTTTATCCATTTCCTGCTGTGACATTTTTACATTTTTCGCTTTTTGTTGTACTGTATTGTGCTGTAAAATCCCAGTGAAAAAACCAATAAAAAAATAAAATTGCAATTCTTTTTTAAAGCATTCCTGCCTCCTTTCATATTTTTTTATTTTATTATAATCTATTTACTGTTTTCTACTTTATTTCTAAAAAAATTAATCAGTTTATTTTTCATTTTTCCATGTTATTATACAAATAACAAAAATCAGGAGGTTATTATGAAAAATATATTTACTTTACTATTATTTGCTTTATGCTTTTTCAACGTTCGGTGCAAATGCAAAGGAAGGACTTAACAACGAAAATTACATCAAAAAGTAAGTTTCTTCATGACTAAAAAAACAGCTGGAAGATTCAATTAAAGAGAACGCCAGTAGACAGTGTAGATAACAAAGACACTCAAATATACGTTTATACAGATGTAAATGACATGCTAAACAAAGAGAATAAATTTTTCAAGTTTTCATGTTTGCTGATGATATGCTAATTTCTTCTGTATTTATGACTCCTTCTACAGAAGCAGAACATAAAAAGTATTTTTAAATTCTTATATGAATTTTTTCAAAAACTACACCAGAAAGTAAACTGAAAAAGTAGAAAACAAAAAGGTAAATGCAGTTCTTTACTACAACAATGCAATGCTTCTTCTTGTATACTATGATAAAAGTACTAATTCAACTGTTGCTGTAACTCAATTGGCAAATGATGAACTTATAAATATGAGAATTGACGAAATCAAGAATGCAGAGTAACAAAGTCTTTTACTATTCTAAATTTTTTTATGAAAGGACATATTTCTGAAAAATCCAGTAATTTCAGAACAAAAGTCAATAAATGGAAAAATAATAGATATGAAACTATTAAATGAAATAATATAAAAAAATAGGACTACCTAAAAAATTAAAAATGATGTAAAAAAGCTGTATCAAAAAGAAAAACTTAAAAAATCATCTGAAAAACTATATTTTAGTAAATGAAAAAATATAGTTTTTTTATGTATCATATACATTTTTCTATATTAAGACAGTCCATTTTACTTTTTTTAATTTTTAGATAGTCCTTTTATATTATATTTTCTTTAGTTCCTTTATATATAATTTTCCCATTTTTCCACATAATGCTGACCATTTTTCTTTATATGCTCTTTTTCTTCTTCAGTCAGTTTTCTTACAACTTTAGCAGGACTTCCTAAAATAAGAACCCCTTCCTCATAAGGAATTTTATGTGTTACAAGAGATCCTGCTCCTACCATGCAGTTAGGTGCTATTTTTGCTCCATTTAAAATTGTACTTCCCATTCCAACAATAACATTATCTCCTATTTCACAGCTGTGAAGTATGGCGTTATGACCTACCGTCACATTTTTCTCCAACTATACATGGAAGTCCAAAAATCCGTGTGTACAGTGGCATTATCCTGATACGTTGCTGTTCTTTCCTATTGTTATTTTCTCCACATCTCCTCTTATAACTGCACCCAAACCATACATTTACACCATCATGAAGTTCCACATCACCTATTACATCTGCACTTTCTGCAATAAAAACTTCACCTGTAATTTTCAGGCTTTCTATCTCCAAGCTGATAAATCATTTCTATTCCTCCTGTTAATCTTTCTGTAATTTTTCCAGAACAGTTTTCATTAGTTAATATCATTGTATTTATTTATTCTTTTTCTTCATTAATTTAAGATACATTTTCTTAAATTCTTCATCTTCAGAAAGTTTTTCTCCATAAGATCCGGTCTATTTTTCAGTAGTCTTCTCAATGGATTTCAATAATCTGTACTCATCTATTTTTGCATGATTTCCCACTTCTTAATACCTCAGGGACTTCATACCCTTCAATTTCAGATGGACGAGTATACTGAGGAAATCTAAAGTCCATTATAAAAGAATCTGTTTCAAAAGACTCTTTTTATAACTCCTTCTTTTTATTCTTGTTACCGAATCCATAAGTACAAGGGAAGGCAAATCTCACTACTGAGAACATAATCTCCTATTGATATTTCTTCATCGACAAACTTGTCAATAACCCTCTGATCAAGACCTTCATATCTTCCCGAAATCAGTACTATTTCTTTTTTTCAGCCAGTTCTGTTACCTTCTGATGATCAAGTCTTTTTCCCTGTGGAGAAACAAATACTGTATATGGCTTTTTCCCCGTCACTGTATCTTTTCCTTAAAAAAATTCCAGTAGGGCTTCCAGGTTTTAAAAACCATTCCTGCTCCTCCACCAAATGGAATATCATCCATCTGGCTATGCTTATTTCCGCTATAATCTCTTATATTTACAATATTGTAATCTATTATTTCCGCATCAACTGCCCTCTGGATAATTGTCTGTGACAAATATAGCTCAAACAGTTCCGGAAATAAAGTTAAAACAGTAAATTTCATTTATTCTCTCATTCCTTCTATTAATTCTACTTCTATCCTGTTATTTTTTTAAAATCAATCTTTTTTTACAAATTCATCTACTAAAAGGTACCATTATTTCCTTTTTGCTCACAACATCTTCAATTATAAGTATATCATGAGCTGCAGTTTCCATTACATCAGTAATTTCTCCTATTTTTCATTATTGGAAAAAAACTTCAACTCCAAGAAGATCCTTTATGTAAAACTCGTCCTCATTTTTCAGGCAGCAAATCTCTTCTTATTTTCATTTGAAAATCCATTCAGTTCCTTTGCCTGATCAATATTCCCAATTTCTTCAAAAGTCTACAATCAGTTTCTTTGTCATTCAGCCTTTTTAATATTTTTTTATTGTAAGAAGTTTTCCTTTTATCTTCTTTTTTTCAAGCAGAACTCTTTCACCTATAATTAACTCAGTTTCTGCAAAAATTGAATTCATTTTTACACTTCCAAGTAAAGTGATGAGTTCCTATAATTGTTCCCTATATTTATTAAATTTTCCATTCTATTCCTTTTCTATTTTTATTTTTGAAATTTCTGCTTCCTTCAGCTATTTCTTTTAGCTCAGAAAGAGACATTTCATCAAAGTTAGCAGCAACAGCTGATATAATTCCTTCAACTAAAGGTGCATCTGCAATTTTCAACTTCAACTTCCTCTTTAAAGATCTTCTACTGCCTTTGCTGCATTAAATATAGAACTTCCCATATCTACAAATACTAAAAACTCCTTGACCTTCATCTGCTCTTCTTATAGCATCTTTTAATTGTAGTCCACAGTTGCTCCATAGACTTTTCTGATTTATATTTCCTCCATTTTTCAATTTTAAAATCCTCCTGCTGCAGCAGTTTTTGCAAAAATTTGATAACTTCCTCTGCTAATTTATTGCTATGGCTCACTACAACAAGCCCTACTAATCCATTTCCTTTAATTTCCATTATTTCTAAAATTCTCCTTTCTGCTGTTCTAATTTTTGTCCAGTTTTTAAATACAGTTCTTTTATTTACTATTTTCACTAAGTTTTCCTTCTAATTTTCTCCTAAAAGCCTGTCAAGTATTATTGACACAGCACTTCTTACAGATAGGTGGTTATATTTTGTTTTTCCTCTCACCGGTTCCAGAATTTTATACGACATATCCATTATGTCATTTGTCAGTCCCCAACCTGTACCAAACAGTATAAGATAAGGAGTTTCATCCTCTACCATTTCTTTTCCAAGAGCATCATATGACACTGTATTTGGAAATATTTTAGCTGACGTTGTTATTACTTTAGGAGTTTTTCCTTCAATTTCAGCTATTGCAGCCACTGCTGATTCCACTGAATCTGATAAATCTGTATTTTCAAAAGGCTTCCTTCCTATTTTTATTAAATTCTATCCCGTCTCCTTCAGTCCAGTAGTTAATTATTCTGTTTGTAAGTTCCTGCTGTGCATCCACAGGAGTTATTATAAAATATTTTTATATCATATGTTCTGCATGTTCTTGATATATCATGAATATCAAAGTTTGTGACAGATGTTGCCACAACATCACTATTTCTGTTATAAACAGGATAGTGAACAAGTCCAACGTAAATATTATCTCTCATTAGTCTTCAGAATTTTTCCTTTCCTTTAGCTTTTTATTTTCCTTATCCTTAATATATATTTCTTTTCCCTGTTTTTAAGTTCCACACAGGCTATAATTCCATTCTTATATGAGCCTGTATCAATACAGTGCACATCATTTTACATAATGTTTTATCTTTACCGTCCTTGCTAGGAGTATGTCCCAAAAGTATATAGCTTTTCCTGTCCTATTATTTGTCCAGAAATCATTCCTGTCCCATATAAGAAATCTATGTTCCTGTTCATCTTCACCTTTAGTAGTGTCAAATGCCGCATGGACAAATAAGTTTTTCTTGCCTGAAATCATTATCGGAATTCTGTCAAGCCAGTCCACAAACCATTTTTACACTTTTTATCCTTCACGTTCCAGCCATTCTTCAAAAGTTAATGTATCCCTACTTTTCTGAATTATTGTAAAAAGATTTCTGAGTTTTCTCCCGCCATTACGGTACCAGTGCTCATTATCTCCTGATTCCATTGCCTTTTATAAGCATATCCTCATGATTTCCTCTCAAATGCTTTTATATTATACCCTTCTTTTTCTAGGTCATTGTATTTTTATATAATTCATATGTCTGAGATCCCTGTCACATGAGTCTCCCAATATAATAAGCAAATCCTTCTTTGTAAGCTTTTATTTGTATCCAACAGATCCTTTCAAACATTAAATAATGACCATGTATATCACTTGTTAGAAATATTCTTTCATAGTCATTTTCATTTATCTTTTCTATCTTCAAATTTATTCACCTTTTCATTTTATTGCTTAAATTCTACCTTTTTGACTTCCATTGTCAATCAAATTTATGCAGTTTTTCAAAAATTTTCTTTACTATCCCTGGATTTTTATATATAATACTAAACAAGAGGTGATTATATTGAAAGTGTCAATAAAAGGAATATATGAAGAGTCATAATGTATCAAGACAGACTATTTACAACCGTATAGAAAAAGGGACTTCTAAAAACTGTAAAGGAAGGAAATAAAATTTACATTGTAAAAAGAATTTTCAAATAGTCAGAAAGCTTCCAAATCAAAATCTGAAAAATTTGATTTCAGTGAAATAGCAGAATATCTGGAATTAATAAAAAGTTCCAATGAAATGCTGAAAAATTTTGATTACAGTTTTCTTCGTAACCGTCTTTCCTCAATAGAAAAAGGCTCTTATTGACTTTCAGAATGGATATAAATAAATCTAATGAAATTTTATCTCAGAAATTTCAGCAGTTCAGAAAGATATTTCTGAAAGAATTCAAAATATTGAAACTAAAATTGACAATCTTGAAAAATAGACTGGAAAAATATTTTTTTCTTCTGATGATGAATATCATGAAAAATATAAAAAAATCATTTTGATGAAAAACTTCTATCTGTATCTGAAAACAAATCAAAAACTTGAAACTATAGAAAGACAGAGTATCATAATTGGATGAAAAACTTGAAGAAATTTTTAAAAAGAACCGATAATAACAAGAAATCATTGAATATTTTTAAAAGATAGAAAAATAAAGTTTTCAAATTTTTAAAAATTTTTATTCTATCTATTGCATTTATGATATTTTTATAGGGTAAAATATATAATATAAATTCTAAATTAAGGAGGAATATTTATGAATTTTATGATACTAATTGGTATCGTCATTATCGTTGTTGGTTTCTCTGAAACTGGACGTTCTTGCTGTTGTTCTTACTGCCGGGGATTGCTACAGGACTTGCAGCAAAAAATGGATATTTTTAAGTATTCTTGAAATTATTGGTAAAGCTTTTGTGGACAACAGACTTATGTCTATTTTCCTAATCAGCCTTCCAGTTATTGCAGTACTTGAAAGATATGGTTTAAGAGAAGAAGTGCAACATTAATTTCAAGTCTTAAAAAAATGCCACTGCAGGTAAAATTTTAGGGGACTTTACATGATTATCCGTTCTGTTGCCAGTGCCTTGTCAATCAGAATAGGTGGCACATACAGTTTATCAGACCTCTTATTTTTCCCAATGGCTGAAGCTGCTGCAAAATCTCACAAAGCAGAATGAGTTAACTGAAAAAAAGAAACTGAAGATCTGAAAAGTCTAAGTGCCGCTATTGAAAAACTACGGTAACTTCTTTGCTCAGAATATATTTTTATAGGAGCATCTGGACTGCTTTCTAATTCAGGGAACTCTACAGGAAAAGTGGATATAATGTTTCGCTTAAGGATCTTTCGTTATTTTCAATTCCAATGAGAATTGTTGCCATAATACTTACTATTGCTCAGGCATATATCTACGACAAAAATTATGTCAAAATAAAGGAGGTAATAAATAATGGACTTAAAAGCTTTTTTTACAACTTTTATCAGAAATTATTTATATCCTTTGTGGACTTGTCAGCATTAGCGTGGCAATAAGGGGACTAAAAAATGAAAAAGCAAAAATCGGAACATTTTTATTCTGGTTTATTTTAGGAATTATATTTATTCTTGGGAAAAAAACTATCCCTTATGCAGTTACAGGTGGAATGCTTGTAATTTTTAGGGATTAATTACTGTAACAAAAGCAGTTACAGATAGGTACATTTAAGGAAAGTTACACATGAATTTAAAGTAGCTCAAAGTGAAAAAAATTTAAAAAAATAAAAATATTTATTCCTGCTGCATTAATTGGAATTTCAGCTTTCCTTATATTACAATTTAAAAATTGGAAAAGTTACTATTCCGTCAGCAGTTGGTATAGGTGGAGGAGCATTAATAGCACTTCTTGTGGCTTCACTTATTATAAAACCTAAGTTCAGCGAAACATCTGAAGATACTTCAAGATTGTTAATGCAAATTGGAGCAACTGCTCTTTTACCTCAGCTTCTTGCGGCTCTAGGGAGCTGTCTTTACAAAAGCCGGAGTTGGGAAGGTAATCGCTCAAAGCATTTCATCAGTAGTGCCTTCAGGTAATATTGTTGTAGGAATTATTATTTATGCAATTGGTATGGCATTATTTACTATGATTATGGGAAATGCATTTGCGGCATTCTCAGTAATAACTGTTGGTATTGGAGTTCCGTTCATATTAAAACATGGAGGAAATCCTGCCGCTATCGGTGCATTAGGAATGACTGCAGGTTACTGCGGAACACTTATGACACCTATGGCTGCAAACTTTAATATTGTTCCTGCTTCCATCCTTGAAATTAAGGATAAAAACAGAATTATTAAAACCCAGTTACCTATGGGACTTACAATGCTGGTTATACACATTATATTTATGATACTGTTATTTAAAAGCATAACTGTAGCCAAGAAAGGAAAATATTATGAAAAATACTTGTTACAGGTTTTGATCCTTTTGGAGGGGAACCTATAAATCCTGCTATTGAATCAGTAAAAAGACTTCCTGACAATATTGCAGGGGCAGAAATTATCAAACTGGAAATACCCTACAGTTAGAAAGAAATCTCTGGAAAAAAATAGAAGAAGCTATAAATGAACATAATCCTGATGTTATTCTTTCAATTGGTCAGGCAGGAGGAAGATTTGATATTTCAATCGAACGTGTTGGAATCAATCTTGATGACTTCCGTATTCCTGACAATGAAGGGAAATCAGACTATAGATGAACCTATTTTTTCCTGATGGAGAAAATGCTTATTTAGTTAAACTGCCTGTAAAGGCTATGGTTCAAAATGTACAGAAAAACAATATTCCTGCTTCTGTTTCCTACACTGCCGGAACTTTTTGTATGTAACCATGTTTTTATATGGTGTTCTGTATCTTATTGAAAAAAATATAAATGTAAAAAATCAGGATTTATTCACATTCCATTCTTACCTGAACAGGTTGTGGATAAAAAGAAATACACCTTCAATGGAATTAAGCACAATAGTAAAAAGGACTTACTGCCGCTATTGAAGCAATTGTTAAAAAAATGATGAAGATATTAAGGAAGTTGGAGGAACAGTATGTTAGTTTCTAACATATTGACTATAGATTATAAACTGGGGAGAATAAAATGACAAAATTGTTTGTATACGGTTCTTTAAGAAAAGGGATGTTTTAATCACCATTATCTCGAAGGAATCGCCGAATATAAGGGATTATTTTATGTAAAAGGAGATAATTTTACTCTTACAAATCAAAAATATCCTGCCTTAATCCTGTCTGATCGGAATACAGAAGGTAAAACCTGAAGATTTTACAATAGAGAGCTATATGAACTTTCTGACAAGTCTTTAGATTTAGACAAAGTATTTAAAGGATATGGATGAAATGGAAGGGATATTATGGAGAAAAATATTGAAAAATCATTATGACAGACTTCTTCTTGATATATATGACAGTGATTATAAAGAAAAGTTGACAAAGCTTATGTCTATGTATATAATCTTAATAATCCTGAACTTAAAGATACTTTAGGGTGAAAAATTAAAAGATAATGATTTTCTTAATTTTTATACTCCTCAAAAAAATAAATAATTTAACTTGATTATAAACTAAAAGCCCCAAATATACTAAACCATAAGGCAGTATAATAGGCTTTTTCCTAATATTAATAATATATTACACCTCATATTTAAGTATTTTCAATAGTGTCCCCATTTTTATCTCTACCTATTTCATCCAATTATTTTGTGATTTTGCTCTATTGATTTCATTCAGTAGATTTTTATTTTTCAGTAGCATCTTCTAAATCTTTACTTGATTTAAGAAGTTCCAGTATTAATTTTATAAAAACTTAAATTGTAAATCAGTCATACCTTCCATATTTTTCTCCTTTCTCGACCTTATTTTTATCTTTCTTTTCCTTACAAGAATAGTATACTATACATTTATATAAATAATAATGTCTTTTTATGAAATAAAAGCTCATTCACTTTAAGGCTTTTTCTTATTATACAAACTATTACTTTTATCACTAAATATCCAACTTAACTCTTCTTATATCAGCACCTACACCATTAAGTTTTTCTTCAAGCTTATCATATCCACGATCTATAAAATATTATTATTCTCCCTTACCAGTAGTTATTTTTATTGACTTCATTTTTACATAAATTTTTATTATCTATATTTGTCTCCCAAATGTCCCCATGTATTTAATATCCCTATACTTCATTTTTACCTTTTTATTATACTCATTTTATTGAAAAATAAGAAATTTCAGGATATAATTTATTGAGGTGATTATAATGTTGTTAGAACAGGAGAGCAAATTGAGAATGACTTGTTTCATATTTTTGGAACAGTTGAACTAGATTATGAGAAGTAGAAAAAGAATAAAAATAAAATGCTGAAATAATAGAGTATTATTGCAGGAAATGACTTTTCTTATATAAAAGAATGGCTTAAATTAATCAAATTTGTAACTAAAGATATAGACTACATAGAATGCGTGACAGGACATGATCATGCAAATACAAAGAAGACATTTTTCTATATGGAGCAAAGAAAATGTATAGTTGAGCTATAAAGAAGAAGTAGAAAGCATGTGAAATTCATGAAGCAATCGACTACGAAATAATGGAAGAAGAGGACTTTGAACTTGTTTGGCACTTTTCAGAAATACTCATGCTGTTTGAATTCCAGAACAGCACTATATAAACAAAAAGAGCAACTGAAACTTTTGGTAATATAAAAACACCCTATTTTTGGGTGTTTCTTATATTTAAAGAGTATACGAATATCTATTCCAAATGTACTCTAAAATTTACTTACATCACTCGTTATTTTTATTCTAATATATTTGCTATATTTTCTTCAATTTCTGTGCATTCCTCTCAAATTTATTTTCAGATTGTATTATAAGTTTATATTCTGAATTTATTTCTAAAATTGTATAACTTCCATCTACAATGGTAAATATATAGAAGTAGACAGTTCATTTTTCCTTTGTTTATTTGAGAACATATCTGGACTTTTAACTGTTATACTTACACTTAGATTCTTTATCTTTTTCTCTTTTCGTTTTCATTTTCTGCTTTTTGGTTTCATGTTTGTTTTCATTTCCAAAGAAGTCGTTAATATTTTTAACTATTGATAGTTTTTCATTACAATTTGTTCCTTTCCAAAACACATTAAATTCTATGTTTTCATTAGAATCGCTATTAGAAAACCTTATAACTTCTTTCACTTCAACACTTCTATTTTCAGATACATCAAATTTGAAGTCTATTGGTGAAGGGTATTCTTTATAATATTTTTCAATTTCTTTCAATATATTTGAAGAAATTTTTGACTGTAAGTTTTTCTGTAAATAAGCTTTCTTCTTTTCTAGCTCTTCAAATTCATTTTCTTGAAGATAATAGCAATATACATGAAATTTATTAGAATATATATTTTTCCAGTAAATCATATAACAAATCATCAAAATTCATCATCAACGCTATAATTTTTATTATCATTTATAACAAGTTCGTGAATTTTTAGTGAAGAATTAAATCTGTTCAAAAGCTTCTAATTCAGGATATTTTTCTTTAGCATAGAAATTATTTCCTTTATAATATTTTTATTCTATCATTCATTTTAATACACCCACTTTCTCAATTCACTTCTATTTTTCTATATTTAAAATTTTTATTATTTTATCATATTTTTTCCTCAAATCTAGTAAGATTAGATTTTAATTGGCTAACATCTCCATCTTCAACGCTTTTCTCGTTATAGTCAGCTTTGTTTCTAATTCCACATAATTTCTTAGCCTTCGCAATAATTTTTCAGTTCTCCTCTGAGTTAAAATTTTATCTACTCGCTCTTTTTCTTTTTCATCATCTGATTTAAAGCTCGTTCCAATTTTATATTAAAATCTATTGTCTGTTGATGTAGACCATCATCAAAAATTTTCAGAGTTTTGATTATTATTCAGTTTGAAACCCAACAAATTTGATAAATGCATAATTCTGATATATATAGAATAACTAATATCTTCCGACTGCTGAATTTTAAATGTGGTTTTTCAAGTTTGTATAAAATTTCTCCAGATTTTTCAATTCTTCAGATTTTTTCTAAAAGCAATTCTAGTATCCTTATATGGTTTCACTTTTTCTCCTAATTTTATATATTATATAATATGTATTTATATATTTCTTTTGATTATAAATATATTTTTCTTTTGAATTGAAAATTACATATTTCTAATTATTTTATAGAGATAAGTATACCTAACTAATTAAAAATCAAGCGCAAATCTTTTTGAAAAATAGAATAGAAAAATAGTCAACTAAGATAGCTGACTATTGGATGATAATCACGAAAAGATTGCATATTATTAACAAGGCTGTTGTTTGTACCACATCATTCTTTGTTTTTCAATAGAAAGACAGCATACCAACTGTCAATATATATTAAAAATATTTATTTACTGGTGAGGGATCAATGGTGCCGTCAACTTTTCTATCTAGAATTTCCCATACTGCACCATTCCCTAAATTAAAAATCATTTTCATAAGAGTTCCTCCTTTTTCATATACATTGATATGCAGAGTATCTACTACATTTATGATTATTTTCAATAGAGATTCCCAGATAGGTTGATGATAGATTATATCATTTCTTTCTTAGTTAGTCAATAAAAAGAAAGGGTAACTAACTAGCTACCCTAATTCAATAAATCTTTTATATTATTATAACATCCTGTTTTCAAAATGTTCAAAATATGTTTCTACACTTCTTTTCTGCTGTCACATACAGTGATTTATCATGTTTACCATGCTCTTTTAAATCTTCAAGCAGAGCAATTATAAGATTTTTAGTTTCTGTGAGCTTCTTCATCAAGAATTGTCATGAACACTTTTTAATACAGCCTTGTCAATTATATCTCTCAGATCCAGTATATATTTTCATGCTTTTCTCCTCAATCTTAAGGTCTATTTCTCTTAAAATGATTATCCAGTTGAGACTGATAAATATTATCAATAATGTACTGAATTATTCTTTTTCTGTAAGCTCCATCTTAGTCCCTGAGATGGTAAAAGTTTAGCACCATTTCAAGACCTTTACCTCTCCTATAGTGTTCATGTTCATGCCTGCATGAATTTCTTCATTCTGTCTGTGTTTCAAGTGCTCTTTTACATAAAAGGCACTACAGAACGATAAGTATTATTATTGTTAAGCACATAAAAACTATTGAAATCCCATGATTTTCTATAGTACAGCATAAGCCACTTTCAACTGCATTGCTATTCCTACTTTCTTCCTAGATAGTAGATAAACCCAGCACGTGCTAACAATTCCCCTATCACTTTTGAAATTATCACGATAGTTAATGTCAGCATAAACATTTGACCTTGAATAATCACGCTTGTAGTCAATAATATTAAAATTAGTTTATTATCAGTAGCAGAGAGCTTTTTCGGTCTCCACTACTTTTTCAATTGCTTTATCTACCACCTTGTCAGTTGTTTTTCAATTATTTTTCCGCTTTTCTGCTCCAGTTTTTCTACTATTCTTCCAGTACTGGAGCTTTTGCTAAACCCTTCTGTTTATCCTCATTGAGCTTCTTTCTATTTCTCTTGCGATAGCGTTTTCATCAATTAATTTGTCAACAGTCGGTCTCAGTCTTGGCGGAAAAAGCTTTCAGAACTAAATTTGTACTGTCAATACAGCCTGCACCAGCCTTTCCTCATTGGGCTTGACCCCTTCAGCAGTTCTCGAATGCAATCCCGTTTTGGTATAAACAGTGCTATGTATCTTGCCATTTTCTTTTTAAGCAAATATGTGTATCCTTTTACAAGATATGTTGAAATTCCCTTTACTACAAATCCAGCCAATGCTACTGCCACTAGATTTATTATATTTTCCTCAAATTGATTTATACTGTTGTTATCACGTTCATTTTACATCCACCCTTCAAAATATACTTTTATAGATATCGTTTCACATATTCCCGTTTTTCTCTTTTTCCGAGCTTCAAAATCGCTATCGTTATCTGATGAAAAACGGTTCCAATAATCGTTATAAGGACATTTGTCCTATAAAGCAAATAACTTCCCTTGTTTCCATATCTTCGAATTTTAATAGATTCAGTTTCTAATTTCATTTGTAACTCTTGGTTTTGCTCCTCTGTTATGGATTCCAAAAGTTTCGGAAATATTTTTACTTAATATCTCTGCCAATTTTTTTAGATTTTTCACTTGAATACCAGTAAAGTGCTTCTGTTCCTGAAGCAATTCCGTTAAACAATTACAGTGCAACGATAAAAATCAAGTCTGATTTTATAACCATTGACTATCCCAATATTTTTCAACCTTGTTATATCCCCTGTTATATTTTACGACTTCATACTCATTTTTAATGTTTCCATAAAGCATATCAGCAAGTTCAGTATTGTAAGCAAGTTCAGTCTCTTTTTGTATGAGGGGTTAATTGCTCCACAATCATTCCGCCATGCTAATTATTACACAAATTTTTCATCTTACACCATCTCCTTCAAATATTTTTCTTTTCTATCAACACGATTCAACCACCCAGTCAAAACTTTCTGTGTTGGATTATATTCAACTACAGAATGATAAAATTTTCTGTATACTGTAGTAATCTCTCAAAATTCTTCTGATTTTCCTTGTTCTTCCACTTCATTTAATGCCTTTATGGTTTTATTACCAAAAATACCGTCTACAACCAAATCATACCCAAAATAGCTATTTAATGTTACTTGTGCCTTTTTAGTTGCCCATCTTTCCCTGAATTAAAAACTCCAATCACATATTGAAAGTGCGACCTTATCGTACTTCATTTAAAATGATGTTTCAGATAATATCCTTTTTCAAGTATGCAAAATTCTTTTGTCAAATTCTTCATAGAACCATAATATCCGTTTCTTCTTGCTTCATCTTTAGTGACTCCCCATGTTGTTTCCTCCACCCCTTTATCATTCTTGTCGTTAGTGCAACCACCTTCGATAGCCAACATAAAGCTAAAAATTTTATCAAATCGATCCATTTATACCGCTTCCTTTTCAACTTTTTTATGTCCTTCGTTAATTTCGTTATTTCTGCTTTTTATTAAATCCATTTCTGCTTTTATCTCTGTTATTCTTTTCTTCAGTTTCATTATGTCAAATCCAAGAGCCTCACCGTTTTTCCTTTCCTTTCCTTCCAGTTCCTTTTTATACTTAACAAACTCTTGTTGTTTCTGATGTCTCACTTCTTTTAAATATTTCCAGCTTTTCTGCCTTGTCCTCAAATCCAAGTATTAGAGTCTTTGTCCCACTTACTGTACTCATTTGTGCATAGGTACTGTCTTTATTTCCTCGCTATCTAAGTACTGTCCATCTGAAAGAGTTATAAGACCTGCCTTTATTTTTCAGAAATTTTCATTTCTCTAATAATTCCGTTATCAATTATTGCATTATTAATTTCGACATAGGAAATATAAGTTTCTCCTTCGACATATTCACTGCAATATTTTAACTTATCAGCTTCAAACTCTTCCTGTGATGGTACTAAATATATTCCTATTAGCTTTCCATTTTTGTCGTATAAATACACTCTAAATTCTTCCATTGTTTTTCTCCTCTCTTTTTAAAATCCAATTTTCTTTCTCATTTCAAGTAATTTGACTTTTCTTTCTACAGCAGTAGTCTTTTTGATGTAATGTTTCTAGTTACATCTACTCCTGAATGATTAGCAAATTCTTGCCAAATCAATCCCTCCGACTTCTGCCAGTAAATTAATACTTGTCTTTCCTAAGTGAATGAGGGATAAAGATTATCTATTCCCACAAGCTTTCCAATTTTTCTTACTCGATCACGTATAGTTGATTTTGCTCATTTGCTTATACTCCATTGTATTTAGTAACAAATAAGTATTCTATGTTGCTTTTCCTATATTTCCAACCACTCCTTTATCAAATTTAACGTATTTTTCAAATATCACAAATTCCACAATGTTCTTTTTCTACAATTCCATTTTATTATCCCATTTTCTAAATCTAAATTACTCATTTTTAATTGGAATGTAATGCCGATATTCGACATCCAGTATCAATAATAAGATTGAATATTATCTGATCCTGTAAATCATATTTTTCAGATAATTTCATTTTCACTTGTATTTCCACTATCTCTTTTACTACTAAATAGTAGCTTTCTCTCCTATTTTCCACATCTGTAACTTTTTAACCTGTCCAGTTTGTCACGGAACGGATGCACTTCAATCAAATCTCTTTTAACGCTCCATATATAAAAGCTACTTATTGCTGTTATTTTTGTTGTTGATAGTCCTTGCATTGTTACTAAAGCTTCCTCCCTACAGTGTCTTATGGTATTTTTCGAGTATGCTTATAGTACTTCTCAAAGTATCTTTATTTAACAAATACTTATTTTTCATATTTTTAAGATACCCAATAAACTGACTTTCATGCTGTTTGTATAAGTCCTGTAAGTTGTGTTTTTCACTGCTTCATTTCTTGCTATACAGCTATTTAAGTATTCCTTGTAAATCTTCCAGTTGCTTGTTATTTTCCCATTTTACATCACTCCTATACTTTTTATTACAGTATAACGTATTTAAACAAATTGGAAAATTTATGCAGTTACACTACTCTGTAACAACTTTAGATTATATGTTTATAGAGAATGGAACATTAGCTATTCTAGAAGTTGGAATTAGAAATCTTAAAAATAAAATTGGAATCCCATCAAACTCTACTATAGTATCTGTTAGTGTTGCTCAAAGCTCCGGATACTGTGAGTATTGCACTCACAACTATGAATCTGATACAGCTCACGTTGGGCATATCATTCCTAAAAATAACCAAAGGGTAGCTACAATAAATGTCGTACTATTTAAATTTAGTACTAATTAATATCCAATTGTTAACCAACGGACACCAGTTCTCGCGAATTCGTTAGAAGGATTCCGTCCATACGCTCTAAATTGCTTACCGCTGATAGGCGTTGTCCCTATTCTATGTGCTCCACCACCTGTATCTGATACAACAATCTGATAACTGTTAGAGTCCCGAGTAGCTTGTGGTGGTGTGAGCAACATTATCACCGTTAGGGATTGTCTCCACACCCCATTGTATTATTAGTCCAAAAGGTACTCTCATCCAGTTGTTGCCATGTTTGAATAAATTTTCCACTTTATCCGAAAGTCCAACATTCGTAATATCCACAAATTTAGTAATATCGAAACTTGTACTTGTGTGACTCTGTGTGCACTTGTATATTTTCCCATCAGTCAAATCATTTATATACCATTTCCCAGCTTCTTTATTTTCAACTTTACTTACATATCCACCTAATGTTTGTCCTATTGCTTGTTTCCAAGTTTCCGCATCTATTGCATTTCCTGCTTCTGTCCCGAATTTTACAATTCCTGCTTTTTCTATTGTGGCGTTTGAAGTCCGATTATCCAAATGCTCCAATAGTTCATATAATTTCATAGGAAATTTCTTGAAACTTTTCTTAGATCAGCAACTGTGTCTAATTGGAACAACTCGAATAATTCATTTTGAGTAGCCGCAGGTATAAAAAGTATTTTCATTTATTTTTATTAAATCTAGTGTTGTTTGTTTCATTTTTCTCCCTTCATTTTAATATACAATTTTTATGTCGTACCAAATTGGTATAACTTCATAAATCAATTCCAGCCAGTAATCTGAAATACTCTTTTTATCTACAGTGCTAGAATGAAAAATCTACAATATACTGAAAAATTATTTTTATCATTCGTTATTGTTACGTTGCCGTTATAGATAAAAATATAGTTTCATTGTGTCTTTGAAATTCTGTAAAGTGGTTGCACGCCTGTAAAATACGTTTGGAAATAATTCTGTTTATTTTTAAAAATTGTCGATAAATTTTTACTTGATATTAATTTATAATGTTCTTCAAACTCTTCTAAGACTTCATTTCTTGCCGTTATAAATCTTCTGTTTTTACTAATGTTCAATTATAAATTCCAGTGATTTTAATTCAAGATCCGCAAAATGAAATACATCTTGCTATAAGATTTGAATTTCTGAATATTCCCGGAAGGGAATTTATCATACTATTGTAGTAATCATTTTTAGCAAGATTGTATATAACAACAGCATAATCATTGTCATATGAAAAATTAACGGGAACTTTCAGTAATTTTTGTGTAAAGTTTATACAATCATCCAATCCAATGAAAATGAAAAATCACTCACTTTATAATTTAATAATTCTGATACTGTCATTTCAGATAATTTATTCGTATGTTTCACCAAAAGTTGCTACTTTAGGATTGCTTTTTGATTAAAGCAAAATCATTATTTCTACCATCATTTACGAAATCTTTTTACATAAAAATTTGATAATTCGCTTATATTAAAAATTATCTTTTATATATTCAACTGACTTCTGGTGTACATTTTTACCATTAATTTCTAAATCCTATCACATAAAAAGTTTTTTGCTATTTCATACTGCATTAAAGCGTAAATTGTACCTCATCTCTTGCGTCAAAAGTAGCAAAATTTATTAAATTTCCACCAGTCAATGAATCATATATTCCAATTCCTATAATACGCCCCAATCTTCCCTTGCTTCAGGAAATTTCACAGAAGCCACGTTGCTTGTTTTCGTTTGATGAAGTTGAAGCAAAAATTTATAGCTCTTCTAGCATATGAAGCTGATACAAGTTCTGTTGCATTCTCTTTTCCATTTGCTCCCGTTGTTATAGCTGTCAAAAGTCCCGCATAATATGTTTGCCTTCAAATAAATTGTTTAATATTTTTGCTTTTTGCAACCATTGTAAATCCGCTCATTTTATCCTCCTAATCCAGAAGTTTTTTTAATGTTATATTCAAGACACTTGCTAAATCCTCGTCATCCAATACAACATCCTCTTTTTGTATTATTGATGTCTATATTTGATATTTTCTTAAATGCTTTTTATTTCCAGCAATTTTATCAATTATTTCTGCATAATAAATTCTATTTTCCTCAAATAATTTATCCAAAAATACTTGATTTAAAGTGTTTTTTGTAAGTTCAATTGCACTTTTCTTCGTTATATTCCTTATTTAGCACAGCTTCAAACGTAAGATTTATACTTTTTCCTTAATTGTCTTTATAGTAAATTTCAGCATCCGTTATAATTTCATTATCCAGATACGCTTTTATCGCATTCAGCTCTTCGTCTTTTTAGTTTTTATATCTGATTTGCCGATTCCAATAATCTTAGCTGTGCCCTTGCCATTCCATCTCGGAATTATTCTTAATTTTTGATATTTTTCAAAATTGGTTAATATCATTTCTCTTATCATATTTGCATTATAATTCACGCTCGGACTAGATAATATCTTTTCTTCTACGTTCTCGCAGAGTCTACGTCACTTTCCTCATCTGCTCCGTTTAAAATATTACTAAGATTTTTCCACCCTTTCAAGTCCTGCATAATTTTTCAGAAAAGTTGCATTTATCTCCAATTCCGCAATTACCAATTTCTCCAGTAATATTTTGCAACTACATCAACATCACTCATAACCAACTGTTCCAGTTGATTTATATGCAACTATTTTTGTTTCAATGACAGTATAGCGTACAATTATTACTAGCAACTGTCATTTCCGTTTTTCAATTAACGTTCCACTTGTCCCGTAAATCCTAACTGTTCAGTTCTGCGACAGTTGCTCTAAAAATATAATCTTCGCTACAAATACTATCAAGATATATACCTTCAGCAGTTGAAACGTCATAACTTTTGACATTTCCTCATATAGTTTCTGTTGTTACAATCGGTTCCGTTGAAAACGCCCTTACAATATCCGCTGAAAAACTTCAACAACATCACTATACTTGCTCATAAAACTTCCGTTAAAAATATTATTGACAAGTTCATTTTATATCTTCCTCGTAAACATCTATATCTTCCTTGTAACCATAAATACCCCCTTTCACTATAAAAGATTGTCAAATTCAAAAGTTTCGCTGATATTTAGAGTTCCTTCTTCATCTTTTAGAATTACATCAAACTCAGTGTCAGTCTCATCCTCTTTAAAAATCTGAATAATAATTATTAATAGATTTTATATACTCATGTTCTTTAAAAGGTGGTTATTATTTCACGTTTTTATTTCACTCTGTGCATAATCCTGATAAAGCGGATTTATTCCACGATACTTATTTATTCCAACACCAAAGGAAAAACATCCTTATAGTAAAACTCTCCAAGCATTTTTAGTAACAATTAAGCACTTTATAATCCACTGCTTTACAATTTTCTTTCTTTGTTGTTAAAAAGAACAGAGTACCTTTTCATAAAACAAAATCACCTTTTTAAAATCCCATTTCAAATCAAAATAAATGTCAGAATTATCATACTCAATATTTTTATTGCTAGAATATGTATCAAGTGCTGTAATTGCTGAATTAGGTAGCATTTCTACTCACCTGCCTTATAATAATAAGCCTTGTCTACCAAAATCAAAACTTTTTCTGATTCTATAAAATTCGTTTAATATGACTTCATCGCCAACCTTTTAATTCGTCAGTCCATTTATTCGTTCCACTGGCTTTATATGTTCCTTTCGCCTTTATTTTTGTTATGAATATTTCCGCCAGAATCTTGATTTTTCACTATCAGTTACATCTACTTTCAATATTCACTTTAACTTCAAATTCTCTAGTATATCCAGCCACTTTCTCCCAAGCTACAACAATTCTATCTGCTTTTAATATTATTCTTTCATCAATTTGAACTTCCAAGTTTGGAGTGCTTTTACAATTTTTCCTAAGAAGAATTACTTCAGTCAGGATTATCAAAGTTCTCCCTTAAAATTTTAGCTAAATTATCAAATGCCTTGCTAGGGCTCAGAATATTTTTGCCTCATCAGGTTGTAATACTTTGTCTTTCATGCTTATTCCTCACTTTCTAACTCTTTTTACCAGTTCCAAAGTTAAACTCATAAAAATAAATATTTACCCGTAAAAGCTGTACTTTGGCTAAAATTATGATTAACGCTTTTTAACTTCAAATATTCCAGCAATTCCTGCTGACTGTTTTAGGAATACTTACTAAATCGGCACGTAAAATAGGTATTCCTGGAACGGTTAAAGTAAAGTCTTCTCAAGTTTATTTTCTCTTTTAAGACATTTACTTACTTTTATGGTCTCTCTTTTGCTTTTTACTTTTTAGATGTTTTAGAATTTTCAGTCTTTTTACCTGTTATTGTGCCATCTTTTTACTTTCTGTTACGTTTTGAATTTCTAGTTTTTCCAGCCATTGATTTTTGCCTTTCTTAGCTGTATTTTTGTTGCGTTTTTGAATTTTTGTTTTTACCTTTATTATTTTTATCTTCTTTTCTTACCTTTTTCCATCCCTTTTTATTATTCTTATCCTTGCTTCTGCCCTTTTTAGCTGATTTATCTTGATTATTTTTCTCCTGTTTAACAACATGCTGCAATAATCCATATTTTTAATATTTTCGTTGTCTTTCGCTGTATCAACTTTATTCATTTTTCATCATCACCATCAACTACAATTATACTATTTTCATATTTTTCAAAACTTGATGTATAGCTTGCGTCTTTGATAAAATTGAAAATATTCACATACCCATTTCCAACATATATTTGATATTCTTTTAGGCTGTATCTGCCCTTCCAAATATTTATCACTATTTCTTTTTAACAAAATAGAAAAGCATTATCTTTAAGTAAAATGCCAGTTTTTCGCCTTTATCCTCTTTTATTGTTTCTATAATTTTTAATTATATCTGCAATGGTTTCTTTATAGTAATACTCGTCTATTTTTACATCGCGACTTTCTACAGTTCCAACAGGCATGTCAAATTCTTCAAGCATTTTCTTCACGTATTCTCCTGCGGAAGCTTATCAAACTGAAATATTTCGGAAATATGGGATATATAAAAACTAGGATCATATGCCGTAAACTTGGGACCTTTATTGATTAACACTGAGTTTTAGGAATAATTCCTTGGAATATTAAAAGTATCAGTATCATCATAGAGTTCTATAAAATAAGCTCCCTTATCCAAATCAATTGTATGGTATGGCATATTTTCCCTGTAATTTGTATAGCCAGTTCAAATTCCATTTGTGCCGTGATATTATCAATACTGCTTGAAAGCTGGATATTATCCTTTACAATACTTGTCAGATCATATCTTTTCCATCTGGATCAGTTATAATTATTTTCATATCTTTACCCACTCACTTTATAGAATAATTTTTCTTCAGTTTTTATCAGCTTCTGTGATATCACTGAACTCCAGATATTCTTCAAATTCTATTTCAAAATTTATGTTCCTATGGCATCAAAATTGCATTCAAATTTAATAACAGTTGCTAGAAAATTCAAGTCCACAGGATTTAAAAATCGATGTAAAGTGTCCCTTTTCCTAATTTACCAACTAAAATCACTCTTATTGGTTTATCTGACATTTCCAATGATTTAAATAATAAAAAGTAGTAAAAGGATCGAGCAGATGGTGTGTTGCAAATTATATTTCTGTTCTGGTACAATAGAAGAAAAACTAAGGGACTGTAATGTTTATTCCTATTTTTAAGTTTTAATATGCCATTCACTGTGTCTATACTTTCCACCCACCAATGCTTTTGAATTTAAGTTCGCTTGGCGGTACAGAAATAAATAAAAACTCTTTCAATTCTGTCATTTTGTCATTTATTTGCGAAAAATAGGACTTTGTCCACCTGTACTGTTTATCTTATCTGATAACATTTTTCTAGCTTTTCAATAAAATTATTATCACCTAGTTTTTATTTAGAAATCAACAGTGTTAAAAGGGAATTGCTTCCTAAAAAGTTCAAGTCCTTATAGTTAACACTTTCGTCAAATTTTATGTACCTTTATAATCTAATAACCCCATAACCTATCCTTTCTGTAAACTTTCTCGCAATTCTATTTTGCTATATCATCACCACTTAGTGCGGCAGGAACATTCACATTAATTTTTATTGCATGTATAGCAGACACTACTTCACTAAGTTTACCAACAATAGCACTTTTTAGTGGCAGACATCTCAGCTTTCAATGCACTCATTTCGGCTTTTTAACTCACCAAGTAGACTGTTTCTAGTTACATCTTGCGGATTCGACTTTTAATATCGCTACTTACTTGTTGAACTGCCTGATGCACATTGCTAAATACGGCAGGATCTATTTTCATCTGTGTATTTGAAAGACTTGTCGGATCTATAGGGACTTTTTGTATTGGGATCTAGCTTTACTTCTCCAAAATGACATTCCAGCGTATATCTGGTAACATCTGCTGAAAATCCTGTGTGACTGCTCTGCTGTAAATTTTCTTTTGTATTTATTTCTACTTCCTTTTTGCACCTTTTTGCGACTTCAGGTTTAGTTCTTCCATTCCTTTTTCACTTCATTTATTGCTAGCGTAGCCTGTTCCGACATCATCTTTCCCAAATAACTTTTTAAAGAATCCACCAACCTTTGAAATAATTTTTCCAAAAATAGAATGACTCTGTGATTGCTCTCACTGCAAATCCAAGTACACCTCAATTATTTGTGCCAATCACTACCAAAGAGGCATTATAAATTGAAGTGCTCCGCCTCACAACACTAGCTATTGCACTGAAAGCTCCGGATATTGTACTTGCAAAATTTTGCCCTGTGAACCAGCAAGTCCAGCAGAACTCATAAAGCTCCCTAACAGATTAATAATAATTCCAAAAATAGCATTAAATATAGCCCTGTAACTATGTTGCCACTCCTATTCACTGAAAAATTACTGTCAGTACCTCCCAATTCCTTGAGACTATCGCACTAAATTGACTTCCGTTCGACTGTATGGTTTGATCCACCAATACTACTAGCCCATCCTTCCATAAGTGGCAGACTGTCCAATACTTGAAAAAGGCTGTTCCTATTGCAGGGAAAAAGCTCCTTCAATTCCTTGAAGCACTTTAGAAGCCATAGAGTGTTATTGTCTTTCCTGCCTCTATCATTCCCTCTAGCTATTAGACTTCATTCTCTCCATTGAAGGTCCATATTCACTTGATTCATTGTATTAAAAGCCTTGTCTTAGCACCTTTTGAATTTTCATATCCTGCATATAGTAAACGCTTCTGTATTTTCACCTGTTAAAAGATAATGCAAATGATCCACTCTTCCACACTTCCAAAATTCATTGATATTTTTACCTGTTTTAGTAGCATGTTTTTCCAGTGTACTGCATAGCAGTCTGTAGATTTCCACCTTTTGCTATGAATTCCTGAAAAGACTGTCCAGTTGCTTTCTTAGAATTCTTTGGAAGCTACTGTTGACCACTTTGAAAATTCACTGAATCTTAGCTTTCATCTGAGTCCATAACTACACTCGTTGGTGTCCCTTTTGCAGTCAAAGTTCCAATTCTTTGCTGAAACATCACTGAAATTTACGCCTAATGCACTGGCAATAGGCGATACCTGTACAATACTTCCCGCAATTTTCACCAAAACTTGTTTTACCATTCTTAACAGCTGTAAAAATTAAATCACTTGCCTGTCACTGCATTTACTAGCATCTGTGCCATGCCATTAACAATAGAACTAAGCCCATCTACCGCCGTGGTAATATCAGTTACTCCTGCTGTTGCTCCTTTTGAGCTACTTCCACGAATCCTCTAACCTTATCCTGTTCTACTCCTGCTGATAATGCCTGATACATAGCTTCAGATATTTCATTTGCACTTTTACCATATTTTTCCGAAATGTCAGTACATCTTTACTCAATTTATCTTTAGTTTGCTGTGAGGGCATTGGGCAACATGGTATAAACCATATTCATTCCTTTTTGGAATTCTCCTGAAGCTTTCAATGCTTTGGCTCAAATCCAGCCGTTGCGACAGATAAGTGCACCAACAGCAACGACAGTAGCACCAACTGGTGCGTTGCTAGTCCAGCAAGACCTTTGACCGCTCCACCAATTTGCACCAAGTCCACCGCCATTGGCACTGCGCTGTGATATGGTATTATAAAAGATTTTTAATTTTTGAACTTAGTATACCGATTTTTACCAATACCTTTTTCTAAAAGAGCATTCTTTCCCATTTCTCCTATAATGGACTAAGCAATCCACTAAATTTTTCCCAATTTTTACCCTATACTGGTTACAATTTTACTTCCAAAAATTTTCTGAAATAATTCTAACTATGCTTCCAGAAGCTTCTAACCTAGTTAAAGATCCTGTTGCTTCGTCTGTACTCTTACCTAATTTTTCTACTTTACCTTCTGCCTTTTGGAACTTTCAGACAATTTATTAGTACTTTCAGAAGCACTTTTTGCTTTCATCTAATTTCTTTATATTGTCTCCTGCTTCCTCGCGATTTCTGAAACTTCATTTAAACTGTTTTCTAAAGTTTCATTGCCACTTGTTCCTTGTTGTGCTCCTGTGCCAATTTTCCAAAACTTTCAGCCAGTGAATTAAAATGTGAAATGGCACTTTCTATTCCATCTACATTTACCTGTATAGCTATAACATTATCCGCCATATGCCATCGCTCCTAATTTTTACATATTCATTAAGCATTTCACGCTTCTGTTCCTGTACCATTTCATAAGCTACTATATAGTAGTTCCACAAATCTTCACTTTCTATATCTGAAAAATCTTTTTGGAGTCCATCCTTTTTGCATATAATAAATTATTGCATTGAGTTCGGTATCTCTCTTATTTTTGATTTATAATTCAACAACATTAGGATTTTTATTATCAGTGAAAAGCTCTACCTGTTTACTCACAACTAAATTAAATATTTCAATAATTTCCTCACTATCAAAAAATCCTTAAATACTGCTATTCGACTTTGAGCATTAAGTTCCACCATCAATTCTCCAGCAAGATCATTAAAATTAGGTTCTATAAAAGTATCAAATGAGATATTCATATATAATGGAGTTTGATTTTAAAATTTTATCAGTAAATATTTTTCAGTTCCTTTTTGGCTGATACTGAATCCATTATTCCTACTTTCGAAAGAAAATTTACAAATTCCTGAAAATCAGGAAGTTTTAATCTAAATTTCGTATCTTTATAGCTTTTTAAAGTAAATTCCAGTATTGATTTATTCTCTCTATACTGGCTTGCCTCTTCACGTTTTCAGTAGTTCTTTTTAAATCCATAGCTTATGTCTCCTTTCTATCTAAAATTAATTCTGTTGCCTGTAGATTAGTTGGAATGTATCCTATTTTCAGTTCTTCTGTTACCTCTTCTCCATTTCCTCAAACTTAATGCCTTCCTTATTCCAACAACCTGATATTCTTGTTGCTTCTGCTCCAGATACATCAGGATCATTCAGCTGAAAGTGAGCTCAAAATAAACTTCATTTCCTTTTGCCAGCTTTGCAAACTTTTTAAACCAGTTTGAATTCAATTTATGTCGTTTATAGTTCCCTCTCCACTTGCTCCTACAATCTTTTCAGCTTTTTGTCACCCGTGAGCAAATTTCCTTACGTTCAATTTTTGTTTCTATCTCTCACTTCAGATACTTCGGCAAACACTTCTCCATCTATCATAAAGAGTCCATGTGACCTGAGCTAACCTGATTAGCTCTAAATATATCCATCTATTATCTCTCTCCTAGCTTTTTGAATTATTGCTTTTCCCATAGAAGTCTTCACTACAATCCAACGGCATTAAATCATCACATCTTGCAAATACAACATCAACTGTGTTAATTCTACATAATTCCGATTCATTTATTTTATCCACTTCATCTCTTGATATTCACGTTCTGTCATTAAATATAATTTATCTTTTGCTCTACATCAATGTCAAAAAGCATTTTTGAATATTCGGGATCAAGTATTCCCTGATTCATAAGACTTCTTGTGTAGCTGTTTATAGCATTTATAAATGCCATTTTGGTAGTAAGTATTTAATCTAGCCCCTTTATAATCATTCCAGAGATTTTCAGGTCTTCAGTTATGATAAAATAAACTTCTTACAACTTTAACTACTGAATCTACGTTGTTGAGTAGAATTTGGAGTTATGAATGAAGTAACGCCACGATTAATTACATAATAGCTAGTTCCACTGTCATCAGTTGCACACTCACTGAAAATTTTACCTTTCTTAGTTATTTTTCCTGGTTTCTGCCGGAACATCACATTTATCTAAAAATCCCATTTCATATTTGGATACTTCTTGAAATAGGACATCCTGCTTCAATACTTGCTATTGCCAATGCAAATTCCTTATCACTGTATTCATGCCCATTTACAACCGCACCTGTTATACCATTATTCACAGTTGCATGATGGTCTGGCACTCTGTCGGTTGCCACAAATGTAAAATGAGCCTGATTGAAATCTAATGCCAATTTACCAAGTTCAGTATTATGTCTACTTTTTGCACTAACTTATCAGATTGTCTGTTTCGCTTTCCAGTTGCTTTAGGTATGACAATACTGTCAACATCATTTTCAAATCACTTAATATGTCCGTTATTTTTACAGTATCTCTTACATCTTCTTTTTACTCTACGGACTATGACTTTATATGGATTACCTACAAAAGCTAAATCCTTTAAAAGATTATAATTGTCATCCTCCCAGTCTGTTCTTGAGACATCCCTCTGCTTACGTATACATGTTTTTCAGTATCCTTAGTACTATCAAACAACACTACACCGACAATTCCTTGTTCACTTCTTGCTATTGCAGTACCTGCTTTTTCCTCTATTTCCAAAAACAAATTTTGGACTTCCATTCATTTTAATCCTCTCCTTTATCAAAAAAGACTGAAATAATCCAGTCTCATGTTTTTATTTTCCATTATTCAGATATATATATAATGGGTTTATATTCTTCTTTTTCCCAATTACATATTCTATTGGAAAAGATGTATCGAACACTCCTGTTATCAAACATACCCTCAATGTATCTTTACTTCCTTTGCTCTTAGCTCCCAAACTGCATGTCCATTTTGGATGCGAATAATATTTTTCTTATTTTTCGTCTAAATTCTGTATCTGAATATCCAATGCCTGTAAAATGAAAGTTCCTAAATTGTCTTGAACTTTTTGGCTTTATGATATAAAAATTAAAGAGTAGTATTATAATGCTTGGCATTACTGATTGTAATATTGGATATTTCACATATCACAGAATTTATTACAAAGTCCTCAGCCCTCTAAATCATCTGTTATATAAAATTCATAGTCAGGATAATCTTTTTAAGTTCTTCCTTAAATTTTTGAAATATTACATCAAACATCTTACCAACTCCTAAAAATCTATAAATTCTACCGTATCTATTGTCATTTAAAAAATTTTTGAACCCCCATCGTCTTCTGAACCACCTTTCAAAACTTTCCAGTAATTTATAGAAGTGTCCTTTTATCCTCTGATATTTTTCTTTTTCAATACTTTCATATATTTTTCCAGAGCAACATAAAAGTTCCTGTAGTATTCTCTTTGTATCAGGAACTAAAAAATTTATATTTTTCTTCACCTATAAATACTGTTATAAAAGTTTTACAGTCTGGTATAAGCTGACTGTCTATATAATCAATAAACTCCTGTGCGGTCCTTTTGGAATATCTACAAACTTCAATTGCTATCACCTTTGGAATATAAGGAACTTTTCCAAATAACTTTTCATCTAACTTAATTTCAGGAGAAACTCCATTTTTCAGAAGTTTCTCCCTTTTCAACATCTTTTTACCACCTACTATTTTTGGGTTAGGAACAATTACTATGCTATCTGTATTCTGTATTTCACTATCTGACAATGAAATCCTTAAGAGCTACTGGAGCAAATGCTGTTTTACAGAACATTTTGGCACGTGCTGTTTCCTTATTTGCCTGTGTCTGATCCAGGATTTCTTTTCCTACAAATACAAAAGGTTTTCCTGAAGTATCTACAGCTTCAAGTGCTGCAAATACAGGTACTAAAAGCATTATCATTTGACAGATAAATCATGTTGTCTGTTGCTATATTAGTTACCTTCAAAATCCTGTGCCGTTCTCAATTTAGAAATTCTTTGCCTAATAAATCTAGATATACCTGTTTTTCATCTGCAGGACAGTCAATTGAATTTGAATAAGCCTTTGAGCTATCTCAATAAACTCATTGTTCTTAATCAGTTTATCAAATAATATTTCTACCTAATTCTATTCTGTCAGGCATTACTCCATTCTTTTCTCATAATCATCAATTATATCAAGAAAAATGCTAACAGATTATCAATCTTTTTGGCATCCTTTTTGGTTGCAGGTTCAAACTTAAAATCAATTTCTGTCTGAGTATTAGCCTGTGTATATTTTTCCTTGAAGAAAAAGCATTTGCGACCATCCCTTAGTCTTCAATATTGCATTTTTAATTTTAACAACAGCCTGTCTTCCTGATATTTTGAGGATCTATCATCTGCCCATTAACGAGATGTTGCTGTCCCACCATTCATTAGAGGTTTCAGTTCATAGAAGCTGCAACTATATCTGGAGTTATTGCCATACTGTCCATACCATTTTACTTTGATGAAGAATTTCACTTCTCTCTTTCAATAATACTTGCTTCTACTAAATAATCATTCAAATCTTTCAATAATATTGTTTCATTGTCACTCATATATTCAGGATTTGCATTTTCAAATCTTGTCAGATAATGAGTCTGTACTTTTTAGTTGTACTACGGCAAATAATGCCATCAATTTTAATTGAATATCACTTAACATTTATCATCTCCCTATTTTTATATTATCAAATCTGACATTAATGCCATATTTATCTAAATTATCTAATCTTTGCATAATCTGTTTCTGCTACTCCTATAACAAGAGATCCATCAATGTCACTGGCTCTTACAACCTGCATTTTTGGTATCCCCACTTGTTGCATCCACATCTTTATCCGAACCCGCATAAAATGTTTTCAGTAATTTCCCACCAGGGATGCTATGATTCATATTTTTATATTTTTCCTGTAGTTGTATCATATATTAATGCCTGTCCGTATTTTATAACTTCACCCTGTGCCAAATGTAACTGTTTTTCTTGGTATAATTCATTTCAACACAATATCTTCTCTTCTCCGAAAAATTTAACTCTGTTTTTCATATTCCCAGCTCCTTATTTTAAATTATTTCTGGCTTTATGTCCTGCTATTTCATCAGCTATCATTTTGTTGCTGTCTTGAAACATTATCATCATCACTGCTAAATTCTAAAGGTTTATTCCCACCATAACTTGGTAAATTCTCAAACAGTTTTAGATAAAATATCACTTGATTTCACTGTCTGATTATTTCCGTTTTCAGAAAATTCAATAACACCATTATTATTTTGCAAAAGATTGCTTTATAAACTCCTCAATTCCTAATTTCTTTAATGCTGGTGTTATTTTATTAGAATTTTTAACATAAATTCTTTAATTTCACTCTCTCTTGCAAATTCTTTTTTCTTCTTCCCTAATTTCATCTTCTGTTTTGTTTCTTCTACTTTAGGAACCTCAATCTTTTCCAAGTCTTCTTTTTTGAAAGCGTTTTCATTATTTCATTCATTTGCTTTTATTTTATTTTTCACTGCCAGATTCCAATAATTTTTGAGTAATTCTTCAAAATTCATTTCCCATTCCTCCATTATTATTTTTTATTATCACTAAACTCTATTATATCTTTCTGATTGATCCAGTCCATTTCAAAGCCTTGTGAAAATTCACCGTTTGCAAAACTTCCGCTATTGCTCACGGCTGGTTCCAACTCCACAGGTAATGCTCCTACCCTTGTTATTTCTCCGTTCTCAATTTCTACAGACAGTCTATCCACTTTACGGTCTTTAAACTCTCCTCTGTTGAATATCTCAACATCATTGGCAATTATTTCATCATCTTTTACAGAAATATTTTTGAACTTTCCAATAACAGGTATTTCATTTCTGAGCATTCCCAATTTTGTAAATTCACTTGTATGAACTGGAATTACATCTAATTCTTTTTATTATTTATAAGATTAGATAACTGTTCATTTGCTCCATTTACCTTTTGTTCCGTAATCTCCGGCTTTAAATAATACAAATGGCATTTTTACCCCTCCTCTCTTTTTAAAAATTTCTATATAATAAAAAATCCAGTTATTACCTGGATTTTAAAATTTATATACATAGTTATAAAAAATAGTTTTCTTATTAACAAAATATTCATTGATAATTTTTATCAGATCCTCTTTATTTTTATCCTCACCCACCACTAAATTGACGTTTTAGGAATAGTAACAGATTTAGCAAAATATTTCTCTTCTCCTATTTTTCCAATGTAGAGCTTTGAAATTTTTGGCTTTGATAACTCCACCTTCATCATGAATCTTTTGCATAAACTAAATTTACTAAATACTGTTACTGTATTACCTTTTATCTCAGCTGTTCCTAAAGATCCTTTAAGCATTCCTGTATCACTTAAAATTTTTCCTTCTCATAACTTCTTTTTCCCATTTGTTTCCCTGGTAATCTGTTTTCAGTGTCAAATCTTTTTACGCATTTCATTTTTCCATATAGAACGCTTCTTCATCAAGCATTTCGTTTTTATTAATGCTTCTCAACTTTTCATAAAGCTTGTACTTATACTATCAATGTTTGTCTTTATATTAATCTTCATGGTATTTCCTTTCATCACAGCCAAATTAATAACTATGATTATTCATTGCTATTCATATGTATGTCCTTCCTCTTCTTCCTCTATCTCACGAAATTCACGTAATTCTTTTAAGAATTTCATTGCGTATTTCTTCAGGTGTCATTTTAGCAAAGACCTTTCATTTCTCTCCTCTTGAGTTTCTTCAGCTTCAAAACCTCTTTCTTCAGTCTTTTTCAAAAGCTTCTTCTAAATCTTCTATAAATTTTTCTTTTGCCATTCTTCCCACGACCTTTCTATAAAGTTACCTACTTTTTCCGAGATTTCTCGTGGTTTTGGATTATTAGTATACTCACTCCATGCTTCAGCTATAAATTCTTCAACTTTCACTGTTGCGTATTCTGAAAGATTTTTGATATGGAGCTTTATTATTCTCAAAAATATTCTTTCCACATCTTTGGATTTAGAAATACCCAGCAACTTATCTATCTGATGTCCAAATTCATGATCAAAAACAGATTTCATTGTATCACATCCAACAGGCTTCCATCCACTTTCTACTTGCTGTTTCCTGTCAGCAATAATTTTATCATAGTCATTATAGTAATTTGAGTTAAGGATATCCCAGCATATTTATTTATTATATTTATAACACCATCTAACTCTTCATTGTTGTTAATCCCTTACGCTGTAAAGATTCTGCCCGTCCGATTGTTTTTTTATTTTTAAGTCACTTATAGCATCGTTAATTATATCTGTCACATATTTTTGTCAGCTTATTATTCTTAGCATAATTTTTCAATTCAACTTCAAGTAATTCATTTTCTCTTCTGCATACTTCCAACAAATTTAATCTGTTCCATAGCTTCAGGATATTTGCTCTTCATGTCTGTAAGTCCACGATTCCATTCATTAGCTACAACGTACATCAATACCGGTGTAATCTGCTTTAACTCCTAGTATTTTTTCAGAATAGTTATTTGCTTCTTTTACTGTTGTTATTGTATCAATTATACTACTGTTTTCACCTTTTTTCAATGGTTCCGTCAAGTACAAAATCAGGAGATGTCATATTTATCAGCAAGTACCTCTACTTTTTGTTTATAATTTTTCCAGCATTTCAATATACTCATCGTTTCCAATATTTCCTGCAAAAACTTCCTACGTCTTGACTAATATCTCCACTGCCTACAACTTCATCAGGATTTACCTCATCTGCTGTCAATGATATTGTATAGCATCTGCAATTGAATCCGTTTGGTGGAAAAATATTTATCAGCTTCAGGCGTTCCTATCTTAAATATTTTTCCGTTCAGTTCCTTGTATGTTCCTGTTCTCTTCCGTCAAGCGTTCCACAATATTGATAATAAGGATAACGAGTCCTTATATTTATCCATTTTCATATATATTCCGGCATTATAAGCATGATTCATGTTAGTTCTGAATACCGTCTTCAGATACCCTTCATAAATTCAATCCACTTTGAGACAGAATATTATCCACATTTTTCCACTCTTTTAAATGTTCCTCCATTCTCAGTGTATTTTGACATCTGTTTAAATATCTTCTCTGTAACATTGACATCTGTAACTTTCTTAATCCAGAAATTTTTCTGCCTTGCATAGTCAATTTCATTTTCAATATCATCATACAGGGCAGGATGTCTTTTCAGAAAAAAATATCAAGTCATGACATTTCTTGTTGTAGTTCTGGTATTTGCAAATTCTATGATTTCATTATCAACCATAACCGCATTATCAAATCCCTGCATTGTTGACATCAGCATCATATCTTCAAGCGTATTTTTCATAATCAAATTCCAGATTAAAGAAATCAGAGACATCATCTGCACTTTTCTATTTTCTCACGTACGGCTTTTTAATACATTTTTCTGCCATTTCTTAAAAGTTATTATCAATAAATTTGTCAAAATGTTCCTGATTTTTCAATCAATTTACGTTTTTGATTTATTTTACTGATATTCAGTTTTTAGTCTTGGCAAACTCTAAATTTCCACCTTCTTTTTCAACTTCTACCAGATCCTTTTCTTCTACTCCAAGTATTTCAGCTATCTTTTCTTTAGTAAAGCATAACCATCTCTGCTATTTTCACTATGTAGTTTACTTTTTCCATGGTTGTCTTTGTCCTTTTATCTTCCAGTTCAAGAGTTTCTGTTTCATTTATTTTCCTCCACAAATTTGAAGTAAAAGTTCCTGAATCATATCCGTAGATCTGTGCATCTATTTCTATTAGTTTCTGAATCAGTCTCTAATCTTTTTACTTTAGATTCTATCTTATAATTCTGTTGCTCCTATGGACTTCTCCCAAAGCTCTGTTCCACTATTTCATCCACTCAACAACAAGCGTACTTCCAAGTAAATATCTTTGTACTGATTTTGCTTTTTCATTTTAATAGCTCCTGATAAATTTCAGGTTTCAAAATCATCCAGCTTTATGAATTTTTACAAAATCATCTAATGACTTTTCTCCTGCACTTGGAACAGCAAGCACGTCCTTACCTTTCCTTCTTTTTAAATCCTTTTGCCTGTGCTTCCACATCTTTTCTTCTTGCCTCAACAACTTCAGGCAGATCTGTTTCAAGTGGAGTTCATAAGCAAATACCAGTAATTATATCCCCATACTTTTCAATAATGGCATTCAATTTCTGTTCTAATTTTTTTCCTTGGCTGAAAATACAGGAACAAGCGGTAATAAATCTGTACTTCCCTCTAAATTATCCAGCCTTTCCTCATTGACACAGACTAAAAACGGTTGGGTTCATTTGCAACTGTGATTTCACTGTCACGAGTTTTAATAACCCAACCGTTATCTTTATCATATTTTATATATCTGTTTTGGAAGTAATACCAAATCTTTAATCACTGTATTTCCTGTACTATCTTTTATCATACAATATTTCAAATATTGACTTCTTATATATTTCAGCTCTTAAAAATATTTTTCCAGTAACTTTGATTATTAAGATTGTTCAGTCTCTGCTGTATATTTTCTGCAACTTCTGTATACTCCGGAGCGTCCGTTTCAATTTTTCCATTCTTTAGATGTGACTGCCTGCGTCATGCAGTACGCAACGCTTGAGCAATATCCATATCCTTTAACATCTGTTCCAGCAACTTATCATCTATGTTTTGTTTCCCCACTTGAAGTCGAACCTAATGATGTTATTTCTTTCACTAACGCACTTACTACATTTTCCTGATACTACATTTCCTCCTTCCTATACGCTTATAAATTTTCTTATATATCTTTTGAATTTTGTATTAAATCATTTACAACTATTCCTGCATAACTGCAAACATCTACAGCATCATCGTATGCAGCATTTGGAAATTTTTAATAGCTGATTTTCTAGTTCAATAACTTTTTCAAGATTTTTGTTTAAAAAATACTTTTTCCATTTTCAAACATAACTGAAATATTTAACGCTCTTGTCATTTTTATCAGTGTCGGCTTTTCAATTCTTTTAATGGCATCCCCTCACGCTTTGCCTGTTGCATTATTCCGATACCGCTACTTTTACTTTCTATTGCCTGAAATTGTAATTTATATTTGTTCCTATACTGCTTAATTACGTTCCACTGGTCGAGTACTTCCAACCTTTCAAGCATTAAGTCAATTAAATATAAATTCCACTCTCTGTCGCAAATCCATGTTGCTATTGCCGTGAAGTCATTTGATTTTTATGTATACTCATTGCTGTATCTATTGTCTGAAAATAAAAAGCAGTCTTTTTATATTAATAACTTTATTATCAGCTATAATAAAAATCCTTTTTCACATCAAAAATATTTAAAAGTATTGACGCTTAAATAATCCACCATCCTCAACTTGTAGCTTTTGCATGATACAATGCTGAAAATTCACGACTTCCTATTGCCTTTTTATATTTTTCCAGTTCATCAATTCCATATCGTTCTTCCCACAATGGCTCGCCTATTTTTCTTCCAAAAATATCATTTTCTTCTGCAATAGCTGGCAAAACGATACTTTCAAAAGTTTCTCAGTCCCATTTTTCCATTTCCTTGATTATTCTTCCAACAAGATCATCTTCATGCCACCTGGTCTGAATAATTATAATCCCACCTCCAGGTGCTAATCTTGTACGGATTGTTGACTGATACCATGCCCCAGACTTTGTCACGTTGCAATCTACTATTTGCATCTTCTCTATTTTTGAACGGATCGTCTATGATTGCAATGTGTGCCCCTTTTCCTGTTGCACTTCCTCCAACTCCTGTACTGACAACGGCTCCTCTGTGTTCTGAAATGCCCCAGTTGTCTCCAGCACTCTATCCCTATCTATGATATTGTTAAAAATCCCTGTTCCATTCTTACTATAGTTTCTCTATAGGTATCCTGGCAATTTTTCCCAAAATCTCTTGCTAAATCCATCAGAATAACTCGCAATTATAATTTCATAATCCGGATTATTTCCTATTATCCATGCAGGGAAATTTTTAGTCATAGTTTCAGACTTAGAATGTCTTGGCGGCATACTGATAAATAACCGTGGACTTTTCCCATTCTTGACATCTTCAACAAATTTCTGTGCCTTATCTGTTAAAAATTGGATGTCTTGAATTCTTATATCTCCGTTTCCATCAAAAATAAGGAAATCTAATAAGTTTCTCCGTGATAATTCCTTAAGTGCCTCAAATCTTATCACTTCCATTTTATCCATTCTTGCCACCAGCTAATGCTCTTAACTCCTCGGTAGTAAGTCCTGAAAGTGGATTGGTATTAACTTGTCCAGACAGTTGCATTTTTCAATATATTCACCATCCATTTTATTTAAAATATCCAGTGCCTTTAATCTATCCTGTAACTTTTCATATTTTATTTTTAATAACTTCTGTTAAAAATTCTCTTCTTTCAATAGCTGTCATTATTCTGCTTGTTTTTGCTTTTTCCTGTAATTTCTTAATGTAATTAGATATCTCTTTTTCTTTTTCAGCTGTTCATGTACCCTTTTATTCGCATAGTTTTTCACTATACCCAGCCTTTATTGCGGATTCAGTAGCATTTCCACTAACTCATAATATTCACAAAAAGCTTTCTGTCTTGCATTTGATTTCAATGCTACTTCACCTCGTTTCTTGTAAATAAAAAGACAGCTCTTATACTGCCTTTTGTAGTCAGGTGTATAGTTTGCAAAACTCACCTCGACAAAGTTATCTCAAATCCTAAAATCTCACTCTATCATATTATAACATATTAAAAATTATGTACAATATCAAAAAGTATCATTTTTCATCTGTTTTATGCTCCTTCTCTTTCCTTATCCATATTTGCTTTTTATCCTAGACTTTCAAAGCAGATTTATGTATAAATAATCTTCCTTTCTGTGTCCATTTTGTATTTGGAACTTCACTTTTTGTCCGTTCCATCTTTCCTCTTTAATGTTATTGTCTCACTTTTTGTATACCCTTTGTTCATATGTTCTATATACAATATCCACTGTCCTCCAACTTTTCTTTATTCTTTGTTCGTTTAACATTTTATTTAATTCATATGCAATAATCCATAATCAGGCTGCAATTTGTGTTTATTTGCCATCCGTATCTTCACTTGATAATATTGTATCAACATATTCTTTAATAGATCATATTCTGCTATTATTTGTTTTTGTACCTGAGTTTTTTCTAATAGTAACTCATTCTCTTTTTAACTTTACCAAACTCAATAAATACTTCTCCCAGTTTTGCAGGATTACTTATTATTTCTTCCCATAAGTTGTTAGTTATATACATTCCAGTTTTTCTTATCATTGGCAAAACATCACCTGTACCCATTCTGTTATTTCTTCTGCTTCGGTTTATCATCACAAAATACATTTATACAAATTGCTTTCATTTATAAAATTCATTTGTTGTTTTTCACCACTTGTGAGGTGTCCACCAGAAATGACTGCCCTTTGGATTTAATCTTGATTTTTGACTTGCCTAGGATTTTTAATCCTAAAATTTCACATACATCATTCAAATTAAAGTAAAGGTATTTCATTTATTACCTGTACCCTCACTTCCTAAATTTTTCACTTTTAAATATTTGTAATTTTCATTCATTCTTTTTATCCTCCTATTATACTATGCTCCCAACTCTTCTAAGGCTTCTTTTTACATCAGAATTGTATACAAGTTCCGTCATTTTTGTACCTGCTTTTAAAAATATTCTGCTTTCAATTTTTCAATATAGCTGTCCAGAACTTTTTCAAATTCTATTAAGTTCTTCCCTATCTTTTTCAGTTCATCTTCCACTTTTTAAAATTCTTTTTGAAAATGCTTTTCTTCCTCTTTTTAACCCTCATTGTAATCATTGATACCTTTGTAATTTCAAAGCCTAGTTCTTCCTTAAATGTCATGTTTTTCCTCCTGAAAATATTGATTTTTGGAGTTTATACAGTATAATAAAGGTGATTAATCAGTTAGTATAACTGTATCTCTCTATATTTTTCTGATAAAGGACATAGGGGTATTCTTCTCAATAATCAGTTTTTGATTTTTCTTCATCAAAGATAAATACTATTTCTCTATCTTCTTCGAAATACCCATTTTTCTAAGCCATGGTATTGGTATAGTTACTTTTTGCTCCTCTACACTTCCTGATTTATGAAAAGAAACTCTTCCATTTCTTCTTTCCATTTTTCTCCTTTATCAGTAACTGATATGATTATAATATATAAGTTACTGATTATCAACTATACTTTTTAAAATTTTTATTATCTCCATAAACTCCTCAATATTTTCAGGTCTTTAAAATCCAATTTCAAAAATATATTACATCATCCGAAAAATAACCAGTTGTAATTGCCTAATCATATAGTTTTTATATCTCTTTTTGCAGTTATAACACTTATATCCAACTTTTCTGCTATGTATTTCAAATGTCAGTTCTTCAAAATACTTCATTTTGTATTATGTCATAATATTTGTGCCTTTAATCGTTTCCAATGCTCTCTCAACCATATTTACTACATTCTCTATTCTTAAAAATTTCTTCCTGCAATTTTTCTATCCTGTTTTCTACTTTTTCTAGATTCAGAAAGATAGTTTTGTACTTGATTGAACATTTACTCCTATTTCTCTTTTCTGAATCGTAATTCCTTTCCTAAATCCTCTATAAGCATATTTTTAGAATCAATGGCTCCTTTCAGTAGCGATAATTCTGATAATAACTTCTCAGTCTTCTGAAATGGAGTTAACTGTTTCTCAGCTTTTATTTCTTTGTCATTCCTTATCTTTTCCAATATCTTGTCCGCTATTCTGTCTATATCTTTTTCGTTCATTTTCTTCCTTTCCATTTTATTCAATCAAAAGACCAGTTTTATTTGGTCTTTTTCTATAATTCTAATGTTTCTATAATCATTTACATATATCTATTATTTCCATCAATAATATAAAAAATATCTTTATAATTACAATAATAAACTTCTTTGTTTTTGTTCAAGTTTTATCTTCTTACCTTTTATTTCTAATTCAATTGTTCTTCCTATATTTTTTTCCATTATTATATAGTATTTCGCACTTTAGCTTCCAAAATCTAATATATCTTCATCTACATTCCTATTATATTTTTTCTGTAGTCTAGTTTTTATTATTTTGAAAATTTGATTTATTCTATCGGAAAATGGTATAAATTGTAAAATCCTTTCTTTATTTTTTTCGATATTTCTAACAATATTTCTTCAAATTTTTCAAAAGTACCAAAGCTTTTCTTTATTTCTTTTTCTATATTTTTCCAATTACTTTCAATATTTCTCTTATTTCTTCTTCAGATAGGAACACATGATACAGTTATTGCATTTTTCAAAGTCTGACCAAAAATCAATATCATATGAAAACTTATAAATATATCATTAGAATTTAAAAAGTTGTTATATATCTTTTTAAAAGAACCTTCTAACTCACCGATATATGGAACATTGCTAGACATAATGGAGTTAATGTTTCATTTCATCTGACTTAGCCATTTTCTTCTTTTGTTATATAATATAAAAATCTAACAGCTGTGCTTTGAACATCTTTCAAGAAATTTTTTATATTTTTATTTTGTATATATATAGCATTATCTAAAACGACTACATAAGAGCTTTTCTATCCATTCAAAAAGTAATATTCATAAGTATAATCTTTATTTTTCAAACTTAAATTTAAAATACTCTCTCATAAAAACTCCTCCTAACATAATAATATATATTATACCCTAAGACCAAAAATATTCAACTGCCATTGTCCTGTTATTTTTAATATCCTACACTTATTACTTTTTAAAAATAAAAATATATAGTCCATAAGCTATAAAAATGCTGAACTTCCACTCACAATTACTCCAAACAAAATCTTTATCTTTTGCCATTTCTATTGTTGTTTTCAGTTAGCTGACCATAAAAAGAAAATAACTATTGTTATCGGCAAAAGTAATACTAATAATAACATTATATTCATTTCTTCTCCTTTCTAATTATTCCATCATAATATCCTTCCTTTAAGCGTTTTCTAAATAGCTTAAAAGTGATTTGAATAATGTCTAGTAACTCATACTACAAGTTGTTCATTTAACCATACACCACCTACAATATATTTTTCCTCAAATTTCTCTTTTCCCTATCGCATGTTTTATCATGTGATGTTCACAACTTATAATGTTATGAGATGGTTTTTTAGTCCATCATCATTTTCATAAGTCCCAGTACTGCTTGCAACTGTTTTTCCAATGCTCCAAATCAACTGTATTATATTCATCATGTACTTTTTCCACATATACAGCATGTCCTTTTTCTCAAAGCTATGCATAACATATCTTTGAGTGATATTGTCTATTTCCAGTATGCTTATATCTAGTGTCATGTTTTTCCTAAAATATACAGATTAACTCCCATTTCAAGTGCTTGTTCTACTGACAAAAGCTATAAAATTCATTAGCTGTCTGCATATCGCATTTAGCAGTTGAAAAAGTCCAGTCTGTCAGTTGCTATTGCAAACTGTTCTTTCATTAATTCTTTTTATTTCAGGAGTATATCCCAGTTGTTCTCCAATTCTTTTTAAAGAACATGAATTAATCCATTTTGTGCTTATGATAACTTCTTGACTGGGATAACTTTAGTGGCAGAGTTATTAAAATACTCTTCAAGCTCTATTTTTTTAGCCTGGCAGTTACTCTTTCAACTGGTAAGTAATAACAATTTGACTATCTATGATTTCAGCATTTGCCATTTTTCATTGCTCTCCTAACTTTTCTGAATCTTAAGTTTTTCAAAAATTCTTGTATTCATTCTGCAAAAATCATGCTCATCTTTGCTTAAAAACTTCTCCCTGTTTTTCAGCTTGTCTTTTATGATTCCAATTTTTCTCAATTTGATCTTCTATCATAATTCCTCCTAAATAAAAATTCACAGTCTTTAATAACTGTAGAATAATAATCATATTAGCCGAAGAAATTTTTCCTTCGGGCTTTTTCTCATTTCTCCACCATTTTTCCCTCTTTATAAATCAGGAATTCAATGCTTTCTATATCTATTCTTTCCATTCCAATTTCATTTTTCAATAACTTCATCTAAAATGTCTTTTTCCTGTTTCTGTGTCAGTAGCTTTTAAATCCATCTTTTTTTAGCAATCATTTTGAAAAATTTCTGTCAGCTTTTTGTTGTTTCAAAAATCTAATTCTTTTTAAATTCTTCAGAATGTTTTTATTTTTCTATTGACATCTTAATTTAACCCCTGTAGTTCTGCTTTTTCAATCCAGTTCTGAACATATGCCAATAGCTTCCAGTTAAATCTTTTCTTTTTATATCCCTGTGACACTACTCCAAATCAGTCTTTCACATCCCTATGTATTGCTGGAAACATCAGTCTTTTTCCAGCATTAATTACATCAGTCTCTGATATACTCTGATATTTATAGCTTTCTGTAACTTTCTTTGTTCCGACTGGTCTATTCTGAGTTTCATTATCAACCTTGTTTTTCCACAATTTCTATCCTATGCACCATTTTTTTCTGTTCTTCTAATGTTGCTATTAAAACATCCTGTACCGACATTGGCTTTGAGTAGCTTCCTGTCTTTCTTATTGTTCTCAAAATTTCTTTTTACCTGTTTTTAAAAAGGCTTTGCATTAGGTTTTGTACTCAACATTAGAACTTCGTACAATCCATCTTCTGTAAGCATTGTTACATCACGGTTTTGACCTGAACGGAAAATTTTTCCGACCAGCTTTTCACTCTCATCTACATTTTGCCAACATTTTTATTTATACTGCTTTTATCATATTCTAACCAATCTGCTACATCTTGAGCCACAAATAATGGATTTTTCAAAATCTCCATAAATTTTAACTTCTTTTCCTAACACTTCTCTTTCTTCAATTACTTTTAACTCATTCATTCTTTTATCCTCCTATTATACTATTTTTAAGTAGTAGCCTTTGCTATTTCATTCTTGAGAGTTTCTGACTGCACTATACTGTCTATTCTTTTTCCTGCCTTATAATATTCTTCTTTGACTACATCCAAGAAATCATCAAAGGCACTTTCTAAATCGAATAACAATTCCTTTTTCTAGTGCTTCATCCCATATTTTTTTGAAATACTCCACTGAATTTCTTATGTGCTTTTCTGTAATTCCTCATTGTGAATGTCCAGTAATTCCTTTGCTACTTCAAATCCTAATTTTTCTTCAAATGTCATGCTTTTTCCTCCTGAAAATATTGATTTTTGGAGTTTATACAGTATAATAAGGTGGTTAGACAGTGTTATACTGTATGCTCCTTTTTATCGATAAGATTAAGGGGCTTTTTATTTCTTTTTAATTATGATTGAATTGTTTTCTTCATCTAAAACAATTTCAACAGCTCGATTTTTCAGGTGTAATTCCAATTTTTCTACCCATGGTAGAGTAATTCTATTAAATTCCACCATTCCCAGCTTTGTAAAAAGAAATATTAACATCTCTTTTTCCATTTCTGCTCCTTATCTTACGTGTCTAACTTATCTATATATTATTAGACACGTAATGTCAACTATATTTTTAAAATTTTTATTGCTCTATAAACTCCTCAATACTTTCAGGTATCAGAGATTAATTCACAGTTATTAAATTGCCATTGTCCATTTGAAATTTTACAAAATCTCTATTCTCACTCCCGGATTTTTCTTTGTCAACTTCATACCCTAGGAATACAGGAATAACATTATTAACATCGTCATCATCTATCCAGTTATAATCTTGCATTAAATCCAACGGAAGTTGTGCCACATTAATATAATCAAATTTTTCTTTTTACTGTCCCTGATAAAGTAAAATCCAATTTTATAAGGTTTTTCTTTCCTTTAATCATTTCCTTAAATTTGCTTGAATTTTCACACCATTCATCGCTGTGATTTTTATATAATTTCTTACAGTTTTTGAATTTGAGCATTTTCCCTGTCCATTGCTTGCTATTCTTTGAACTTGGGACATTGCCACTTATGAATATCATTCTATGCCTCACTTCCTGATTTTATTTTTATTTTATATTACCTGTCTTTTTCAATATTTCCTATATTCTTCGTTAATTGCTGTAAAAGCTTTTTATCTTCTTTTTCCAGCTTTTTCATTTCTTTTTCTATTTCATCTCTACGCTGTTTTATAGCCTTGTTTTTCCAGCTTTATTGTTTCTATTTTTAACTCCTCATTTATCCTCCTATCAGCATTTTTCATTATTTGCAATTAGATTATTTCCTCTCCCATGTTTTGATTTCCTATAAATTTTATATTCTTTGTATTGTTGCTGTTATCTGTAATCCCAAGGTAATAAGGATTTCTTGTATGGCATTTCCCAGTATGCTTTATAGATTTTTGGAAATTCAAATGTCAGGGAACTTTATCAAAATCATCTACTAACATTTTGCATACTTCATTGCCATCCTCCTAAGCTATCAACAACAGCATGTATTCCTTTGTCATCAAATTCTATGGATCCATCAGTTATATTTTTGATATTGCCCTTTTTAACTTTTCTTTTTGCTAAATTTATACGGACATTTATATCAGTCTCTGTTGTTCCTAACGCATATTGACTTATTTCAGCTGGCTGAGGAAAATTTTTCAGACTCTATTCTTAGCCATTCTCTGAAATGAAATATTTAATTGTCTGAGATATTAAATCAGATAAGGCTACAAAAATATATTTGTTTTCTCTTTTTGTCATACCATCTGTCAGGGAAAAAATCCAGGAATGGCTTAAATCCTTTGTTAAAATCCTGCAATGTCATTATTTATACCTCCCAAATCTTCAGCCAAACTCTCTTCTGTGACTATCAAAAATCATTGCTATTTTTATTATCATTGCTATTTTCTCTTTTTCTATCCAGCTAGAGCTCTGCTGTTTTCCAGTTATATAAATCCATATATTCCTAAAAGCTTCTCTCAAGTCTGCTTCAGTTTTAAAATGTTTCAGCAATAATTTAATGGAATTCCTATTGTTTTTGCAGTGTCTCTTATCTTTTTCCTGTATTTTAGAAAATTCAAATAAAAAGCTTCTTGTATTCTCAGCTCTTATCCTGTGAATTTATAAAGTCATCAATATCACTTTTTGATGTTTCTTTATTTAATTCAGTATTTACTATAATTCTTTCTTTATTAGTATTCTTTCTTTTTATATACATCAGGATTTTTCCCGATTTGGGTTTTCAATTTGGGTTTTTCCCCCGATTTGGATTTTTCCTTTTTAGAAAAATCAACAATGTCATTTTCTTCTACATCTTCAAAAACAAAATAATCTACTGTTCCACATCAGAATGACGTGTCCTGCTTATATAACCAGCTTCTATCAATTCGCTTTATCCTGAATATACTGAATCGAAATCCATCTTTTTGAATTTTTGGTTGTTTTCCTTTGGATTATATTTCAGTTTTTCAGGCTTGGATAACATATATAACATTATTCCTTTAGCTTTTTAAAGAAATTCTGCGTGTCATTGATTAATTTGTTGTGTATTGACGTAAAATTTTCTTTTTGTTTATTGTTTTTCATCTCTTCACCTCTTGTGTTACAGGATAATTAGTGCTATAATTGTCCTATAATATATTTTCTTCGCACTCTTTGAGTGCTTTTTATTCTTTTTCACATCTGTCACTTAAATTTTTCAAGTAGAATCTTTCTTCTGCACCATAAAATCGAATAACCTCTTGTACTTACATAAATCTGATGTCTACTTAAAAACTCTGTTTCCTTGTTATACAACAAAACATATCCTTTTTGTTTTTGCCATGTGTTTACTGACTCTTTCTATTTTCTTTCTTGTTTCCTTTTTCTTCAATAATCACAAATTCTTTATACTGTCTGCAACTTTCTAAAAATTCATTAAAGTCATACATCTTTTTCCTTTCTATGTCTCGTATATTTAATCTTGAAAAACTACAAAATATTGATTTATATTGTTTATTAGCAATATGGTACAATGTTGCTAGTAAGAATTAAAAATCAAATTTATATATTTTCAAGTTTTGCTTGCCGGTATCCTCTTAAAATATATATTCTGGAAAGGAGAAATCATGGCTAATACAAAACAAACTTCTAAGTCTAGTGCAAGAAAAAGCTTCAAAGCATTTTAGAGATGGCAGATGCAGTAGTAAATCTAAAAGTGTAGCTGGTTCTGCATTGTCTCAGACTAAGATAACTCTTGAGCCTTTTTCTGACTCTTTTTCCTCTTACAAGATATAAATCTTTAGTAGGAAAGGAGGATACTATTTTGAAATTTTACTTTTTGATTTGAAACACTTATCTCAAGGTAATATTGTAGAAGTCAGACTAACAGGAACAGAATGTGTTGTTATGCTTGTCAATTCATAATCCTCAAAATTATAAAATGGAAGGCATGTAAAATATTGAGTGGACGTACCTAAACAGTCTCCAGTCAAAATTCTATTCCATCATGACCATTGGTACATAATAGTAGCAAATAGCAGTAAAAGCTAGTGTTTTCTATAATGAAAATCTCATGTAATTTACGGGATTAGTATTCCCCGTTTGTATATCCTCTCTCTAATCTATCCATAACTTCTAATTTTCATTGACCATGATATAACCTATGTTATTTCCTCGCGGATCTACAAAGACACAAATTCGTTTTAATGCTTTTGTCATTTTCTACTTTATCTTCTGATTTCAGACATCATTTTCTCCATCTCCACCTCCTTCCTTTTCTTTTGGTTTCGTTTTGTATATTTTTCTACTTAATTTGCATTAAGAGTAACTGCCCTATCACAGTTTTTAGATTTGTTTTTCAGTATTTAAAAAGCTCTTATTAATCCAACCTTTGTATTATAAAAACCACCTCTGGTATCCGGCACTTTCCCACCATATCTTTTATATTTTACATCTTTTTCCAATCATTAGTTTTCTCCCGTCTTTAAAATCCATTTTCACCACCTCAATTATTATAATTTATTTGTAGAAAAAGTCAACAAAAAGTTAACAAAAAGCCTTTTCGCTTCCTTTTTGTGATTATTCTTTGTTTTAGAGTTATTTAATTCTTCGTCTGTTATTGTCAAAAGCAGTAGTTTTAGAATAAATGCTTGCCAATATTCTCACCTTCCTCTAAAGATTTTTGCTTCATTGCTATTTTTAGGAGATTGTAAATCATCAAACCATTTAATAATTTATTTACTGCCTCTGTTTAGATAAATATGCATTTTCTCCAAAGTTTTACAGTTTCTTCACATTGTTTTTATCAATTCGTTATCTCAGTTTTATTACATGAGTTTAGTAAATCTTGCAAATTCCAAATAATACTGTTTTAATTTCATCAGCATATTCATATGCTGAATAAACATCATTTTTCTGCATTGCATCAGTCATATTGTTCCACAATCTTAAATGTCCTGTTTCGTATTTTGGAATTCATCTCTTAATCTTTTTCTTTTCAATCTTTACATTGCTTTCAATATCTTGTCTGTGATTTGATCTACGGTCACTTCCACTTTTGGTTTAGTTTTCGTTTTATATGTCACTGCTTTATTCTCGTTTTTAACTGATGTATTTGAATTTTTCTCCGATTGCTCCGATTAATCCTGAATTAAAAATATTGCATACACTCCGTAAGCTATGTTCTTCGAAACTAAAGTTTGCTTTTGATAAATAGCAATTGGAACCGTAATTGTCCAGAATAATAACAGCCATCCCCACCACTTTTGATACCAACGTATTGTTCCATAATTCCCTCCCTTTCTATTTTATAATTTTATCCATTATATCATATTTCAAAGAAAAATAAAAGTATATTATTTCAATTATGAAACAACTCTTTAATTTTGATTCTCATTTTTGTGTGTGATTTGATATTTTATAGCCCAATTGCTCGTATGTATAAAAGTTTTATTACTAACTCGTTACAAAAACTAATAGACCTTCTGTAGAGATGTCGTTTGTTAAATTAAAAATTTATTCTCACCATTTTCTATAATAATCTATATCTTTTAAAATTATATCTTTTAGCTGTTTATCAAAAACTTTTATTACTAATATCTTAGTTGCCGAAATTTTTCTTTTAGAATTTTCATTTTGTGTTTCATTAATTCATCTCTTTCTGTATTTTCATTATTTTCTGCTTTTAATAAAATTATCAATTCGTTTTCAAATCATCCATAAACGGTAAAATTACTTTGATTACTCTTTCTCTATACCAGTAAGTTTTCTTTTCCAACTTTTGTATGTTGGATATTTTTCCAAAACAGTATAAATAAAACTAAACAGTCCGATTATATTAATACTTTTTAATATCTGTTTCTATAAAACTATTCACTAAGAATCACTTCTTTTCCCAAACAATATTTCATCTATACTACGCGAATCTAGAGATTCTTTTTATTCCGTATTCAACATCTTCTTCTATTAACTCTTTCGTTTCTTCGTCTTCGTGCTCAAAACATATTTTTCTAATTTTCTTTTAGTAACATATCACCAAATAAAGCTACATTGGACTTATACCTGTAATTTTGAGCTTATAAAAAGTCACTTTTTATCAGACTTGTCTAATTCTTCAATTTTAAAATTTTCTAAGATTCCAGACCTTGTTCCTTCCTGACAAGTAAGTCGAGTGGAATCAAAAATTCCTCTAATTTTATATCTCCTTGTTTTTATTTAAATTCACAAAATCATTAATTTTTCTATAATCTAAATACAAACTTTATGAAATTGAAAGTTCTGCAAATTTATTTTCATATTAATCACGTTTCTCCTATTAGGTTTTCGCTTGGATTACATGATTCATTAAAAATATATTTCTATCTTTATATCTCTTAAAATCTGATTTAGCAAACTTTATTTGAGTTTTTCCAGAAATAATAGTCATTTTACTGTTTTCTTCATCATCTGACAACTGTGACTCATTATCTATAACCGCTAATTCCTGCATCAATAATTTGTTTTGATATTTTCATCCTTTGAAAACACATACCAAATAGTTTGATTTTTGTTCTTTTTCATCTAAAATCATTAGCAAGATATAATCAAAAAGTAAATAATGCACATCCTATTTCTTCCACTGAAATATCTATTAATATTTCTTTCTCTTCGTATCTACACTTAAAAATATTTTTATAAAATCAAATGCTTCATCTGGATTTTCGATAAAAGAAAAATTTTAGGGACTTTAAAATGAATCTTTTAATCTTTTATTTTATTACTTTTAAAATATCTTATTTCCTTTCTAGAAAATAATTTTTCTTCATTTAAAAGTTCCATTAATCGCAAAACTAGCTTCAATTTTCTAATCCATCACTTTTCCTTCAAAATTAATACTTTTGTAATTATCTTAGTATTTGTTGTCTTATATTTTAACTTTTATTTTATTCCCCAAATCTGCTTTTCAACTCCACCAATCTCATCAATGCTTTTTGTTTCCTAAAACATAAACTTTCTATTTCTCCTCTTTATGCCCTGCACTTTCCTTGCACTCAACCTTGTCAAGTTCATGATTTGGAATTATATAATCTGCATAAGCTGCAGGTTATAAGATTTTTAATATTAAATTTCCTGTTCCCTCTTCATCTCTCTTCAAATATTTGAGACCTTCTTGATATATTAAGGCTTCTTGTCATTTAAAATTCTTATATCTATACCATCCTGAACATCTATAACTATTATATCTCCGTCGTGATAATGAGGTTCCTACTATCCCTCTACTCGACAAGCAAAATCTCTCACATTCTTATTTATATTAGAATGCTTATATATTCTATTTCTTCAATGTTTTCATCCATTTTCCAATTAATCCATTTCCTGCACTTGCCATTCGTATATCGGTATTTGAATAAAAGCTTGTAAATATCTCATTAGATACGTTGCTTTCTTGTAAAAAGTTTTATTTTTACTTAAAAAGCTTTTTCATCTAAACCGGCTAATTCTAACATTTTTAAAATAATCTAAATTATAAATTTTTGAAAAAGCTGTCAATAAATTAATATCTATTGTATCTTGCTCGCCTTGTTCTAGTTTTTGTATATGTAGTAAAAAGTATATTTTACACCTTTTCCTTGTAGTAAAGTTTCTACTTGTCGTAATGAATAACCTTTTTCAATTCTTCTGTCTTTTAATATTTTAAATAATTCTTTTTAAGTCTTTCATAAAATTCACTCTCTAGTATTTATAATATGTTACCACATTTTTGTATAATTTTTATACTTTTTGAGTGTTGACTTTTTAAACTCATATTGTATAATAAAGTCAACAAAACAGGTTTTATAATATTTTTACCTATTTTGTAGAGTCAACAAAGGAGTTGAATAAAATGAGCAAGATAATAAGAGAATGGGCAGAAGAAAAATTGCTTTTGATTTATCCGTCAGCAAGGCATAACCAAAATGGAATATTATGGTTGAGATTTGAAAAACTTAAAAAGAAATTCCTAATATTACAGAAGAAGAAAAATAAGGGCTTGAGTATTCTGGAACATATGATGAATACGAATTAAGCCCGTCAGAATATGGAAATGAGAAGTTAGAAAAATCATACCTGACATGATTCACACTGTATCAAAAGATAAAGTGTGTAATTGTTGGAAGAGCTTAGGAGAAATAAAATACCCTAAGGGTATGAGGTCTGATGGTTAAAATAAATTGTAACTGACTAAAATAAAAATCAGTACAACTACTATTTTTAAGCATAGCAGTACTTTCTCCTCTCAAATGATATCTTGACTTTGTGAAAGCCAAAGCTTATTATAACAAAAGACTGGAAAAATCCAGCCAGTTTTGTCACAAATTTTTATATCATTTACAAGTTCCTTTTGGGGTTCTACCTTTGAGGTAGCTTAATTATACAAAATATTAATAAAAATGTCAAATAATTTATGAAAGAAGGTGAAAATATGAATAATAAATTTTTGGTTTATATTTTTAATAAATTATTCTGTAATTATAACTATTTCACTAATAAGATTAATAATTGAAAAAGTCAATTTATATATATTGAAAATAAAAACAAAAAACAAAAATTGAATTTTTCAAAACTTATTAGAACAACATAAGTTAAATACTATGATTCAGATTTTATTTAATATATTTAACAGTTATATACGCCACAATAATGGATGAAATAGTAGCTATTATAGTCGTTAAAAAGTATTTCTATGATAAGTTTTTGATACCATATACTACGTTCTATTTTTAAATTTTCATTATGATCTTGTATATACTTGAATCTAAACTTGTTATTTCTATGTATCTTTTTCTTCATTAATTTTTATCAGTTTTTCTTCCAAAAGTAAATCTAACCTTGCTTGTGTTCCATAACTTCTTTCAGGAAATTTTTGGATATATCATATCTTAGGATGATTCCATTTGGTTAATTCACTAAGAATAAGTAAATCATATTTTCCTAGCATATCACCTCCTTATTAGTAGTAGCAAATGCTACCAACCGCACTTGGTAGTATTTCCAAGCTACTAATGAGATGATATCCGATTAGGTCTGAAATTTGGCAGTTGAATATTTCACAAAATTTATCTAAATGCTCTCTATTAATTCTTGTTATAGTATCGTGATAATACTTATTCATTACACTGGAAGTTATACCCGTTTTTCTCCATTAATTCTTTTTGAGACATACAGTGTTCAGCCATTAATAAATGTAATTTAGTTTTATCATTTTAATACCTCCAATAAATTATTTTTATAACTTATTAACTGTACCGCTCAAATTCCTTTTATATTTTGTTTGGCGACTAATATATCTTATTTCAGGGCGGTACTGTTAAGGTTAATCTGGAATGTATTCAGGTAAAATCTTGAGTATTACATTCAAGTACTTTAAAGAGAACATCTATAGTTTTTAAATCTATCCTAATAAATTTGTCATTTACTATTTTAGATAACGTAGTCCTGCTTATACCTGTTAAATCTGAAACTTTTTGAATGTTTCATTCTTTTTCAGCCATTTGAACTGGAATATTGTTTTTAATCATTTTGTAACCTCCATTTGCAGATTAACTTTTTAGCTATACCGCTTATGCCTCTATATATTTTGTTTGGCGACTAATATATTTCATTTTTAGGCGGTATTGTTAAGAGGTTAATCAGGTATATATTCAAGTAAATCATCAATTTTTACATTCTAAAGCCTTACACAAAGTTGAGATAGTATCAAATCTATTCTATTTACTTTTTCATTGTAAATATTAGATATAGTACTTCTGCTAAGTTTTGCTGATTCGGACAATGCTTGAATATTTATTCTTTTAGCACCCATAATTTTTGAAAGATGTATTTTTATCATTTTTAAAAACCTCCTAATACTTTTATTTTGTTAGTATTATACTCTATTTCTGAGTTATATTTCAAATAAAATATATTAGATTTTTATATATTTTTATGTTGACATTTTAGATTTTTATATGATATATATTATATTATAAGTGATACAATATGTATTGTTTAAAAGCCAAACAAAATATAAAAATATAGGAGAAGATATGAAATTAGAAATTTTTAAAACACAACAGTAACGGATTAGTGGTAAGTTCAAGAGTTATCGCAAGAGGAATGAAAAAGGAACATAAACATGTACTCGAAAGCCTTGACAATATATTATTAAAGGCCGAAATTTCGGCAGACCTCAAAAAGCTAATAATACCAAGCACTTACATATATCCACAAAACAAACAAAAAATATCGTGAATATCTGCTCACAAAGGACGGATTTTATCCTGTATATAGTTCAATATACGAGGGCATATTGATTTCAAAATGGCATACATCAATGAATTTAACAGAATGGAAAAAGAACTACAGGATAAACAAAAACACATTCTGTCTTTTGAAGAAGATAAAGAGGGTAAAAGCACATGAAAGAAATATATAAGTCAAAAAGAAAGAATGAAATTGCACTGAACGAATACAAATATAATTTAATCATTGGAAAAGCTATGATAGAGAATGCTCTGTTGGACATCAAAAAATAGTGGATTTAAGACAAATAAAATGAGGCGTATATTTTGACGGCAAAGGATATAACACTGTAAAAAGCTTTTTAGAATTTGAATAATTAATATTTTATCAAATCCATAACTTCGGTTGTGGCTTTGAGTAAAATCTTAATTTAGGAGGTATGCAAATAAAGAAAAATAAGAGAAGTAGGTGAATAAAATGAGTTGGAGATGTAAAAAGTGTGGAAGTGAGGATAACATAACAGTTATTGAAACAATAAGATTATCACAACTGCAAACTGGATAAATACGAGGAAGTAATAAATTATATTGATGAAACTACAGACAGAGTTATTGGTGTGAGAACTGCAACAATGAATCTGGAGAGTTGGAAGAACTGGCAGAATGGGAGGAAGAATGAAGAAAAGAAAGGCATTATCAGGAATAGGAATGGCAACATTATTTGCAACTAGGGTGGTGCTGGTAACTTATTTACAGCAACTGTTATTAATAATATCTGCTACTTGCCTGTATCTTGGCAAGGCATTTGATAAAAAACATGGGAGTAGGTGTGGGAAAGATGTCGGAAAAATTTACAGAATAACTTTTTGGAAACGTTACACGACTTAAGTCTCTCGATAGCTTATCTCAGAAATAGCACTTTTGTTGCCTTATGAGACAAAAAGTTTATTGCGACTAGGTGTAAAATTAGTGAATCTGAGTGCTTACAGACACTTGAGACAGCTAAAAAGGAAAAAAATGGAGTTCTAAAAGAAATAGGAGGAATAATGCAATACAGGGAAATAGAATATCATTCTAAAGAAGAGTGGCATAGCATAAGGCAAAAAGCATATTGGTGGATCAGACTGTTCAATAATAATGGGACATAATCCTTATAACGAGGATATACAGGAATTATGGCGAATCAAAAACAGGAGAGAAAAAGCAAAAAGATATAAGTAATGTTCCAGCAGTAAAAAATGGAATAATACAAGAACCATATTTAAGAGGAATTTTTGAGGCACAGTATCCTGAGTTTTAAAGTAGATACACTTGAAAAACACTTATATCCTTAAAAATATCCTTTTATGTCTGCAAATTTAGATGGTGTGCTAGAGGATAAGACGAGTAAGGAAAAGGAATACTGGAAATAAAGACAGCACGATGTATGAACTGGAAGCAATTTGAGAGTGATTGGAAAAATGAAGTACCATTACATTATCATTTACAAGTTCAGCACTACTTAGCTGTAACTGGGTGGAAAGTTTGCAGTACTATTTGCAAATATAAAATTAGAGTGGACTGATGAAAGTATTCTGAAAAAGGTTTAACATTGAACGAGACGAGGATGATATAAAAGAAATTATAAAAAGAAATATGGTTTAATTCATTTTGTGATTAATGACATTGAGCCACCATCAAAAACAAAATTAATGATATAGGAGGAAAAAAATGAGAACACAGGAATTACAGGTAATTGAATTTGGAGTAACAGAACTTGTGCCAGCTAAAAGTCATAAGCAACATTAATGACTTGAAAAATTTATGGAAATTGTTAAACAGAAATACGAAGGATGGATTGTCACTGAAGATGATATTGATATAGCAAAAATCAGAAAGAACTAAATTAAATAAACTTGAGAAGAAAATAAGTGATGAGGAGATACAGAAAAAAAGCAAATGCTGATATTGAATCACTTATCGAGAATCTTAAAACTTATGAAAAAGAAGTAAAAGGAATATCAAACTTTATTGGTGAGCAGCTTAAAGAATATGATGAAAAATCAGAGAAGAGAAAAAGTTGAAGTACAGAAAAATAAACAACATCTTTTACTAGAAATCCTGGATTAAAAATTTTCTTGAATGGAACGACAAATGGCTGGATAAATCATTTTACTTTCAAAAATTGAGAACGAAGTGCAAAAACAATATGAAGAACTCGAGAAAAAGCAAGACTTTTATAAATTCTCAAATTGAAAAAGCGAATGCAGAAATTCAATTCATGATAACTTTTGAGAGTATGAAATTCTTAATGTCTGAAGATTATAGTGTCATTACTGAAAAATTGAAAAGTAAAAAGAACGAAAATTAAACAAACCGAAGAAAATTTAAAACAAAAGGGCAGAAGAAGAAAAACATAAAGCATTAGAAGAAGCTGAAATACAAAAACAAAAAGAGATTGAAGAAATCAAAAGACAACAAACTGCTGGACAGAATATAGAAATGACAAAAGAAAATACAAAAATGAAAAACATTTTGATACAACAATAAGATTTGAAAATACTCCCTTTCGTTTTTGAAAGAACTGAAAGCATTATCAGATAAATATGAAATAAAATATCAATTATTAGAAAATATAGAATTATAGGAGGAAATAAAATGGGAAGATTAGCACAAGAAAAAAACAAAATAATGATGATAGATTGATGGTGTTCAGAGTAGAAATGATGAAGTTAAATTAAGCAATAATCTCGTAAAAAGATATTTGGTAAGTGGACAGGGAAATGTAACAGATCAGGAAATTATGTATTTTATGAAACTGTGTAAGGCAGAAAATTTAAACCCTTTTTGTCAGAGGACGCCTATTTAATCAAATATACTGATAATGACCCTGCAACAGTGGTTGTTGCAAAGGACGCTATTGAAAAAAGAGCAATACAACATCCGCAATATAATGGTAAAAAGTTGGAATATATGTGGAAAATAAAGAAACTGGAGAATTAATAAAACGTGAAGGCTCTATATTTAGAAAAGATAAAAGAAAGAATTGGTTGGAGCTTGGTGTACTGTTTATCGAAAAAGATTGGGATAACCCTGTTACTGCTGAAGTAAATTTTTGATGAATATATAGGAACTAAAAAGGACGGAACACCAAACAAAAACTGGAAAAAAATCGACCAGTTACAATGATAACAAAAGTAGCAAAAGCACAAGCATTAAGAGAAGCATTTATTGAAGAATTAAGTGGAATGTACGAAGCTGAAGAATCAGGTGTGAATACTAGCGAATTAGATGAAACACCTATTCAAGTGAATGAAACTGAACATTATAGCAAAACTAAAATAGAAGATGCCGGAGGTAGTAAACGAAGATGATGAAGATTTAGAAAAATCATTATTCAAAAACAGCGAAGGAAATCCATTTGAGGATTAATAATCAAGAGGATTAGTTGAAACTAAGGAAGATTAAAAATGGAAAAAGCAAAAATTTTTATACTTATGAAGATATAAAGAAAATACTTAATATTAAACAAAATAGAGCATATCAGATTATTAGAAATTTAAAACAAGGAATTGGAAGAAAAGGGTATTTAATACAACAAGGTAGAGTCAATGCTAAATATTTTTATGAACGATACAATACAGGATCGTGATTATAATGGGAGCGTACAAAGACAAAGAAAAATACTTGGTTTTGTGAGTTCAGATATACATCTTATGATGGAAAAAGAAAGAGAAAGAGGATTTAAAAACAAAAAGGAAGCTCAGAATTGGGAAATAAATTTTTATTAATCATATAAGTGGAAAATCAGAATTATTATTTTTAGATTTACATAGTAACTATATAGAAGATATGAAAACACAGATGTAAATTTTCTACTTTTTAAAAATTAAAAATAGCATTTTTAAAAATAACCTTGCTTTCCTTTTTCTAATTAATTACTCTATCATTCATTAGAAAAATGGCAAAATGAACAAATATCATATCAGCCTACTTATTTAAGAACCATAAATAAAGAATTAACCTCTATCTTTAATTTTGCTGCTAAAATTTTTACGATTTGAAAAATAATCTTGTTTAATAGCTGGAAATATTGGGAATAAAAACCTGAAAGAGAATTTAAAATATGGACGCCTGAGAAATTTGGAAAAATTTATATCCTTAATTGATAATCTGACAATAAAAAGCTTGCATTTATAACATTATTTTTACAGGAATGAGAGTTGGTGAACTGTAGCTTTATATTTTTGAAGATATAGATTTGGAAAACAGGACAATTAAAATAACTAAAACTAAATATGATAACGTTATTGGAAAAACTAAAACAAAAGGATCTAATCAGAATAATAAAGATTTCAGAAAATCTACGTATAATTTTAAATGACTATACTGATAAAATTTATAAACCTGGGAAAAAAACAGTTATTATTTGACATTTCACGGACATTTACTCTATCTATATGCGAACTTACTCAATAAAGCAGGAGTAAAAAGAATAAGAATACATGATTTAAGGCATAGCCATGCTTCATATTTAATCGGTAAAAATGTAAATATAGTTGCTGTATCTAAAGACTTGGACATATCAGTATACAAACTACACTTGATACCTACACTCATTTTATTTTAAAGAAAGTAATGATAAATGACTGGAAGTACTGAAAATATAAAAATATGAAATTTGTCTCAAATTGTCCCCTATAAACAAAAAGACCTTTTCTATAGGTCTTTTTTATTTTTCAAAAATACTATCAAACCCTTTTAAATATCCAACTTAACTCTTCTTATATCAGCACCTACACCATTAAGTTTTTCTTCAAAGCTTATCATATCCACGGTCTATGTGGTACACTCTGTTAAGAGTTGTTTCTCCATCAGTCCGCAAGTCCTGCCATACTAGTGCTGCTCCTGCCCTCAAGTCTGAAGACATAACTTCTGCACCTGTTAACGGTAATCCACCATTTATCATGGCAACTCCATGTCTTATTATTATATCTGCTCCCATTCTGTTAAATTCAGGTACATGCATAAATCTGTTTTCAAATACTGTTTCTTCCATTGAACTTGCACCATTTACAAGTGTCTGAAGAAGCATCATCTGAGGCTGCATATCTGTTGGGAAGCCTGGATGAGGCATTGTTCTTATTTTTTTGAAGGTTTCAATTCTTTAAGGTTTCCTATTACTGATAGAATATTTCCTTCCTGTTCAAATTTTACTCCCATTGATTCCAGCTCTGATTTGAATACTCCTAAATCATCTAAATTAGCATTTTCTATTTTTCAATCCCTTCAGTAATCAATGAAGCTATTACATAAGTTCCCGCTTCGATTCTGTCAGGCATTATTGAATATTCTACTCCATGTAATTCTTCAACACCTTCTATTTCAATATTAGGTGTTCCAAGTCCTGTTATTTTTGCACCCATTTTATTCAGAAAATTTCCTAAATCTACAATTTCAGGTTCTCTTGCTGCATTTGAAATAACAGTTTTTCCCAGGGAATTTTAACTGCTGCCATCATTAAGTTCTGTGAGCTCCTACACTTGGGAATCCTAAAGGTATTTCAGCACCTTTAAGTTTATCAGACTTTGCATGGATATATCCATGAACTCTTGTTATTTCAGCTCCTAAACGCTTCAAATCCCTTTATATGCAAATCTACCGGTCTTGAACCTATTGCACATCCTCCAGGAAGTGAAACAACTGATTCTTCAAGATTTGCAATCATAGGACCCATTACAAGAAAAAAAGCCCTCATCTGTTTAACTATTTCATAACTTGCTTCATTTCTTTTTAAATCCATTATTTACTATTTTATACGTAGAGTCATCCAGTTTCTGAGTTTCCATTCCCAAATCTTCAAGAAGTTTCATTAATATTCTTATATCTCTAAGATTTGGGCACATTTTTTTAATGTATATTCCCCTTTTGAAACTAATGTTGCTATTATTATTGGAAGAGCTGCATTTTTAGCTCCACTTACTCTTTATTACTCCATTCAAAGGTGTTTTTCCTTTAATTTTAAATCCATCAACCACGTTTTTTTCCTCCTAATTTTTGACATATAGGGACATTTTTGTTCCGAAGAGACTGTCCATAAATTCTATTTTTCCATAATAATTTATATATTCAGGTATTTCCTTCTCTATTATATCTGAATGGAATTTACATATTTTATTTCCCATTGCCTTTATAATATATATCAGGTAAATTTTTCCTTATTTTTCAAGTTTTGATTCTACAATCGGATTTTCTAGAGGGTGGCTCAATGCATCATCTGAAGCTCACTACCAGACACACTTCACCTGTATTTAATAGATTATCCATCATTTTACATGATACATGTTTACTTTTTGCCATATCAAGATATTTTTTTATGCACTTTAAAAATCTGCTTCCCTAGATACTATCATTTTTGCTTCTTTATCTTCAAGTGCTTTTTCTATCTCATTATATGTTCCTTTTTCTTCTATTTCATCAAAGGTAAGTGCTGCAAGTACTCTTTTCTTTTATATTCCCCTAAAAACTGTTTCTTTCAAGTGTAGTTGCCAATGCCCTATCTTTTATTTTTCTATGTTTTTCATTACATCTACATTTTGTTTTATTATCTTTGTTATCCATTTTTATCTCCATTCACAAAAGAGATTTTATCATAAATTTGAATATTTTTTTAAATAGGTAATTTTTAAAAATTATCCATGTTAATACAAAAATCACTTTTATTAATGTATATAGTCCCTATAAACTGGTATATTTTCTTAAGTTCAACTTTTTCCTTCATCTATTGTTATTAAATAGTTAATATCCCCAATCCAAGAAAATATACAAAAATATTTTTAAAACTAAAAAGCCATCATGAAAAATGCATTATTTCAAGCACCATAAATATATATATTTTAAAAAGTAGTCCTTTTACTCGTAAAAATATATTAGTTATATTAAAATCTAAAATACATATATAGGAAAAATCAATACTATCGCTCCTATATATGAATTAATGATATCTGCTTTTAATGCAAAAACAGCAAAATATCCCTATAATTGTACTTATAAGTAAAAACGAGCCTATCTTTTCCTTCATTTTGCATTTTTCAGTTTTTAAAGTACATTTTTCCTCCTGATTTCTTTTTCTATAATTATTAACTTTAATTTATTTGGAATGATTTTTATTATATGTTTATTCATCTCCCAATTTTTATATTATTATAAATATTTTTTTCAGTTTTGATTTCTCCACATGTGTATATATTTCTGTAGTACTTATATTAGAGTGTCCAGTATTTCCTACTATCCTTATGTCTGCCCCGTTACTTAAAAGTACAGTTGCCAATGAATGTCTGAATATATGCGGATAAATATTTTTTCAATTCCTGCATTTTTGCAATAACCTTTCAATCTTTTTCCAAAAATTTTTCGCCTTGTTCCCGGAAATAAATTAAAAGTTTCAGTTGCTCCTTTAACTCAGTCCTATAATCATTTATATACTCCTTTATTTCCTTTTCAGACTGTCATAAATCAGTATAACTCGATATTTTGACCCTTTTCAAGAACTTTTATAAATTCATAATCCTGATTTTTCCCATCACTAATTTTTAAATTTAAAATCTCAGAAATTCTTGCTCCTGTTGCTATTAAAAATTTAATAATAAGCCTATCCTCATCCCTCCAGGTGTATGTTTACAGTTATCTATTATTTTCTTTACTTCTTCAAGTGAAAGAACTTCCGGTAGACGTTTTTTCCCTCTTTATGGATTTTATCATCCCTGTAGGATCTTCCTTAACTAATTTTATTAAGATAACAGAATTTATAAAAATTTCTAATTGTTGCAACTTTTCTCAATACAATTTTTCTTTCAATTTGTCATTTATTTCTTTGATATAATCGTAAATATCTTCTTCTGTAACTTCTATCAGGTTTTTATTTACATATTCGGAAAATATTCTCAGTCTCTTTCATATCCTGCAATGGTATTGCTGGAATTTCCCTTTTCAAAAAGCAAGATAAGAGAGATTCCTTAATATACAGGTTATTTTCCCTATCAATTCCTGTTTCTTTTCTTCTTTACATTTTTAAGTTTATTTTTCTCTTCATCCCTATTCATTTATTTTTCCATAACTCCTATTTTATAGTTTCATTATTTCTTTTGCATGCTTTTATGGATGTTTCCGTTATATTATCTCCTGAAATTATTCTTGCTATTTCCTTATTCTTTCATCTGTGTTCAGTTCTCTTACCTTTGTTTCAGTTACATTATTTTCAATTTCCTTTTTTATGAAAAACTGCTGATTTGATTTTCCTGCAATTTGAGGAGAATGTGTAACACAGATAACCTGAACTGTTCCAGAAAGTTCCTTCAGCTTTTCTGCAACCTTTTCTTACTGTTTCCCCGGAAATTCCAGTATCTATTTCATCAAATATAAGTACAGAAATATTATCAACAGATGAAAATACTGTTTTCAAGGCAAGCATAATTCTTGAAATTTCCCCACCGGAAGCAATTTTTGCAAGTGGTTTATAATTTTCACCAAGATTGGTAACCATCATAAATTCCACATCATCCATACCTTTTGAAGAAATTACAGTTTTTTCTGAGAAGGCAACTTTAAATTTAGAATTTGCCATATTCAAATCCTTCAACTGAACATTGATTGTCTTTTCAAGATTTTCTGCAACTTTTTTCTTATTTCACGTAACTTTCTGACTATTTTCAAAAATAAAGTTTTTGCTTTTTCTTCCTTTTTCTTTTTCAAAATCTTCCAGCTCATTATTTTTCAAACTTTTATGAGGGAAAGCTTTTTTTCATTTTCTTCCCTGAATGCAAGTATTTCCTCTATCGTCGAACCATACTTCAGCTTCAGCTTGTTTATTTCATCTATTCTGCTTATTACCTTTTCAAGCCTGACATCATCACTTTCCACATTTTCAACCATATCTTCAAGAGAATATCCTATGTCATCCACTTCATAAATGATATTCTCAATTTTTCCTTCAGTTCTGAATATGTTTCAGATATATCAGAAAGCTGTTCGAGATTTTTCTTTATTTTTCCCAAGTGAATTTATAACTGAATATTCCCTTCTTTTAGTCTCTGAATCGAATTTTCAAGTTTTTCACTAATTTTTCCTGCATTGAAAAAGATTTTTATATTCTTCCTCAAGTTCATTATCTTCATTCTCCTTAAGGCCTAAATTCGCTATTTCATTAGACTGGAACTCCAGAATATCCTTCTTTTTCCATTATTCTGAATTTTTTCAGTTTTCTATTTCTTCTATTTTTCTTGTTTATCGTTTTCAGGGATGAAACATTATTTTCTTATTTCCTTTGCAAGTTCCTGTCCATTTTTATCAAGAATCTATCCAGTGATCCTAAATGATAGTTTTTATTTAAAAGATACTGATGCTCATGCTGCCCTACAAGATCCAGGACATTTCTCATAAGCTCCTTTAACTTTGATACTGTCATTCTCATTCCATTAACTGTTATTTTTGATTTTGAATTTCTATAAAAATATCTTGAAATAATCAGTTCATCATCTTCTATTTCAAAATCCAAGTTTATTAGAGCTTTTTCCTTCTGAACTTCACTTAAAGTCAAAAACTCCTTCTGCAAAAAGGGCTTTCCTCTCCTGTTCTTATCATTTCAAGATTAGACCTTTTCCCCTATTAGAGGAAATTCCCATCCAGTATAATGGACTTTCCCTGCTCCTGTTTCTCCTGTCAGTGAAATCAGTCCTTCATTAAATTCTAAATCCAAATTTTTTTATTATTGCCAAATTGTTTAATCTTAATTCTCTCAGCATTTTATTTTTCCTCTCACCTTTTCTGTTTATTTCCCCTTATTTTTATTTTTACATGATGATTCTCCCCATCTGAGTTTTTCCTTAATATACCGTAATAATCACTTTTCCGCTTCTTATTATCTTTTACTTTTCTATTTGACATTACTGCTGAAATTTTCATCCTCCTGTTTTATCCGAAATTTATTCTCCCGTCAATATTCAAGTGGGTGTCATTATCCCTTGAAAAAACTTTAAAACTCAACACTTCATTCCCATCTATTATAATAGGTCTCGCTGTCAAGGCTCTGAGGGTGATAACGGAGTTATACTTAAAAGCCCTCAAATTAGGATGAACTATCGAACCTCCCTGCTGAAAGTGAATATGCAGTAGAGCCGGTAGGAGTAGCTACAATTATTCCATCAGCCCTGTACTTTATTTACAAATGTCCCATCTGCATAAACTTCCACACTAATCATTTGGGAAGCTATCCCTCCCTTGCTTATAACAAGATCATTTAAGGCATAGTACTCTTTTTCTCATTGTATTTTACCTTAAGGAATGTTCTTTCATCTACAATACATTCATTTCTTCTGTACTTTTCCAGCATCTCAACAACATCTTTAGAGAAATATCTGCTAAATATCCTAATGTTCCCCATATTTACAGCCATTACAGGAATATCCTTTCTTCAAAAGTTTCTTTTGCTGCAACAAGTAATGTCCATCTCCTCCAAAAATGAAATAATTAAATCCGCCTTTTCAGTATCTTCTGTTTCTTCTATTTTATTTAATTTCATGTAATCATAAAAATGAATAAGTTTATCTTCTTCTAAATATTCTTTTTATAATTTTTCACTCTATTTATTTTGATTTACTATTTCTTCTGGCTACTATTTTTAAAACTTCCATTTTATTTTCCATATTCGCCTCTTTAATTCAATTTATTTATTACAATTGTAACATTTTTAAATATTTTTTCTACTAAATATTTTTTTAATATTAAAAAGAAGAGTGCTGAAAAACACTCTTGCTATAAAAATCAATCACTTTTATTTCTTTCCATAATTTTTTAACAGTTTTTATTTAAAGGTCTCGGCATAAGCCGGATTCTGTATTTGCCAATCATTTTATCTAAACAGGCAGTTACCTGCCGGTTTTAGCGAATTACCCATTAAGTGAAGACGGGCAGCCTCTTAACCACTTTCTACTTATTCTTGCTTCGGGAGGGGTTTACCCGGCTGACTTAATTTCTTAAATCACCGGTAGTCTCTTACACTACCATTTCACCCTTACCTGAATTTCAGGCGGTATATTTTTCTGTGGCACTTTCCTTAGAATTTCTTCCAACAGCCATTAACTGTCTCCCTTGCCCTGTGAAGTCCGGACTTTCCTCCTGAAATATTCAGGCGATTGACTCCGAAACCTTTTATTTCTTTTATTATAACATATTTTTAATTTTCCTGTACATCTCGATGTTGTACCGCAGTAATATCAACTCAGCTCCTGCTCCTGCCGCTGCTACTGCTACACATGAATTTACAGTTAAAAACTATAATTCCCAAATAAAATTAAACATTTTTTTCTTTGTCATAATCTTACCTCTTTTTGTAGTTTTTATGCTATATTATATCTTTAGAAATCAATTAGTTATCTCTTTTATTTTACATTGTCTATAATCAGATTCTATTATTTTCCAGCCTTATAAATCTATCCCTAGCTTAAAGACAGGTTCTCCAAAATGTTTTATTATTTTACCTCTGAAAAATTGTGAAACTTGAAGTTCCATTAATTCAGCAAACAGATATTCACTTTCATAATGTCCTATATCTATAGTATTCCACCTTCTTCCAACGTATCAAGAGATTCATGATATCTCAAGTCTCCCGTTAAAAAAACATCTATCTTTTTCTTTTTACACTATGCATAAAAGAACTTCCACCACCTGTAACAAGTCCTATTTTACAGATTTTTCTTTTTCTCCGACATATCTTACAAAATTCAAGTCCAAGCTTTTTCTTTTATTATTCCCTAATCAAATCTGATAATTCCATTTCATGATTAAGGGATTTTTATTCTGACACTTCCACCTTTTTATATTCTCATTTCTATGTTTTATGAAAATTATATCCTTCATATTCAAATTCATTATATATTTCCAATTTTCCATTTAAATCAAGCTTGTAAAAATATATAATCATTTAAACCGTTTATTCCAAAAATCTACATTTGTATGCCCTGAATATACTGCTATTTTATTTTCAATAATCTTTCAGCATTTTTTTCTGCCATGTACAGTTTCACTTGTAATTCTTTTTAATCCGCTAAATATGAAAGGATGATGTGAAATTATTAAATCTACATTTTCTTTTACTGCCCTGTCTACAACTTCTTCAGTAATATCAGACATAGAAGTACTGTATTCACTTTTAGATTTTCATTTCCTACAAGAAGTCCTACGTTATCCCAGTCTTCTGCCAGTTTTGGATTATAAATTGTATGTAATTCTCCTGCTATATCTTTTTACCTGCATTTTTCCTGTAAGATAAATATTTCTGATATGTTTATCTATAAACCCTCCTTCCTTTTTATTATTTTCATTTATTCACTGTATAATCTGTTTCTTCACTGTTCTTTCATAAATTCATTTTTCAAAAGGTCAATTGACAGTTTATTCAGTGCCTTTTTCCTTTAGTATATTCACATTATGCTTTGCTATGTTAAGTGACTTCGCAATTTCATTTTCTGAATAAATTTTATCATCAAGACCATAAGACATGACTAAAAATTCTTTCATCAATATAGCTCAGTTTTTTAGGAATATTTTTCCAGTATGTACATCTGTGTTATTTTATTTGCTTTTTCAAAGTATCTGACCGCTTTCCAGCATTTCATCCAGTTCGACATCATCAAAATAATTTTTCCAGCTTTTCAATATATTCCTTTAGTTACATTCATACGTTTACTTATTTCATCCACTGTATGACCTAATTCCTTGTCTACCTTAACTTTTAAGATATAAAATATAGGAAAGCTCTGAAGCCTTTATATCCTTTTAAAAGATCCTTCTGAAATTCAAGTATAGTATTTACTGCAAAAGTTTTTTAATGAAAAAAATTCCATTTCTTCAGTCATCAATAATATTTTCATAATAATTTAAAGCTGTTATTACTCCCAAAGTTGCTTCCTGCACCATATCTAAGAATGAAAAACCATATTTAGAATAAAAGCAGACTTTCTCTCACTGCAATTTTCAAATATTTCTCTACCATTTCAGTCCTGTTTTCATCTAGTAATTATAGTTTTTCATTGATTTCTGCTCATTTCTTCATTTTTCCCTTTACATTTTCAAGATAGGCTTTGTTGTTTCACTTTTTCTTCAACATAGTAATTTTTCATCTTCCAGAACAATAAAATCTTTACCATCAACAGATGTTCTGACTTCCGGAATATTATCCCTGATAGACAAACTTTAAGAAATTCGAAAAACTCTATCATCAGAAAGATTATTATTCTCAATTATCTTTTCAAAACTGAAACTTCCTCTTACGTCTTCCACTATTCTTTCAATCATTTTTTTCCCTTGTTTTTTATCTATTTATTATTAAAGGAGCCAATTTTACTTAGCTCCTGTAGTCTTCAATTTTTTTCTTCTACTTGGATGTCTTAATTTTCTCAATGCTTTAACTTCTATCTGTCTGATACGTTCCCTTGTTACATTGAAAAATTTTTCCAACTTCTTCAAGTGTTTTTGCGAACCGTCATCAAGACCATATATCTATACCTCAGAACCATCTCTTCTCTTTCATTAAGAGTCTTCAACACTTCATCAAGCTGTTCCTTTCAGTAGCACTCTTGTTGTAGCATCATAAGGATTTGGCAAACTTGTCATCTTCAACAAAATCTCCAAGTTCACTGTCTTCTTCACTTCCAACAGGTGTTTCCAGTGAAATCGGATCCTGGTTCATTTCCAGAATATTTTTCACTTTTATCCACAGGTATTTCAAGTTTTTTTGCCAACTCTTCAGCAGTAGGTTCCTTTTCCCTGTTTCCTGAAGTATGATTCTGCTTTCTTTCTTTATCTTTGTTATAGTTTTCAATCATGTGTACCGGTATTCTTATAGTTCTTCCCTGATCGGCTATTGCACGTGTTATAGCCTGTCTTATCCACCATGTAGCATACGTAGAAAATTTAAATCCTTTTTCATATTCAAATTTTTCCACAGCTTTCATTAATCCCATATTACCTTCCTGAATTAAATCCAGCATTTTCAACCCTCTATTTGTATGTTTCTTGGCTATACTTTCACTACCAGCCTTAAATTTGACTCTATCAGTTTCTGTTTTGCTTCCTCGTCACCTTTTAAGAACCCTCTGTGCATACTCTATTTCTTCATCGTAACTAAGCAGAGGTATCTGACCTATTTCCCTCAAATACATTTTAATAGGTTCATCTACATCCATGCTTTCTGCCATTTTTAACAAATCTGTCTGAAGAAGTTTATCTACTTCTGATTCATCTATTTCACTTTCAACAAACTCATCATCAATATCCATTTCAGAGACATCAATTTCTCCATTTTCCATTTCTTCAAGCAGTTCTGCACTTTCTATTAAATCCTGCTTATCTTTTAATGTATCTACTATCTGAACTCCGACATCTATCAATTTTTTATTAATTTTTCTGTTTTTTTCAACAGAAAAATCATCTGATAGAACTGAATTAATTTCTTCGTAGCTGACAATTTTATCTTCTTTAGCTTTTTATAAAATTAGCAAGATTACTTCTTAGGTTTTCATTTTTCTCAGACATAATCTGATCTCCTTATCAACTTAAATTCTTTATACATTTTTCTATTTCCTCAATGTTATGAATTATTTTTCAATTCAGATTCCAACCGTCTCAAAACTACATACATCTCATTTTTTCTGTCAATAACTTCACGCATATGATCAATTTCTCTTAAAAACCATCCTACAAAAATATCTTTATAATGTCTTCCTTCATTTTCGATATCTGCTTCTGCTCTTAACTTCATAGTCGTTATTAATTCCTCTCTTCTTCCTCCAGTGCCAGGGCTATCCAGTTTGTCCATTTCGAAAGTTAACTGTCTTCAGTTTTTCCATTATATCCTCTGTAAATAACATTTTCGAACACCTTGTCATCAAACTTTTCACAATGCTCTTGTTTTTCTGAAGAAAGGTTATTTTTATATTTTAACAGGAACTTCAGAGTTTCTATTTCAAGGGAATTATAAAATTCATCTTTTTGCTTTTACTTACAACTTTTTCTTCTTTTCTTAAATTCTTTCTATACTTTCCTTTAATATTGGAAAAAGTTGCCAAACTCTCCTACAAGAACTTCCTTATCTATCCCCAGTTCCACAGAAAGTTTACTTATATACAGATTTTTTTCTGTATTGTTTGTTACATTGGCAAAAACTTCTGAACTTTTCAATCATTTTCCTTTTTCCGGTTATTTCATTCAAATTCAGTTCTTTAGAATATTCATCAAAGAGATAATCAAAAAATTCCTTTTTGAAGTTTTCAATATTTCTAAAAAAATTTTTTTCTACCATATTTTCTTAAATATTCATCGGGATCCTTTTACTTCTCCTTCAATTGACAGACATCGTATATTGAAAATCATCTTTTTCAGTATATCTGCAGCTTTTTAATACTGCCTCCTTACCGGCACTGTCATTATCATGAGGCTATTATTATGTTATTCGTATACTTTTTTTCAGAAGTTTTGCCTGTCCTTCAGTAAAAGCCGTTCCCAGACTGGCCACCGCATTTGGGAAAAGTTATTTTTATGGGCAGAAAGCACATCCAAATATCCTTCCATCAGTATAGCTAGTCCTTTTTCTTTATATTTTTCCCCTCTGTTGTATAAACCGAAATAGTTCATTTTCCTTTTTAAAGATTTTTAGAATCAGGCGAATTCAAATATTTTGGAGAATTATCATTGTTTATAATAATTCTTCCTCCAAATCCGACAGGCTTCATTGTTTCATTATATATTGGAAACATGATTCTGTTTCTAAAATAATCAAAAACTATTTCCCCTGTCATTTTTTTCTAACAAGTCCTAATTCCAGCATATCCTCTTCTGAATATTCCCTTTTTCCTTGAGTGCATTTAGTAAACTGTCCCATGTGTCAAAGTGAAAATCCTATTCCGTACTTTTTATTTCCTCCAGAGAAAAACCTCGATTCTCCATATATTTTCAATGCCTGCTCCGATTTCAGAATATTTTCACTGAAAATTCTTTGGGCCTCCCTCATTATTTCGTAGTATTTTTCATTCTGGAGTGAATTTTTCTTACTTTATATTCAATTTTTTTATGGGTACGTTATATTTTTGCAGATAATTCTTCCACAGCCTCATAAAAAGTGATATTATTTATCTTCATGTAAAAGGATATAGCATTTCCGCCTATTCCTGTACTAAAAGTCCTTAAATATATTTTTTTGTGGGACTTACAACAAAAGATGGCGTTCTTTCTTCTTTAAATGGTGAAAATCCTTTATAATTAGCACCTGTCTTCTTTAATGTCACATATTCCCCTATGACCTGTACTATATCCAGATTTTCAAGAAACTTTTCTATTTCTTCATCTTTATACATAAATCACCTCAATTTTTCATCCCACTATAAGTATATTTTTATATTTCTAAATAGTCAATATCATTAAGTAAAATTTATTTATTCTTTAATTTCAATTTCATCATTTCATAATGTCTTCAAATACATTATCCATGATCTTAAATTTTTCATTACCCTTCATAAACTCTTTTTGCTACTTTTCCTGCAACTATTGCCAACTCATATTTATTAGGTATTTTTGATAATAAATCATCAATAGTTATTTTTCTTTTTTTCATTTTTTTCCTCCATTCAGGGAATAATTCAAAGTTTATCCTTCTATTATATCTATTAATTCCTGTATTGAATCATCCAAATTTTCATTTATAATCGTATAATTATATTTATCTTTCATACTTCAGCTCAGCTTCAGCATTCTTCAGTCTTGTCTGTATTACTTCTTCTGAATCTGTTTTTCTGTCACGCAGTCTTTTTCAAGGATGTCCATATCTTTTGTTCTGAAGAATACTAAAACAGCATCCTTCTTTTTCCTTGGCTATAAGTGCCCCTGAACATCAATTTCCAGTATTACATTAAGACCTTTATCAAGATTTTCCTCTACTGTTTTTAGCGTACCGTAATAATTTCCATGAACTTCTGCATATTCATAAAATTCATCATTGGCAATTTTATTCTTAAATTCCTCTTTAGACAGAAAAATAATCTTTTCCCGTCAATTTCCCGTCTCTTGGATTTTCTTGTAGTTGCAGAAATTGAAAGAGGAATATTAAGTTTATCTTTTACAATTTTAGTTACTGTTGATTTACCTGAACCGCTCAGTCCTGATACTATAATTAGTTTTCCTCTCATATCAACCTCTTTTTAGAGAATGAAAGGCTGGAAAAAATTTACATTCTCAATTATTTCAGCCTTCATCTCCTATCTTAATATTCTATTCTTTAACTACTATAATTTCTTCTGCTATTTCTTCTTCAGGAACTTCATCTTCCAGCACTTCATTTTTCAATGTTACTTTTATGTGCTTGTAATCCTTTAAATCCTGTTCCACTTGGTATTTTCTTACCTATAATTACATTTTCCTTTAATCCTTCAAGCTTATCTATTTTTCCTTCAACAGCAGCATTTGCAAGAACTTTTGTTGTTTCCTGGAATGATGATGCTGAAATAAAAGCTTTCTGTATTTACTGCGGCTTTAGTTATACCTTGTATTACAGGCTCATATGTTGCAGGAGTTTTTACCTTTTTCAACTAATTTAGCATTTTTCTCTTTCCACTATTTTCTTATCGATTAATTCATCTTCAAGGAATAATGTATCTCCCGCTTCTCTTATTTTAACCTTCTGGAACATCTGTTTAACGATTATTTCAATATGTTTATCATTTATTGGAACGCCTTGTTCCCTATATACTTGCTGTACTGATTCCAGTATAAACTGCTGGGCAGCTACAAGTCCTTTTATTTTCAGTATATCATGTGGTGATACAGGTCCATCAGTAATTTTAGCACCTTTTTCAATAAGCATTTCATTTGTTACTACAAGGTGTTCTCCTACTGGAACTGTATATTCCTTGATAGTTTTTCCTGATTCAGGATCTTCAATTGTTATAAGTCTCATACCTTTTTCTTTTCTTATCTGAGAATACAACACGTCCTGATACTTCTGTCAGAGTTGCCTTTCCTTTTGGATTACGTGCTTCAAATAATTCCTGTACTCTTGGAAGACCTCCTGTAATATCCTTATTTCCTTCCCCTGTTTTCAGTATTTTTGTTATAATCTGACCCTTTTTAACTGTATCCCCTTCTTTTACCATTAGATATGATCCATATGGTACACTGTATTCAGCAACTTTTTATTTTTGCTGTAAATTATAATTCTAGGGTTTACGTCACTGCTTTTCCACAGGTTTTTATAGCTATTCTTTCTGTAACTCCATATTTAACATCAATATTTTCTCTTACATAGATATCTCTAAATTCTACTTTTTCCTGCTTCAGAAGTAATTATAGGTATCTGATAAGGATCAAATTCAACTAAAAGCTGACCTCTTTTTACACTTTCCCCATCCTTTACCTTAAGAACTGAGCCTGAAGGCACTTCATATCTATGTTTTCCTATAATTATTCTTCCTGTCTGGGAAACTACTACTTCTATTCCCTTTTGTCATTTTCAAGAGTTTTAATATCTTTAAGTTTTACTTTTCCTGCTACTTCAGCCTTATAATTAGATTGAACTTCTGCAGCTGTCGCAACTCCTCCTGTATGGAATGTACGCATTGTAAGCTGTGTACCAGGTTCTCCGATTGACTGTGCTAGCAACAACTCCTACTGCTTCTCCCTTAAGTATTTCTTTTATGGTTGGACAGAT
>BNJV01002313.1_pt1 | contig 82089 bp, 113 predicted proteins | sample 8540591 | NCBI WGS metagenome assembly BNJV01 (sample SAMD00202457, study PRJDB9452) | human saliva metagenome | host: Homo sapiens | reverse complement strand
TAAAGGAAGTAATGTTCGTGGAGGTATTGGATTTAGGGCAATTTACTAAAAATTTTTAAAATGAAAAGAAAGAGCAGTGAAATTTAAGTTTTGCTGTTCTCTTTTATTTTATAATGAATCCATTGCTTTTGAGAGAATTATGATATTTTTTTAAAAATTTGTAAAAATTAAAAATTTAAAAATTTTTTTGAAAAATCTTTTTATGTTATAATAATTAGTGGCATGAAATATAATTATTTCACTTTTTTTATGGCAAAAAAATCAAATAAAAACTAATAAAAAAAGTAATATAAGTCATTTAATAAAAACTAAAAATTTAATTAAAAAGGAGAGAATTGGGAATGACGAATAATTTAAGAAAAATAAAAAAAGATCTATGCTCATTTGCAAAAAGATGTCAAGATTTTAGGTACACTGATTCAGCGCTTATAACATTTTTTTACTGACGGGAACAGTAAACATTTCAAATAACTTATTTTCTGCTGAGTCAAATACAAATCTCGAAAGTCAAAAGCAAATAATTTCTACATCAATTAAAGACATACATCAAAAAGTTCAAGAAAACTCGAAAAAGAAAATGACAAACTTTGAAAAACAAATTTAGAATTAATTCAGATTTTAGGTACACTGATTCAGCACTTATAACATTTTTTTACTGACGGGAACAGTAAACATTTCAAATAACTTTATTTTTCTGCTGAGTCAAATACAAATCTCGAAAGTCAAAAAGCAAAGTAATTTCTACATCAATTAAAGACATACATCAAAAAGTTCAAGAAACTCGAAAAGAAAATGACAAACTTTCTGAAAAAAAGATAAATTTAGAATTAATTCAACTTATGGAACAGGGGGATCATGTTGTAAAATCTCCTTGGAGCAATTGGCAATTTGGGAATTAATGGATTTTCTAGTAACTGGGGTGGAACTTTTTAAAGGAGAAAGGAGATAAATCTGAAAAAAAGTATTCTTACGAAGGAGTTTATGAAAGGAGTAAAAATCTATTTGAGAGAAATACTTCACCATTGAGTAAAAATTATGGAAATTTGGCATTAAGCAGAAATAGAAGAATGGCTTCATCAAACGAAAGAACTGGACTTAACTCGACTTATGGCCTTATGAGTAATACAAGGGCACAGGAACCGATTCTGGAAATAAATGTTGACGCTTCAATAAAACCTAAGACTATACAGATAGAAATTCCGGATTTAGGAATAAGAGCACCTCAGTTACAGGTTATGACAGTTAATGGAATAGAAATACCGGCAATAAAAGTGCCTACACCAAATACTCCTACTAAAACAGTTAGCATTGCAAAACCGAATGCAGAACCGTTTACAGGATATTATTTTGATGGAACATGGAGCCATAGAGAGTTAAGAGATAATATTTCTATTTATTCGGGAATAGATCCTACTTCTTTAATAGGAAATATAAATAATACTAATCCTACTCCAGCAGCAATGACAGGTTCGTATAATGGTAGACAACTTGAAGGAACACGTATAATAAATGAAGATAATAGATATACTAATACTTACTATCTAAATAGCCAAGTTAATATAGATAAAATTGCTAATAATACTTTTTATTTGAGAGGACATTACCCTACAGATACTTATAATGATAGTAATACTAGAGCACATTTAGGAATATCTAATAATGCTCAAAGAGTATATAATGATGGGCATGGAAATGGTATTCCAGATGAAGGTGTTGTTGGTGTTCATGCATTGGGAGATTTAAATATTAAAAATTTAGAATTTAACCTATATGGAAGAGCAGGAGCAGTAACTAATGAAACTTGGAGACATGGGATACTAGATTTTGATAATGTAACTGTAAATATGTATAATAGTGATAATATGGGATTCTATAATATGCCAGTTGCTAGATATACATACAAGTATGGGAAAAACGTTGGTGGTATTGGAAGAGAATGGCGTGTTTTAGCTGGAGGATTTTCTGGAAAAGCTAATGTAAATATGTATGGAAGAAATAACTCTGTTTATTTAACAACAGGATTATCATATATGAAAGCATTGGGAAAAATGAAGGTCTTATCCAATCAGATGGAGCTTCAAATATAGTATATTCAAGTTTTTTTCTTATGCTCCAACTTTATCAAAACTTGTAAATCCGGCAGGAGCAGGATATCTTCATAAATACAAATATGATAAAATTATCAAATGTTAAACTATATGGAGATGAAAATATAGGTATGTATTTTGGTAGTAGAATAAAAGGAGATATAGCCAAAGTACATATGGAAGCTCCAAATGAAATAGAAAGTCTATATGGATACAACAATAAGGCGGCACATATAGGATTATATCAAGGAGAAATAGATTTTTCTGCAAAAGTTGGAGAAAAATTAACAATAGACAACCAGAATCAGCAAACAGCAGAAGGAAATTTAACAAATACAGACTATACTGATAAAACAGTTGACGGAGCTGTAGGAATTTTCTCAGAAAGTGGTCAAAGAGTTGGAATAGTTGCAAGAGGGGATGTAATGGAAGGTCCTACACCAACTGCAACAGAAATCCAAGCTCATAGAACAGATCCTAATTGGGATAGATGGTTTTGGCATAAATGGAATAGTACAACACAACAAATAGAAATAGATAAGACAGGCTATGGTGCTGGTTTTTATTATGCGGCAAGTAATGATTTTTCAAAAGACCCTATACATAATCTAGAAGTTGCTAAATTAGATATTAGATTTGGAAAATATTCTAAAAATGGAATTATGGTTTTGGCAAAACAAGGGACAGTAATTGATGTAGGAAAGAATACTTCTAACTACCATATTATTGGGGTAAGTTCAGATATTACTGATGGTATCAATGGTGCTAATACTCTTGAAGCAGATGCTTCAACTGGAACTATAGTGGCTTATGCGGAAGGAACTTGGGATCAGTTAAAACATAGATATGGAAGTGAAGACGCAAGAATAGCTCAAAATGATGCTGATGCAGTGGCTATAAATAATGGAGCAGCTAGAAAAGCACTGACAGATGCAACTGCTACAACAGCAGCCAAATTACAGGGACTACCTTCTGAAGTAAATGTCTCTCCTAATGTAGTACTGGCTTCGAAAGAAGGAATAGCCTATATGGGTGATAATAAAGGGGTTGTAAATGCAGGAACATCAGCAAATACTACAACTACAACAGCAGTAAACTACAAATCAATAATAGGATTTGCAAGAGATGAAGGTGTAGTTAATATTCATGGAGATATTGAAGCAATAGACAAAAATGCTACTCAGAACAAGTTTGAGAATATTGCAGGACTGGCTACAAAAACAGTGGCAGGAACAGCAGGTGGAACTGTTAATATAGAAGATGGAAGTATTAAAATAAGCGGTATGGCAGGATTTGCCTCTGGAACCGGTTCAGTTGTAAATGTTAACAATGGTACGGCTAATAAGATTCAAACTGGAGAAAATGGAGCATTGGCGGCAGTTGATGGAGGAAAAGTTAACTTTAGCGGAGGAACAATTTATCACGAAGATAAAGCAACAAGTTCAGATGTAGTAACTGCTGGAACGGCAACTGTCAACCATGCAAAATCTACACCATTTTATGCTGACGATTCTTCAAAAATTGAATTTAAAGGTGCAACTACAATAAATATGGCAGACGGAATACTAATGCCAGGAACAGATGCAACTAACTATGACGGTGGGAATACTTCGGCCACAGCTAAATATCTTGGAATGAATAATGTAACAGTAAATCTGACAGGAGATAACGTTGTACTTCGTACATATAATGGAGTAACAACTAACTGGACATCTGGAACAACAGGAACAACAAGTATAAAAAATGATATGCAGCTTGCTGATTTGCATACAAATAACCACGATTACAAAATATACTACATAGACGGTATATTCAATCTGAATAATAATCAGGATTTAGATGATAATACTGATGAATTTAACACAAAAATAAGACTTTCAAATGAAAAATTTACAATAGCAAGTGGAGTTACTGTAAGTTCTGCAACAGGAAAAGGGTTATCAATGGCTTCGCATGACGGTGTTGCAACAAATGCAACAACTGGATATACTAATAATGGAACTGTTAACATAACAGGAGGAACTCCATCAAGTACGACAGCATTATCCACAAGTTTCGGTTATGTAGACAACAATAGTACGATAAATGTTGATAAAGGAATAGGAGCTTACGGAGTAAACGGAAGTACCCTTACAAATAATGCTAATGTAAATATAACTTTAAATGGAATAGGTATGGCAGGGTTTGCTTCTGCTTCAGCATTGAAATCTTATGGAACGGATGCTAAAATTTCAAATGGTACATTGACAACAGCTGATAAAGTTTTAGAAATAACTAATAACGGTACTGTAACAGTTGCAGGGGACAGTTCAATCGGATTGTATGGAAATACAAATGACCTTGCAGGAACAGGACTGCTGACAACAGAAAATGGAGTTATTACAAATAATGGAAAAATAGTAATGACAGGAGATAAAGCTGTCGGAATTGTGTCAGAGGGAGCTGGAAATATCATTAATCTTGGAGGAACAGGAAGTTCAGATATTACAGTGGGAACTAACGGAATAGGAGTTTATGCAAGTGGAACTCAAAGTAAAGTGAATTTTCACTTCAAATACTGGAGTGGAAATTAAGGATAAAGGTGCAGGAATTTATGTTGCCAACGGTTCTGTCATAAATCCAAATGGACACACTTTTGAAATAAAATATACAGGTTCAGCAAATGAATCCGGAACAGGTATTCTATATGACAGCACAGCTACAAATACAACAGATGTAGATATAGTAAATACTAGCAGTGATAAAGGAATAGTTGGAATTTATACAACAGGAGGAACTCTTACAAATACAGGAACAATAATAGACAGAAGTGGGAAATCCTATGGAATTTATTCTGATGGTGCAAATGTTATCAATAGTGGAACATTGACTATGGGAGACAAAGGTAAGGGAGTGCTCAGTACAGGTGGAGATGTAACTCTTACAGGAACTTCTGTAATTACAGTGGGAGGAAACGAAGCTATCGGTGTTTATACAAGAGGAACAGGTAACCTGATAAAAGCTGATACAGGTTCTCAAATGACAATCGGTAACAGTTCGTATGGATTTATTAATGAAGGAACTGGAAATACAGTAATAAGTAATGCCACTGTTTCAAATGTTGGAGATAATACTGTTTTCGTATTCTCAAAAGATGCGGCAGGAACTGTAGTAAATAATAGCCAGTTAACTTCAACAGGTTCAAAAAACTACGGACTTTATTCAGCAGGAACTGTAATAAATAACGCTAATATTAATTATGGTTCGGGAGTAGGAAATGTTGGAATTTACAGTATAAATGGCGGAACTGCTTCAAACAGCGGCGGTGCATCAATAACAGTAGGAGCTTCAAGTGTTGGAAATCCTAATCCATCAGATAATTACTATGCGATAGGAATGGCGGCAGGATATTATGGAGATGCTTCATCACCAGCTTATACAGGAAATATTTTAAATTCAGGAACAATTAATGTAACTGGAGAAAACAGTATTGGAATGTATGGAACAGAAAGTGGAACAACAGTAACAAATAATGGAGTTATTAACCTTAGTGCAAGTAACACGGTAGGAATGTATCTTGATAATGGAGCTTACGGAATAAATAATGGAATTATCCAGTCAAGTGGGTCAGGATTAAAAAGAATCGTAGGAGTAGTAGTTAAAAACGGTTCAACCATAGAAAATAATGGAACTATTCAAATTAATGCAGAAGAAGCGGTAGGATTGGCAGCTAAAGGAAATGCGGCAGGTAGAAACATAGGAATAATTAAAAACTATGGAACATTGAATATAACAGGAGTTGGAGCTAGAGATAAAGTAATTCCAAGTGAAGGACAGGCTTTAGGTAAAGATATGGGTGGTGTAAAAATACACGCACCGGTAGGAGCATCTACAGCTACAATAAGTGTTAATGGAACTCCGGTAATTCCTGAATTAGCTACAACTTCAGCAGAAGAGTATAAAGAAATGGAAGTTTCAACAATTGGAATGTACATAGATACTTCAAATAGAAGATTTACAAGACCTATAACAGGATTAAGCGAGTTAAGTTCATTGAGAAAGGCTGATTTAATTATAGGAAATGAGGCTGCTCAAAATACAACAGGTAAATATATTCAAGTAAGTCCTCAAATACTTGCACCATATAATCAGATGATTTTAACTAATCCTCAAATAGAAAAAGTGGAGTATTTATTCCGGTTCATTGACTTGGATGGCGAGTGTTGCACAAAATCAGACAGACGGAACAATACAAAATGCCTATATGGCAAAAATTCCATATACAGAATGGGCAGGAGCAGATGAAACACCTGTAAATAAAACAGACACGTATAACTTTGCAGATGGACTGGAACAGAGATATGGAGTGGAAGCACTTGGAAGCAGAGAAAATCAATTATTCCAAAAATTAAACAGCATTGGAAATAATGAAGAAGTATTTACTGTATCAAGCTTTTGATGAAATGATGGGACACCAGTATGCAAATGTACAGCAGAGAATCAATGAAACAGGAGATATGCTTGATAAAGGAATTTAAATATCTTGAGTAATGAATGGAGAAATCCAACAAAAGATAATAACAAAATCAAAGTATTTGGAATGAAAAACGAATATAAAACAGATACAGCAGGAATAATAGATTATACAAGTGATGCTTATGGAGTAGCTTATGTTCATGAAAATGAAGCAATAAAACTTGGAAACAGCTCAGGATGGTATGCTGGAGCAGTGACAAACAGATTCAAGTTTAAGGATATAGGAAAATCAAAAGAAAATCAGACAATGTTAAAAGGCAGGAATCTTTCAAGACAATGTCACCAATGACAGACCATAACGGTTCATTAAGATGGACAGTTGCAGGAGATGTATTTGTTGGAAGAAATGAAATGAAACGTAAATTCCTGGTGGTAGATGAAGTATTTAATGCTAAATCAGATTATACATCATATGGAGCGGCATTTAAGACAGATTTAGGCTATGACATAAGAATGAGTGAAAGAACACATTTAAGACCTTACGGATCATTGAAGCTGGAATATGGAAGATTTAATGACATAAGGGAGGATGAGGGAGAAATAAGGCTAGAGGTTGAAGGAAATGACTACTTCTCGGTAAAACCAGAAGTTGGAGTGGAATTTAAATATGTTCAACCAATGGCTGTGAGAACTAACTTGTCAGTTGGACTTACTGTCGCTTATGAAAATGAGCTTGGAAAAAGTTGGAGATGTCAATAATGAAGCAAGAGTTAGATATACAAATGTTGACTGGTTTGGAATTAGAGGAGAAAAAGAGGATAGACGTGGAAATGGTAAATTTGACTTGAATATCGGAGTTGATAATACTAGATTTGGTGTTACAGTAAATGCTGGATACGATACCAAGGGAAGTAATGTTCGTGGAGGTATTGGATTTAGAGCAATTTATTAATTATAACAGAAAATTCGAAATACTCTACTAAAAAAATATTTTATAGATAAAGTATTTTTATTTTTATAAGAAAAAGAATACTCTATCAAATAAATATCTTTTTATAAGTATTTAAATTTCAAAAAAAGGAACAGTAGAGCTTAGGTTTTACTGTTCTTTTTGATTTGAAAATGATAAATAAGTATATATTAGATAAAAATTCAATTTAAAAATAAAAAAATTTTTATACTTTTGAAATTTTTTTTTATGATATAATAAAGTATAAAATTATAAATATGATTATAAAAAAACTGATAAAAAAATAAAAATTATAGGAGGAAAAATAGTAATGAAAAAAATAGATTATTTTTTTATTATTTGCGACATTGGTTATATCGAGCTTTTCCTACGCGAATAACAGAGATGTCTCGACAGACGTTAAAAAAACCAGTTGAAATTACAATAGATAATGGTGGATACAACAATGGAAGTAATGACAACAATAACAAAGGAGGAACAACGATTCCAACTAATCCAAACAGAAGATCTGAAACAATTTCAAATTCAGCTGGAACAATTAGAATCGATACTTCATATACTTCACAAGGTCAAGATTATAGACAAAAATTCATAATCTTACACTACACAGCAGGAAATAGAGATTCGTCATTAAAAACTTTGACAAAAAATGAAGTAAGTGCGCATTACATGGTTTCAGACAATAAATCAGAACCAATTTATTCATTAGTAGATGAAAATAAGAGAGCCTGGCATGCTGGAGCTAGTGATTGGAAAGGAAGAAACAATTTAAATGACACTTCAGTTGGAATTGAAATTGTAAATGGTGGAGATGTCAGTGGAACATTTGTGCCATATAAAGATTTTCAAATAAAGGAAGTTGCTGTTTTAGTTAAATATTTAGCTGATAAATACGAAATTCCTGCAACGAATATTTTAGGACATTCAGACATTGCACCACAAAGAAAATCTGATCCAGGTCCATTATTCCCTTGGAAAGAATTATATACAAAAATATAATATCGGAATGTGGTATGATAATGACACTAAAAAAATAATTATGAAAGAGAATATTCGACTAAATTGAGTATGTTGCCTGTTTCTGAAATTCAAAGAGAGTTAAACAAATTTGGATACGGTATAAGTATAACTGGAACTTGGGACAAACAGACTAAAAAAATGTAATAAAGGTATTCCAACACCATTTTAGACCATCAAATTATAGTGGAGAAATGGACGTTGAAACTTTTGCTATTTTAAAAGCATTAAATGAAAAAAATATAATAAAAAAATAGATTTATAAAAAGAAAGGGATGAGTATGAAAAAACTTTTCAGATAGAGTACTGAATATGCAGTATTCACCAATAAGAAAAATTAGTTCCTTATATTGACGAAGCTAAAAGGAACGGAGTAAAAGTGTATCAATTACATATTGGGCAACCTGATGTAGAAACGCCAGATACATTTTTTGAAGGATTGAATAACTATAAAGAAAAAATTGTTAAATATACAAATTCAGCAGGAATAATGGAGCTGAGAGAATCATTTTCAAAATCTTATGCGAAAGACGATATTAATCTTTTGCCTGAAGAAATTTTAATTACTCAAGGAGGAAGTGAGGCAATTCAAATTACGCTTCAAACTCTTTGTAATCCTGGAGATGAGGTTTTAGTGCCTGAGCCATATTATACAAATTATGACAGTTTTTTGAGAATTGCTGATGCAACATTAGTCCCAATTGAAACTTCGATTGAAGATCATTATCATTTGCCATCAAGAGAAGAAATTGAGAAATTAATTACTCCAAAAACTAAGGCAATAATGTTTTCTAACCCAAGTAATCCAACAGGGATTGTTTTTAGACCAGAAGAAATGGAATTAATAAAAGAAATTGCGATAAAACATGACTTATACATTGTTACAGATGAAGTTTATAGACAATTTATTTATGATGAAAAAATTGCAAAAACTTATCAATCGTTTATGTCAATTCCAGAAATTGAAGATAGAGTAATTCTTGTGGATAGTATTTCTAAACATTATAGTGCGACTGAGCTAGAATTGGTGTTATTGCCTCTAAAAACAAAGATTTTTATGGCACAAGCATTAAAATTTTGTCAAGCAAGATTATCAGTTTCGACAATTGAGCAATATGCAAGTGCAAACTTGATAAATACTTTAGAAACTTACATTGACAATACAAAATTGGAATATAAAGTTAGAAGAGATATGATTTACAACAATATTCAAAAAATTCCTGGAGTTGTGACATATAAGCCAAGTAGTGCTTTGTATTTGATCGCAGAATTGCCAGTAGATGATATTGAAAAAGTTCGCAATTTGGTTATTGACAGAATTTAGATATAAAAAAATCAAACATTGTCATTTGCACCAGGGCCTGGATTTTACAAAACACCTGGAAAAGGGACAAAAGAAGCTAGATTCTCATTCTGTACACATAATTTAATTGAAATTGAAAATGGAATGAAAGTATTGAAAAAAGCGTTGGAAGAATATAATAAAATAAATAAATAGATTTCTTTTAGACTTGTTTAGTAATTCAAAAATTAATTTTTGCAATTATTTGAGCAAGTCTAATTTTTTTATAAATCGAAAGTTTAAAAAAATGTAGAAATAAAGAGGAGAAAACAATTTTTATGGAAAAATAAAGAAAAATTTTATTGAAAAAGATATAAAAAAATGCAAAAGAAATTTTTAGAGAGAATGAATCCAAATCAAAAAAATCAATTATCATACAATTTTGACAAAAATTAATTTCAGATTGGAAAAAGCAAAAAAATATTCGTCCGAAAAATAATGATTCACAGTTGTTGTGCGCCTTGTAGTACATATACTTTTGGAATTTCTTACGCAATATGCTGATGTAACCGTGTTATTTGCAAATAATAATATCCATCCTAAGGCTGAATATGAAAAAAGAGCTTTAGTGCAACAGGAATTTATAAATAAATTTAATGAAAGAACAGGAAATAAAGTCGGATTTATTGAGGATGAGTACAAACCAGCTGACTTTTTATCGAGCTGTGAAAGGATTAGAGAACGAAAAAGAAGGTGGAGAAAGATGTACTGTTTGCTTTTCAAATGAGATTAGACATTGTTGCAAAAAAAGGCCCAAGAATTAGGATTTGATTATTTTTGGAAGTGCATTAACATTAAGCCCTCATAAAAATAGCCAATTAATAAACACTCTTGGATTAGAAATTCAAGAAATTTTTGATGTAAATTATTTGCCATCAGATTTTAAGAAAAATAATGGTTACAAGCGTTCAGTAGATATGTGCGCAGAATATGATGTTTATCGTCAATGCTACTGTGGGATGCATTTTTGCAGCATTGGATCAGGGTATTGATTTGAATGAGTATAAGTAAAGTTTTGATAAATAAATTGTAAAAAAATCTTTTATTTGAGGTATAATATTAACAAAGCTTAAATTATAAATAAAAAAATTAATTTGAATAATTTGGAAGATGATGGAAAAATGGAACTAAATATAAGAAAAAAATTAAAGAAGATGATTATCAAAAAAATTTTTTTGTTTTGACAGATATTCATGGAAGATTTGATTTGTTTGAAAAAAACTAATAGGAAAAATAGATTTAAAAAGAAGATTTACTACTGATTCTTGGAGATAGTTGTGATAGAGGGAAAATTTTTCTTTTTGAGTTATACAATTGGTATGAAGAAATGATTCAAAAAGGTTACAATATTATTCACTTAATGGGAAATCACGAAAATATGCTTTTTGAATCAATAAGTGATGAAAAATTATCGTTTAAATTGGTTATATAATGGTGGAAATGTTACTGTAAAATCTTTTTGAACATCAAACAGAAGAAAAAAACAATAGATGAATATTGGAAAAAAATAATAAATTCTATGAAGAAAAAAATGGTTATTTAATTTTATTGAAAAAAATGCCACATATCATTGAGAGTGAAAAATCATTTATTTGTTCATGCAGGAATTGATTTTTTTCTAAAAATTTGGAAGATCAAGAAATTAAATATTTGTTATGGACTCGAGATGATTGGTATAAGAAAAATAATACAGGAAAAATCGTATATTATGGTCATACTCCCACAAAAAGATATTAGCATTAGAAAATAATTGTATAAATTTAGATTCAGGATGTTTTTTACTGAGATTTTAAGATGTGTTGAGTTAAAGGAAAAAGAAATTATTTGTTTTTAAAAAAAGGTAGAATTAAAGTAAAAAAATTATAAAGTTTATAAAAATAAAAAGACTGGAAAAAAATAAAATTTTTTTAATTTAATAAATAAAAGAAATACCCCGAAGGATTGAGGTTTGTAGAAGTGAAATATTAAAAACCTACTTAGTTAATCTGTAAACAATATACATTATAACTAATAAAAGCAATAATATTATCCATTACCACTATCTCTTTTACAAAAAAATATAGTGGCTTTCGGGAAGCCAAAATTGTTGTATTAAAAAGACTAGAAAAAAATCTAGCCTTTATCCCAAAATTTCTATATTTTTTTATAAAGTTCCCCTAATGGGTATTTACGAATTAATTATATCATAACTTAAAAAATATCAATAAAAAAATCTTAATAAAAAAAGAAGGTAAACTATCTAGAAATAAAAAAATTCCCAATTGACATTTTCAAAAAATAATATAAAAATAAAATATATCAAACCCCTGCAGTATTTTAAATAATACAAGGTTCGTATACCTCTATGTAGGGATTTTTTTATTGTAATTATTGAATTTTGAGAATTCATATCATGGATAAATCGAAAGTAGAATTTATAAATACAAAAATTTATATAAATCATAAAAATAAAAAGCATAAAAAAATTTTTTTGAAAAAAATTTGTATTATAATCGACTTGTAAAATATATTTTTTTATGATATAATAAAAACGTAATTAATTTAATTAAAATCATTTATTAAATAAATAAGGAGATGAATAGAAAAATGAATTTTGTTTATATTTCACCACAATTTCCAAAAACAAACTGGGAATTTTGTGATAGATTGAAAAAGAATGGGGTAAATGTTTTAGGGATTGCAGATATTGAGTATGATCAATTGGATGAAAAATTGAAAAATGCTTTGACAGAATATTATAAAGTTTCGTCGTTGGAAAAATTATGATGATGTTTTTGAAAAGCAATTGGTTTCTTTACTCATAAATATGGGAAAATTGATTGGATCGAATCGAATAACGAATATTGGTTAGCTAATGATGCGAGACTTCGTACAGACTTTAACGTTGTAACTGGTATAAAAAGTGATAAAAATCAACAATATTAAAGAAAAAAATCAAAAATGAAAAATTCTATAAAAAAAGCAGAAATTCCTACTGCAGCATATTCTTTAGTAACAACTTTAGCAAAAGCTAAAAAAATTTATAAAAGAAGTTGGATATCCTGTAATTACTAAACCGGATAACGGTGTTGGTGCAAGTGATACTCATAAAATCAAAAATGAAGAAGAATTAAAAAGCATTTTTGAAACAAAAAAATAAAGATATCAAATATATTATGGAACAATTTGTTGATGGAGACTTGGTTTCATATGATGCGATAATTAATTCAAAAGGAGAACCTGTTTTTGAAACTGGAATTTTTGAACCTACAATAATGGATATTGTAAATGAAGGATTGGATGTTTTCTATTATGTTGAAAAAGAAATGCCTGAAAAAAATTGTTGGAAGCAGGAAGAAAAACTGTAAAAAGCATTTGGTGTTAAGAGTAGATTTATACATTTAGAATTCTTTTAAATTAAAAATGATGTAGAAGGATTAGGTAAAAAAAGGAGATTATATCGGACTTGAAACAAATATGAGACCTGCTGGAGGATATACACCAGATATGTATAATTACGCAAATAATACAGATGTTTATCAAATTTGGGCTGATATGGTAGCTTTTTGATGAAATTAGAAATGCAAACTTGAATGATGATTTAGAAAAAAATTATTGTATTTATGTAAGCAGAAGAGATAATCATAATTATGTTCATAGTCATGATGAAATTAAACAAAAAAATACGGACAAAGTATTGTAATGGATGAAAGAATGCCGATATTTTCTCCGAGCAATGGGAAATTACATGTACACAGCTATTTTTCAAAACTGAAGAAGAAATGGAAGAATTTAAGAAAATGGTTCATGAAAAAAGATAAAAAAATTATTGAAAGGAAAAATTTATGCAAATAGAACACAGAAGAGAGTACAGTCACTTTTTTTAATAGAGATATGGAATACAAAAAGATATGGTCATGCAGGGAAACCCTGTGTTAGTATTTCCATCACAAGATGGTGATTTCAATCAATATGAAGAATTTGGAATGATTGATGTTTTTGTCAGATTATATCGAACAAGGAAGATTGCAATTATTTTGTGGGGAAGTGTTGACTTGGAAAGTTGGTCATCTAATGGAGATCCTAGACATAGAATTGAAATGCAAGAAAGATGGTTCAATTACATTTCAAATGAGTTAGTTCCTAGAATACAAGATATTTCTTGGAGAAGTGATATTTTGGTAACAGGTTGTAGTATGGGAGGAGCTCATGCTGGAATTTTATTCTTCCGTAGACCGATTTATTTGATTCAATAATTTCGTTAAGTGGAGCATTTGATGCGAGAATGTTCTTTGGAGATTATATGGATGACTTGGTTTACAATAATTCAGTTGTAGACTTCTTTAAAAAAATATACCTTGGAATCATTATTATTTAGATGAATATAGAAAAAAGATATTATTATTTGTATTGGTCAAGGATCTTGGGAAGGAGAATTATTGCCAAGTAATAGAGAGTTAGAAAAGAATTCTTTATGAAAAACAAATTCCAGCTTGGGTAGATTACTGGGGATACGATGTAGCACATGATTGGCCTTGGTGGAGAATCCAAATTAGATACTTTTATGGATATTCTTTTTGAATGCTCATTAAAAAGTTTGATACATTTTTCAATGAGATTTATAGTTTACAAAAAAATATTTTTAAATAAAAATTAATGAGGCCCTTTTTGGGCTTCTTATTTATTTATGAAAAATTTAAGAAAAATTCGTATAGTTACTTATGTAATAGAACTGTTTTTAAAAATTAAATTCAAAAAACTATGACTATTTTATTTAATGCCTAAATATATATAATTTTTAATAGTTTAATTTTAAATAGGTTTAAGTATAAAAATTTTATATTAGATATTATTAATTTAAAAAAATAAAAAAAGAAAGGGACCAAAAAAATGTTAAAAAAATTATTTTTCTTATATCGGTGAATATAAAAAGTACAATAATTTCACCGATATTTATTATTATAGAAGTAATCTTTTGAAATGTTAATACCAACGTTAATGGCAGTTATAATTGACAAAGGTCTGAATAAAAAAATGATATGAATTTAACTGTAGAAGTTGGAATTGCAACGATTGTAGTTACTTTATTATCTTTGACAGTGGGAGTTTTTGGCTGGGAAATATGCTTCTCATGCTTCGGCTGGATTTGCTAGAAATCTTAGAAGAGCAATGTTTTCTAAGATACAATCGTTTTCATTTACAAATATTGATAAATTTTCGACAGCTGGATTGATTACAAGATTTACAACAGATATAAATATTATTCAAAAATTCATTTTCAGTTAGTTATTAGAGGACTTGTTAGAGCGCCGATAATGCTAATTGTAGCGACTGTAATGTCATTTTTGATAAATCCTAGATTAGCAATGATATTTATTGTAGCAATGATATTTTTTTAGGAGGTACACTAACAGCTTTTAATTTCAAAAAGTGTATCCAATTTTTTTCAAGTGCAACAAAAAAATATGACACAATAAATTCAGATTTGCAAGAAAATATCAATGGAATTCGTGTTGTAAAAAGCATATGTTAGAGAAGATTATGAAATTTCTAAATTCAAAAAAATCAACTTTTAGATTTAAGAGATACATTTTTAAAAAGCAGAAAAAAATAATAATTTTTATTTCGCCAGTAATGCAGTTGACAGTATTTTCATGTATTTTTGTTGCTTTCATGGTTTGGAGCTAAAATGATTGTTGTGAACGAGTTAACAACTGGAGAATTGACAAGTTTGTTTGCTTATACGATTAATATTTTGATGAGTTTGCTAATGCTTTCAATGATGTTGGTAAATATTATTTGGTCAAGAGCTTCGGTGAAAAGAATAGCGATGGTTTTATCAGAAGAGCCAAGTATAAAAAATCCAGAAAATCCGATAAAAGTTGTAAAAATCTGGAGATATTAAATTTAAAAATGTTAATTTTAGTTATAGTAATAATCCTGACGTGTTGAATTTGACGGATATTAATTTGGATATAAAGTCCGAGAAACTTTGGGAATTATTGAGGGACAGGAAGTGCAAAAATCGGCTTTGGTTCAGCTTATTCCTAGATTGTATGATGTTTTAAATGGAGAAATTTTGGTTGGAGGAGTAAATGTAAAAGATTACGACATTAAAACTCTTCGTGACAATGTGGCAATGGTTTTACAGAAAAATGTACTTTTCTCTGGAACAATTAAAGAAAATCTTCGTTGGGGGAATAAAAATGCAACTGATGAGGAAATTGAAAAAGCATGTAAAATTGCTCAAGCAGATGAATTTATTCAAAAATTCCCTGATAAATACGATACAATGATTGAACGTGGCGGAACAAATGTTTCTGGTGGACAAAGACAAAGATTATGTATCGCAAGAGCATTATTGAAAAAGCCGAAAATATTAATATTAGACGATTCGACAAGTGCTGTTGATACAAAAACAGATAGATTGATAAGAGATGCCTTTTAACAAAGAGTTACCAGTAAATTATGAAAAATTATTATCGGTCAAAGGGTTTCTTCTGTAAAAGATTCTGATAAAATAATTGTATTAGATGATGGAGTTATCACAGGAATTGGAACTCACAGCGAATTATTGAAAACAAATAAAATTTATCGTGAAGTTTATGAATCTCAAACAGAAGGGAGTGATAAATAATGGCAAAACCAACAAATGTTTCGATTAAAAAATCAAATAAAAGTGTTATTCAGACTTTTAGGATATATGTTTAAAAATTACAAATTTAGAATGACTGCTGTTATAGTTTTTCATATTTTTGAGTTCATTCTTTATGGTCGTTGGGACAATGTTTACGAAACAACTGATGGATGGATTTATTGTTCCCAATATAAATAAAACCCTCATGTGGACTTTTTGCTCCACTTGCAGCAATAATTGGAAAAATGATAATTGTTTATGTTTTTTTCGATTATTTCTACATATTTATATGGAAATTTTTATGGTAATTATAGCACAAGGAACGTTGAAAAAAATTGAGAGATGAAGTATTTGAACATATGGAAAGTCTTCCAATTAAATTTTTTTGATACTAATGCTCACGGAGACATAATGAGTGTGTATTCGAGTGATATTGATACATTAAGAGCAATGATGGTGGAAAAGCCTTTCGCAAATGATTTCGTCAGTTGTAACAATTGTGAGTGTTTTTAATTTCGATGTTTATTTTAAATGTACCGTTAACACTAATCGTTGTTTTTAATGATAATTATTATGATTACGATAATAAAAAAATAATTTCTACAAAAAAAGTTCGAGAAAATTATAAGGCACAGCAAAAATATTGGGAAAGTTAACGGTTATGCAGAAGAAATGATTGAAGGACTAAAGGTTGTAAAAGTTTTCATATGAAAATGAAGCTAACGAGAATTTTGAAAAAAATAAATACAGAATTGTTTGAAAGTTCAAATGATGCGATGAAATATGCTAATATTTTAGGGCCTGCTGTTGGAAATTTAGGGAATATGAACTTTGTGCTAACGGCGGTTATTGGTTCGGTATTTGTATTTTATGGGGTTAGTGGATTTACAATTGGGGGATTAGTTTTCGTTTTTACAATTTATAAAAAACTATAAATCAACCAGTTTCTCAAATAGCACAACAATTAACATCAGTAATTCTAGCATCAGCAGGAGCAGAGAGAGTATTCAAACTGTTAGATGAAGTTCCGAATTTGACGAAGGATATGTAACTTTTAGTAAATGCAAAATTCAATGATGAAAAACAAAATTGAAGAAACACCAGTAAAAGAACAGGTATTTGGGCTTGGAAACATCCTCATAAGGACGGAACTACAACATATGAACAATTATTAGGAGACGTTGTTTTTCGAAAAATGTTGATTTTGGTTATACGAAAGAAAAAAACAAATATTACACGATATTACATTATTTGCAAAAACCTGGTCAAAAAAATAGCTTTTCGTAGGAGCAACTGGTGCTGGGAAAAACGACAATTACAAATTTGATTAATAGATTTTATGATATTAATTCAGGGAAAATAAGATATGATAACATTAATATTGAGAAGATTCACAAACCTGATTTAAGAAGATCTTTTGGGAATTGTACTGCAAGATACACATTTATTTTCAGGAACTGTTGCTGATAACATCCGTTTTGGAAAAATTAGATGCAACTGAAAAAAAGAAGTGATTGATGCGGCTAAATTAGCGAATGCACATCATTTTATAAAAACATTTACCAAAAAGGATACGATACTTATTTAAGTGGTGACGGTTCAAGTCTTTCTCAAGGACAAAAACAGTTACTTGACGATTGCCAGAGCTGCTATTGCTGATCCACCAGTATTAATTTTTAGATGAAGCAACTTCAAGTATTGATACAAGAACAGAAAAAAATTGTTCAAGAAGGAATGGATAAATTAATGCACGGAAGAACAGTATTCGTAATTGCTCACAGGCTTTCTACAATCAAAAAAATTCAGATGTTATAATGGTTTTAGATCAAGGAAGAATTATTGAAAGAGGAAATCACGAAGAATTGTTAAAAAGAAAAAGGAACTTATTATCAGCTTTTATACAGGTGGATTTGAAAATCAGTAAAAATTATAAAAGTTAATAAGAATTAAATAAATATGATGGAGAAGACTAGATTATTCTAGTCTTTTTACTTAGTAAAAATAAAAAAACAATTAGTTGTGGTATTCATTTCTTTAAAAATATGGTATCATATAAACGAATATGTAAATAAAAAAATTAAGATATAAAATTTAAGAATGCGAGGGTACCTATGGATTTTTAAAGATGTGAAAAATAAATGAAGAAAAAGGCTGTTTTGGAAAAATAAAGAGAGAGTGGCTAAAGATTTTTGGAGACAAAAATATCATGTTCAAGGAATTGTTGGATTGATAAATGACCCAAATGGATTTACACAATTTAAAGGTAAATATCATATGTTTTATCAATGGAATCCGTTAGGAGTGGATCATAAAAATAAAACTTGGGGACACAGTGTGAGTGATGATTTGTTGCATTGGGAAAGATGTGAGACAGCATTAAGACCTGATACTTGGTATTCAAAAAATGGTGTTTATTCGGAAGTGGAATTGTGATTGATGGGGAATTATACTTGTTTTATACCGGGAATGTAAAAGATGACGAAGGAAACAGAGAATCTTATCAATGTTTAGCAGTATCAGAAGATGGAGAGCATTTTGAAAGATGGGAACCAAGTATTGTAAATCAGCCAGATGGATACACTAGAGATATTAGAGATCCAAAAATTTGGGAAAAAGACGGAAAATATTATGCAGTTCTTGGGATTCAGAGTGAAAAATTAGAAGGAAAAGTTGTACTTTATTCTTCTGAAAATATTAAAGATTGGAAATTTGAAGGAGAAATTGCAGGAGCAAATCACGGTAAATTAAAGGATTTTTGGATTTATGTGGGAATGTCCTGACTATTTTCAATTGAAAGATGAAAAAAACTGGAGAAATTGTAGATTTATTAGTAGTGTCGCCACAAGGATTAGAGCCAGAAGGAGATTTATATCAAAAATAAATATCAAACTGATATTTTTTTGGTAAATTAGATTATGCAAAACCAGAATTTGAAATTACTTCAGATTTTGTAGAAATTGATAGAGGACATGATTTTTATGCACCACAATCTATGGAAGATGATAAAGGTAGAAGACTTATTGTAGGTTGGATGGGAGTTCCAGAAGAAGAAGATTTCCCTATGACAAAAAATGGTTGGATTCATAGCTTGACATTGCCAAGAGAATTGAAAGTGATCGATGGAAAAACTTTATCAATTGCCGATTAAGGAAATGGAGACAATTAGAGGAGAAAAAATTGAATTTTCTTCAAAAGTTAAAGGTACTGAAAAAGTTGGAACTGGAACAACATATGAATTAAATGCAAAATTCAAAAATATTACAGGAAATGTTGGATTGAAATTGAGAGTTGGAAAAGAAAGTGAAACAATTTTTAAAATTGGATTATGCTGATAAGAAATTTGTGTTAGATAGAAGCAAAGGGGAACAAGTTGATAAAAAGCTTGAGAAAAGTGGCACTTGATAATGTTAATGAATTGGAATTAACTGTTTTGTAGACAATTCTAGTATTGAAGTATTTATAAATGGTGGAAAAAGAAGTATTTTCTTCAAAAAATTTTACCTAAATTTGGTGCAGATGGAATTGAAGTATTTGCTGATAATGAAACAGATGTTGAAATTGTAAAATGGGAATGGAAATAGAAAATGAAAAATCAAAGGAAATGAAAAAAACTGTAAAAAAATAATATGAAGTACGATTTAGTCAATTTGTTGGATGAAATTTTAGCTGAAGGAAAAGTATAGTAATATTCAATTAAATCACTATTTTTAGTACAAAAAATTATACAAGAAAAAGAAAGAATGTTTTGTTACAAATGTGATAAATATTGTATTAAAAAAATTTAATTTATATTGATTATTTGCTTTGAAAAACGACTAGAAACATTCAAAAAGAAAAAAATTAAACAGTTACTAAGAATATCGGTTGCACAATTGTTTTTTTATGGAATCAGATAATGCGGGAGTTCTGTTTGAAGCGGGAGAAATTGCGAAAAAAATTAATAGCCATCAAGTTGGATTTGTGAATGCTGTTTTTGCAAAAATGTTTTTGAAAAAAATAAGGAAGAAATTGATGTACAAATTCCTGAAGATAAAAAGGATGGGATTTTTAAATTCATATCCGCAATGGTTTGTTAATAAATTGAAAAATTGATTATCCTGAAAATTATTTGGATATAATGAAGTCGTATAAAAACGAGAAGTTATTTGTCTGTTCGATATAGTCCAAAAAATTGACAAAAGAAAAAAATTTGAAGAAATTTTAGAAAAAAATTGGAACGGAAATTTTATTTTCTGTTGATGAAGTTTATTATTTGTCAAATGCTAATATTTTTTTGAGACAGAGGAGTATTTGAAAGGTGACATCGTTATTCAGGATGCATCTTCATATTTAGCAGTGAAAAATCTTGAAATTACGGAAAAATGAAACTGTTTTTAGATGCTTGTAGTGCACCAGGTGGTAAATCTTTAGCGATCTTGCAAACTTTTAATCCAAAATTATTGGTTGCAACAGATGTTCATGAGCATAAAATTAAGATTTTGAATAAATTAAAAAGAAAATATGAATTTGATAACTTCGAGATTGTATTAAATGATGCAACTCAAATAGAAAATTTGAATAAACAATTTGATAAAATATTGTTAGATGTTCCGTGTAGTGGACTGGGAGTTTTACGTAAAAAGCCTGAAAAAATTTACAATTTGACAGTAAATGATATTAGAAAATTGAAAAAAATACAAAAGAAAAATATTTGATAGTGCTTACAAGGCGTTAAAAATCAAATGGTACTATAATATATAGCACTTGCACATTTTCTAAAAAAACGAAAAATACTAATAACTTAGAGTATTTTTTTAGAAAAATACAATGATTTAGAAGTAGAAGAAGTTAAAAATTCCAAATAATGTGAAAAACCACAGAAGATGAGTTTGGTGGAGTGTATATTTCTTATGAAAATGAGTATTTAGACGGATTCTATATCGCTAAATTGCGATAAAAACTAAAGAAAGGATATCGGTATGCAATTTAAATTAAACGAGGATGTGAAATACATTTTAGAACAATTGAATAAATATGGAACTGGATTTCTTGTTGGAGGAGCTATTAGAGATATGCTCATTGGAATAGAACCAGATGATTATGATTTTGCAAACCGATATACCTTATAACGATTTAAAGAGAATTTTTTGAATTGTGATCCTAAGGAAGTTGAACCGCATTTTGGTGTTTTAATGATAACACTTAATGGAAAAGAATATGAAATTGCAAAATATCGTAAAGAAATAGGAATTTTAAATAGCCGTTACCCAAAAACTGTAAAATTTATTCAAAATATTGAAGATGATCTAGCGAGAAGAGACTTTACAGTGAATGCAATGGCTTACAATGATGAAAAGGGATTAATTGATTTATTCGATGGTCAAAATGATGCGAGGAAGAAAATAATTCGATTTGTAGGAAAAGCAAAATTACGGATTGAAGAAGATGCATTGAGGATAATGCGTGCATTTCGATTTATTTCAAAGTTTGGTTTTTCGCTTGATAGGAAAACTGCTGAAGCTATTTTTGATAAGAGAAAATTTTTGAATAAGATATCGAAAGAACGGATTTTTGATGAAATTAGTAAAATTTTGTTAGGGCCTTATTCTTCAAAAGCGTTGAATGAAATGAAAAAATTTAAAAAAATATTGGAGCATATAATTCCTGAATTCAAGTATACTTACACTCTTGATCATCCAAAAGCTGAAGAGAGTGTTTTTAAGCATACACTGAAAACGATAGAATTGTGTGATGTTGATTTGATAACACGGTTAGCTGCAATGTTTCATGAACTTGGTAAGATAAGTACAATGGTAATTGATGCAGATGGGAACAGGTCATTTTTACAATTATGAAAAAGAGAGTGCATTAATTGCTGAGGAAAAAAATTGCGTTATCTAAAGGTGTCTAATGAATTGATATTTTCTGTGAAAAAGATAATATTGAATCATTCGTTAATATATAACGATATTCGAGATAAAGCTTTAAAAAATTGATTATTGATTTAGATACTAGAAATTTTTAAGAGACTTTTGAACTTATTGGAAGCTGATATGAATTCAAAAAGGAAATTTGATAAAGGGAGAAACCGAAGAGCTATTAAAAATTTATTCATCGAATAGAAGAGATTAAAAAAAGCAAGGAGAAATACCGAATATTAGAGATTTGGATATTACTGGAATTGACTTAATTAATTTGAAATTTAATTCAGTAGATATTAGTAAAAATTAAAAATAAGATTTATGATTTGGTTTTTGGAAAATACTTTGGAAAACAAAAAAAGGAAGAAATTGTTAAGTATTTATTGAAAAAAAGTATAAATTGGCAGATAAATTGGAATATGAGAAATCGTGTGGAGCTTTAATTTATAATCCTGAAAAATAAGGAATTTTTGATTGTGAAAATGCATAATGGAAATTGGGGATTTGCGAAAGGGCATACTGAACATGGGGAAAAATGAAAAAGCAGACGGCGATTAGAGAAGTGAAGGAAGAAACAGGACTTGATATAGAAATAATTTCTGATTTTAAGGCAGAAATAACTTATGTACCTCATGAGAACACCTTGAAAAAAAGTGAGTTTCTTTTTAGGATATACAAATGGAGAGAATCTTAAAATTGATGATTCTGAAATAGAAGATTATAGTTGGCTAAATTATGAAAAACACCTTAAAAATTATTAACTTATCGGTTACAAAAAAAGAGGTATTGGAAAAAGCTAAAAAAATTTATAAATTTACAAAAATTCTGATTTTTAAAAAAATAGATTTTTTTGACAGAATTTGTAGTATAATTAATAAAAAAATAAATTGAAAGGAAGAAGAAAAATTATGAAGAAATTAACGACAATTTTTATGTCACTTTTTACTATTGTTTGCTGTTCAGGCATCAGTTTTTGGAAAAACAAACTAAAAAGTTAAGATCAAACCTATAGCAGTAAAGACAGAAATAAATGCAAAAATTACAACTGACAAAGGTGAAATTAATTTAAAATTATTTCGAGATAAAGCTCCTGTCACAGTTGCAAACTTTGTGAATTTAGCACAACATGGATTTTATGACGGATTAAAAATTTCATAGAGTTATTGATAATTTTATGGCACAAGGTGGAGATCCAACTGGAACTGGTATGGGAGGCCCTGGTTATAAGTTCGAAGATGAAGTAAACAACGGATTAAACTTTTCATCAGCAGGTAAATTAGCTATGGCAAATGCTGGGCCTGGAACAAATGGAAGTCAATTTTTCATCACAACAGTTCCAACAGAATGGTTAAACGACAAACACACAATTTTTTTGGAGAAGTAGCTTCAAAAGAAGATTTCGAAAATGTAAAAACTTTCTAATAACGATGTTATGAGAAAAGTTGAAATTTCTGGTACTGGAATCAAAGAATTTTTAGCAAAATACAATTCGAGAATTTCTGAATGGGATAAAGCTTTAGGATACAAGAAGTAATAGAAAAAAATCACAGTCTTAAATGATTGTGATTTTTTTATTTAAGTATAAATCTATCAAAAAATAAAAATAAAAGTTGACTATTTTTTAATCTTTGTCTTAATTTAGCAACTTCCAATTTAAGTCTTTTATCAGCTTCTTCAAATTTATCTTTTTAAATCTGAAAGAACATCATCCACTCTATTTTTTTAAATTTGTCTGTTTCTTCGTTTGCTTTCTTTTTAAATTCATCATAAGCAGCTGTTTTGTATAATTCTTTTTCATATTCTTTAGCAACTTCAATTTCTTTTTGAACAGTGTTTGCATCTTTTTCTTAAAATAACTTCTTCATCATATTTTTAAATAGTTATCAAGTTCAGAATTTGCTTCTTCAGTCGCAAGTAAGACTAATCCAAAGTTATTATCTGTCAAATATTTTTGTAGTATCAGATAAAATTCCAGATTTTACTTGATCTGAAGAATTTCCTCTATTACCACCAATCAATGCTCCTAATGATCCACCCAATAAAAATTCCTAAAGGCCCTCCAATAATTCCAACAAAAGCACCCTAATAATCCACCGAAAGGAAACCTATGTTACCATCTGAAGAAACTTTAAATCCTTCTTTGAAAAACTACCTTTTCCATTTTCTTTTTAACTACTGCTGCTTCAGTAATCACGTAATTTTTTTACCAATAAAAATTACTTTTTAATATCATTTAAAACTTCATATGCACTAAGTTGATTTTTAAATACCGCCAATAAAACATTATTTTCCATAATTTATTCCTCCTAATTTCTTCATATTTGTTATTATACGCCTGTAAACTTTGTAAAAATTCTATAACTAAATTAATATTTAAATAGTAAAAAAATAAAAGTATTATTAAAAATTTTTTTACACTTGACATTTTAAAAAGTGCTATGATAAAAATATAAATAATAGATTTTGAAAAATCGAATTATTTTATTATAAAAATTAGGAGGAAGATTAAGATGAAAGAAAGATTAGAAAGAATGAGAAACGGAAAAGGGATTTATTGCAGCATTGGATCAAAGTGGTGGAAGTACTCGAAAGCCTTAAAATTGTATGGAATTGATGAAAGTGAATATTCTAATGATACAGAAATGTTTGACTTGATTCATAAAATGAGAACTAGAATTATAAAAAGTCCTGCTTTTAATGATAAGGAAATTGTAGGAGCTATTTTATTTGAACAAACTATGGATAGAAAAATTGATGATAAATATACAGCTGACTTTTTGTGGGAAGAAAAAGGAGTTTTACCTTTCTTAAAAGTTGATAAAGGACTAGAAGAATTGGAAGACGGAGTTCAAGTTATGAAACCTATTCCTGGATTGGATGATCTTTTGAAAAGAGCAAACGAAAGACATATTTTCGGAACAAAAATGCGTTCTGTTATTAAAAAAGCATCTCAAACAGGAATTGCAAAAGTTGTAGATCAACAATTTGAAGTTGCAGATAAAATTATTGCAGCTGGACTTGTTCCAATTATTGAACCAGAAGTAGATATTCACAATGTTGATAAAAGCAGAATGCGAAACTATTTTTGAAAAAAATGAAATAAAAACATCTTGATAAATTGCCTGAAACTTCAAATGTTATGTTAAAAAGTTACACTTCCAACAGTTGAAAAACTTTTATGAAGATTTGACAAAACATCCAAGAGTTGTAAGAGTTGTCGCATTATCAGGAGGTTATCCAAGAAAAAGAAGCAAACGAAATTCTTGCTAAAAAAATAAAGGAGTTATCGCAAGTTTTTCAAGAGCATTAACTGAAGGATTGTCAGCACAACAAAGTGATGATGAATTTAACAAAGATTTGGCTGAAGCTATTAAAGAAATTTATGAAGCTTCTGTAAAATAATTTTTTTAAATAGTGCTAAATAATAAAAAGTAAGTATTTATGAAAAAGTCACAGTCTTAATTTGATTGTGATTTTTATAAAAGATTTCTAAAATTGCGGTGTAATAAATTTAAAAAATATCAAGTTGACAATATCCTTCAAATATGATAAGTTATGATATAACAATTTTTATAACAGGAGGACTGAAAAATATGAAAGATAAAGTAGTATTAGCGTATTCAGGTGGATTAGATACATCGATAATTATACCTTGGTTAAAAGAAAATTATGATTTAGAGGTAATAGCTTGTTGCGTAGATGTAGGGCAAGATGAAGATATGGAAGCTGTAAAAAGTAAAAAGCAATTGAATCTGAGCAACTAAAGTTTATGTGGAAGATAAAAAGAAGAATTTGTAAAAAAATTATGCTTTTTAGAGCATTAAGAGCTGGAGCAGTTTATGAAAAACAAATATTTATTAGGAACTTCATTTTGCAAGACCAATTATTTCAAAAAGCATTGGTTGAAGTTGCTCATAAAGAAGGAGCTAAATATATTTGTCACGGATGTACTGGAAAAAGGAAACGACCAAGTAAGATTTGAAACTGGAATTTTCTCTATTGATCCAACAATACAAATAATTGCACCTTTGGAGAATTTGGGATATTAGTTCAAGAGAAGATGCGATTGATTATGCACAAAGATTTGACATTAAAGTAAATGTTACAAAAGAAAAAAATTTATTCAAGAGATCAAAAATTTATGGCATATTTCTCATGAAGGTGGAGATATTGAAGGATTGGAAAATGAACACAAAGAGGATATCGTTTATGTTATGACTACACCTCCTGAAAAAAAGCACCTGATAAACCAACTTATGTAGACATTACTTTTGAAGAAGGATGGCCAGTAAAAGTTGATGGTGAAGCATTAGAACCTGTTGAATTATTGAGAAAATTAAATAAAATTGCTGGAGAAAATGGTATTGGGGTAATTGATATCGTAGAAAATAGATTAGTTGGAATGAAATCTAGAGGAGTTTACGAAACACCAGGTGGAACATTGTTAATGGAAGCATTAAAAGATTTGGAAACATTGATTTTAGATAAAGATACTTTTGAATTCAAAAATTAGTTTCAAGAAAAATATGCTGATATTACATATGCTGGACAATGGTTTACACCATTAAGAGAAGGATTGGACGCATTTGTTGATGAAACTTCTAAAAATGTTACAGGAACAATTAGATTGAAATTGTATAAAGGTAGCATTAAGATTGCTGGAAGATTTACTGATTTTGCTTTATACGATGAAGGAATTTCTTCATTTGGATCTAGTGAATTGTACAGTCATAAAGATGCGGAAGGATTTATTAAATTGTTCTCATTGCCTAATAGAATTAGAGCTTATAAGAAAACATAAATAATTAGAATAGATTATAGTGTGAATAAAAAGTACTGAAAAACTGGATAATTTTAGGGTTGGAAGGTTTGTAGGTACTTTTTTTATTTTAGAATAATTGTAATGAAAAGAATTGAGATTTGTCTTTTGAGAAAATCTACTTGTATATTTTTAATAAATTATTATATAATAAAAAGCAATATATACTTGAATCTATCTAATAAAAATCATATGAATAAAATGATATTTATTTTTATGATAAGATTTAAGAATCGTTTAGAAATTAGTCAAAAATTTTTTAAAGTTAAATTTAAAGTGATACGACTATTAATATTAGATAAATAGTAAGAAATTTAGTAAATTTGGAGGAAAAAGATAGTATGTTAGATCAAAAAAATAAAAAGGAATTTTTTTCGATAATTGCGCATATTGATCATGGAAAATCTACTATTGCAGATAGGTTACTGGAGATGACTGGGACTGTTACGCAAAGAGAAATGGTAGATCAGTTGCTTTGACAGTATGGATTTAGAAAGGGAAAAAGGAATTACGATTAAGGCTCAGGCTGTTACTTTGAATTATAAAGCGAAGGATGGAGAAACTTATGAATTAAATTTAATTGATACTCCAGGACACGTTGACTTTATTTATGAGGTTTCTAGATCTCTTGCTGCTTGTGATGGGGCCTTGCTTGTTGTTGATGCGGCTCAAGGAATTGAAGCACAAACGTTGGCGAATGTTTATTTGGCGTTGGAAAACGATTTGGAAATATTACCTGTAATAAATAAGATTGATTTACCTTCAGCTGATCCAGATAAGGTTAAATTAGAGATTGAAGATGTTATCGGGTTACCAGCTGATGATGCGGTTCTTGTTTCTGGAAAAACTGGATTTGGAATTGAGGATTTGCTAGAGGCGATTATTAAATTTATTCCAGCACCTAAAGGGAAGGTAGATAATCCTTTAAAAGCATTAATTTTTGATTCGCATTATGATGACTTCAGAGGGGTTATTACGTATATTAGAATTATAGAAGGTAAAAATTTCTAAAGGAGATAAAATTAAAATAATGTCTACTGATAAGGAATTTGATGTATTGGAAGTTGGAGTTTTCTCACCTAAAATGAAAGAAGTGAAGGAATTGTCAGCTGGTTCAGTTGGATATATTATTACTGGTATTAAATCAATTAAAAGATACACAGTTGGAGATACAATTACTCATGTAAAAATCCTACAAGTACGGCACTTGAGGGATATCGTCCAGCATTAAGTATGGTTTTTGCTGGAGTTTATCCTGTTTCTACTGATGATTATGAAGATTTGAGAGAAGCATTGGAAAAAAATTACAATTAAAATGATGCATCGTTATCTTATACGCCTGAAACATCACTTGCATTGGGATTTGGATTTAGATGTGGATTTTTAGGACTTTTTGCATATGGAAATAGTTGTGAGAGACTACGTCGTGAATTTAATATTGATTTGATCTCAACAGCACCGTCAGTTCAATATCACGTGACGCCTGAGCAAGGGAAATGACAGTAATTGATAATCCAGCAGAATTTCCAGAAGGTAAAAAATATATTGAGGAACCATATGTAAAAGGTACGATTATTGTTCCAAAAGATTTTGTTGGTAATGTTATGGAACTTTGTCAAGAAAAGAGAGGTACGTTTATAAATATGAATTATCTTGATGATACTCGTACAATGATTAGTTATGATTTGCCTCTTGCAGAGATTGTAATTGATTTCTATGATAAATTGAAATCACGTACGAAAGGGTATGCTTCATTTGAATATGAAATGATTGGTTATAAGGAATCGGACTTGGTAAAAGTGGATATTTTAGTTAGTGGAAATCCTGTGGATGCTTTTTCTTTTATTGCTCATAAGGATAATGCTTATTATAGAGGAAGAGCCATTGTTGAGAAATTGAAAGAGGTTATTCCTAGACAACAATTTGAAATACCATTACAAGCTGCTCTTGGTACTAAGATTATTGCGAGAGAGACAATTAAGGCTCTTAGAAAAAACGTGCTTGCTAAATGTTACGGTGGAGATATTACACGTAAGAAAAAATTATTAGAAAAACAAAAAGAAGGTAAAAAACGTATGAAAGCAATAGGAAATGTTGAAATTCCTCAAGAAGCATTCTTATCAGTTTTAAAATTAAATGACTAATTTTTTTGTAGGGAAAGAGATAAAAAAAGTGAATATGAACAAAATAGATAGAAATATAATATTTTTTTGATGTTGAAACGAATGGGTTTCAAGGAAGTTCAGTCTTGTCAATGTCTGCGATAAAGGTTAATTATAATTCTGAGAAATCAGAAATAGAAAAAGAACGTTGGACAAAAATTAGAAGAATTTAATAGATTTTTATTTTAGAAACGACGGAGAAGAACTGAATGAAGGTGCTATTAATGTAAATGGTCTAACAGATGATGTTATCCTTAGCGAGAGAAAAAAATATAATTCAAAAGTACTGGTATTGAATATCCTTTAACTTTTTAAGGAAGATATGGATAACTTTTTTTATGTTTTTGTCAAGATACAAAATCATTTTGTAGCACACAATATTAAATTCGATAGAAGTTTTATAGATTTTTCCACTACGAAATCAATTTGATACAATGCTTTCAAATATCGACATTGTTAAAGTTGAAGGTTCTTCTTGTGGAAATTATAAATGGCCAAAAACTTATGGAATGTGCTAATTTTTATAAAATACCATTTGAGGAAAGCCAATTACATGGAAGTTATTATGATGTTTTGATAATGTTTAGAATATTTTTTTAAGATGATGAAGAATCAGACTGCAAAATAGTAGAATTTTGGAATTTTTGGTAAAAGAATAATCATTTTTGTAAATTTATGTTGTTTTGAGTTTAAGTTAAGTGACAAAAAAAGAAATTGGAGTGGGAAGTGAAAAAGAAATATTTTAATGAGAAAAATCGGTTAATATAGGTAACATGAGTTATTTGGAAAATGAAGATGAAAAAGAAACTAATAATAGAACTTTAGAAATATCAGAATATAAAGAAAATTTAGAATTTGAGGTTTTAGAAAGTTTTTCAGAGAAAATTAAAGGTTTTATAGAATCAAGTGACTATCAAAAAGGTTATTGAATTTACTGAAAAAAACAGCTTTATTTTCTGAATTTAATTTCTGATTCTTCCCATTTTTATAATTTTGATTATGATGTTAATTATGATAAAAATGATAAAAAAATTGATGATATGGATTTTTCACTTTGAACTGCCATTAAAAAAAGACAAAAATAATGAAATAATTGGAAATATTAATGAACTTATTACTAATGAAAAAGTTGCAATTTCGTAATTTTTTTACATATTTGAAACAAGAATTGTTAAGTTGTAAGAAATTTTATTTTATCGTGAGTTTTATAAGGTATTCGGGATTCAGCTTTTTAATTAGTGTTCGGATGAGCTTGAAGAAAAGGGAGTTTGTGGTGAGATTATAACTTCTGTTTATTTGAATATCACGGATTCTAAGGCACTGAAAAAAGCTTTTTGGAGTATAAGAATATTAAAGGTTAAGATTTATAATAATTCAAGTGAAAGTTTTCATACGAAAGCATATTTTTGAAAAAGAGAAGTATCATAGTGTGATAATTGGTTCGTCGAATATTAGTCAAAGTGCTTTTGTATTCTGCGGAAGAATGGAATGTGAAAACTAACGAATAGTAGTTTTTGATATTTTTGGAAAAATCGTTGAAACAGTTTGAGACTTTATGGAAAAAGTAATGAAGCGATTGAATTGACTGAAGATTTTGTGAGAGAGTATGAAAATTACAAGAAAAGTATTTCTATTCAAGGAACATTTGATTATAGAAAATCGAAAAGAAAAGAAAAAAATCATTTTGAGCCTAACAGTATGCAGAAAAAAAGCATTGGAAAAGTTGATGACTACTAGAAAAAAAGGTAATAAAAAGGGCCTTGTAATTGCTGCTACTGGTACTGGGAAAAACTTTTTCTAGCAGCAATGGATATTAAAAAAATTTTTATAATAATAAATCAAATGTTGAAAATGAAATTGAAAAAAACTGTTCAATAATCATAAAACAAATAAAGAAAATATCAAAAATGGAAAAATTCTATTTATTGCACATCGAGAAGAACTTCTAGAAAATGCAATGAACGTTTTTTCGAAGATTTTGAATATTCATAAACAAAATTTTGGGAGAATTTTTGCAGGAAAGAAGGAATTTGATAAAAATGGTGTTTGCAACAATTCAATCATTACGAAATTGTTACGAAAGAATTTGAAAGAGAGCATTTTGATTATGTTGTTGTTGATGAATTTCATCATTCAAGTTCGGATAGCTATGTGAAAGTATTGGAACATTTTGAGCCACAATTTTTACTTGGTTTGACTGCAACGCCAAAAAGAATGGATGGGAAAGACATTCTAGAATTATGTGATTACAATGTAGTAGAAGAAATTAATATTAAAGAGGCTCTTGAAGAAGATTTGATAGTTCCTTTTCATTATTTTGGAATAAATGATTATTTAGTTGATTATAGTAAAATTCCGTATAGAAATGGAAAAATATGATGAGGAAAAAAATTATTAGAAAAATTTAATGTTAAATAGACGAACAGAGTATATTGTTGAAAAAAATTAAAAAAATTTGGGTTTGATGGTGATAAATTGAGCGGTGTTGCGTTTTTGTCAGAATATTGAACATGCTTTTTATGAAAGAAGAATTTAAGAAAAAAAGGCTACAAAGCTGATACAATAACAGCTCAAACTAATTCTAATAAAAAGAACAGAAATTTTAGAAAAATTCAAAAAAACAAGGAAATAGAAATTTTATGTGTAGTTGATATTTTTAAATGAAGGAATTGATATACCAACGATAAATTTATTATTGTTTTTACGTCCGACAATGTCATCAACAATTTTTTTATTCAGCAAATTGGTAGAGGTCTTAGAAAAGCTAAAAATAAAGACTTTGTGACAATTATTGATTTTATTGGAAAATCATAAAAAGATTATTTATTAATAAATTATTTTTTTCGAGTGAAGTTGATAATAAAGATACTTTTATTCACAAAAAAAGAAAAAAATTATAAATGAAATTAAAAAAATCAATTTTCAAATATTCCAAAAATCTTGTTATGTAGAGTTAGATAGAATTTGCCAAAAATCGTATTATTGAAAAATAGAAAAAAATTAATTTTAGTTCAAAAAATATTTTTAAAAGAAAAATGTATTTAGATTATAAAGCTGAAATTGGGAAAATCTGAAGATGAGTTTTTGCAAGTAAGAGATTTTTGATACAAATATCGAGTTATTTCAGGAATTATGCTTAAAAAATGCATTCATTTTATAACGCTCAATTACAATTTGAAGATTCTAAAATTTTTTTAAAAAGAAAAATGAGAAAAATCCATTAAATAAAAACTGAAATTGGATTTTTAGAATATTTAGAAAAAGAAATTAACACTTGTTGAGCCGTTTACCTTTTTAATTATTGATTATTTAGCAACTGGAAAAAGAATATATTAATAACAATGATTTATTAAACAAAATATAAGGAGTTTTTGATATCAAAGGAAATTTTTGAAAAATTACCTTTTGAATAGGATATTTGAGGAATTGATGGAAGATGAGATTTTTAGAAAAAAACGCTTTATGGCTATAAATTTTTCTAAAAAAATATGAAAAATTATTTTCAAATGGAAAATTAAATGAAAAAAAGTACTATAAAATCTAACCAAAAAGTAAATAAATCAAATTTTTATAAATCGATTGAAACAATTAATTTATCTAGGTTTGAATGAATTTAAAAAGAAATGATTTAGATGAATTTAACGAAAAATATTCTCATTTCGTATAAAGAATATAAGCGAGTGGAATTACAAATATTACTTGATTCTAAGGTGCCAAAAAGGTAGCTGGAGAGCCGGTTATGCAAATACTGATAAAGATATTTGCTTATTTTGCGACAATTGATAAAACGCACATTTTTCAAGAGAATTTAAAGTATGACAATTCATTATTTGCAGATGATATTATTCAGTGGATAAGTCAACCAAAAACTTCTCATAATTCAAGCGTTGGACAAATGTTCATTCATCATAAAGAAAAAGGCTTTCAAAGTTCATATTTTTTTATACGAAAAATATGCTTTTATGAATGGGAAATAAGACAAATCCTTTTATTTATCTAGGAAATGCACAATATTACAACAGTCAAGACGATAAAGCCAATGAAAATATTATGGGAAATTGGATAAAAAGATTCCGCAAAAAGTTGATTTATGAATTGTATAATTTTTAAAAATATAATTTAAAAAGTTTGATAGATTAAGTGAAAAAGGAAGGAGAATATTGTAGAATGATGAGAAAAAGAATTTTTACCAGTAATGTTAATGATTTTTTTACTATTTTTTTATATCTTGTAGTAAAAAGAATGATATTAAAAAATGCTCATCTAAAAAAACAGGTAAAAAATATATTATAGCAGTCGATTTAATTTATCCACCATTTTCTTTTAAAGAGAATAATGTAGATAAAGGAATTGATGTAGATTTAATGAAAACAATTGCCAAACAGCAAGGATTTGAAGTTGAGATAGTTCCAATGGATTTTGGAGGAATTATTCCAGCACTTGAATCAGGGCAAATTGATGGAGCAATAGCGGGTGCTAATATTACAGAGGCTAGAAAAAAAGTTGTTGATTTTTCTGATCCTTACTATGATACAGGGATTGTTGCGATAGTTCATAAGGATAACACAACTATAAAAAATGGAAAGGATTTAGTTGGAAAAAGGTTGGCTGTTAAAAGTGGGACGGCAGGTCAAAAATATACTGAAGAAAATCTAAAAGGGAAGGCAGAAGTTAGAATTTATGATGATACAGTTTCAATGTTAAAAGCTGTCGAAAACAAACAATCTGATGCTGCTTTTGAAGATTTACCAGTAATATCATATACACTAAATCAAGATCCTGATACTCAATTAAAAGTAGGAACTGAAAAATTAACAAATGTCGGTAATGGTTTTATGGTAAAAAGGTTCTCATCAAGAATTAGTTCGAGAATTTAATCAAGGTTTAAAAACTTTAAGAAAAATGGTGAATATAAAAAAATTATCGATTTATATACAAAAGGAAAAATCATCTTCAGAGCAAGGTGAAATTATAGGAGTTATAAATTCATACAAAGAAATTATAACTGGATATGGATTTGCATTTTTAAGAGGATTACTAATTACAATTTATATTACAGTTATTTCATTATTTTTGCAGTGTTAATTGGTTTAGAGTAGGATATTTAAATTTTGTTCCAACAGACAGAAAAATTGGCATTCAAAAATTGATAAAAATATTACAATTTCTAGGGAAGAGAATACATCGATTTAATCAGAGGAACACCATTAATGGTTCAAACAATTTTCTTTTTATTTTCGAGTTGTTCCTTTATTACCAAAAGTTTTTTTAAAAATGATTTTTTTCATTTATCAAAAAGAACCTGAATGTTATCGCCTGAAGTGTCAGGAATAATCGTAATAGCATTGAATGCTGGAGCCTTTTTATCAGAAATTTTTAGAGGTGGAATACAAGCAATAGACAAAGGACAAATGGAAGCAGCAAGAAGTTTGGGATTATCATTTAATAAATCTATGATAAAAGTTATTTTACCACAAGCAATTAAAAAAATATGATTCCAGCAATTTTAAATCAGTTTATTACGTCATTAAAGGATACTTCGCTATTAGTAGTTATTGGAGTCGCTGATTTAATGAAAGAAGGACAAGTTGCTTACAAAAATAATTTTTAAGACTTTTTGAAACGATGTTGATAGTTGCATTAATTTACTATATAGTAATAAAATTATTGTCAAAAAAATCTTTAAGAAAGTTGAGGACAAGTTAAAAGTATGATTAAAAGTAGAAAAATTTGAAAAAGCAATATGGAGATAATATTGTTTTTAAAAAGATATAAGTTTAGAAGTAGAAAAAAAGGCGAAGCAATTAGTGTAATAGGACCTTCAGGTTCGGTAAAAGTACTTTTTCTTCGATGTATAAATGGTCTTGAAGAGTTATCTGGAGGACATATTTTGGTAGATGAGTTCGATTTAGCTGATGAAAATTTAAATATTGATAAATACAGGGAAAAAGTTGGAATGGTTTTTCAAAATTTCAATCTATTTCCACATTTAACAGTATTACAAAATATAACTATGGCGCCTGTAACATTAAAAAAGATGACAAAATCAGAAGCAATAAAGAAAGGGAAAGAATTATTAGATAAAGTTGGATTACTAGAAAAATCTGATGTATATCCTTCGAGTCTATCTGGTGGTCAAAAACAAAGAGTTGCAATTGCCAGAGCCTTAGCAATGGAGCCAGAAGCCTTATTATTTGATGAACCAACATCAGCGTTAGATCCTGAAATGGTAGGAGAGGTTCTAAAAGTCATGAAAGATCTAGCTAAAGAAGGAATGACAATGATAGTAGTAACTCACGAAATGGGTTTCGCAAGAGAAGTATGCGATAGAGTAGTATTTATGGCAGATGGAGAAATTATCGAACAAGGAAAGCCAGAAGAAGTGTTTCTTAATCCTAAAAAATGATAGAACAAAAGAATTTTTTTGAAAGTTTTGTAGAGATAGCAGTAGCAGAACAGAAAAGAGAATCTAATTTATATGTATGTGGTGAAAGTAGTAGAATTAAATATTGTATGAATAAAAATTGAATGAAGTAAAATAAAAATGAAAAATAATTTTCACTGATTTCAATTTTTTTATTTTTTTTAAAAAAATAAAATAGATTATCGGACTTTTTAATAATACATAATAATAAATAAAATATTTAATAAAAAACATTTCTAATATTAATATATATCCTTCCCTAATACTATCTACTACATACACATACACATACACAAAAATATCACACTAATAATATCTTTATTATTTATATATTTATATTTTTGTTTTTGTTGGATGTGTATTTGTATTAATAATTATAAAATTAATAACACAAATTGGCAAAATGTGGATCTTTTTATTTTGTTTTTTACTTACAATTATATATCCTATAGATTACAAAATTTTTAATTCTAAATAATTCTTCTAAATTAAATTCAATTCTAATAAATAAGTCCGATAATGTATGTTATGTAAATTTTTATAAATAAAGAACTACTCTATTTTTATTTAATTTATAAAACTTAAAAATAGTTCTTTATTTGATTTATTTTTTTAAACTTTTTAAATTAAATTTAGTTTTTTTAATTTTTTTGTTTGTTGTTTCAAAAAAATAAAAATTATTTACTTTGCAAGCTATTCCATCTTTATCCCTGTCTAATTTATCTCTATAACCAGGTTGTCCTTTTTAATATTTTTTTATATCCTTTAGCTTTAGCTTCTTTACAATTCTTGAAATATAATGTCTCCGAAAAATGTGTTAACACTAATGAATGATAATATTAAAATTAATAATAATTTTTTTCATTTTGATTCCTCCTAATATTTATTTTTGAAACCAAAAATTAAGCCCCACTATTATTATAATTAGTATTATATCAAAAAAATATCAAAAAAACTAGAATTTTAAAAATAACAATTATTAAAAAGGTTATTTTTTTTATAATTATATTCCCTGAGCTACTGTTCCGTCTTCTTTATATTCTCTTTGAAATACAATTTTACCATTTACTAAATGGCTTTCTATATATAATTTACCGCTTTTTGAATCATAATCCCATATAGTTCCTGTTTTGTTGAACAAATTTTTCTTTTTAAAAATTTCTCCTGTATTTATATCATATATTTCGTAATAATCTATATAATTATTAAAAATCATCTCGTGTCAAAATGGATGATAATTATTTTTTTAACAAGATGAGATTTTTCTATAAAGTATAAGGATTAAACTTTTTCTTATTTTCTTTATCTCTAAAATATTCACATATTTCTGAATTTTGACTAATTCTCTCACTATAACATATTATTGAAAAATCATTAATAAAAAAATATTATTATTTTTTTATACATTAATAAACACCTTCCCTTATAAGAACTGATATTACTCCACCATGAGAATTATCTTTTCCTTTTTCTATTTTTTTCATAAAGGTAACTTCACCCTTCATGTTTATTGACATAAGTATTACTTTTGTACTAATTCGCCCTTTCTCACCATTCTTTGTTATTGCCTTTTATGCACTTTCATATGAACAGAAACCCATACCCGCTAGGGATCAATAAAAATTAATCAACATATAATTACTCAAATTTATTAAAAGATGGTTCTTTCTTCGATTAGAATATCAGATTTTTGATTGTAAAGACTTTTTCAGATTTTTCATTTTGAGTAACAGTTTAAAATTATTTATTACGGAAGCTAAAAAAAGAAAGGTTTCATAATTTAATAGGAAGAAAATAATGTCTGATAAAAAGAAGTTTTGAAAGAAATATTGTAAAACAGAATGATAAAAAAATATAGTCAAAAATATTTTTATTATGTTATTTAATGGCTACTTTATATTTTTACTCTGTCAAAATTAGATAAATTTTTTTCCATTAAATATAAAAGTATGATATAATTATTTAAGATTCAAAAAAATAAGGAGATTTAAAAATGCCAGTTTATTATAATGCGGATAAAAAAAGACATGGTATGCGATGTTTTATGCTAAAGATTACAAGGGTGTAAATAAAAAAATACAAAAAGACTGGGTTTAAGAAGAAAAAGAAGCTCAAGAATATGAATATGAATTTAAGAAAAAAATTGCCAAATCTTTAAATATGTCATTTCAATCATTGTATGAACTTTATTTTTGAGGATTATAGTAAAAGACATAAAACCAACAGCTGTTAATACTGTCCAAACTTTTTTTAAATTACATATATTGCCATTTTTGGAGATGTTGAAGTTAATAAGATTACTTCGTATATGATTCGTGAATGGCAAAACGAAATGCTGGATAAAGAGAATGAAAACGGTAAATTATTTAGTGAAAATTCTAAAAGCTAATATTTATGCGGCATTAAAAAAAGTATGTTTAATTGGGCTACTAGATATCAAGGATTAAATGAAAATCCGTGTAAAAAAATATGGGTGCTTTTTGGAAGTAAGAAAAAAATCGTACTGAAATGAAAAATTTGGTCTATCGATGATTTTAATAAATTTATCGAAATTTTGGAATTGGAAAAATAAAGAAAAGAACGAAAAATATTCTGATTTTTATAATTGTTTTTAAGATTTTATTTTGGACAGGACTTCGAATTGGTGAAGTTTTAGCCTTGACTGAGGAAGATATTGATTTATATAATAAATTTATAGATGTGAATAAAACGGTTTCGTATGTAAATAAAAATACCATACTACAACGCCTAAAAACAATCGGATCAATAAGAAAAGTCACTTTGCCTGAAAACCTTATTTCTGATTTGAAATTATATTTTTCTTCTGATAAATTTTTCTAAAAAAATAAAAACAAAAAAATATCAAACATTTAGGAGTTTTCAATTTAAAAAGTTCTCAACTTCGATATATTTTTAGAAAAAAATATAGTTTACAAACGAATTTACCAAAAAAATAAGACTACATGATTTTAGACACTCTCATGCTTCATACTTATTATTTATTAAGGCTGATATTACTGCTATTAGTAAAAAGACTTGGCCACGATAATTTACAAACAACAATTAACACATATTCTCATTTGTACAAAGATGCGAACGAACAATTGATGAAAAATTAAATAATAGTTGAAATATTTTTTTGTATAAATGATACACTACAAGTGAGGAAATAAACTTATTTTTGATATAAATTAAATTGAAAAAAATATTTATAAAAAAATAGAACTTTTATAGAACTTTTTAAAAATTAAAAATGCTATTAAATCCATATTTTATAGTATATATTAAGATTTTTCTATTTATGTTTCACATAAATAGAAAAATGTTTTTAAATATAATTTTTCTATGAAAGTATGTTTCGGAATACCGATTAAAAATTTTTGTTATTTTCTGAAATTGTTGATATAAAGCGTTTTTAAAGCGATAAAAAAACATCGACGATATAAAGTTTGGCTCAGTTCATTTTCAGGTCCTTAAAAGGTCTCTAAACACGATGTTTTTTTATAAGTTGTATTTATAAAAATTAATACTATACTAATTTTTTTGTAGTTACGGTTTATATTCATTTTTATTAAAAGCGTACATTCACTTTATAAGTTAAATAAAAAGAGTATATAATTTCTACCCTTTTTATAATTTACTCTTTTAATTTTATTTTTTTATCTAAATTTATAGTAAAAATTGCTTTTACTTCAAAACTAAATTCAAAAATCTATGACTGTTTTACTCAACTCCTAAATATACATAATTTTTAATAGTTTAATTTTTAAATAAGTTTGAGTATATTTTTTTCAATTTTCCAAAAACTTTTAATTTTTTTAAAAACTTTCCAAATACTAACAATTAAACTAAAACTCCTTTAGTCGATGGAATCTCATCTTTGTACTTTTCATCAATACTTACTGCTTCTGCCAAGGCCCTAGCAACTCCCTTAAAAATTGACTCAATTATATGATGTGAATTCGTTCCAGCCATATTCTTTATATGCAATGTCGCATTTAAATGTCGTGTAAATCCAATAAAAAACTCTTCCACCAATTCAGTATCAAAAAGTCCCAACTTTTTCAGTCGGAATATTTACATCAAAAATTCAAAAAAATATCTTCCCACTCAAATCAACTGCAACCAATGTTAACGCCTCATCCATTGGCAAAAGAAAGTTCCCATATCTCTTAACACCTTTTAAATCTCCCAAAGCCTCATAAAAACATTTTCCAAGCGCAATCCCAATATCTTCCGTACTGTGATGATCATCAACTTGTGTATCTCCATCACAATAAACCTTCAAGTCAAATCTCCCATGCTTCGCAAACAAAGTCAAGCATGTGATCCAAAAAAATCCAACCCCTGTATTATTTCTCATATTTTCCCAGTTCCATCAATATTCAATTCAACTTTTTATTTTTTTAGTTTCAAATGTATTTCTTTCAATTTTAGATTTTCTCATAATTTTATCCTTTCATTACAAATTTATTTATAAATAGTATAATCTATTTTTTTTTCTTTTTTTCAAGATTAAACAAAAAAACAAGAAATTTATTTTGACATATTAAAAAAATTGTGGTATAATTTACTGGATAATTTAACGTATTTTAAAAATATAGGAGGTGAAAAATATGCTTAGTTCTGATGAAAGAGCAGAAAATTTTTTTAAAAAAAGATTCGGTTTTGATTTTTGATAAAATTGACAAAAAAATGAAATCATTTCTTTAATAAATGAAGAATTTGAAAAGAGCAGTTGAAGAAAAGAAAGAGATGTTTTTATGATAGTTCCGAATGTCTACGTGTATTGTGTGGGATATTTATTTTGCTTAGGCGATATTTCTGATGTTCCGTTATTAAAAAAAGTAAAATATAAAATTGATATGGACATGGGAGTTGCAATTGATGGCATATGGATTATTAGTTTAGAAAAACAATGGTATAGAGATGAAAGAATACGACATTCCATCAAAAAAAGAACTTATAAAAAGATTTTTGTAGATTTTTATAAAAAAATTATTATAGTTTATCAAATATTAAATAAATTTTCATTAAATAAATTTTCTTATCAATTAAATAATATAAAAAAATTCCATTAAATAATATATTGAACTTTTTTTCAAAATTTACATTTAATGGAATTTGTAATTTAGATTTTTTTATTTCTACTAATTAAGCAAGGAGTTGAAACTCCTTAAATACAATTTCTATTTTTTTGAGAGGGATATAGTCTAAAAAAATAATTTCTTCCAATTTCTCAATAAAAAGTCCCCATTTCCTCATCAGTTCCAATCGTAACCCTCAAATAATTATCAATTCTATCTTTTGCAAAAATATCTTACTAAAACTCCATTTTCTTTTAACTGTTTGTACAAATCACTTGCATAGATATCTTTATGTGAAATAAAAAAATAAAATTAGCACTTGAATTTAATACTTTAAATCCTAACTTTTTTTCAATTTTTTTCAGATGTTTTCTCTCTAGTTTGAATAATTTTGGCATTAGTTTTTTTCAAAATATTCGTTATCTTTAAAAGATTCAATTCCAGCTTCAATTGAAATTCTATCAATTGTGTATGAGTTAAATGAAAATTTTAGTCTATTCAATCCTTCAATTATACTTTCACAACCAAGTGCATATCCAAGCCGTATTCCTGCCATTGAACGTGACTTTTGAAAATGTCTGAACAACAAGAACGTTATCGTATTTATTTATTAATTTTTACAGCACTTTCTGCGCCAAAGTCAATATATGCCTCATCAACGATAATTAACTGATGTGGATTATTTTTTTACTATTTCTTCAATTTCATCTAGTTTCAAAGCAATTGAAGTCGGTGCATTCGGATTTGTAATAATTATATGTCCATCCAATCCAAAAATATTTCTGAATTTCAATTTCAAAATTATCATTTAATGGAATCTTGATTTCCTTCACATTAAACAAATCAGCATAAACTGGATAAAAAAACTATATGTAATATCTGGATAATACACTTTATCTCTTGCATTAAAAAAATGTCATAAAAATAAATGCTAGAATTTCATCTGATCCATTTCCAATAAATACTTGCTTATGTGTAATTTTTATCATTTATTTTATTAGAAAAATATTCAGCGATAACCTTTCTAAGTTCTGTTACATCCGGATCTCGGATATAGTTTCAAATCTTCCAAATTCATAGATTCTATTTTTTTCTATAACTTTTGCTGATGGCGGATAAGGATTTTCATTTGTATTAAGTTTAATATATTTTTTTGTCTTTTTGGTTGTTCACCTGGTGTGTAAGGCTCTATTTCTTTTTATTTTATCACTCCAAAATTTCCCCATTAATTTCTCCTTCCATTTTTTTAGTTATCAATATCGTTAAAAACCACTAGTCATTTCATTCATAAAAGTATTAAAAATCATGCTCTAATTTCCATTTTTCCATTAATTTTTACTTCTATTTCTGAATAATTTTCATCATAATCAAAAATTGTTTAACTTTTTCTTTAATTTCTTCATCAAGATATTTATAAAAATTTATCAAATTTTATTTTTATTAATTTTCTCTATATTTTCAAGTTCTTTGTATGAAATATTAGCTTTTTCAATTGCTTCATCAATAATTTTATCAGTATCAATATTATCTATATCTTTAAATTTTTAATACTATTTTAACTTCTGCTTTATTTTTCTGAAAATGAAATTTCATTAACAAAAATTTTTAAATTATCAATTTCACCTAAAAAATTTTTTCCCATAACTTCATGTATTTTATTAAAATACTCTTTTGCAGCCTGTTTTTGTTTTTTTAGGAACATTTTCCACCAATTCATCCACCAATTCATCAATTGATTTATTCATATATTCACGATAAAGTCCTTTTATAGTTTTTTTACCTTCTGTATTATATCTTTCAATTATTTCTTTTATTTACAAGATTCTCAATTTCTTTACTATCCCTATCAACTTCACTTTGTGAAATTTTAACTCCACTTTTCACATAAACCTCATAATTACTTTGTGCCATTCCCAATGTTCCTAAAATAAATAATCCTAGTAGTATTTTTTTCATTAATTCCTCCAATTATTCTGTTATTAATTTTTTTGTTCTAATTATTTCGATTTTTGTAAAAAAATCTAAAATATTTAGATGCTTTTATTCCATCTTCGCTTAAATTTATTTCATCCATCGAAATTATAAACTTCTGAAAATTATCTTTTACTTTCTTTAATGGCATTATCTCTCTCTTGAATGTATTTTTCATCAAGTATCGTTGCTGATATTTGATAATATTCTCTTTCATTATTTCGTTCTGCTATAAAATCTATTTCCAAATCTCCAATTTTTACCAATATACACAGTATATCCACGTCTAATCAATTCCAAATAAACTATATTTTTCCAAAATATGCCCAATATCGCTATGTTTTTTTATTTATAAGCAATTTTCTTAGTCCTATGTCAACTATATAATACTTCTCCAGCGACTTTAAATGTTGCTTTCCTTTTATATCATAACGTCCAGCTTTGTACAAAAATAAACGATGATTTAAGGGCTTCTATATAATTTTCAACGGTAGAAGATGTAGTTTTTTTCTACCATAGGAAACAAGAGTATCTGCTATTTTTGGGTGAGACGATATTTCCGATGTTTTCAAATAGAAATTTTACTACAGATTCGAGTAATGTAATATCCTGTACTTTATTTCTTGCAACTATATCTTTTTAGCAAAAATTGTGTTGTATATTCCCATTAAATAGTCTTTTTCTTATATCGTCATCTTTTTATTTGTATTGCATAAGGAAATCCACCATTTTTCAAAAATATTTATTCCAAGCCTGTCTCACATCATGTATTTCATCCAATTTAAGATATTCAGAAAAAGATAAGGGCAATATGGATATTTCGATATATCTGCCTGAAAGCAGTGTTGCCAATTCGCCAGATAACATCATCGCATTGGAGCCTGTTATATAAATATCTGTATTATCCTTTATAAATAAAGAATCCACTGCCCTTTGAAAAATTTTCAACTTCCTGAATTTCATCAATAAATATATAATTTTTTATTAGGCACAAGCCTTTCTTCTATATATTGATACAATGCTCTATAATTTTTTTAAATCTTCAAACTTCAAATCCTCAAAGTTTATAGAAATTATCTGTTCTTCCAAAAACATCCGATTCCATTAAAAAAAGTTCTAAATTGAGATAGCAATGTAGATTTCCCACACCGCCTAACGCCTGTAATAACCTTTATTATCTGCATATCTTTTATTTTTAACTTTTTCCAAGTATTCAGTTCTTTTTAACCATAAAATCACCTCATACAAAGTATATCAAAAAGAAATATAATCAATTTTTTTATTTTCTATTCAAAAAAATTTTTTTCAATTCCACAATTTTTCTTTTTCTAAAAGCAAAAAAATTTTTAAAAAAATCAAATACTTTTTTTATTTTAAAAATGAAAAAAATTTTAATATTTTGAAAAAGCCTGAAAAACTAGAAATTTATAATTTTCAATCTCCTCAAAAAAATTATTAAAAAAATCTGTTTTCAGACAAATCAAATTATATTTTTTTATTTCTCAAATCTTTTAGAAACTGAACGAGCATGTGCTGTAAGTCCTTCATTTTCAGCAAATTTAATTACTTTATCTTTAACTTCTTCCAATCCTTGTTTAGAATAATAAATAAATGAAGATTTTTTTTAATGAAAATCATCTACTGATAAAGGTGATGAAAAATTTAGCTGTTCCACTTGTTGGTAATGTGTGATTTGGACCTGCCAAATAATCTCCAATTGGTTCAGGTGTATTATGTCCCATAAAAGATTGAACCTGCGTTTTTATTCTTGGCAATAATTCAAAAGGATTGTCTACTGCTAATTCCAAATGTTCTGGTGCTATAAAAATTACTTACAAAAAAACTGCTTCATCCATATTTTCTACAATTATAATTCTACCTTGAGTTTCAATTGAAGTTCTAGCAATTTCTTCTCTAGGTAATTCCTTTTAGTTGTTTTTTTCTACTTCTACTGCTACTTCATCTGCTAATTTTTTTGTGATGTTGTAACCAATATACTAGCTGCTAATTTGTCGTGTTCTGCTTGTGATAATAAATCTGCCGCTGTATGAACTGGATCTGCACTTTCATCAGCAATGATTAATACTTCACTTGGCCCAGCTATCATATCAATTGAAACTTCTCCGTAAACCATTTTCTTAGCCATTGCAACGTAAATATTCCCTGGTCCACCAATTTTATAAACTTTTGGAATAGTTTCTGTACCATAACTAAGAGCGGCTATTGATTGGGCTCCACCTACTTTAAAGATTCTATCAACTCCAGAAATTTTTGCAGCAACTAAAAGAGATGGTAAAATTGATCCATCTTTTGTTGGAGGTGTTACCATTACGATTTCTTTACATCCTGCAATTTTCGCTGGAACTGCATTCATTAAAACAGTTGATGGATAAGCAGCTGTACCTCCTGGAACATAAAGCCCAACTTTTTCAATAGGATTAATAACTTGCCCCAAAACTACTCCATTTTTCCTGTCGTATTAAAAAAATCATTTCTAACTTGCTTTTTCGTGAAATTTTTTTAATATTATCGTGAGAATATTGAATAACTTCCAGCAATTCCTTATCAATCGTATCGAAAGCCTTTTTAATCTCTTCTTCTGTAACTTCCAAATTTTCTAGTTTCACTCCATCAAATTTTTCAGTATATTCAATCAAAGCCTTATCTCCTCTTGCTCTAACATCTTTTAAAGATACTTTCCACAGTTTCATTTACATCATCATAAGAAAAATTGACTTCTAGCAAGTTCCTTTTCCAAATCAACATCTTTTGAATATTTTATAGTTTTAATCATAACAGATCACTCCATTTCATTTTTTTATTTTTAAAATTTGTACAATCTATGATAAACGAAAAATAATAACCATTTTTATAAAATTTCTTTTATACTTTTTAACAATTTTTTTCTATTTCTTCATTTTTAAATCTATAGCTTGACTTATTAGCAATAAATCTAGCACTTATATCTTCAATAGTTTTCAATACTTTCAAGTTATTTTCCTTTAAAAGTTGTTCCAGTTTCAACAATATCCATAATTACATCAGAAAGTCCCTAAAATTGGTGCTATTTCAATAGAACCATTTAGTTTTATAAGTTCTACATCTCTATTAATTGAATCAAAAATATCTTTTTGAAACATTTAAATATTTTGTCGCTACTACCAATGGTCTATCAAAAATTTTCCTTAAAAATTCACAGGCCCCTGCAATTGCAAATTTACATTTACCAAATCCCAGATCCATTAGCTCATAAATATCAGGATTTTTCCTCAAGTAGAACATCTCTTCCCACAACTCCAATATCTGCACTTCCCTTTTCAACATAAACCCCCAACATCTGACGGTTTTTACCAAAAAGAAACCTAATATTTTCTTTTCTCGATTTTTCAAAAAAATCAGTTTCCTGTTATCTTCCTTTATTTCTGAACTTTCATAACCTATTTTTTTCAAACAAATCATATACTTTATTTCCTAATCTTCCTTTAGGAAGAGCAATATTTATCATAAAAAGCTCCTTTCATTCTTTACATTGATTTTTTTCATTAATTAAATTTCCATTTTTAAATAAATATTTTTTTCATCATAATTAAAAAAATTTCGCTATCATTTTCTTTTTAAATTCTCAATATTTTCAGTTCTCACTCGAAGTCCTTTTTCCTGAAAAATCATTTACAATTTCTACCAATTTTTTTCAAAAATCACTATTATCATAAGCAATCAATATTTCAAAAATCATTTTTTTATCTTCATCTTTATAATAACCCTTCAAACTATCAGTTAAAATTGCAAATCCAACTGCTCCTGTGTCAACTCCAAATTTTTTTCAAACAATTTGTCATATCTTCCACCAGTCAAAATCACGTTTGGAAATCCTTCAATGTATCCTTGCAAAATAATTCCATTATAGTAATTTAAATTTTTTTACGATAGAAAAAAATCAAATACAATTTTTGATTTTTTTTATGAAATTTAAACAGTAAATTATTTAATTGTTTAAGTTCAAACAAAAATTTCCTTTATATCATCATTCACTTTCATATTTCAAAAGTTCTTTTTCAATATCCTCTAAATCTCCAGATAATTCAGGAATTTTATAAATCAATTGTTTTCACATTTTTCAGAAATAAATTTATTATTTTTCCAGTATCTTTTCTTTATATCATGACTATTTTTTTCTTGTTTATACAATCAAAAAAATTTCTTCCTTTATTTCATATTCCAAATTAAGATTATCAAAAATCGAAGAAATAAATCGAGCATGTGACAAAGTAATCATACTTTTTTTCATTTATAATATCCAAACTCTTTATTGCAAGATCCACAATTTCAAAAATCCAAAAATGTAGATTCTTTCCCAATCAGCTCAATCCCTAGCTGTTCATCTTCATCATATCCCACATATTTTGTCAGATTATATGTATTTTTCCTGATAATAAATTTTTACTATATTTTCAAAGACTGATCCTTAGAAATTTTCTTAGCGACTGACAATGTAATATCGGGCCTTAAAGCTAACAACTTTCCCATTTGGACTCATCACAGTCAAAACATTTCTATCAATAAAATCCTTGTTTTCATTATACAAATCATATTCCTCAAAAACTAGGAAGTGAAATCCTTTTTATACCCATACGAATCATACATTTTACGTATATCCAACAATATTAAAGTCTTTCTTGCTCAAATTTTTTTATATAATTTTTCACAATCTACCTCACTTTCCACATGCATTATTTTTATTATTTTATCTTGTTATATAATTATCTTACCATATAATCACAAAAAAAGGAAGTTTTTAAACTCCCTTTATACTCAAAAATCGTTATTTAATGTCGTCATCTAATTCTATAATTTTTTTAATACTTTAGAATTTTTACTTTCAAAATAAAATTTTCTATTTCCTAAAAATTTCACATTTAAAATAACCATAAACAACATCAGAAATCGTATCATGTTTCCTTTTTAAAAATAAGTAAGTTTACGGCAAAGATGATTCCTTCTAGTTCTTTAAAAAAATAATAGTTTCCTCCCCAAAAATCCCAATCATCACTCCACTCATCTCTAGACAACTTACCCCAAGAAACAGTGCTTAATATAATAAATAAATACAAAAATTTTTTTCATAAATTCTCCTCCTTTAAATAAATTCAATAATTTCCTATATTACTATCTTAATATTACAACAATAAAATAATTATTTCCTTGTATTTTTTTATAATTTTTAGTATATCATGTCTTCGTTAAAGAAAAAAATGAGAAAATTAATCATTTTTTTCTTTTTAAAAACTATAAAATAATATTTCAATAATCTAAATATCTATAATACCGCTTAAATTCCTCATCAGCCTCATCCTCCCCAAAATAAAAAAACCATTCCAATTCAGGCTCATATTCTATCAAACTCATTACATGATTTTTTTAAAAATTTATATTTTCTACCTTCAATTTAGTATTAAATATCAAAAATCTTGAAACTTTCCATCTTTCAATATTTTAACACTTTTAAATCCAATTTTTTTCGTATAATTTTCAAACTCTCATCAAAAATAAAAAAATCAATGTTTTGAGTTTCATGTGCATCAGAAGAAACGGTAATTGGAATATTTTTAGCTAAAAATTCTTTCAAGTATAAAAGAACTTGGATAAGGTGTCTGAATCCATCCACGTGACATTCCTCCTGTATTAATTTCAACAATTGCTTCAGATTTAGCAATTTCATCCAATACATATTCGACTTTATTTTTTTATACCATTCAGCACTTTCATCAAAAATATTTAAAAATCTTTATTAAATTTTTTTACCAAATCCAAATGCCCAATAATATCAGGCTTTTTGAGTGTGCACCATTTCTACAATATTATCAAAAATATGCTTCAATAAATGCCTTTTTCATCTCCATTTGCATAATTTTTTTATTCCGTACTCTAAAAATTTCAGGCGTATTATCAACACAGTAATACTCCTCTTTTTTTCTTTATCCTTTTATATAATGAACTGATCCAATTCTAAAAATCAAGTCCTAAATTTTCATCAAGTTTTGGATTAAATCCCTGAATAGAAATCAGCCTCAATACCAACATAAACTTGAATCCTATCTTCATATTTCTCTTTCAAATTTTTTTAATTCTTTCAAATATTCTAATGTACCCTTTTTTTCAGACATACAATATTCTGTATCAAATTTCGTAAAAGAATGACCTGAAAGTCCAACACTTGTAAATCCTTTCTCTATTGCTGTTAGAATATAATCTTCAGCATTGTTTTTACCATCGCAATAAAATGTATGAGCATGAAGATTTGATGGGAAAATTATTTTTTTAGTTTGCATTTTTATCATCACTTTAATTATTTTTACTTTTCACCACCCATTTTTTCCTGTTTAACTTTATGATCAACAACATGTCTTTTAGCCAGTTCATCTTTCACATCTTGAATAGTAAGCCCTTGCTCAATCATTAAAACCAAAGTGTGATAATACAAATCTGCAATTTCATATCTCAATTCATCATTATCATTATTTTAGCCCCCAATTATAACTACCGTACATTCTTCTCCAACTTTTCAAAATTTTATCAAGCCCTTTTCAAATAAATAAGTCGTGTAGATTTTTCATTAGGATTAATTTTTTCTATCTTTTATCAATTCATAAAGTTTTCGGGCGTAAAACTTTGCTATAATCTTCTGCTTCAAACAACAGGTTAAAAAAAAAAGCAACTTCTCAACTTTTTCAGTATGGCAAGCAGGCCCATCTTTTTTACTTCCACAAGCTTGAAACATCCGCATCACAATCATATTTTGTCGAAACAACATGCTGATAATTCCTGAAGTTCCCCTTTTAACCAAAGTTCTTGTCTACTTCTGCTAAAAAAAGCAAGTTTTCTTATCTCTTTAAAGTTATTTCAAGACTTTCTTTGTCCATATATGCAGAAGTGTCAGTACTTCTTTGTATATAATAATCCTGTATTATCGCAGGAACAAGCTCTTTTCATCAATTTATTTGCTCTATATTCATTTTTACCTCTTTCTAAAATTATTATTTAATATTTTAATTTTTCTCTCAATAAGTAAATATATTTAATAAATCTTCCATTTCAAAAACAGAAACTTCGTAAATCATTTCTAAGCTAGTTCCCCAATATTCATGTGAATTAATCTATTTCTCATTCCTTTTATATTTTCCCAATAAGAATGATCTGAGAATATCTGTTAAAATATTTTTGTCTAACTTTTTGGTGCGAAATAGCTACTCCAAGTTTTCTGAGCATACTCAATGCTTACCCGATTGTTTTCTATCATTAACAAACTCTTCAAAAACTTTGAAATTTCTTCTTATAACATCAATACATTCTTCAATGTCATAAGAAAACTGAAGTATATTTCTCTTCCTTTTTACATAAATTACACTCGTAATTTCTTTTTATTTCATCTTTATATTTCGAACTTTTTGGATTTTTAAATTTATACTCAAACATACTTTCATCAACTAAATCCACTTTTTTTGAAAAATTTCTTCAAGTCTTTTGTGTAAATTACAAAGGGTACGATACATTCCTTTTTAAATTCATCTTTACAAGAATATCGACCATCACACTATTAACGGTATCACTATTTTTAGAAAAACTACCAAAAGTCCTAATTTTAAATTGAATATTTCTTTTATTAATTTCTTTTTAATTTTTAAAATTTCTTCTTTTCTCATAATAATTTCCTCTTAGTTCATTCAAAATTTTTCTTGTAAAATATCAAATTCTCATATCAACACCATTACTCTTCAAATACTTTTTTAACTCCATAATTTCCACTTCCTTAAAATGAAAAATCGAAGCTGCAAGTCCCGCATCAATTCCTGGAATTTTAAATAAATCTCTAAAATGCTCCATATTTCCAGCTCCACCTGATGCAACTATTGGAATTGACAATTTTTTTGATAAAAATTTCAAGTAATTCTAAGTCAAATCCATTTTTTTAACTCCGTCTGTGTCAATACTGTTTACAACAACTTCTCCAGCACCATTTTCCTGACCATTTACAAACCATTCTATCGCATCAATTCCAGTATTTTCTCTTCCACCTTTTGCAAAAACTTTGAATTTCCCATCAACTCGTTTTTACATCAACTGACAAAACTACACATTGATCTCCATATTTTTTTTCGCAGCTTCTTCAATTAATTTTTGGATTTCTTATTGCCCCAGAATTTACGCTCACTTTATCAGCTCCAGCTTTTCAAAAACTCTATCAAAATCATCCAGCGTATTTATTCCACCGCCAACAGTAAGCGGAATAAAAAAATTTGACTTGCCACTTCTTTTCAAAAATATCTGTAAACAAAGCCTCTTTCCTCAACCGAAGCCGTAATATCATAAAAAAACAAGCTCATCAGCTCCCAGATTTATTGTAAAATTTTAGCAAGCTCAACTGGACTGTCAACTTCTTTTATCCCAGTAAAGTTCACACCTTTTCACCACTTTTCCCATTTCTCACATCAAGACATGGAATTATTCTTTTTGCAAGCATTCTTATACCTACTTTCTTTGTTAAATTTATTTATTTAGCCTATTATAAATTTTCATACATAACTAAAAAAATGTTATTTACTAATTTCTAAAAACTTCCTTCAAATCAAGATTTCCCGAATAAATCGCCTTTTCCTACAATTGCTCCATAAATATGATTTTTGTTAAGCTCTTTAATCTCATCTAAAAAAATGTAATTCCACCTGAAGCAATAATATCTGAATTAACTACTTTCGACAATTTTTCTATAAATTTTCAAGATTTGTTCCGCTTAACATTCCATCTTTTGAAATATCAGTATAAATTATTGTTTTCACACCTATATCCGATAATTTTTTGCAAAATTCAACTGAGTTCAATTCTACAGTTTCAGTCCATCCTTTAACCGCAACTTTCTCATCTTTCGCATCTACAGAAACTGCAATTTTATCGCCGTATTTTTTTACCATTTCCTTCAAAAATTCTTCATTTTCAACGGCAATCGTTCCTAAAATAACACGGTTTACTCCCAATTCAATATATTTTTTTATTCTTTCTTCATCACGGATTCCACCACCAACTTGAACAAAAAAATCACTTTTTTCAACCAATTCTTTTATGACCTCATAATTTTTTGTATTCCCATCTTTTGCCCCATCCAAATCCACAATATGAAGATTTTTTGAATTATTTTTATTAAAAAAGTCCAAAACTTCAACAGGATTTTTAAAAAATACTTCCACTTGGTTATAATCCCCTTGTTTCAATCTAACTGCCTGTCCGTTATGTAAATCTATCGCTGGAAAAAAATTTCTATCATTGTTATTTTTCTCCTTTTTATTTTTTTAAAATTTTTTTATCATTTGTTAAACTTTGAAATTTTTTTAATAATAATATTTAAGATAAAAAAACTCTTTTTATTGAATTTTTATATTTGTTACTTTTACAATAATTATTTATTTTTTTAAAATATCAATCAAACATATTTATTTTTTTTAAATTTTTCTTCAAACAATTTTTTTATTATTATAGAAATCATTTTTATTTGCCCTTTGCCAACTCTGATTTTTATAAACCAATTCTGATACTTACTATAATCTAATATTTCTTTATCAGGCTTATTTTTTTCCTTCAAAATTTTTATAATAAAAAAATCAATTGCATCCTGTGTACGATTCTCATTTAAATAGAAACTTATTGCAAACCATCCCATTGTTAATTTGTATGCCCAAGCCTGTTCATCAGAAATATGTGACTCTTCTGTTTTTTTCTTATCATCACACATTTTCATAATAGAATTTAAAGCTTGCAAGTGCTGCTTTTTCATCTGTTTGCATAACATTCCAAATTGCATCCTCTCCTATTGTATATGTTACAGCAATTCTAGTAATCAAATAATCTGGATATTTTTTTCTTTAAGTATTTCATAATTTTTTTATTGTAAGAATCAAAATCTCCCTTGTTGGAATAATACATATTTGAAAAAAACAATTTCGACACTTCATAAGGATTATATTTTTTTCATATCGTTTTTAAATTATTTAATTTCTCTGCATCACTTTTTTTCCAAGTGCATTATAAATATTTATCAAGTTTTTCTGACAGAACAAAAATTCTTCTCATTCTTTTTCAACAATTCTTCAATCTTTAATGCCAATTTTTTTACTTTTTTTCTCTGTCAGGTTCACTCACTACATTAGGCATTTCCTTATCCAGTTCTATTGTTTTTTTAATATTATTTCTTGAGAAACTCCTAATTTTGATAAATCCTGACTTATCATCTCGCTTCGACTTTTTAGCATTCATATTCACTATTGCAAAAAATACTCATCAATAATATTATCTTCTTCATAAATACCTCTTTCTCAATTAATCAAAACCAATTAAAAAAATGAATAAATTAAAGTAAAAATAATCACAATGTTATTTTTACTTTTGCTAATTCACCCCAATTTTTTTCAATAATTTCAATCCAGTATCTCCAGATTTTTTTCAGGATGAAACTGCATTCCATAAACATTTTTTTATTTTTTTACAATTCCAGGAATTTTTTTGTTCCATATTCTGAATATGCAACAATATTTTTTTTCATATCCGTTTTTGCAAAAATATGAATGTACATAATACACATATTCTTCATTTTCAACATTCACATTTTTTTCAAAAATTTTATCATTTCTAAATTCATCATTTATTTTCAAGTTGTTCCATCCCATATGAGGTATTTTCAAATCAGAATTTTCTGGAATATATTTTTTTATTTCCTCAACAGTTCCTTTTATAAGTCCAAGTCCTTCAAATTCACCGTATTCATAACTTTTTTCAAAAAGCATTTGCATTCCAAGGCAAATTCCTAAAAAAACGGTTTCCCATTCTTCGCTTCATCTATCAAAAATATCTTTTTAATCCCATATTTTTTTCAAGATTAGAAACAGCATCTCTAAAAGCCCCCACTCCTGGCAAAATTATCCCTTTCGCACTTTTAATCTCTTCAACATCATTAGTCAGTTTTGTATCAAGTCCAACATAATTTAATGAAGATAGCAAAGAGAAAAGATTACCCACTCCATAATCAATAACTGCGATCATAGTTTAAACTTCCTTTCTTTATACTTTTTATTTTTATTTTTTTGATAAATTTAAATCTTTTTACTTACTTAAATTATATCAAAAAATATATTGTTGCAATTAAGAAAAAAATTTTTTTCATAAATAAAAAAAGGCCCCATTTTTTTATGAGACCTTTTTTTTGCTCCCCTGCCAAGGAACATAATTTTACATTATTTTTTTTATACAATGTCAACTATTCAAAAAAATTTTTAGTTTTTTTCACAACTTTATATTTCACTTTAACTCTTTTTTTCCCAAAAATGCCATTCCAATATTTACAATTTCTTTTTACTCCACATTCCTTTAATAAAACAGGATATTTTTTTATTTTCAATTTGACTCAATGCTTCCTCTGCTCTTTTTTTCAAGCGATTCTTCAGTTTTAGAAACTTTAAACTCAAATATATATCCAACATCTCTTTTTATTTATTGGATTTAAAAGCTAAATCATTTCTTCCATAGCCAGTTTCATTATTTGATAAAACTGTGTACTCATTATCAAGATACAACATCATTCCTAAAAATAAAAAGTATGATACGGTTTTTTTCTGTTTTTAGAAGTATCGTGATAACTCATTGACACTAAAAAAATATTTCATTTAAAAAGTTCTTCAAATCTGTCAAAACTCAAAGTTTTTTTAAATGCTTTTTATCATTTCTCTAAATCTGCTAAAACCTCCTAAATTTTGAACAAACATATCTTTAAAAAAATGTTTTAACTTCATAATTTGGTAATTTTAAAAGCATATTCATTCATAGCAATTTTTTTCTTCAACAGTCAAATACCCTCCAAAAAAAGTAATAACTGCCAAACTTCTTGTGGATCTTTCAATCTATCCATATTCGATGAAGCCATTACCATTTGCTCTGTTGTCCCATTGTTGAATAAATCTTTTTAATTCATCAAATAGATCTTTATCAGCATTTTCTATTGCTGAATGAATAAAGCCTGTTATCTGATGTATTTATCCAGTAAACGTTTATTTCTTTTTCATCGAGATAGTTAAGTATACTCCACGGATTATAAATTTGAATATTTCCAAACTTATATCCCGTTATACCATTTTCTCACTTTCTTTCAATATTTTGCTCTAATCCATAATATTTCCAATGCATTTCTTTTCACTTCTGTTTCCAATCAATCCAAAACTGTTTCTGCATATTTCATTATTCAAGAACAGTATAAAGCTGATCAAATTATTCAATCCAGAAAAAAATTCCCTTCCTTTGCTACTCTAAGTATCCCAGTCACAACTGCAAATTGCAAATATTCATTATCTTTCAATGTATTTGAATAAAAAAACTTTTAAAAAAATCTTCGTGACTTTTCATAATATCCTTCGTTCCAAGCACTTGTCATTGGAGTGTCATACTCATCTATTAAAATTATAACTTTTTACCGTAATATTCATATAAATATCTTGATAAATTCTTTAATGAATTTTTCCCAATCTGCATTATCCTTTTCTTTGAACCATATGTTACAAAATCTTCAAACTCAAATTCATCTAAATTTCTTTTAAATATATTGAAAATTGTTTATACAATGATTTTACAAATGAGATTCTTAATATTAAAAAAACTATCCTCCCAATTTTTCTGCCTCGGCATTTCTCAGACTTATAAGAATTACAGGATTTTTGTCCTTGATTTTTCCATATACTCACTTTTTGAAATATACAAATTATCAAATAATTTTTCTATTTTCCTCTGCATTTTCTAACATCAAAAAAATACTTTTAACATAGACAAATTTAAAGTTTTTTTCCAAATCTTCTGGGCCTTGTAAAAAGTTTAACTTTTGATAAATCTTCCAACAAATCTTCTATGAACTTTGTTTTTATCGACATAATATCCGTTTTCTTGTATAATTTCCTTAAAATCAGAATTTCCAATTGCTAGTCCCTTTTTTTCTTTTTTTTTCATAATTAATCCCTACTTTCCCTTTAATTACTTAAATTATATCAAAAAAATTTGACATTACAATGAAAATCACTTCTCACTTTTTCTTTTTCTTAAAAAAATCTAGAAATCGTCTTCTTATGTTCTCAAATAAAGTTAAAGATTCAGATTCTAACTCTTTTTCCATTTTTTTCTCCTTGTCTATTGCATAATCTTTTTTTACTAGTATTCGTTTTATTTCCCAAATTTCAATATTTTTGTCTTTTATATATTTTTCTTCTTTATATCTATCGCTTTTTTTATATTATTTATAATATCCTCAAAGTATTCGTTCTGTTTTTTTTGTTATTTCAAAAAGTTTTTCCAAAATAAATTTTTCTCATCTTTTTTTATTTTTCCAATTCAGAATAAAATAATGCTTCATCTTCCCTAAATTTTAACCATTTTTTTCTTGAAAAATTTTTCTAAATTGCTATAATAATGTCTAGGAAAGCATGTTTCACCATAATCTACATATTCATCTCCCATTAAATCATGTAATTCAGTATACTTATCATTCATTTTTTTATTCTCTGTTTCGTATTCTTCTTTTGACTTTCTCAATTGATCAAAAGATAAACTTTTTTTGTTTTTTTAATTTTTATAGCTAACTCCATTAATTTTTTTATTTTCTTATTATCTTCTTCTCTATAAAATTCATACAAATTCGTATTAAAAGCCGTATTTTCTTTTCTAAATCATCAAGAAAAAGAAATATTGTTTTTCCCAAACAGCATCCCAACTTTCATTATTTTTTTTCTAATAATTCGCTACTTTTTTTCAGGGAAAATTATCAATTATAAATTTTTTTAAGCTATACCTTTTTTTGAATTTTCTTCATACCCTATTTTGATATTTAGTAGTCGTATCATTGTTATAAATATCAATTTTTTTATTTCTTCTAATTTTTTTCTAGTACATACTTTTTTTAAAAATCATTTTCAGAATTTGTATTTGTAAATGAATTTATTGAGCACAACAAAGAAATCAATCCTACAAACATAACTTTTTGTGATTTTTCATTAAATTAATTCTCCTTCTTTCTTTCTTTTTCAACCCCTTCAAATACCCCTTCTTGTCTTCCAAAAATCTTCAAACTTTCTCGAGCCTTCTGTATCGTCTTATTATGCACCCAAACATCCAATCTATTATTTTCTAAATAAATCACCGCATAATCCCACTGTTTTGCAAGTGCTGTCGCAAAAAACCAGGCAACTACCATTTTCACATAATACTCTTCAGAATGAATATTCGCTACCATTTCTAAATATTCCTTTTTAAAGTCTTCATCCAAAAAAATGCGTCATCAACATTTCTACACCAAACCTACAAGTATAAGTTTTATCCGATTGAGACCATTCCTTTATTTTTTCAATCAGTTCTTTTTTATGCTTTTTAAAAATTTTTGGAGAAATTGTATCACAAACTGCCCAGTTATCAATAAATGGCAAAAAATTATCAAGCAATTCAATACAGTTCTCAAAAATCTTTTGCTCTCTGAAATAATTGCTCCATGCAACAAATTCTCATCGTAATATTTATGTGGCAAACTCCTTCAAAAAAATCTTCATATTCATTATTCTTTACCAATTTTTTTAGCCAATTTTTCTTATTTCAGGAATTCTCACTCCGATAATTGTATCCTCCGATACATTTGGCGTCAATTTACTTAAAAATTTCATGTATTCTTTATCTTGAAGTGAAAAATAATTCTTTTTTTGTATTTCCATTTTGAACTCTCCCTATTCAAGTTTTTCACTCTATCTATCCATATTTTTTTTCATTTTTGTTACTTCTGCTTTTATATCAGTGTATTCTCAGTTTTTTTTCACTATTTTATTATTTTCTAAAAAAATCATTTTGAAATATTTGTTAATAAATTTGATTAAACCAAAACTCCCTTAGTCAGAAGGAATTTCATCCCTATATTTTTTTCATCAATACTCACAGCTTCTGCCAAGGCCCTAGCAACTCCCTTAAAAATTGACTCAATTATATGATGTGAATTTTTTCCTGCCATATTCTTTATATGCAACGTCGCATTCAAATGCCGTGTAAATCCAATAAAAAATTCTTCTACCAATTCAGTATCAAAAGTTCCTACTTTTTCAGTCGGAATATTTACATCAAAATTCAAAAAATATCTCCCACTCAAATCAACTGCAACCAATGTTAACGCCTCATCCATTGGCAAAAGAAAGTTCCCATATCTCTTAACACCTTTTAAATCTCCCAAAGCCTCATAAAAACATTTTCCAAGCGCAATCCCAATATCTTCCGTACTGTGATGATCATCAACTTGTGTATCTCCATCACAATAAACCTTCAAGTCAAATCTCCCATGCTTCGCAAACAAGTCAAGCATGTGATCCAAAAATCCAACTCCCGTATTATTCTCATATTTTCCAGTTCCATCAATATTCAATTCAACTTTTATTTTTGTTTCAAATGTGTTTCTTTCAATTTTTAGATTTTTCTCATAATTTTTATCCTTTCATTGCAAATTTATTTATAAATAGTATAATCTATTTTTTTCTCTTTTTCAAGATTAAACAAAAAAACAAGAAATTTATTTTTGACATATTAAAAAAATTGTGGTATGATTTACTGGATAATTTAACGTATTTTAAAAATATAGGAGGTGAAAAAGATGCTTTATGATGAAGCTAAAAAAATATACTTTATGCTGAAGAAAGAGCTGAGTTTTTTTATAAGAAAAATTAGGTTTTTGATTTTGATAAAAATTGATAAAAAAATGAAATAATTTTTCTTCTAAATAAAAGAATTTGAAAGAGCAATTACAGAAAGAGAAGTAAATTTTATGATAGTTCCGAATGTCTACGTGTATTGTGTGGATATTTGTATTGTTTAGGGAGATATTTCTGATGTTTCCGTTACTAGAAAAAAAGTAAAATATGATATCGATATGGATGTTGGAACTATGATTGATGGCGAATGGATTGATAGCTTGAAAAAAATGGTGGGATAGAAGATAAATATACTCAGACAAGAAAAAGAAATTATAGAAGGTTTTGTAGATTACTACAAGTTTTTTTATAATTTATAAAGTATTAAAATTACAGATTTAAGCAAAAAAGATTTATTTAATAACAAAAAAACTTAGCAAGGGGCATTGAATTTCCCTTGTCAAAATAAAAAACACTAGCACTAATAAGTCATTGATATAAATCTTCAAATCAAAAATTTTTTTCCCTTTGAAAAAATAATTTCTTCCAATTTCTCAATAAAAATCCCCATTTCCTCATCCGTTCCCAATTGTAACTCTCAAATAATTATCAATTCTATCTTTTTGAAAAAAATATCTTACTAAAACTCCATTTTCTTTTAACTGTTTTGTACAAATCACCTGCATAAACATCTTTTATGTGAAATAAAAAAATAAAAATTAGCACTTGAATTTAATACTTTAAATCCTAACTTTTTCAATTTTTTTCAGATGTTTTCTCTCTAGTTTGAATAATTTTGGCATTAGTTTTTTTCAAAAATATTCATTATCTTTAAAAGATTCAATTCCAACTTCAATTGAAATTCTATCAATTGTGTATGAGTTAAATGAAAATTTTAATCTATTCAATCCTTCAATTATACTTTCACAACCAAGTGCATATCCAAGCCGTATTCCTGCCATTGAACGTGATTTTTGAAAATGTCTGAACAACAAGAACGTTATCGTATTTATTTATTAATTTTTACAGCACTTTCTGCACCAAAGTCAACATATGCCTCATCAACGATAATTAACTGATTTGGATTATTTTTTTACTATTTCTTCAATTTTCATCTAGTTTCAAAGCAATTGAAGTCGGTGCATTCGGATTTGTAATAATTATATGTCCATCCAATCCAAAAATATTTCTGAATTTCAATTTCAAAATTATCATTTAATGGAATCTTGATTTCCTTCACATTAAACAAATCAGCATAAACTGGATAAAAAACTATATGTAATATCTGGATAATACACTTTTATCTCCTGCATTAAAAAAATGTCATAAAAAAATAAATGCTAGAATTTCATCCGATCCATTTCAATAAATACTTGCTTATGTGTAATTTTATCATTTATTTTTATTAGAAAAAAATATTCAGCGATAACCTTTCTAAAGCTCTGTTACATCTGGATCTGGATATAGTTTTCAAATCTTCCAAATTCATAGATTCTATTTTTTTCTATAACTTTTTGCTGATGGCGGATAAGGATTTTCATTTGTATTAAGTTTAATATATTTTTTTGTCTTTTGGTTTGTTCACCTGGTGTGTAAGGCTCTATTTCTTTTATTTTTATCACTCCAAAAATTTGCTCATTGTAACTCCTCCTTTTAAAGTACTTTAAAAAAATTCGAGTGTGTTTAGAATAATTTGTGTAAACTAATAGATAACTCTATTAAATTTCAATACTTTGCTGTTTTATTCAAACAAAAATTTTTTTACACACTCACTTTAAAAATTTTATAAATTTTTTTAAAATTTTTTTATTTAATAAAAAAATATTCTTAATTTTAATCATCAAAGTCATTTTCTGCATTTTTTTAAAATTATTTTCCAAACTTTTTGTAATTTCATTTATAAAATAGTCGTAATCAAAAATCAAATTGCCATTTTCCATTGACTTTTTCAATTTCCATTTCCATAGTGTCTTCATTATAATCTGAATTTTTTTATTTCTTCTTTTATTTTATTTTTCAAAAATAGTTATAGAATTTATCAATTTTTACTTTATTAATTTTTTTCAAAATGTTCAGTTTCTTTGCTTGTAATACCAGATTCTTTAAATGTTTCATCAAAAAAATTTCACCAACATCAATATCATCCAAATCTTTATATCTAACTAATACATTAACTTTAGCTTTATTTTTTTCTAAAAAAATGAAATTTCTTTAACAGAAATCTCCATTTTGTTAATTTCATTAAAAACCATTTTGTGCTAAAATACCACTTAATTTTCTTAAAAAAATTCTTTTTAATGCCTGTTGTTGATTTTTTTGGAACATCCTTTATTATGTTATCAATCAAATCGTTCAGATATTCATTGTAAAGTTTTTTTGACTTTTTCCATTATAACTTTTTTCCCTCATTGTTATATTTTTGAAATAATCTTATCATTAATAATTTTTCAATCTCTTTGCTATCTCTATCTGCTTCACTTTGGGAAATTTTTAATCCCATTTTTTTCACATAAACTTCATAATTCTGCTGTGCCATTCCTAACGTTCCTAAAATAAATAATCCCAGTAGTATTTTTTTCATTTATCCTCCCATTATTCTGTTATTAGTTTTTTTCATTTTAGTTATTTTTTTTAATTTTTCAAAAAAATCTTAGGTTTTTATTTTCTATTCAAAAAAACTTTCTAATTTTACAAATTTTTTTCTTCTCTGAAACAAAAAAATTCCAATGTTTTTGAAAAAAAGCCTGAAAAACTAGAAATTTATAATTTTCTTATCAAAAAAATTATTAAAAAAATCTGTTTTCAGACAAATCAAATTATATTTTTTTATTTCTCAAATCTTTTTAGAAACTGAACGAGCATGTGCTGTAAGTCCTTCATTTTTCAGCAAATTTAATTACTTTATCTTTAACTTCTTCCAATCCTTGTTTTAGAATAATAAATAAATGAAGATTTTTTTAATGAAATCATCTACTGATAAAGGTGATGAAAAATTTAGCTGTTCCACTTGTTGGTAATGTGTGATTTGGACCTGCCAAATAATCTCCAATTGGTTCAGGTGTATTATGTCCCATAAAAGATTGAACCTGCGTTTTTTTATTCTTGGCAATAATTCAAAAGGATTGTCTACTGCTAATTCCAAATGTTCTGGTGCTATAAAATTACTTACAAAAACTGCTTCATCCATATTTTCTACAATTATAATTCTACCTTGAGTTTCAATTGAAGTTCTAGCAATTTCTTCTCTAGGTAATTCTTTTAGTTGTTTTTCTACTTCTACTGCTACTTCATCTGCTAATTTTTTTGTGATGTTGTAACCAATATACTAGCTGCTAATTTGTCGTGTTCTGCTTGTGATAATAAATCTGCCGCTGTATGAACTGGATCTGCACTTTCATCAGCAATGATCAATACTTCACTTGGCCCAGCTATCATATCAATTGAAACTTCTCCGTAAACCATTTTCTTAGCCATTGCAACGTAAATATTTCCTGGTCCACCAATTTTATAAACTTTTGGAATAGTTTCTGTACCATAACTAAGAGCGGCTATTGATTGAGCTCCACCTACTTTAAAGATTCTATCAACTCCAGAAATTTTCGCAGCAACTAAAAGAGATGGTAAAATTGATCCATCTTTTGTTGGAGGTGTTACCATTACGATTTCTTTACATCCTGCGATTTTCGCTGGAACTGCATTCATTAAAAACAGTTGATGGATAAGCAGCTGTACCTCCTGGAACGTAAAGCCCAACTTTTTCAATAGGATTAATAACTTGCCCCAAAACTACTCCATTTTCCTGTCGTATTAAAAAATCATTTCTAACTTGCTTTTTCGTGAAATTTTTTAATATTATCGTGAGAATATTGAATAACTTCCAGCAATTCCTTATCAATCGTATCAAAAAGCCTTTTTAATTTCTTCTTCTGTAACTTCCAAATTTTCTAGTTTCACTTCATCAAATTTTTCAGTATATTCAATCAAAGCCTTATCTCCTCTTGCTCTAACATCTTTTAAAATACTTTCCACAGTTTCATTTACATCATCATAAGAAAATTGACTTCTAGCAAGTTCCTTTTCCAAATCAACATCTTTTGAATATTTTATAGTTTTTAATCATAACAGATCACTCCATTTCATTTTTTTATATATTGTACAATCTATGATAAACAAAATATACTTTTTATAAAAATTTCTTTTTATACTTTTAACAATTTTTTTCTATTTCTTCATTTTTAAATCTATAGCTTGACTTATTAGCAATAAATCTAGCACTTATATCTTCAATAGTTTTTCAATACTTTCAAGTTGTTTTTCCTTTAAAAGTTGTTCCAGTTTCAACAATATCCATAATTACATCAGAAAGTCCCTAAAATTGGTGCTATTTCAATAGAACCATTTAGTTTTATAAGTTCCACATCTCTATTAATTGAATCAAAATATCTTTTTGAAACATTTAAATATTTTGTCGCTACTACCAATGGTCTATCAAAATTTTTCCTTAAAAATTCACAGGCCCCGCAATTGCAAATTTACATTTACCAAATCCCAGATCCATTAGCTCATAAATATCAGGATTTTCCTCAAGTAGAACATCTCTTCCCACAACTCCAATATCTGCACTTCCCTTTTTCAACATAAACCCCAACATCTGACGGTTTTTACCAAAAAGAAACCTAACATTTTCTTTTCTCGATTTTCAAAAATCAGTTTCCTGTTATCTTCCTTTATTTCTGAACTTTCATAACCTATTTTTTTCAAATAAATCATATACTTTATTTCCTAATCTTCCCTTTAGGAAGAGCAATATTTATCATAAAAGCTCCTTTCATTCTTTCATTCTTTACATTGATTTTTCCAGTAATAAGTGAACTACTCCCGCTTTTAGAAGCGGAAGCTTCTTGGGAAGTATCTGCTTTTGTTAGCCAAATATATTTACCAAAGCTCTTCGGGTAGTTCCTACCCTATCTTTTTTTATTTTCCTAATATTCCAACATCAATTTTTCCAATGTATATTCAGTCTTGCATTATAATCCCTATCAATCTCAATTCCACAGCACTCACATTTTATAACTTCTTTCTGATAATTTCAGTTCCTCTTTAATATTTCCACATTTACTGCAAGTTTTCGACGATGGAAACCACTTATCTATCTTCAAAAATTGTTTCCCTAAAAACATCAGTTTATACTCAAGCATTCTCAAAAACATTCCCCATCCATTATCTCCTACACTTTTCCCAAAAATTTAATGCCTGGCTCATCCTTTCATATTTTTAGAAAATTTTACTTTCCTTGATAATGATTTTTGTAATTTCTTTAATTTTTCTTCTAACATCTTAAAAATATCTTGGATAATCAGCCTTTGGTTTTCAGAGCTGACAAATAATTCAGACATTGAAAAATCAAGTCCAATTATTTTATTGCTACTTGGCATTTTTTTGAATTTCTTTTTCAAATTCCGTCAAAACAAAACATGTAATTTCCATTACTATTTGTCAATGTTACCGACTTTATCTTGTAATCCTTCGGTATTTCTCTATGATATTTTAATTTTATTCTTTTCAATTTTGGCAAAACCAAATATTTGTTTTCCTCAATTCGTATTGAATTATTCACACATTTGTCGTGTAACTTTTTAACATTATTCTTTTTGGATTTGAATCTTGGAAACTTTGCTCTTTTGAAAGAAATTCGTAAATGATCGTCTTACCAAAAGTCTTATTTATCAATAATTCCTGATCTTTATTTGGATAAATCCTGTGTTGAATGCAAATTATATTTCATAAAATTTACACTTCCTTTTTGATTTTGAATATTATTTTTAATTATTATTTTTAATTATTTCTTTAGAGATTTCATAATTAATGATTTCTCTTCGATATTTTTATACAAAAATTGTATCATAAGGTATCCTTTTTCAATACAAAAAGCAATTCATCTCCACTTATAAAAGTCGAAGACTTCTTGCTATCTTTTTGTTAAATTTCCATTTTAAAATAAATATTTTTCATCATAATTAAAAATTTCGCTATCATTTTCTTTTAAATTCTCAATATTTTCAGTTCTCACTCAGTCCTTTTTCCTGAAAATCATTTACAATTTCTACCAATTTTTCAAAAATCGCTATTGTCATAAGCAATCAATATTTCAAAATCATTTTTATCTTCATCTTTATAGTAACCGCTTCAAACTATCAGTTAAAATTGCAAATCCAACTGCTCCTGTGTCAACTCCAAATTTTTTTCAAACAATTTGTCATATCTTCCACCAGTCAAAAATCACGTTTGGAAATCCTTTCAATGTATCCTTGTAAAATAATTCCATTGTAGTAATTTAAATTTTTTTACGATAGAAAAAAATCAAATACAATTTTTGATTTTTTTATGAAATTTAAACAGTAAATTATTTAATTGTTTAAGTTCAAAGCAAAAATTTCCTTTATATCATCATTCACTTTCATATTTCAAAAGTTCTTTTTCAATATCCTCTAAATCTCCAGATAATTCAGGAATTTTATAAATCAATTGTTTTACATTTTCAGAAATAAATTTATTATTTTTCCAGTATCTTTTCTTTATATCATGACTATTTTTTTCTTGTTTATACAATCAAAAATTTCTTCCTTTATTTCATATTCTAAATTAAGATTATCAAAAATCGAAGAAATAAATCGAGCATGTGACAAAGTAATCATACTTTTTTTCATTTATAATATCCAAACTCTTTATTGCAAGATCCACAATTTCAAAAATCCAAAAAATGTAGATTCTTTCCCAATCAGCTCAATCCCTAGCTGTTCATCTTCATCATATCCCACATATTTTTGTCAGATTATATGTATTTTCCTGATAATAAATTTTACTATATTTTCAAAGACTGATCCTTAGAAATTTTTTTTAGCAACTGACAATGTAATATCGGGCCTTAAAAGCTAACAACTTTCCCATTTGGACTCATCACAGTCAAAACATTTCTATCAATAAAATCCTTGTTTTTCATTATACAAATCATATTCCTCAAAAACTAGGAAGTGAAATCCTTTTATACCCATACGAATCATACATTTTACGTATATCCAACAATATTAAAGTCTTTCTTGCTCAAATTTTTTTATATAATTTCTTTCACAATCTACCTCACTTTCCACATGCATTATTTTTATTATTTTTATCTTGTTATATAATTATCTTACCATATAATCACAAAAAAAGGAAGTTTTTTTATGTATTTATTTTTACTTTTTTGATTGAATTTTATTTCTGAAACAAATCTAATAAAAACTAATTCAAAAATTTACAATTTATAAATACCTATAATATCTTTTTAAATTCTTCACTAGCCTCATCTTCAGCCAGTAAAAAAAGCATTCCAATTCAGCTTCCTGTCTCTCTCTTTTTTCATCTAACAAAAAGCTTTATACCGAAAAATCAATATGAATATGTTCTCCCTCATTTTTTTCAAAGGATTTTCAGGAATCTCAATCACATTAACATCAATCAGCCCAAAGTTCTTCATCTTCTTATCAACCACAGCACTAAATCCCGTTTCTTCAAAAAAACTCACGAATAGCTGTATCCAAAGGCATCTCATCATTTTCCACATGCCCCGCTATCAACAAAATTGTTTTTTTAAATAAGGATGTCTTATAAAAATAGCATTTTTCATTTTTTTAAAAAAACTGCCGCACTCGCTGACAAATGCACCTTTGACTTCCTATTTGTCAAATTTTTTTGCTTCCGCCTTTAACAATATTTCCAAAAATACTTTTCAATTTTTTTCAGTTAGTTCAGGCTCATATTCTATCAAACTCATTACATGATTTTTTTAAAAAAATTTATATTTTTCCATCTTCAATTTAAAAATTCCCTTCTTATAAATTTTTCAATATCTGTCATTAAATTTTTGATAAATAAACAATATTAAAGTAATCGGAATTATCCATATCGCAACGGATAAAAAAATATTCTAAGTGCCAATTTCAGTACGCAATCACAGCCACAATCCCAATCGCTATTCCCAAACATTTTATTAATATTTCTAAATTACTTTTTTTGGTGTTACATCTTTCATTTTTTTACCTTCTTTTTCTTATTTATTTTTAGACTATAGACAAATATAATCTCAATTATTTTTGAAGTTATATTTATTTTATACTCAAATCCATTTAAAAATAGAACTGCTATAAAAAAATTATATAAATCTATAGTCATAATTTTTTTGAGTTCAGTTTTAAGTCAGTTTTACTATAAAAAAATTTAAAATTTTAAATTTCCCTCTAAAATTTTTTTACTCTACAAATAATTTAATTTTTATGGAATAAAAAAATAGAATAATTCCCAATATATTATATTTTTAAATAAAAAAATCAAATATATTTTTTTACAAGTATCCGTTCCTTTCCCTTCCTAGTTTCCCCTTTGTCCAAAAAAACAATTTATATTTTCCCAAACCCTCTAATCGTAATCAAACTCCCAATTTCAAGCAATTTAGATTTATCTTTTTCTTCCACATAATCAACAAAAAAACTTTTCCCTTTTCAATCGGATCAATTACTTTTTGTACGAGATAGATTTGTGATTGTCGAAACTATACTATCTAACCGCTTTGATGGAACTATAATTAATTTATCATCATATCTATACTTAGGAAGATCGTTTTTATTTTTTTAACATCCACAATCTCAATTTCACAAACTGCCTTCTCAATCTGCTTCAACTCTGAAACAATATAATCCGAAATTTTTTCAGAAACTGGAATATATCCACAAATCCATCTTTTTTTATCATCTTCAAGAATCAAGTCCCCCATAAGTTCTCTTCTTACATTAAGCCCCATAAGACTTCCCAAAAAAATCCTTATGTAAATACTCTGAAATCTTGAATCTATTGATATTTCTTTAACAATTTATTTGGAAATTGAAGTTCATTTCGATTAAGTCCAAAAATTTTTCAAGATCACTCTCATTATTCTCAAATCCAAAATTATTATTACCATCTACAAAACCATCAGGAACAAATGCAATCTGTCTTCTATCACTATCCTCAAAAATTCCATCACAAATAATATTTACTCCTCCAAATTTTCTTCCCTAATTTCTTCCAAAAAAATTTGGTGTATAAAAATTCCTCTGTAAAAACTAATAATTTCATAATCTTGTGCGATTTCATAATAGTTATATAATTTACTAGCCAAATATTCCTGCTCTTTTTGGAAATTGTTTTAAAAAGTTTTCTTTTTTTCATTTGTTGTTCCCTTTCTTAATTTTATTTATATAATTTTTTTCTATTTTTTTCGCTCATTATTGCTTATTATTTTTTTACTTATTTATTTAATTTAAATATTATAATATTTATTATTTAAATGTTTATAATACAATATATAAGCATACACAATAATAGTTATAAATTATTAATTAAAGTATAAAGTTAAGTTATTATGTATAATATAGGTATAAGGGTATATAATATATAAATTAAAATAAAAAAATATAGCGTCCGATAATTTTTGTTTTTAAATTTTTAAATAAAATAATAAAATTAGTCAATTAAGTCAATTATACATTGATTTTGCTCTTATTATTATCCTAATTTAATTATCCTAATTTACATTACGATGTTTATGTTCCTTTTTTTTTATTTTCACTTCCACTTCGCTTTATCTCCATTTTTCAACTTACTTCTAATTAACTCAAAAAAACAAAAAAATATAAAAAAATATTACTACTCTATAATTTTTTTCTTTTGCTATGTACGTTAAATATTTTTTTTAGTTATTAATGGAAACTTTCTCTTATTTTTTTATTTAATATTTTTTTATCAATTTCTTCTCTTATGATAAAAAAATTTTTTTGAAAAAAATATTTCTTTTTCATTATTAATCTTCACTAACAACTCTCAGGTTATCCCAATTAGTATTTTTCACTTTTCTCTTTTTTTCTTCTGCATTTCAAATTTTTTTCATATTCAGAAATTAAGTTGCCTAATTTAGAAATCACATAAAGCTACGACACCAATATCATCACCAAATCCAATAATTGGCAAAAATATCAGGCACTGCATCAATTGTTGAGATAACATAAATAATTGCTCCCACAATCTTTACCTTATCCATTGTTGGAATCTTAAATTCTCCTCTTCTATCTGATTTCACCATTCTCACAAGAAGTTCAAATTTCGTTGCAACTGCTCCCAAATTATTTTTTTCAATTTTCCAGCTTTTTCAGATCTTCTGCTGTAATTTTTTTATTTTTTTATATTTTTTTCATATAATTTTTGCATTTTTTTAACATAATTTTTTTCCTCTTTCATACATTTAGGATACTTTATTTGCTTAATTATACTAAAAAAATCTTTTTTTATTCAATTATATTGGCTTATTATTATCAAAGTAAAAAATTTTTGAAACTTCACAAAAAGACACAAATTTTACATAATTTTGTCAAAATTTATTGATATTATATTCTTGTCGATAAGGAAAGGACATAAAAAAATAAAATTATAAATAAATTGGAGGAATTATTATGAAAAAAATAGGAAAAAAAGAAAAATTTTTAGGAATCGCTTTATTAACATCGTTATCTATATTTGCAGGTACAACAGCAAATAATATTACCAGAACAGCAACTACAACAAATAACACAGTAAATGATGAATGTAGACCGCCACATAAATTACAAAAAGATTCAAATGGAAATCTTGTAGATGAAAATGGAAATATTATAAAAAAACCTGACCCAGCTAGAATTGAAGAATTAAAGACAAAAATTAAACAATGGAAAAAAATTACAAAAGGCTGAAGGAGCTGAAATCGCAAAAAAATGCTAGATAGAAGAGGTCCTCACAAACCAAACGATAAATGTAAGCCAAAAGATGCTCCAAAAAGATTGACTGACACAGAAATTCAATCATTAACAGATTCATTAAATAGCGGAAAAGTTACAAAAGATGAAGCAGCTAAATTAATAGAAATGTTAAATCATAGACCTAAAGGACCTAGACCTGATGATGCACCTTTAAATTAAAAAAAGTTAATTACTCTAACATGATCATACTAAACTAATTAATGCTAACAAATATATAATCTTTGATATTCACAACTTAAATGACAGTTCTATATTAACTCTCTCTACTGCTATTTAAGTTCAAAAAATGGCAATCTTGTAAATTATAAAAAAATAGGAACTATAATTTATTAAGACTGTCATTTTTTTCTTTTTATTATTAATTATTTTTTTACATTTTTTTCACTTCTGTCTATCTGATCTACTGTAATCTTTTTTTATTTATTATATGAAAATCAGCATTTTATATTGTAATTTAAGCAGACAGAAAAATATTATTTTGTTAGTTAGTATTAAGAGAAATAAAATAATAAATATATTATATAATGAATGTTTATATATTTATATATAATAATAAACATCCGATAATTTAATTTGGTTTTATTATAATAAAAAAATTAAAAAAATTTAATATCGATATTTCTTCTATAATTTTTATTGTATTGTTAAACAATAATCTGTCATAATAAATAAACAAATAAGAAAATAGATTTGATTTTTTTCATAAAAAAAGCCAAATTTTTCACTTGGCTAATTTTTTTAATTAATTTTCTAATTTTCTATTTATTTTTTTAATAATTCCCAGCATTTCTCAAATATTCTCTAGCAACATCTTCCGCTTTCTCACCTTTCACAGAAACACGGTAATTCATTGTCGACATTTCTTCATCTGAAATTTTTTTCCACTCAATTTTTTTCCAAAAATCTTTTTCAATTCAGGATATTTTTTTCAAAGTTTTCTTCACGCATCATTGGAGAACCTTGATATGGTGGGAATAAATGCTTATCATCCTTTAAAATAACCATATTATATTGAGCAAGTTCAGGATCAGTAGAGTATGCGTCAACCAAATTAATATCGCCACTTTGAACAGCAACATAACGAAGTTTTGGCTCAAACTCTTTAATATTCGGAATTTCAAACTGATACAATTTTTTAAGTCCAGGATAACCATCTTCACGGTCATTAAATTCTCTTGTAAATCCAGCTTTTTATCTTTATCTTTCACTTTCGCCAAATCAGAAATCGTCTTCAAATTATTTTCATCGGCAAATTTCTTGCTAACAGCGATTGCATAAGTATTGTTATATTTCATAGGTTTTAACATAACCATTTTAAATTTAGTTTCCATTCCTTTTTGTGCTTGATTAAAAACATCTTCAGCATTATTATTCACAGGAGTTTCATTCAAGAAAGTAAAAACGGCAGTTCCTGAAAATTCAGGATAAATATCAATATCGCCATTTTTCAAAGCATTGAATACGAATGAAGTTTTTCCAAGTCCAGGTTTTAACTCAACGCCAATTTTACTATTTTCTTCAATCAAAATTTTATACATATTTATCAATATTTCTGGCTCAGAACCAAGTTTTCCAGAAATTATCAATTTGTCTTTTTTTGTATTATTAAAACTGCTAATTGACCCAAAAAGACACGCAAACGTGATTAAAATTAGGAAAATTAATATTTTTTTGATACTCAATTTTTCCAATTGCTTAAAGATGAAATCGAATAAAATCGCAAGTAAAGCGGCAGGAATCGCTCCTAACAAAATCAAATAGTTATTATTTCCTATCAAGACCAAGTAAAATCAACTTTCCAAGTCCTCCAGCTCCAACAAGTGAAGCTAATGTGGCAGTCCCAATAATCAAAACTGCAGCCGTTCTAACTCCTGTCATTATTACAGGCATAGCCAGTGGAAGCTGAACTTTTTGTAAGTTGCTGAAATTTATTCATTCCTAAAAGCTCTTGAAGTTACCATATACATTGGATCCACGCCAGTAATCCCAGTGTAAGTATTATGTAAAATTGGAAGCAGAGCGTAAAGTATTAAAGCGATTATAGCAGGTTTTCTCCCAATTCCAACAATAGGAATTAGAAGTGCTAAAATTGCTAAAGACGGTATAGTTTGAATAACGCCGTTAATCGCAATAACAATATTTTGCTAATTTTTTTATGATAGCTCAAATAAATTCCTAGTGGAATGGCGATAATAAGAGCGATTATTAGTGCAATAAAAGAAATTTGAATATGCTCCACAATTCCACTAAAAAGTTCGTCTTTTCTTCTCTAAAAAAAGTCAAAAATTAATTTATTCATAAATTTCACCTTCTTTTCTTTTTTTGATAGCTATAAATTTTTTTACAAAAATCATTTTTAGGATTTGATATTATTTCGTGTTTTGTTCCAGATTGAATTAATTCGCCATCTTGAATAATACAAATTTTATCTCCCAATAAAAATGCTTCCTCAATGTCGTGAGTTACAAAAAAACAATTGTTTTGTGAATTTGTTTCTGAAGTTTTTCACATCTTCCTGTAAATTTGCACGAGTGATGGGATCTAATGCACTAAATGGTTCGTCCATCAAAAATAATTTTTGGATCAGCAGCTAGAGCTCTTGCAATTCCAACCCTTTGTGCTTCTCCACCAGATAATTCTGAAGGGTTTCTCTTTCGATATTTTTCAGGCTCAAGCCCAACCATATTTAATAACTCATTAATTCTCGCATCAATTTTTTCTTTCTTCCATTTTTTCAATTCAGGCACAATCGCAATATTTTCTTCAACTGTCATATGCGGAAAAAAAGTGCCACTTGCTGCAAAAGCATATCCAATATCCCAACGCATTTTTGTGAATATTGTAATCCTTTACATTTTTCCCATTAATTTTCACTTCCCCAGTCGTATTATCCTCCAATCGATTAATCATTTTCAAAAGCGTAGTTTTCCCGCTCCCAGATGGTCCAATAAAAACCGTAATTTCAGACTCCTTTATAGTCAAGTTTATATTTTTTTAATCCAATATTCCCATTTGGATAAGTCATTCCAACATTGATAAATTCTATCATTCATTTACCTCCAGTTAAATACCAAATAAATTTTTATAAATTTTATAAATTTCAAATTTTTGTTCAGTATTTTTAAATTATTTTTTTATTAAATTCCTGTTCAGCTTTTTCAAAATTATACAAAAACTTTTTTTCTAAAGTCGCCTCAAAAGCCAATCTCTCCTCATCTGAAATTCCTTCAAAAAGAGATTTTAGTCATTTTATCAGAAATTTCATCATATTCACTTTTCAAAGATTTAGCATAATCCGTTAAAAAAATTAAACTTTTCCGTTTATCAGTCGGACAAAAATTTTCGTATCAATAATTTTTTTCTTCCATCCGTTCAAGCATCGTTGTAAGTGAACTCATAGCAAGACCAGATTTTTTTGACAATTCTCTGTTACTAATCCCATCATTTTTCCCAAAGCACATGCAAAATTCGACCTTGTTCCCCATTAAACGCCGTTATATTTTTTTGTGCCAAAAAAATTTATTCAAAAGTCTAGTATTTACTTGTTTTATTCTACTTATATAAAAATCCAGAGTTTGATTTCATAGTATTTTCCTCCTTTACAAAAATTATTACTATATGATAATATATTTATATAAAAAAATATTACTATATCGTAAATTTATATTACCATATAGTAATATAAAAAGTCAAATATTTTTTTATAAAAATGATAAAAATGTTTTAAAAAAATAAAAAAACAAAAAGGAAGGAAGTTAAAAATTTATGGAAAGAAAAATTTATGAAAGCAATGGTGCTTGAAAAAAACCTTGCAGTGCTGAAGAAATGAAAATAAAAAAATGTTCCAATTCCAGAAGTGAAAGAGGACTGGATTCTTGTGAAAAATAAAAGGCATTTGGTATAAATAGAGCAGAAATTTTTTTACTCGTCAAGGAGATTCGCCATCGGTAAAACTTCCTAGAGTAATTGGAATTGAATGTGTCGGCGTTGTGGAAGATCCGTCTAACAGCGATTTTAAAAAAAGGTGACAAAGTTTTTTTCGATGATGAATGGAATGGGAAGAAAAATTTGATGGAAGTTATGCAGAATATATTTTGATTCTGAAAAATCAAGTTTATAGATTGCCTAATGAAAAAAAGTTTCTTCAAGAATATTGATAATATCGAGTTAAAAAAATAAGGAGCAATTAAAAGAAAAAAATTTTCAGAAAAATTTGGAAATTACAGAAGAAAAATATTTTTCTGGTCAGAAATTGCAGCATATCCAGAACTTTATTATACAGCGTATGGCTCACTTTTTTTAAAAAGTTTGAAATTAAAGGAAGGAGAAACACTTTTTAGTTCGAGGTGGAACAGGGTCGGTGGCATTAGCAGCTATTCAGTTGGCAAAAAGCTATCAATGTAAAAGTTGTTGCTACGAGCAGAAGTGCATCTAAAAGAGCAGTTTTTTTGAAGGAAAAAAAGGTGCAGATGAAGTGATTGTTGGAGATGAAAAATTTTGATGAAAAATCTGAGAAAATTGTTTCCAGATGGCGTGGATAAAGTTTTGGAATTAATTGGAAGACCGACTTTGAAATCGTCACTAAAATCAGTAAAGCAAGGTGGAATCGTCTGTATGACAGGATGTCTTGGTGGATGGATAATTGAAGATTTTGAGCCGTTGGTTGATATTATTTCAGAGTCGTATTTAACTTCATTTGATAGTACAAATGTCAATAAAGATACAGTTAATGAAATGTTTGATTTTCTTGAAAGACACTCGATAAGACCTAAAAATTTCAAAAAGTTTTTTTACATTGGATGAAATCGCAAAAAGCACATGAATTTTTGGAAGGAAATATGGCGAATGGGAAAGTTGTTGTGGTTGTATAAAAATATGAAGAATTGCTCATTTGACAAATGGGCATTTTTGATATATAATTAAATATATTTGCAAATGATTTGCAAAAATCAAAAACATTTTTTTAGGAGATGTTATTATGAAATTGACAAAAAAAGGCAGGAAGTGCTTAATCTTGTGCAATCTTCCAGTACGCCTGTAAATGCTAAAATTTTTGAAGTCTCAAGTGGATTTTTGACTTATCGACTGTTTATCGGGCTTTAGATTTTTTTGGAGAAAAAAATAATTATATTTTTTTCGTTTGATTTTGAAAAATGAAAAAGTATTATTTTAAAGAGGAAAATGCCAATTTTTATTTGTGATTCTTGCAAGCATATTGAAACTGTACCAGAATTTTCAAATGAAGAAACAGAAAAAGGAAAAAAAGCGAATTAAAAAAACGAGGCTTTTTCACTGTTATCACATCTTTCGATTTTTTTAAAGGAAAATGCAACGATTGTGATTAAATTTATGATTTACAAAAAAATTACATATAGGAGGAATTAAAATGAAAAAAATTATTATCATTACTTTTTATTATCAGCTCTTTTTATTTTTTTCTTGTGGAAATAAATCGGAAACTAAAAAAAGAGCAAGGAACTGCAGGAAACAAAGGAAAAAAATTGTGACAAGCGTGCCACCTCTAAAAATGGCTTGCTCAAAAAAAATTGCGGGAAATGACTTTGAAGTTATTTCAATTGTACAACCGAATATGAATCATGAGTTATTTGAACCAAAAACCTTCAGACTTGAAAAATTTTGGAAAAATTCAAAAAGTGTTTTTACTTATGATATGCTAGGATTTGAAGAAACTATTTCTGATAGTTTGAATGATAAAAAAATAAAATTGTTAATGTTTTTAGATGGTGTTGATAAAAAAACTTGTTTATCAAAGGAGATCATGACCATGAACATGAGCACGAACATGGGAAAAAAATGAGAAACACGAGCATGAGGAACATGAAGGAATTGATCCACATGTTTGGTTTTCACTTGATATGATGCCTAAAGTTGCTGAAAATATAAAAAAATGAATTGTCAAAACTTTATCCCAGACAAAAAAAGAAACTTTTGAAAAAAATTACAATGCTTTCATTACAGAACTTAACCAAGTAAAAGCAGAACTTTCTCAAAAAAATGGCTTCAAAAAAACTAAAAAAGTCATTTATGATTTATCACCCTGCATTAAACTATTTCCTAAAAAAATTATGCCATTGAAGAAATTTCAATCGAACAGGAAGGAAAAAGAGCCGTCAGCACAGCAAATTAAAGAGAAATCATTGATGAAGCAAAAAGAACACAACGTAACTACAATCCTAGTTCAGCCTCAATTTCCGAAACAAAGTGCCGAAGCCATTTCAAAAAGAAATTCCTAACTCGAAAGTTGCTGAATTTAATGTTGACAAGGAAAAATGTATTTGAAAAATCTAAAAACAATTTGTTGATTATCTAGATTAAAAAAATTTTTTTATTTAGCAAAAACAGAATGAGAAGAAAAAAACGAAAGGATAAAAAAATTTAATGGCTAATGAACAAAATAAAAAAACTTGTAAGTGTACGTGATCTTAATTTTTAAATATAATAACGATTATATTTTTAAATGATATTAATTTGGATATTTTTTTAAAAGGAAAGAACGTGGCAATTCTAGGAAGAAATGGTGGCGGAAAAATCAACTTTAGTCAAAATTATGCTTGGATTTTTTTGAAAAAAATTCTGGCAGTATTAAGTTTTTACAAATAATAACAAAATCGGGTATCTTCCACAAATAAGGGAATTTGACACTTCCTTCCCAATTAATATTTTTTTGACTTGGTAATTTCAGGACTAACTAATAAAAAAATCTTTTTAGAAAAATTTAATAAGGAAGAAAAAAACAGGCTGAAACATTGCTAAAGGAATTTGATATTTTTCACTTTGAAAAAAATAAACTAATAAATGAAGTGTCTGGAGGGCAGCTTCAAAGAGCTTTAATTGCACGTGCCTTAATCTCTTCGCCAGAACTTATTTTTTTCTAGATGAGCCAGAATCATTTCTGGATAAGGAATTTGAATTTAAACTTTTTGAAAAAAATAAAGAAAGTTATCAGACTCGACAATAGTTGTAATTTCTCATGAACTGGAAAAAAAGATTTATGATTATATTGATTCAATTTTTGTCGTGGAAGGTAATATCCGTGTTTTTTTGAAAAAAAGAAGATTATGTGTGCAGCAATCCTTATTTACACTCACATAAATAAAATAAAAAAACAAAAAAATAAATAAAGATTGGAGAAATATGGAATTTATAAAAAAATTTTTGAATATACTTTTTATGAGAAATGCCCTTATTGTAGGGCTTCTTTCAAGTATATGCTGCGGAATAATAGGAACTTATATTGTAAATAAAAAAATGGTCTTTATTTCATCAAGTATCAGCCACGCCTCTTACGGCGGTATCGGAATAGGAATTTACCTGATTTACTTCTTTAACTTGCCAATAAAAAGATCCATTATTTTTTTGGACTGATTTTCTCAATATTGTCAGGTGTGCTGATTTTGATTCTAAAAGACACTCTTCATGTTGACGGTGATTTGGGAATAGGTATCGTTATGTCAATGGGAATGGCTATTGGAATTATTTTTTCCTTCTTGACACCAGGCTATCAGTCCGATATGTCAACTTATTTATTCGGAAATATCCTTTTATCCAACAGCCCTAAACATAATTTTTACTGCTAATACTGGACATCATCACAATCACATTTTTCATCATCTTCTACAAAAAGCATCGTCTACACCAGCTTTTGATGAAAACTTTTACAAAAATCCACAGCGTCCCAGTAACCTTCATAAACTACTTTATGATAATCCTAATATCCTCCGTCATAATAATAAACATAAAAGACAATAGGAATTATCCTAATAATCTCAATCCTGACAATCCCACAGGCAATCGCAGCCTCACTCGCAAGAAAAATACTCAACAATCATAATTTTATCCATAATTTTTCTCATTTCATTGGAATACTATCAGGATTATATTTTTTTCCTATACGCTGAATATTCCATCAGGCCCTTCGATTATTGTATTGCTTACGATTTTATTGGCGTTAGTTAAGATTGGGGGATTTGTGAAGAGTAAATTTTTGAATTAATAAATTTTTAACTCATAAACACCTTCCTTTTTAGAGTAATTTTTAAAGTTACTGTTACAATGGAAGGTGTAATTTTGATTATAAATTTGTATTTTTATTTTTAGAATTCCTGTTATTTTTCTCTAATTCATCTAGTTTTGCTTTGATATTCTTCTATCTGTAATATTCTTCTATGCTTTTTCTTCATCTTTTATTTTTCAAACTTTGATTTAATCATTGATTTTAACCCTATTAGAAATTAACTTTTCTCCAATTTCATCTATTATAAAATCAACTCAGATTTTTATATCCGAATACTTTTCAGCTTTTTCTATTTTACTCTACCACCCTTTAATCTTTTCAGTAGCAAATTTTCCAAAAAGTCGATCTCTAAAAACATAGTATTCTTAAACAAATCAATAATATTAGCCCTCAAAAAGTTTTCACATCCTCTTTAATCTCAGCCTTAATTTTACCTTTTTATTTTTACTTAAATAAATACAGTCTTTTGCCAAAACATCTGCTATTAAAAAGGACTGTGTGTTGCAAAAATCAATTTAAACTTTTTATCTTCTATATCTTTCCTAATTCTTCTATTAATTCATATAGAAATCTTCTGCTCCATTCAGGATGTAGAAAAGTTTCTACTTCATCAAATAAAAAGTGTACATGTATTTTTATCTTTTAAATTCACTATTTTAGAAGTCCATAAATACTTGAAAAATATTGTAATTTTGACTTTTTCTCCTAGCACTCACACCTTCTCTATCATAAAATTGGTACATTACTCAATAATCATCTTCCTCTAAATATCTGCTTTTTAATCTATCATAATCTTAGAAGATGAAGTATAAATGTATCATAAAATTCTAAAAATATTCTTAATGTCTTTATCATTTTTATATTTATTGATATGAAAAGTTTCGCTAATTTGTCATCTTCAATATCGATTATCTTTACTATTTTGTATTTTTACTAAATCTGATATATTTTGGCTCAATTTTAATTATATCATCATAGTATCTTTTTCTAAAAATTTTTCTAACCCCTATCTCTTGATAATTTTAAAATATATTTCATTAATATTCCTATCTTTTTATATTTTCTTTTCTTTCAATAATGTCTTCTGTTATTTTTTGAATCTCCATAAAATATTTCTCTAAGAAAAAGTTCATTACAATAATTTTTAAAAATAATATCTTTAATGTCCTCTCTTCTTGTTTTATAATCTCATCAAAATCATAATTATTTTGCTATCATTAGATATCAGAGTCTTCGTTATTATTTGTTAAATATATTTTTAATAGTACTAAAAATACTCTGAAACATTATACATGTCTTTCTACAGACTGATTATATTTTCGCATTTTTCAAAAATATTTCAAATTCTTTTTGATTATTTAAATATTCATAAGTCTTTTTGATGAATATTTAATATTTGATTTTAATCATTTCCCAAATAAAAATCATTGTCACTATCATTATCATAATTATTAAATAAATCAAATTTTGCTATTCAGTATTTTTGTAATTCTAGCGAATTTCTTCCTCCTCATCTGAAGAACCAGCATTATATATTTCAAATATAAATTTTTTCTTTTTTCATTCTCAAAATTTCTGTAGATAATAAAACAATCTGAGTTTTGATAAACTATATTTGAACTTTGAAAATAAAGACGCCTCTTTATAACTGACAAGTTCTTCCAATCTTCTCCTGATTCTATGTTTTCTTCATTAATGTTAATAACTCTAAAACTCTTTGTCTTCCCACTCCCATTTTTCCCAATCAACAAATTAACACTATCTATATTTCCCACTTTGTTTTCATCAATAGAATAAAAATTTTTATATTATTATTTACAGGTTCACATTTTTCTATTAATTTTAGTGCTTCCTCTTTTCATTAGTTTGATTTCATAATTATTATCAAAAAGTAATTTCCAAAATCTTTCCAGCCCTTTATATCTTTTTACCCACATATATATTGGAAACATTTCCATACTCCTCCTTAAATTTTTATATTAAATTCCTCTAAAAATATCTTTTAGTCAATTTCCTTGCCAAAGGCTCTCCATTTTCTATCCTTTTTCTATATGGCTCTTTTCACAATATCTTTAAAATATTCTTCAAGTTGTTTTTCTTGTATTATCATTTTCAAACATCCTCCACAAGCTTCTAAATAATTTTTCTGGATATTTCTCAATAGTATACAATAAATCTTGAATATATTGATTATGTGATTTTTTTATAGACTACTGTCTAATCCCAAATTTTCCAATACTATTTTTCCACCTATTTTCTTCATCTTCAAGATTTTTCATAATCAATTTTCACTGAAAAATCAAGATCTTTTTTCTCCCAAAATTCTCACATATAGCTTCTTTTGAAGTCTGAATTTTACTCCTAATTCATCAAAACCTTTTCCATACAGAATAAATAGAATTTCGTATCTTTTTGCTCTTTAAATACACCTATTAGCAAACTTGACAAACTCCAGGTATAAAGTTATATAAAGACAAAGCTAAAATGGATAATGTGCTGGATAAAAATGATCTAAATGTGCTGTTGTAGTTTTTCGTTATTATTTTCTTCATAACCTTCATAATGACTAATATAATTTCTTTTGACAATACGACATACTTCTATTCCATTAACGATAATAATTCATGTCTATTCCAATCTCCTATATAATTTTCATATGAAAAAGTTTATTTGCAAATATTCTTTATAAACAAAAAGTTTATTTAGCAAATATTCTTTTAGGCATATTTATTTCTTTAATCTTTTTATTAAATCTTTATCAAAATTTCTTTTCTATTTCACAATCTGTCTTTATATCTAGTTTATCTAAATATTTCTTTCAAAGAATTACTTTTATCTCTCTTTTAGATTTTTAAAAATTCACAAGTTTCTTCAATTTTTGGTAAAATATTTTCTTTATACCATTTTTGAATTATTTTTCAAATCTAAATTCTTTACAAAACTTTTATTTGAAAACAGAACTTATATAAAACTTTTCTTCTTCCCTGTCTTTAAACTATTCTTTATTTCGTTTAAAACAAAATTTTCACCTTTTATCTCTTATAATAAATATAAAATATTTTTCTACTGAATTTCCTTTATTCTTTTTGACTCTAAAAATCTATAGGCTCTTTTCAATTTTGTAAAATATTATATTTATAGCATTTTGAATCGTTTTCAAATCTAAATTTTTACAAAACTTTTATTAAATAAAACTTTATGAAAACTCTTCTTCTTCTTTCTCATACTCAAAACTTTTCTTTATTTCGTTTAAAACAAAAATTCTCACCTTTATCTCTTATAATAAATATAAATATTTTTCCTACTGAACTCCCTTTATGACTCTAAAAATTCTAAGCTTTTTCAATTTTGTTAAAATATTTTCTTTATACCACCTGAATGTTTTTCTTTTACTTATATCCCAATTCATTTTATTTTTCTACATCTATTTTATCATCTTTTTCTCCATTTACAAAAATTTAAATAAATCTACAATTTTATAACTTCAATTTTTCTTAATCCAGTATACTATATTTCATCAATAATTTCTATTACTATTCCACAAAAAGAGGAAAATAAAAATCCTCTTTTCTCAAAATTTATTATTTCTTCACATAAACAAATTTTTCTATCATCCGACATATCTTCACTAAAAACATACCCATCCAAAAGTAATATTTCTCAATTTTTCACATCACTAATCTTATTTTTCACAATATAATTTCAAAGTAAAAGCCTCTCATTTTCTTCGAGTTCGTACTCACTTGCTTCAATTTCCCATTTGAATCTTCCCAAAACTCAAAAATCAATCAATTTTATCAGGATTTATAAGTTTAGAATATTCCTTTGAGGCAAGATTTAAAAATAACATCTTCCTTTTCAAAATATTCATTACATGCTGATTTTCCAAACCTCATAAAAGCGACTTACTTTCAAAAATTGAATTTGTCATATCAAGCCGATATTCCTTCACATTTGTATAAGGCGTCAAAACCCCATACAAAGCAGACAAAGATAACCAAATGCGATTCCAAATATTCAAAAATCACTTTTTATCAAATGTTTCAATCTTTATAGCCTTATACGCAACACCTAGTATAGCTTGCCAAAGCATTTCCGCTTTTCTCAGTTTTTCATAATTTTTATAAAAATTCCAATAACTTTTTGTGCCTTTTTCATTTTTCAATTTAAACTTTTTCTCAATTTCCTCACAGAAAAGGCTATTTTTCAATAATTTCATCGTTATTTTTAGATAAAAGTGCTCTTTTTCAGCTAAAAGAGCCACTATCTTTTATTGCAAATTGCTAATTTTCTTTTAGTTTGTCTTGGTGATATATATAATTTTCATAAACTAAATCTCCATAAATTTCATCAGTATATTTTGTTTAACTTTTTTCAAGCCATTTCCAAATCAGAGCAGACTCTTTATTTTCAACTCTTATAGAGTTTTTGAGAATCTAACTCTATTAAAATTAACAGATATGACAAGATTTTATTGTTTTTCACTTGTTTCCAACTTTTTATCTCTCAATTCCTTTATTTTAGCTACTTTGTAAGCAAGAAAATTACAATAAATATAAAGATATGGTAAATAACCACATTTATTTTACCATATCTATTTAGTTTTAT
>BNJV01000085.1_pt1 | contig 82157 bp, 119 predicted proteins | sample 8540591 | NCBI WGS metagenome assembly BNJV01 (sample SAMD00202457, study PRJDB9452) | human saliva metagenome | host: Homo sapiens | reverse complement strand
ATTGTTTGTGCAGCTATTTATGGTTCTGCAACAGTTTCTAAAAAATATTTTTACTGTAGGGAATACCTGCCTTACTGGCAATTATTTCGCTATTGCTACCATTATTATTCTAGTAAAAATGCTTTTAAAATAAATTTTATAATACACCTGAACTTAATGATGAAAAATTAAAAGTTTCGGGTGTATTTTTTTAAAAAAAGAGAAACAACTCTAATTTTTGCAAAAGTATTTCTCTTTAAAAATTTAAATTATTTAAGATTATCGTATCTTCGATCTAGTTATAAACTTATCTTATTTTTATAAGCCTTGGATTGCTCTCATCAAACAGACTTACCCCATCCACTTCTTCTAACTGCCAGTCATCTCCATCAATTCCAGTTCCTTCTGTTTTTTCAACTATTTTTGCCATTTTTACAATAAGTAATCGTTTCTTTATTGACATCATAGATTATTTTTATCTGATGTACAAGCCTTTAGCTTTTATGTCCTCCACTTTTTCTTGTTTTTCCTTTTTGCGAAAACTTAATGTTCCCTATTACGAGAATTAACAATACTAGTAATACTTTTTTTCATAAAAATTAATAAATTCCTTTCTTAGTCGTAATATTTTTTTCGCTAAATTTTTATCATACTAAACTAAGATTTTTCCTTTTTTGAGTTTAAAAATTAAAAATTTAATAAACAGAATATACACTAACTGTTTTAAGGAGGTAAACAAAAATTTCAATATTATTGAAAAAAATTTTTATAGGAAAAATTTCTTTAACTTCATTTAGGTTTGCTAGTTTAGAATTTTACGGATTTAGGAGGTTAGGAGGTATATTAAGATTTAGTTTTTCGTATATAATAAGTAGTGAATAATAGATATTTATAATATTAACAACTTTTTTAATTCATTTAAAAATTGTAATCAAATCAAAAATAAGATATAATGTATCTTAGATTTTCGATATCAAAAATTGTGAAGAAAAATTTGTTTTTTTATGATTTTTTTGATAAAAAAATTAATCGAAAAAAATTAGAATTATTGAATATTTTTATTTGGAAAAATTTATGAAGAGTAATTAGGCTGTGTCTGAAAACTCGAAATCTATGTTATTTTTAATGTTTTTGATTTTATAAATTATACAAATCACGATAAAAATCAGTGTTTATTATTTTTGATTTTGGAAAAATTTGTTAAAAAATTCATCATTTCGATAGTTTTCAGACACGCCCTAATTTATGAAAAAAATTAATATTAGGAATATTTTTATTAGGGATAATTGTATTTGGTCGTCCTGGAGAAGTTGGGAAAAAGTATATTGGAGAAACAAATGGATATTGTCAAAATGGTGTCGTTTTAAAAAAAGTGGGAAAGTTGAAAGGGCAGGAGGAGAAATTGCACCAATAACAAAAAGCGAGAGTAAAATATGAAGTTTGCGTACTGGATGGATTAAGATATAGAAATATTATTGCTGAATTGAAGGAAGAGATGATTTTTCAAAAATTCAGAATTGAGAAATTATATTGAAATAGTTGACAGTCCAACGACAGTAGATTACGATAAAAAGAATTCTTTTATTTAAGAATATGGAATTAGTTAAGTTGTAATTTAAGAATTTGATTCCAGAGTTAAGTATAAAAAAATATTTTTAAAAGGAGATTTGAAATGAGAAAAATACTACTATCATTATTTTTTTGTAGCCACTTTGTCGTTTGCAAGAAGTGTAGATGAAACAGTTGCACAGATAAGAAGAGATTATAATGAGACTAATAGTTATAAAAAAATTATGATGTTGTAACTCAACCTGCTGAAAATGACAGTGATTGGGATATAAAAATATTATAGAAATGGTGACTTAAGAAAAAGTCGTAACATCTGGAGGGGATGGACGTGTAGCAGAAACAACTGAATATTATCTGAAAAAAATGGACAGACATATTTTTAAATATTTTGTGAGAAAAAAATTTATTATAATGGTGTTAGTAGAGAAGATGAAAGATATTATTATGATGAAGATGGGGAATTAGTAAGATTCATAGATAGTTCAGGAGATGTTTACGAAGATGAAGATGGATTAGATGGCGATTATGGATTTTACGGAAAGTCAAAAAAATGGGAAGACTAAATAGATTTAAATTAAACAAATTTTGAAAAGAGAGAAATTAAAATGAGAAAAATTAAGAAAAATCAATGTTATTTGCACTTTTACTGGCTGCGGTGGTTAGCTGTGGAGGAGGGGGTGGTGGAGGTTCAAGCAGCAATGCTTCCACGCCTGTTAATATGGAAATTAATTTAAAGACGGATTTATCTGAGCTGCTACCTTAAAAAGTAGAGGCAGGTAGACTTGGAGTGCCAGTACAACCAGAATTTATAAAAGAAGGATTTGAAAGTTATTATGATAAAAGCAGGATTAGTGAGTTATCCTCTTTCCCTCTGTAGAAAATCAAATGGTTAATAGCGGTTCAGCACTTTTAAGAATAGATAGTGTAAATCATACACAATCATTAGAAGAGCAAGTAAAAAAATAAATTTAATTCTTATAATCTATCAAATTTAACAGCAAATATGAAGAAAGGTTCAGCCTTACTTTTAATAGGTGGTAATTCTTCACTTAAATTATCACAGATAAAAGATGATTTATTCTCACAATTAAGTAGTAAACCGACTATAAGTGGAAATAAAAATGAATACAGTCAGATAGTGTTTATCGGCGGAAACTTTGGAATAGATAAAGATGTAAATCTTGATTATAATGAAGATATGTATAATAGAATAAAAATATATGATTCTAACATAGTTAATGAGGCTACAATAAAAAGGAACTAAAGATAACTTGGTAGGTATTGGGCAGAGAGAAAAATAATTTTATTTTTGTTCCATCAATAACATATAGTGGAAATATACTTATAAAATGGAGGAACAATAAATCTAAGTGGTAATAATTCAATAGGGATATTTAATGCTGGTTGGAAAAATTGCTGGAATACAAAAATAATGGGAATATTATTGTAGGAAAAATTCAACAGGTATATATGTCATAGATAAAAAGTATGGAGCAATGCAAACAGGAACAGGAAACATAGAAAATAATGGGAATATTGAAATCGGAGAAAAATTCGAAAGGAATATATTATCAAGCTGATGAAGCAGAACAAGGTTATAAAATTTGATGCCAATATTTTTAAAATGCAGGTATGATAAAAAAAGTGAAGGAATGGAGCAATAGGAATGTTCCACAATTCATCTTCTCCAGCCAAAAATCTAAAAAAATACAGGAACAATAGAATTGACAGGAGATAAATCTATTGGAATGTTTGCAACAGGGAATGGAAAAATATGATGTGGAAAAATAGTGGTAAAAATTATAATAGGGAATTCTAGCAGCAAATCCAATCCTGGTATCGCAATGTACACAAATAATAAAAAAATATTGTTTTGAATAATACAGGAACAATAACTTTAGGAAAAGAATTCAATAGGGCTATATGGAATAGAAACAATAAAGACAGGAGATCTTGTAAATGGATATGTGCCTGCTCATTATTCAGTTGTGAATGCCCAAAGTGCAAAAATTGAACTTTCTGGAAAAAGGTGCAACAGGAATATATTTAAGTGATGGTGCAATAGGAATCAATGATGGAACAATAACAACTGTAAATGCAGACGGTGGGAAGCTATCGGAGTTATTGGAATAAAAAGATTCTCAGTTTACGAATAACGGAACAATTTCTGTAAACGAAGGAAGTGTTGGAATTTATGGAAATGGGAATAATGCTGTTTTGAAAAAAATAAAGGTGTAATAGCGGCAGGAAGAAATTCAGTTGGAATGTACTCAACAAATGGAGCTAATATAGAAAAATAATAAAACTATAAAATTAACAGGCGATAATGCTGTTGGGATGTATTTGGCTGAAAATTCAAAAGGAATTAATAATGGAGAAATAATCACTGGAAAGGAATAGTAAATAAAGCAGTAGGAGTGGCAATTGGAAAAAATGCGGAGTTTACAAATAATGGTAAAATAGTTATAAATTCTAACGAAGGTGCAGGAATTGTAATTGCTAATGGTGGAATTATCAAAAATTATGGAAATATTGAGATTACAGGAGAAAAATTCGTCAAGAGAAAAAGAGTAGACAATATTATTGTAAAAATAGAAGGGATTACAAGTACACTTTCATCAACAAGAACAACAGCTTCTTCATTAGGAATCTATGTAGACACCCTAGGAAGAACAAAACCAATTGAAGGACTTTCTAATTTAGGTTTAAACAATGCTGACCTGTTAATTGGTGCAGAAGCTACTGAAAAAAACTAATGCTACTGAAGTTACAGTTGGAAAATGAGGTGCTTGAACCGTTTAATAAATCTATTCAATCAAGCAATATTGCTAACTGGAATGTAAAAACTGGTTCGTTAGTTTGGGAAGCAGATTCTAAAATTGAAAAATAACAAAGTTTCAAAAGTTACATTAAAAGAAACAGTCTTATGCCAAATTTGCTGATAGCAAAACAACCGAGGCTGTAGCTAAAGGGCTGGATGAGAAAATATACTGAAACTGCTGCAGATTCAAAAAGATAAGCAAATATTTAACTATTTAAATAGTTTAAATGACACTAAAGCTCTTGGGAATACTTACCGTGAAATTAATGGAAGCCAATATATCAACGTTCAACAAAGAATTGCTCAGACTGACAATATTTTAGAAAATAAACTTTTAGACTTGCAAAAGGATAATTTTGATAAATCAGGACATCACGTTTCAACATTCTTTAGACGTGATAATCACGATCCAAAAACTTTGGAAATCCCTAATTCACACAGTACAGCTTATGGAATTTCATATTTATTCAGCAATGCTGATTTAAAGCAAGGAATTTATGCTGGAACTGTTATTAACAAATTTAAATTCAAAGATAATGGCAGATCAAGAGAAAAATGTTACAATGTTTAAATTAGGTGCTTACAAAACTTTTGACTTGAATGATTTAGAATGGACATTAAGTGGAGATGGTTTTGCTTCTCAAAATGATATGAAGAGAAGATTTGTGATTGGAAATAATGTTTATGAAAAACAAAGCTGATTACAATACTTATGGGTTTTGCAATCAAGAATGAATTAGGTAAAACTTTCCAGGTTGGAGAAAAATGTTACAGTTAAACCTTATGCCGCTTTTAAAACTTGGTTATGGTAAATTTACAAATATTAAGGAAAAAGACGGGACTTTTAAATATGGAAGTTAAAGGAAATAATTTTTTTATTCAGTTAAACCAGCTTTAGGAGTTGAAGTTGGATATTCTGCTCCAATCATGGAAAAACTCTAAATTTAAAGCTTCTTTAGGACTTGGCTATGAACACGAGTTAGGAAAGATTGAAGATAATGTAAATGAAGCAAAATTTGCAAATACGAATACTAAAATTAACTTAAAAGGTGCTAAAGATGAAAGACGTGGAAACTTTAAGAGCAACTTGAAAGTTGGATTTGAAGCAGGTAATTTTAATTTCTCAGTAAACGGAGGATATGATACGAAAGATAAAAATTCACATATTGGCATGGGACTTGGTGTTTCGTTTTAAGAGAAATAGAAAAATGTAAATTAATAGAGACAATCTTAGAAAATATAACTTTTTAAGATTAGTCTCCTATTTTTAATAATTATTTATGAAAATAGAAAAGGAGAGTAATATGAATAAAAAAAGTATTCTAATTTTTAGCCTGTGTTGTAATATTTGCATTTTTCTAGGCGGAGCTTTTTAGTGTACAGTTCGTATATAAAAACGCAGGAATTGCAAGCGAAAGTGAAACTAGAACAAGAAAAAGACAAAACAGGAAATGATAAAAAGTCAGAACGAACAACAGCAAATGGCACAAGTAACAACTTCACTGGAAACCTCGACACCAGTGGCTGCTAAAAAAAGGACAAATTATGAGGCTGAGTTGATGGATAGAATGAGCTCCGTTCCAGAAAATAATATGACAAATGCAGGTGAAGTATTTGAGGCTTGGGATAAAGAATTGAATAAAAATTTATAAACTTATTATATCTGAATTACCAGAAAGCCAAAAATAAAACTACGAAATGAAGAAAGAGCTTGGTTAAAAAGAAAAGATAAAGAAATGGATAAAAGCAGCGAAGAAATGGCGATGGGAAGAGACGAAAAATGGAGAATTGGTAGGCTGTGGAACAGGTTGTGGACATGCTTCAAGAGCAATGAATATTGAAATGACAAAAGAAAGAACGATAGAGCTTGCTAGAATGTATGATAAGTTGCATGCTAATTAAATTATGGGAAATAGACAAAAAGCTAGGAGTGATTCTTTTATAAAAAGATTATATTAGATGGTGAAAGCAATATATTACGATGAAAATACAGAGATATGTATTACTAAAATCTCGAAAACGTTCAGAAAGAATAGTAACTATAAGTGTGTAGATGGAGCAGGTTATATTAAGATTTACGATTTTTCCAAATGAATCAAATGAAAAGATTGTATAATTAAAATTAAAAAGGCTGTTTTAAAAAATTGACAGCCTTATTTTTATACATTGAAAAAAATAAAATAATAAATCATAAACTTCTGTAATAAATGCTTTAGTGTTTGCATTATACAATAAATTAGTTTTTTTATAAAGGAAATATTTCATAATTTTTATTTCTTTTTGTTTGCTTCTTTTTAAATTTTTATTTATTGAAACTGTATTTGTATTTCCTAAATGTTTTATTTTCATTCGGATTTTTCCAGCTTCTAACAATGTACTTTTTCACTAAATCCTTTTTTTCATATCCTTTTGTTTCAAACCATTCTGTCTTGCTCGCTTCTGTCTGAGCTTTTTTTATCTTTTTCAGTCAAATCCTTACCATTTTTAATTTTTAAAATACATCTCAGGATTAACTCTGTTGATAAGCCCTTTTCCACGCATTTCAAAGGCTATTTCAAAATGTAAATGTGGAGCATGTGTTCCACTTGCATTTCCAGTTGTTCCTGTTTTTAGCAATTACTTGTCCAGCTTTTTACTGTATCTCCAATTTTTACATTCACTTCACTTAAATGGCAATATCTGATATATTTTTATCTGCATTGTATTTGGATCATAGTTTTCGCTGTATGCCCATTCTCTTGCACTTTCCTTAGGTTTGAAATTTTTTCTTTTTATTTTTTCAAGTTCCTTTGGATCAACTTCCATATAAAAATTCAATCCATATCCAGTTTTGTCCACATACATATCCACAATTTTCCCATCCAGCACAGCATAAACATCCGTTCCTGGCAATGCAAAAATATCAATTCCTTGATGCCCTCTTGCCCCATTACTCCGAGTTAGTCCAAATTTAGCCCAGTCAGGATAGACTTCCCCACGAAAATTGTAATAAGTAACCTGTGGATCTTTTATTGGATTAATTCTAAAAATTTTATCATCTTCATCTTCTTTTCCAGCAGTATTAGAAGCTTTTGTATTTTTATTACTAGACACTATTCCCAAAAATTATAAGTCCTAAGATTAATAAAGATGTTATTCCTATAATCATTTTATAATTGATTTTAAATTTTTATCTTCTTCTCTATTTTTATTTTCCGAGGCTTCATCAGATTTCTTATTTTTCATTATTCATAATTTTACAACTCTCCTTCTTTTTCTTTTTCTGTATCTAAAACATTTCTATTTCTTTTTTTCAACTCACAAACAACTTCACTCAAAAATATCATAAGCCAGCTCCACCTTACTTTTCTGACTAATTTCCACCGAAGTCTTATCTTTTTGATAATCTCAATCACATTTTCATCGCTGCCCATTACAGACGCATTATTTGCCACTATAATATCAAATTTTTCTTTTCCAGCTTTTTCAAGGCATTTTTCCCTTTATATTGTTAGTTTCTGCCGCAAATCCAACTAATAGCTGTTTTTTTCCTTCTTCTTGCTCATCTCTAGCAAAAATATCAGGATTTCTAACTAATTCTATAACCAAATCCGAATCAGATTTCTTTATTTTTTTCATTTTTGTATTCCTTTTGGTCTGTAATCTGCAACCGTGGCACAAGCTATGAAAAATATCAGTATTTTTAAAAAATTCATCCGTTTTTTTCGTACATTTCAAATGCTGATTTTATAGAAATAAAAAGTTTTAAGCCCATTTGGAACTTTCAAATCCGTAGGCCCGCTAATTAAAAGTTACTTCTGCTCCCAGATCAGCAGCAGCTTGAGCAAGTGAATACCCCATTTTCCCACTTGAATTATTTGACAAATATCTGACAGGATCAATATTTTCCTTTGTTCGCCCGCTTGTTATAAGAATTTTTGCCTTTTAGTGCAGTATCAAAATTTTTTATTTTTGAAAAATACTGTATCTTTCTATTTCATCGACAATATCTTCTGGCTCGCTCATTCTCCCCTTCGCACTGTAATTGCAGGCAAAGCAAGCCTTCTTCTGCATCAATAAACCTATATCCAAAAAATTTCAGCTTATCAATATTTTTCTTTTAAAAATCGGATTTTCATACATATTTACATTCATGGCCAAAGCAAAAATACTGGCTTTCTTATCGAAACAGCAGAAAGGATTGTCGTAAGCATATCATCTGCAATCCCGTTTGCTACCTTTCCAATTATATTGTAAGTCGCAGGTGCAATCAAAAACCATATCTGCCCAATCTGCAAGTGAAATATGCTCCACCTCATAATGTGGATTATTATCCCACATATCAACATAAATCCTATTTCTTGATAAAGTTTCAAGAGTTAAAGGTCCAATGATTTTTGTAGCATTTTCAGTCATCACAACTTTCACATTATATCCTTTCTTTTTCAAAAAGTGATACAATCCCAGCTGATTTATATGCCGCAATTCCACCTGTAACTCCTACTAAAAATATTTTTTTCATTTTTTCCCTCTTGTTAAATCAAAAAATTACAATAAATTATAATCTGTACTTCCATCCTTATTATCCTTAATTTCTATCCCAAGTTCCTTCAATTCATCCCGAATTTCATCGGATAATTTGAAATTTTTCTCGCTTCTTGCCTTACTTCGTAATTTTATCAGCAATTCAATTAATTTTTGTCAATTCCATATTTTCTCCATCTTCCTCCTTCACAGCATTTTCTACTTCAATCGCTATTCCAAACACATTTTCTATTTTTTTGCCTTCAAAGAATCATAAGATATTTCATAATAAATTGTGGAAAAACTCATTTTCGTTTGTGGAAATAAATTTATTTGTTTCCCTAATCTGATCAAAAATAGTCGCTAGTGCCTGTGGCGTGTTCATATCCTCATCCATCGCATCTTCAAATTTTTTTATCAAATTCATCAATTTTTTTGAGAAAAACTCTGAATTTTTTTAATATTTTCTATTTTTCATTTTTACATTTTTCAACAATATCTTCAAATTTATTCATTGATTTTACAATGTTTTTGCAACGCTTTTTTTCGTATCCTCCATATTCTCGAATGAAAAAGTTAATTGGCTTTCTGTAATGAGTGCTAAGAATAAAAAAAGTCTTACTACATTTCCCAGAAAATTTTTCAAGTATTTCACGAAGCAAAAAGAAATTTCCTAGCGATTTTGACATCTTGTCGCCATTTATTTGAATAAATCCGTTGTGAAGCCAGTAATTTTGCAAAGTTTCCGTGATAAGCACACTTGCTTTGGGCAATCTCATTTTCGTGATGTGGAAAAACTAAATCTTGTCCACCACCGTGAATATCAAATGTATCCCCTAGATATTTTTTTGCCATCGCACTACATTCTATATGCCATCCAGGACGCCCCTGTCCCCAAGGCGATTCCCAAAACGGCTCTCCATCCTTCTTTTTTTTCCAAAGTGCAAAGTCTACTGGATTTTTCTTAATTTCCGACACATCAATCCTAGCCCCAAGTTCCAGCTCCTCAATTTTTCTGATTTGACAATTTCCCATAATCCTTATATTTTTCACCTCAAAAATAAACATCCCCGTCTTTCTCATAAGCAAAACCCATTGTCAATTAATTTTTGAATAATCTCAATAACTTCTGACATATTCTCAGTAACCTTAGGTCTTTTCACACTCTCAAGAATATTCAGCTTGCTAATATCCTCAAAAAAATATTTTATATATTTTTCCGAAACCTCACTCGCAGAAGTCCCTTCTTCCATAGACTTATTTATAATCTTATCATCCACATCCGTAAAATTCTGCACATAATTAACTTCCATCCCCTTTATATTTAAAATACCGTGCCAACGTATCAAAACACCACAATCGGTCGTGCATTTCCCAAATGTATGTAATTATAGACAGTAGGTCCACAAACATACATTTTTACCTTATTTTCTTCTATTGTCTTAAATTCTTCAATTTTTATTCGTCATTGTATTGTAAAGTTTCATTTTTATTCTCTAATTTTTTTCAAATCCTTATTTTTATTCTATTTTAAAAACTCTCAATTAAAAAAATTTCTCAATGTTGGAAAAATCTAAATTTTCAGATATTTCTCTCAATATTTCATCATCGTAAGTTTTTTTGATAATTCTCAATCATTTTTATTACACTTTTTTCTTCCCTTTAACAATCTTTTTATCACCATTCAGATTCAATATTTTAATCGTGTACTCAACTTTTTCCAATTCTTTTTCTGAAATATCTTTTCTTGGAATTATTTCTCCCGTCATTCTGTTATATGAAAAATATTTCTCTGGATTGTCAATTACTGGATTTACAAATAACTCACTCCATTTGTTGCCTTTCTTTGAACCACAACTCTCAATATTAAGACATCCTGTAATAAAATTTTTTTATAATCCAAAAAAATAATTCTGGAAATCTATCTTTAGGTTTTAATATGTTCTATCTGACTATTTTTACTTACAATTATTTTTCTTTCACAATAAGGACAATAACTATTATTTCCAATTTTTCTGTTCATTTTCCAACATATAATTTTTTTAATTCTTTTTATTTCAAAAATCAAAATCTTTCCAATTTTTGGTTTTTTTCTTTTTTTCCTAAATTCTTTTCAAAAAGTTTGGCTCTGAAGTTTTATTTATTTTTTTAACATTCTTCAACCCTTTCCTTCTGATTTGAATTTCCATATCTATAAGCATAATGTCCTCGTCCATTGTCCCCAATATTTCCTTTTAAATCACCATACTCTTTTTAAAATTATCAGTTTCATACTTATCCTCATTAACCATTTCTCTAATTTTTCCAATTTATCAAATATTTCCTGATTTCTAGTTGTTTTAAGCCCCATTATATCTTCTAATATTCTCTCTGTCGGCTGTCCATAAGAATCATACAACTCATCCCCAGTTTTAATCACAATTTTCCCTTCATCATCCTTATCCAGCAACATAATATTCTCTTTTTTTACACTTCCCTAAAATATGCGGTGAATGTGTCGCAATAATTATCTGATTGTTTTTCCCAATTTTTCTATAAACATCGACAATTCTCTGCTGCCATTTTGGATGCAACGAAAGTTCTGGCTCATCAATCAAAAATAATTGAATTTTTCAGGATTTAACATTTTTATAGCCAAAGTCCGTAAAAATAACTGCTTTTCCCCAGAAGATAATTCATTTATATCAAATTTATCTCCTGCTGAATTTGTAAAAAATCGGTATACTTTTTGCATTTTTAGAAATTCCTGAAATTTTTTATATCTAAATCCAGTATTTCAAAAATCTCATTTATTTCTTTGAATACAGCTGCCCTTATTCCTTGCATTGGAGTATTTTTCCTGATCATTAGCCATTTCTATAATTCTTGTCGCTATGTAGGAAGGCACATCTTTTATTAATTCCGTATCTACAATGTTTAAAAACTTATATTCTCTAACTAACATAGGAGAAGCGATTTCACTTTTTTTGAAAATTTGTCTCTGTTGGAACATAAATTATTTTTTTGGAAAAACTTTTTAATTTTTTTAAACCTTCTCTCACTCTCATAAATACTATTTCATGAACATCTTTATAACCCTCATAAGCTTTTTAAAGCCACTAATAAACTAGTGTCACTTATCGGAAAGGAACTACTATATTTTTCGTTTTCATAATATTCTTTCTTTTTGAGTATTCAATTCTTTTTGTGCTTCCATTTCATCATCTTCTAAAAACCAATGATATTTTTCACCTTATCTCTCGCATTCGATTCGTAAAAATCAAATATACTTTCTAATATTCTAGTTTTTCCACTTCCATTTGAACCTGCTAAAACTATTAAAGGTAACGGCTCATCATTTTTTTCAAAATTTATAGATATATCTCTCAATCCTTTAAATTCCTTTATATAAAGATTTTTGATTTTCATAAATTTTTCATTCTCCTTTAAATCAAATTTCCTACTTCAAAATAACCACAGTACACCCAATTCCACCTTCATTCTGATTGGCATCCTTAAATTCTGTCACATATTTTTGAAGTTCTTAGATATTCGTGGATTTTTTTCTTAGAACCATTGTTCCTTTTTCCGTGAATTATGTAGATTTCGTGGTAGCCTGTGAGCATTGCTCTGTCCATATATGTTTCTAGTTCTGCGATTGCTTCGTCGGCGTTCATTCCACGTAAGTCGATTTCTCCTCGTACTTGGGAAGTTCGTTTTAATGAGGCAAAGTTTTTGAATTTGTTTGTTTTTTTCTTTTGAATTTTTACAATGTCGTCAGTTGATACAACCAGCTTTTAATATTCCAGTTTGCACTTGAATACGGTTGTTTGGCATTATTTTCAAAAATTTTTCCATTTTGGTTCATTGTTTTTACAAGCACTTCTTCTCCAACAGCAAAATCTACGTTTTTGAGTAACGACTTTCTTTTTCCTTTACATTTTTTTCTTTTTTTATCCGTAATAAATGATTCACGTAGCATATTCAGGCTTCTTTGAGCATTTTTGGCATCTTCTTTTTTAGATTCCTCACTGTTAATTTTGTCAATTAGGTTTTTGGCTTTTGCCTGCATGTTTTTTTCAAGTAATTGTCGGCTTCTTCGTAGGCACGTTTTTATAATTTCATTTTTCATTTTTCAAGTTTTATCATATTTTGCTCATAAATGCTTTTTTTGCTTGTCAAGTTCAGTTCTTGTTGCTTCTAATTGTGCCTGCATTGTTTCCAGCTCGTCATTTTTCCTTTATTGATTTTCAGCATTTCTTCGACACGCTGATTATCTTCACTTATGTAGCTTTTCGCATTTTTCAATCACTTCTTCACTAATTCCGTATTTTCTTGCAATTATAAGGGCGTTACTTTCTCCCGGTATTCCTTCCAGCAGTCTGTACGTTGGAGACAATGTTTCCACGTTAAATTCCATTGAGGCACTTTTTAATTCCTGTTGTGTTAAAGGCGTATGCTTTTACTTCGCTGTAATGGGTTGTGATTATTGAAGTTACGTGTTTTTTTGTTCAAGTAATCAATGATTGCCATTGCAAAAAGCAGCTCCTTCCATTGGATCAGTTCCACTTCCCAACTCGTCCATCAGTACAAGCGATTTACTGTTTGCATTTTTCAATTATATCTTTTATTTTTGCTTACATGCCCTGAAAATGAGGATAAGTTTTTGCTCCAGACTTTGTTCGTCCCCAATGTCAGCCAGTACATTGTGAAAATACCCAATTTCAGTTTTTTCATTTGCAGGAATCGGGATACCAGATAAAGCCATAATTGTAAGAAGTCCAGCCACTTTTAATGTTACTGTCTTCCCTCCAGTATTAGGCCCTGTGATAAGCATTATATTTTCAGGATTTCCAAGTTCAAAATTAATCGGCACAACTGTATTTTCATCAATTAACGGATGTCTTGCTTCAACCAGTTTCAAATATTCCTTATTAATAATTTTTGGAACAATACATTTCTTATTAACCGAATAAGTCGTTTTCGCATCAATGAAGTCAAGTCTTTCCAAAATTTCCTTAATTTCAGAATTTCTTCCTTTTTCGTTTTTACAAGTTCTGTAATTCTAAGCAGTATTTTTCTAATTTCCTCACGTTCACGAGCCTCATATTCACGCAATTTATTATTTAATGAAACAACATTTAAAGGTTCGATGTAAACCGTACTTCCTGTTGCAGACCTATCGTGTTCTATTCCTTTAATAAGTCCTTTAAAAATCTGTCTTTACAGCAATTACGTATCTATCATTTCTTTGAGTTATTATTCTTTCCTGAATAGCATTTTTGCGTACTTTTTGTTGGAAATAAGCTCATCAAATTTCTCTTTTATATTTGCATTAATATTCTGCTTCTGCCTTCTCACATCACGAAGCCCAATTGAAGCCTCGTCCTTTAATACCCCTTCATCATTAATCGCTTCTGAAATAAAGTTCTCAATATCTTTAACTTCCTCAATATCGCTAAACAAATTCCAAATTGTTCTATATTTATCCCTAATATTCTTAGCTCTGCTTTTTAGAAATTCTAAAAATTGTTAAATTTTTTTCTTCAAAACTACTAAATCCTCAGCACTCAAATAAGAACCAATAATATCAATGGAATTCATCATTCTAGTGATATCAGCAAGCCCTGCAAGTTCCAAACCATCATCATACTTATAAAAGTCAATCATCTCCATCATAAGCATAAGTTCCTTATCCAAAACTGACTTTTCCTTTATAATATCAATATCCAGAAACTTTTCTTTTGTTTTTCTAATCTTGATAAATCAATGAGTTCATTAACTATCTTATAAAAATTCCAATACATCATAATTTTTCCATTTTTCTTTCCCTCAACATTCTTTTTTTCTTTTTATTTAATATTTTAAAAATCATATATTTTTATTTAAATTATATAAAACAAATTATTGTTAATAAAGATTTTTTTCTGATAACTTTATGCTATAAAGCAAAGGGGAACAGTCGCCATCCCCTTTTGCAATCCCCGCTCGTCTAAGCATTTTTGAAATAAAAATGAAAACTCGCTACGTAAAACTTCGCTCAAACAATCATTTTCATTCCATCACGACAGTTTTAATTTAATTACAACAGTTAATTTAACTAAAAACAAATAATAAAATAAAAATTCACTATGTAAACAAGTCCACTTAAATTAACTAAAAATAACAAAATTATTTTTAAAAATATTTTTTTGTAAATTTTTTTATATTTTTCTAAAATTATAACACATTTTATAATAATTTAAAATCGCTATTTAATATGAAACGTTTTTATGATATAATTTAAAAAGTAAAATACTAAAAATAAATAATTTAAACAATAAACACAATTACTATATATAGAAAGAGAGTGTGAATTAAATGAATCCTAAAAATTTACCAATAACTCCTCTATCGTCAGTTAAACTTGACGAACGTCAGGAAAAATTTGCTTTCTCATAATAGACTGTTTGCAAATCTTTTAGGTGAAACAATTTTTAGATATGCAGGTTTACATATTTATGAAGTTACTGAAAAAAATTAAAAGAGGCTTCTATCAAATATTATGAAACAAAGAATCAGGAAGCTAGAAAAAACTTGTCATCTTTTTGTTCAGATCTTACTGATGTGGAAATTTTTACGTGTAATAAGAAGTTTTTCAATTTTTGCGGCACTTGCCAATATTGCCGAAGATGTGTATCAGACTCACGAGCAGCGATATGCGAAAAATTTCTAACAAGTTACAAATCGGAACTCTTGAAAAATCATTGCAAAATTTGAAAGAAAAAGGTATCAGTCAGGAAAAAATATTGAAAGCTATGGAAAAAGTTTCAATTGTTCCTGTTTTAACAGCACATCCGACACAAGTTCAAAGAAAAAGTATTTTGGATTTGACAAAAATTAACTGATATTCTGGACAAATATGAAAATGTAAAAATCTAATCAAATTGATGAAAATGAATGGTTAAATGACTTAAGTCGCGGTATTCAGATTTGGTGGCAAACTGCGATGCTACGTGCGACAAAATTACGTGTGACAGATGAAATAAGCAATGCACTAAGTTACTACAATATTACGTTTTTAATGAAATTCCTGCACTAATGAATAAATTTCAGGAAATTTCAAAAGGCATTAGGATATTCAGAAATGAAATCTCAAGCTCTTGTGCCGCTGACAATGGGGATGTGGATTGGTGGAGACAGGGATGGAAATCCTTATGTTACAGTAGATACTTTGGAACAGTCTGCACAGGATCAGGCTATAAAATTATTTCAGCACTATTTTTAACGAAGTACAGGAAATTTACCGTGAGTTATCAATGTCGGTATCTTTTATCAAACGTAACACAAGAATTGCAAAAATTGGCAGAAGCTGCAGGAGAAGTTTCACCGCACCGTACTCGTGAACCATATCGTCGTGCCTTGACAACAATAAAGAGACCGATTGCTTGCAACAGCTTATAATCTTTGTGATTATTATCGTGATTTATTGCCCCCGAAAAGAGAAAATGGAGTCGACATACCTTATAAATCAGTCAACGAATTTACAGATGATCTGGTAACTGTAGCAGAATCTTTGAAAAAAAATAATAGTGAATTTTTGGCAAAAGGAAAGTTGACAAACTTAATAAGTGCAACAAAAAATATTTGGATTTCATCTTGCAACGATTGATTTAAGACAAGATTCCAGCGTTCATGAAGTCTGTGTAGCAGAACTTCTAAAAAGTGCAAATATTTTAGAAGATTATTTAAGTTTATCAGAAAATGCTAGATGTGAAATTTTATTAAGAGAACTTGAATACGATCCGAGAATTTTTAAGTGATTCTACTATTCCTCAAAGTGAAACATTAGCTTCGGAGCTTGCAATTTTAGAAAAACAAAATCATTAAGAGATCGTTTTGGAAATAAAAATTATTGAAAAAAATCTAATTTCTCATACCACAAGCGTTTCTGATATGCTAGAAATAGCAATTTTACTAAAAAGAAGCTAACCTTGCAAAAGGTTACAATGGGAATGAGTTCTGTGATTTACAAATCGTACCGCTTTTTGAAACAGTAGAAGATTTAATTGCTGCCCCAGATATTTTGAGAAAATGGTTTAATTTGCCGTTAGTACAAAAATGGATGGAAAAAAACGGAAGAAAACAGGAAGTTATGCTGGGATATTCAGATAGTAACAAAGATGGTGGATATTTAAGCTCAAGCTGGTCTTTTATATAAGGCACAAAAAGAGCTGACTGCTATCGGACGTGAATTTGACGTGAAATTTCATTCTTTCATGGACGTGGTGGAACTGTCGGACGTGGTGGAGGACCAAGCTACGAAGCCATTTTAGCACAGCCTGAAGGAAGCACACACGGAACAATCAGACTTACAGAACAGGGAGAAGTAATCGGAGCAAAATACGGAAATCCTGATTTAGGATTTAAAAATTTAGAAGCACTAGTTTCTGCAGCTTTAGAATCCTGCGCCTTGACAACTGAAGATGCAAACTGGGAAGAATACGAGCAGATTATTGAAGAAGTTTCAAATTTAAGCTATTATGCCTACCGTGATTTAGTTTATAATACTGAAGGTTTTTCAAACTTTTTCTTTGAAGTTACTCCGATAAACTTTATTGCAGGGCTAAATATAGGTTCAAGACCTTCTTCGCGTAAAAAAACTCAGACATTAGAAAGTTTAAGAGCGATTCCATGGGTATTTTCGTGGTCTCAGGCAAGAATAATGCTGCCAGGATGGTATGGTGTCGGAACTGCTTTTACAAAATGGATTGATAATAATGATGAAAAGCTGGAAATTTTACAAGAAATGTATAATGAATGGCCATTTTTCAAATCAACAATTTCAAATGTTGAAATGGTTCTTTCAAAAATCAGATTTATCAATTTTTCGTGAATACGTAAAACTTGCAAGTGATCAGGAAACTGCACAAAGAATTTTTAAAAGAAATAGAAAAAGAATGGATCTTGACAATTGATATTTTGAAAAAAATTACAAAAAAAGATGTTCTTCTTGCAGATAATCTAGAACTTGTCAGCAGTTTAAGAAACCGTTTGCCATATTTTCGATTCAATGAACTACTTGCAAATTGAGCTAATAAAACGTTCAAGAGCTGGAGATAATTCTGAAGAACTTCGAAAAAGCAATCCATATTTCAATAAATGGACTGGCAACAGGACTTCGTAACAGTGGATAATAAAAAAATTAAAAATTAGTTAATTTTTATCAATTTTGATTAAAAACATAATTTTTAAAAGGGGCATTAGCCTCTTTTTATGCTTTTTATTTACATAAAAACATAACAACCTAATTTAAATTTCCATAAAAATACGGGTAAGAATTGTATATCCATTAAAAATAAAGATTCGAAGTAATATAAAAAATTTTTAATTCAAATTTTGGAGGTAATGTGCTAAAATCATTGTAGGAGGAAATTTTTATGTATAAGGCTGTTGTAAGTGATCTGGATGGGACGCTTTTTGAATGAAGAGCATAAGGTTAGTCTGTTCACAAAGGAAACGATTGAATTGTTACTGGAAAAAGGGATAAAATTTTATATTGCAACTGGACGAGGTTATGTTGGAGCAAAGGAAATAATGGACGAAATTGGATTGAAGATTCCTTTGATTACATCAAACGGTGCCAGAATTATAGATGAAAATGGAGTAGAAATTTACGTCAACAATATTGAGCAGAAATATGTGGATAAAATTTTTTCAATTGACTATAAATCATTTGATAAAGGAATAATTTTAAATGGGTTCTCGGGCAATCATTGGTACGTAACAGAAGATGCCAGAGATTATTTTTATACACAAAAACCAAATAGAAAGCAATATCCAGAGCAGATTGACTGGAAAGACTTTGAAAAACTTGCTTTTACAAAAATATTTTTTTCTGAGCGAACACGAAAAAAATTGCTGAAAATTGAAAAGGAAGTCCGAAAAGTTACAAATGGGGAAGTTAATATCGTATTTGTAAATGAGAAAAGTCTGGAGATTTTTTCAAAAGACTGCGATAAGGCTGTGGCTGCAGGTTTTTTACTGCTACGAGATGGATTAACATTGCAAGATGCTGTTTCATTTGGAGACGGATTTAACGATTACGATTTAATAACTCAGACTGGACTTGGATTTGCGATGAAAAATTCGATTTACAGATTGCTTGAAAAAACTAACGGATACTGAAATTGTTGAGAAGTAATGCAAGCGATGGAATGGCTAAGAAAAGTAAGGGAAATTTTTAATCTTTTAAGAAAACATTTTAATAAATAAAAATAAGAAAGGGAAGGTAAATAAATAATGAACAAAGTAGCATTAGTTGTAGACGATACATCTTATATTAGGAAGATATAAAAAGATATTCTAGAGGATCAAGGATACAAGGTATTTGAAGCAAGTGACGGACTAGAAGCTGTGGAAATGTATAAAAAGTAAATCCCACAATTGTAACAATGGACATAAATATGCCAAGAATGCATGGATTAAAAAGCCACACAAGTCATTACCGACTTTGACAAGGACGCTAAGATTATGATATGCAGCACAATGGTTATATTTCCAAACTATATGAAAATGGGGAAAAGAAGCTGGAGCAAAGGCATTTTTATCAAAACCTTTTTGATGAACAGGAATTTATGAATGAATTTTCAAAATTATTTTTTTATAAAAATTTTTCATCTAAAGAATATAAATAAAAAAATTATTTAACATAAAAAAAGAAGGAGAAAAATAAAATGTTTAAGGCTATTGTAAGTGACTTGGATGGTACGCTTTTAAATGCAGAACACAAAGTAAGTGAATTTACTAGGGAAACAGTGAAATTGTTATTACAAAAGGGGGATTAAGTTTTATATTGCAACTGGGAGAAATTATTTGGGAGCAAAAGAGGCTATGGATGAGCTTGGGGTAAAAATTCCGTTGATTACTTCACATGGCTCTGCTGCTTTTGATGAAAATGGAAATGAGATTTTTTTCAAATAGGCTGAAAAAGAGAATATTTGGATAAGGTTCTTAATATTGATTATAAAGCGTTTGGGAAAGATATTATTATAACTGGGTATTCTGGACCAAACTGGTTTGTTACTGAAGATTTGAGAGAATATTTTTATAATAAAAAAACCGGATAGAACTAGATACCCAAAACAGATTACTCCTAGCGAATTTAAAAAAACATGATTTTGCAAAAAAATATTTTTCTTGGGAGAAGATCACGATGAACTTCTGGAATTAGAAAATGAGATAAAAAAAGAGTGGTTGGAGAAGAAAAACATAAGCCTTTTTATTTGCAAATGAAGGAAGTCTGGAAGTTTTTTTCCTGCAGATTGTAACAAAGCGAAAGCAGCAGAGTGGTGCTGGAAAGAGATGGACTTACATTAAAAGATGCTGTTTCATTTGGGGGATGGGCTGAATGACTATGAATTGATAACAGGAACAGGGCTTGGATTTGCAATGGGAAACTCGATTTATTTATTGCTTGAAAAAAATTGACAGATACGGAAGTTATTGAAAGCAATGCAAATGATGGAATGGCAAAAAAAGTTCGAGAGATATTTAATTTATAAGATTGAAGAAAGAAGGAAAACTTATGTATAAAGCGGTTATTAGTGACTTGGATGGAACTTTTGCTAAGCAGAGGGCATCACGTTACTAAATTTACTAAAAATGTAATAAAAAAAATAATAAAAAATGGAATAAAGTTCTATATTGCTTCAGGCAGAAGTTATGATCAAATTGGATATGTAACTGAGCAGCTTGAAGTAAAAATTCCGATTATAGCGGCAAATGGTGCCAGAATTTTTGACGCAGACGGAAATATGATTTATGAAAAAGGGATTATCAAGCAAAGCGGCAAAAGCAATATTGGGGTTGGATTACGAAAATATCGCTGAAGGTTCACATTTAAACATTTTTTCAGGGAATGACTGGATTATTACAAAGGGAACCGCTCAAAAAGTGTATGATAGGATTTCAAGAGATGTAAAAGTTGACTTTAAGGAACTTCCAAAAAATGAATTAGAAAAAAATTGGATATATTAAAAATATTTTATATTGGAAACCATGAGCAGCTTACCAACTTGGAAAAAAAGCTATCTTAAAAATAACAGACGATGTAAATGTCATCTTTGTCAGTGACTATTGCATGGAAATTATGGCAAAAGGTGCAAACAAGGGAGCGGCGACAAAATTCTTGTTAGAAAGGGAAGCTTGGAATTAAAGGATGCAGTAGCTTTTGGAGATGGAGAAAATGACTTTGAAATACTTACAATGGTTGGAAAAAGGCTATGCAATGGGAAATTCCATTGATAGATTAAGAAAAATTATTGCCAAAAGATTTTGAATATGTAGAGCAAATACGGAAGACGAGGGAAGCTGTGAAATTACAAGAGTTATTTTTGGAAAGAGCGAAGAATATTTAATTATGGCTTTGAGTAAATGAGCATAATAAATAATGTGAATAGAATAGTTGACATCATAGTTGTACTGTCAATGAGTTTAGGTGAAGCATTTAAAAAGAGCTTTATTTGATAAAATTGAAGAACGATACGATGTTGTTATTGGTGAAGAGGCATAAGGAGTATGTTGATAATGAGAAGAAAAGTAGACCATTTTCTGAATTGAAAGGTGAACTGAATTTATGACCTATACCGTAAGCACGACACCACGATTTGATAAGGAATTTAAAAAGTTAGATAAGTATACTCAGTGAATGTTAGCTGCCTGGATTGACAAAAAAATCTTGAAGATTGTACTAATCCTCAGAAGTGGTTATTTTTGATTTATTTCAAAAAAATAGAAAGGAAAAAACAATGGAAATAAAATTAAAGATTTAACTAAAAAGTTGCTTAAACTCTAGTTTTCAGAAATAATGATATTTATAATTTAGTCTTGAAAAAGAGTTTAAGTTTATGTTAAAATAATACAAATTAATTTTACTTAGTAGAAATCGCATCCACATCATACTGTTTTTCCCAGCTCAATTTTGAGAATTATTCTTCAAGTCATAATAAGCTGCAACACCTATCATCGCTGCATTATCAGTGCAATATTCCATTTTTTTGGAAAATGAACTTTGATTTGTTCGTTTTTCGTCAGTTTTAATATTTGTAAATTCTAAAAATTTCTCACGAAGCCGTCTGTTGGCAGAAACGCCGCCTGCAACAAGTATCGTTTTTCACATCTTTTTCTTTTATAGCCATCAATATTTTATCATACAAAAACATTTACAATAATTTCCTGAAGAGATTTTGCAATATCTTCTTTTGAAATAGGATTGCCTTTTCATCTTTTGGTTATTTACATAATTAGTTATAAAAGTCTTTTATTCCACTAAAAACTGAAGTTGTAACCGTCAACTTTTTGGTTTTTTTATTTTTTTAAAAATATCTTCTCCATTTATTGACAATTTATCTATATGCGGTCCTCCTGGATATTCTAATCCCAATATTCTTGCAATTTTGTCATAAGTTTCTCCAACAGCATCATCCAATGTTTCACCGAGTAAATCAGTAATTATTTTTCCATTTTTTTCGTAAATATAATACAAGTTTGTATGTCCACCTGATACGACTAGCGATATTGCAGGTAATTTTTACATCGTTATCAATAAAACTTGAGAAAAATATGTCCATTGATGTGATTTACTGGAAGTAGTGGAATATTGTTAGCATAACTCAAGGATTTTTGCGAACATCAAGCCTACAAGCAGGGAACCGATAAGCCCGGGAGTATTTGTTACAGCGATGTAATCAATATCGCTTAATTGACAATTTGCTTTTTCCAGAGCTTCAGTAAATACTGGTAAAATATTTTCAATGTGATGCCGTGAGGCAATTTCAGGAACTACTCCGCCAAATTCCTTATGAATATCAATCTGAGTGGAAATAATATTGCTTTAAAAATCTTTTTTTCCATCTTCTACAACTGCAACGGAAGTTTCATCACAGGGATGTTTTCAAATGCAATTATTTTCATAGTTTTTCTCTTTCTTCTTTTTGTTTTTCATTTTTCTTCAATTTTTAATCATCATATTCCTTTATAATTTTTTCAAATACAGTTTCTACCGAAAATACCAGTCATGCAATCCGCATATTTCTTAGGAAATTTGTCATCTCCATAAAGTGAATGTGGCGGACAGTGTGATTATTTAGCAAAAATGTACTTTTTTTCAAAGGAAAATAATTTTGGATCAGTTGGACCAAAAAAATACAAAAGTTTTGGCTTTTTACAGCTCTTGCTATATGAAAAGGACCTGAATCATTTACAACAGCGATTTTTGAATATTTTAATAATATTCCGCTTTCCTTAAAAGAAATTTTTCCCGCACAAATCAATCACTCGTCCATCTCCATCACCTTTTTACAACATTCGCATCTTCTTTTTCCACCAATCACAAAAATTCTCAACTTTTTATTATTTTTTTACAAATTTACTTTCATTTTCGAGAATCTTTTTTGCCAATTCATCATAATAAGGCCACTTTTTCGTAAATTTAGAAGCTCCTGGAGCCAGCACAAAAATAACTTCCGTCTTTCAAATCATATTTTTGTACAAATTCTTCTTTCATTTTTTTATCAATATAAAATTCCAGATTATCCCCAAGACCATTTTTTTATATTTTTTTATCAGAAAAACTTATTCTCAGTTTTTTTCAAGGCTGTAAAATAACTCTCAACAATTGTACAATCTGCATTATACGTAATAAGTTTCGCTTTTACAAGTATAGTTTTCCACCATTTTCTCTTTTTATATCGGCAATACTGAGTATTCTTGTTTTTCAAGGCTTTTTTTCCAATAATTCTAGAAAGAAATTTGGAATGTAAATCAATAACGTAGTCATAATTCTCTAGTTTCAATTTATTTACAATATCTTTTATATAATTTCTATCCTTGCTTTTTCTTTTTCTCAAAAATTACCAAATTTCTAATTTCAGGATTCAAGGAAATTGCCTCAGAAAAAGTATTATAAACTATAAAAATCTATTACAGCCTCTGGATACTTCTCCTTAATTGCCCTTTATCACTGGAGTTATAGCACTACATCCCCAAATGAACTAAATCTTATTATTAATATTTTCATATTTTTCCTCTTCTAAAATTTGGTATTTCACTCAATTCCTTTAATATCAAAATAAATTAAGTAAAAAGATTTGAGTAAAATAGCCATAAGTTTTTAAGTTTTATTTTATTACATATTTTATAATTTAAAACTATTATTAGTCAAGTATTTTTTTCGTTGTATGCTCGAATTTCTTTAATATCAGACCAATAAAAATCAAATAATGTATAGATTTTGAGTAAAACAGTCATAACTTTTGAGTTCGATTTTAAAGTGTATTATTATAAAAACAAAAATGCAGTCAATAAACTAACTACATTTCAATAATTTTAAACTAATCTTTCAAATGTCTGAATAACTGGAACATCTTCACACATTTCTACTAATAATGGTACAATTCTAGTAAAATGCTCGCTTGAATTATGCTTTTCAATAGCTTCGTTAGACTTCCATTCTTCAACAAATACCAAATAATTTTCTTTCTGTATTTTTGCTGCAAATGATAGGAAACACATCCCTCTTCCTTACGGCTTTCTTCTATAAGTTCATTACAAAGTTTGATAAAAATCAGACAATTTATCATTTTTCACTTTAAAAACTTGCTAATATATGAATCATAAATTGCTCCTCTCAAAAATTTTTATTAAAAACATTATTTATAAAAATACCTACAATAATCGCAAGTATAACTTAATTAATATGGTGGTGCCTAGAAGAAGATTCGAACTTCCGACCCTACGGGTATGAACCGTATGCTCTAGCCAACTGAGCTATCTAGGCATTTGGTGGCGGGAGCTGGATTTGAACCAACGACCTTCGGGTTATGAGCCCGACGAGCTACCATACTGCTCTATCCCGCGACAATAGAATATTTTTAAGTGGTGCCTCGGGCCGGACTTGAACCGGCACGGGATAAATTCCCACAGGATTTTAAGTCCTGTGCGTCTACCGATTTCGCCACCAAGGCTTAACTTACTTAAAAGTAAACTTACAAATAACATTATATAGTATTTTTCTAAATTTGTCAACAACTTTTTTTCTAGATTTTTTTTTGCTAAAGTGATAAAATATATTATAAAAATAAATTTAAGAATTCTAGGATTTTTAGAAAAGGAAGAGAGTGTCAAAATGTATAAAAATATTTAAAGATACAGAGTATAAAAGTGCTTAAAGATGGGAAAAAATTTGAAATAAGAGGTATTGAGTATGATTCACGAAAAATTGAGAAGGATTTTGTATTTGTGGCAATGACGGGAAGTGCTGTGGACGGGCATAATTTTATTCAAAATGCAGTTGACAACGGAGCAAAAATGATTATTTGTGAAAAAGAAGTGGATGTGAAGCAATATACAAATACTACTGAGATAACTTTCGTTTTAGTGGAAGATATACGAAAAAAATTGAGAATAATTGCTTTCCAATTATTATGATTATCCGCAAAATAAGATAAAAATTGTTGGAATTACAGGAACAAACGGAAAAAAACTACTTCAAGTTTTATTTTTAGAAAATATTTTGGAAAAAACGGCTAGAATAGGCACAACTGGAAATCGTATTTTAGATGAAGAATTCCAGACAGTAAATACAACTCCTGAATCACTGGAACTGATAAAATTAATTGACAAAAGTGTAAAAAAAGGTGCAGATTACTTTATAATGGAAGTTAGCTCGCACGCTTTGGAAATTGGTCGTGTGGATATGCTGCAGTTTGATTCTGCCATATTTACAAATTTAACTCAGGATCATCTTGATTTTCACAAAACGATGGAGAATTATTTTAATGCCAAGAAAAATGTTTTCAATGTTGAGAAATAATAACAGTCAGGGTGTAGGTGTAATTAATATTGACGATGAATATGGAGCAAAAATTTATTCTGAAAAAGATAATAACTATATTTCAATAAGTGTGAGAAATGAAAATGCTGATATTTGGGGCGATATTTTAAATTACACAAATAATGGCATGAAAAATAAAAATAAATTTAGAAAATTATTTAGAAAAATAAACATAATTTAAAAATTCGGATGGTGAATACAAATTTGAGATAAATTTAATTGGAGAATATAACTTATATAATGTATTAGGATGCGTTGCTTCTGCATTATCACTTGGAATTGAAATGAGCGTTATTGTAGAAAAATTAAAAGGAAAATGCCTGTAGTGCCTGGTAGATTTGAAACAATAAAAAAATGAGTTGGGAAGCAAGAATTGTAGTAGATTTTGCCCATACAGATGACGGACTTTTAAATATTGGAAAAACTTTAAAGCAGATTACAGATAAGCGAGTAATAACAATATTTGGTGCAGGTGGAGACAGAGATCACGAAAAACGCCCAAAAATGGCAAAAGCGGCTGCAAAATTCAGTGATTATATTATTCTAACATCAGATAACCCGCGTACAGAAAAATCCCTGTAAATATTTTAGCAGATATAGAAAAAGGGTTAATTGATGAAAAATATCCATTTGACAAGTATTTAATTATTTCCGACAGGGAAAGAGCAATAAAATACGGTATAAAAATGCTAGAAAAAGACGACAGTTTGTTAATCGCAGGAAAAGGGCATGAAACTTATCAGATAATTGGAACTGAAAAAGACGCATTTTGATGACAGGGAAATTGCGAGAAAAAATTTTTGGAAGAAATGAAATAATATATAAAGGATATATTTTTCATACTAAACCCCGTTTAAAAATGAGAATAAATTCTTAGACGAGCCAGGGTTGCAAGGGAAATGGCGACTGATTTCCCTTGATTATATCATATAAAAAAGAAAAATATAAAAATTATGAAAAACATTTATTAATAATAATCAGTTTTTCAAAAATCTGAATAAAAATCCCTTATGCGAATACTTAATACTATTCTCCGTTTAAATGGCGAATATTTAATAAATTTTGAATTACATACTATTTTAGTAAAGAATTAAAACTTTTTGGTCCTTAACATAGTTTCTATTTTATAATGGGATTTTAGTATTGGATTATTTTATTTAATATCAGTTTTTACTATTTTTTTATTCGTTTTTTTATTTATTTTCACAGGATTGCTCATTGCCGCAAATCCTTATCTTGCAGTAAAGGTTTATCCTGATAATTAAAATTATGGCAAGATTGCTACGCAATACCTATGGCTGAGACTACGACTTTTATTTGCCCAACTCCGAAACTCCTCCTTACAGTCGTCAAACAGTCGTAGTTGAACAAATAAAAAGCTCCGTCGGTTTGTTAAAACAAAAAAATTATATTTTAATTATTTTTGATTTTTATCCTTTGTTGGCAAAAGATTGTAATAAATTCGTTATTTAAATGGGGGTTAGTATAAAATATAATTTTTCGCTTTTTAAACGGGAAATAGTATTATTATACAAGCTATCAATTCAAAAAAACTGATATTTTCCAAATAAAAAAACCTTTAAAAATGCGTATTTCAAAAGAATACATTTCTTAAAGGTCTTTCTATTAAATTATTTCTGCAATATCTTATTTTTAAATCTATTTTTTTCAAATCCAATACAAATTTTGTCAAATCTTCTGTAAATGACTCTGTATTTGCTTTTACTTTTTCTGAAAAAATTGGCAAAATCATCTTTTTAATTTTTCTGATCCATTTTCAAATTTTTTTCTTTTTAATTCCTTATATTCAATATCGGTTTTCAGTTTTCTTTCATATTCTTCAGCTAGCTCCAAATCTTTTTCTTACAACGGCAGCATCCTTTCTTAAAAATAGTTTCCGATTCATATTTATTCAAAAAGTTGTCCAGTTCTGAAACATCTGATTCTCCCACAAGCAAAATCAGTCCATAATGGTCATTTACAAGATGTTTTTGAAACATCTTCAAAGATACTCACTACTTTTTCATCTTCCTTATCTCCATGTCTTCCACCTAGCAAAGCTCCAATAGCTCCGCCAAAAACAATTCCTAATGGACCACCGATAATTCCAATAAAGCTGCCTAGTAAACCACCATTCAGAAAAATCCTATTTTTCCCGTTTGAAGCGACTTCGAATCCGTCTTTAAAAGGTCAATTTATCATTTTCCTTTTTTACAACAGCTGCCTGAGTAATCACATAATTTTTCCCAATATATTTAGCCTTTATATCCGCTAGTGTCTCAAATGCACTTAGCTGGTTTTTAAATGTTGCAAGTAACACATTATTTTCCATAACTATCATTCCTTTCAATTTTTATATAATTGTTATCAAAAATTTAACTTTTCAAATAATTTATTATATGCTCTGAAAAAATAGTTTTTATTTTGTTGCTACTTATTTTTACTTTTCAAAAATAAATTTATCCCCATAATACCTGAAATAAAAATCCTAATAGTCCCAGTCCTGAAATTCCAAAGATTTTTTTGGCGGAATATTTACTAAAAGCCAATATTGATGAACCAACAAACAGTGATGAAATGATGATTGCCAGAATCAATCGCTCAAAAAGTCTTTTTGAAATTTATCAAAACCAATTATTTCATGTTTATGTTTTAATTCATTATTCTGAATTTTTTTCTAAGAGAATTTTCATATCTGTAGAGCAAAAGTTAGCCAATTGTCTGAAAAAAAGTTTCAATTTTAGAAATACCTTTTTAAAAATATTAATTGGATTCATTCTTTCTTTGGTAATTTTATTCATATATGGTCGCATAACTTTTGTTATATTTAAAGTCGGGTCTAGATGTCTTCCTATTCCTTCAATTTGCCCAATACCCTTTTACTAATAGGTAAATATCTTCCGAAAGCAGAATCTGATTATTACTGAATATTTTTCTTGCCTTTTTCAAAAAATAGTAACTACATCTATATTTTTCCAATGAATTTTCATCTACCAGCTCAATTAGACCGTACAGCTCTCTTTCAAATTTTTTTCATCTGCCACTTCAAATTTTTACAGCCAGTTCCCGTATTATTTCAATCATTTTTCACATCTTTTTAAGAGAGTAAATAATCAAATTGATTAAAAAGTTCCCGCTCGTTCGGATAAAAGCCTTCCCATCGCCCCAAAAATCAATAAACACAATTTGTCCATTTTCCTTTATAAAGATATTGCCAGGATGCGGATCAGCATGAAAAATCCATGTTTTCAAAAATTGTGTCAAATATAAGTCAAGTCCTGTTCTCGCAACTTTTTGTTTCTATTCCAATTTTTATAATATTTTCAGCATCTGTAATTTTAAATCCTTCTATCATTTCCATAGTAAGAATACGATCATTAGAAAGTGTCTTATACACAACTGGAACATGAATTTACTATCATTCTTAAAGTTGTTTGCAAAACGAAGCATATTATTTAGCTCATTATTTAACGAAAGCTCTTCATTTAACATTTTTCAAAACTTTCTACAATCTCGCTAATATTCATTCTTTTTTTAAAATCATCATAATATTTTTTTCAAGAGTTTTTGCAAGATTTTCATAATACCCAAATCAGCTTCGACAACAGGACGTATATTTTTCCCGCTGTATTTTTTATAACAACTTTTTCTCCTGTCTTTAATTTTGCTCTGAATACTTGCCCTATTGAAGCTGAAGCCATTGGATTTTCTTCTATCTCGCTAAAATAATCATTTACATCAATTCCAAGCTCTAAATCCAGCTTTTTCCTTACATCAATTTTTCTCTACTTCCACATTATCCTGTAACTTCTGCAGTTCTATAATAAATTCTTCAGGCAATATATCTTTCCTGTTACTTAACATTTGCCCAAATTTTATATGAACAAGTCCCATTTCTTCGATTGCCATTCGTATTCTTTCATAAAAAGTATATGAATTTATTTCTTCAATTTTATCGCTGTATTTACGTTTAACGTTTTTTTGGAATATATTTCTCAAGTTCCCCTCTTTTAAAACAATTCATCAAATCCATATTTTGCAATTACTCCTGAAAAGTTTCATTACTCTTTTTTTGTCTTTTTGGCTAATAATTTCCACTTATTTTCACTTCCATCTTTTAAAAATACTTGGTTACATCAAAAATACAATAATTAACATTAATACAAGCAAAAATCATTCCAATTAAAATGTATTTGCTCTTCAATTTTTATTAATTTTTATTCCTAAAAATTCAGGAATAATGAAAATCAGTCTTCCTCCATCAAGTGCAGGAATAGGCAGCAAATTCATAATTCCAATATTTATTGAAATTAAAAATAAATATATTAATTAACGCCAGGAAAGCCACCTTGCCCATATGCAAGTCCAACGAGTTTTGGAAGCCCTACAGGCCCTGTCATTTCCTTCATTGCCACTTTTTCCAGTTACAAGCATTTTTTTACTCCAACAAGTGTCAGTTTAAAAATAATCTCCAAATTTCTGAAAACTTATTTTTATTTTTCATTAAAAAGTTGATTTTTGTTCCAATATTCTTATTCCTAAAAATATTTCCTTTGGTTTCATCATTGTATGTTAATTTTACATTTTCTGTAATTTCTGCATTATTTCTCAATATTTTTAAATTCACATCTTCATTTTTTTATAATTCTGACTAATTTTTGAAATTTTTCTGACATATCAAGCCAGCTTGATACATTTTCTCCGTTAATTGACAAAAATTTTATCATTTACCTGTAATTTTCCTTTTGCCTTAGAATCTTCCTGAACTGCTCCAACTATCGGCTTTGCATATTCCACAGGTAAAAATTCCTGTTACTGAAAGTAACATAAATAATGCCACCAAAGCTGAAATAAAATTCATTGTAACTCCTGCAATTAACACAACAAATCGTTTTAAACGGAGATTTTGTAAAAAAATCCATTTTCTGAAATTTTTCTGTTTTTCAATTCTTCAGCCACAGCTATATTCAGTCTACTTCATCGACAAATTTTTCGTCATCAATTTTTCATTTTTCTCTTTCCATCTCATTTTTTTAAATTTTCTGTTATCTCATCAATTTTTCCTTCTTGAATGTTTCCAAATCAAATTCCTGTGGCTGCATACCTTCAATATTTACAAACCCGCCAAGCGGCAAAAGCTCTAATTGAATAAACAGTTTCTCCTCTTTTTACAGAAAAACTTTTCGGTCCCATTCCAATTGCAAACTCAGAAACAGGCATTTTAAAAATTTAGCCGTAGCAAAATGTCCGAGTTCGTGCAACAATATTATCATTCCTAAAATTATTATTGTAAAAATTATTCCCATATTTTCTCCATCTTTAATTTATTTTTATTTAAAAATACTGCTTTCAATGAGACAGTCCCCATAAAAAGCAGCTAAATTCAAAAACTTGACTTAATTAATATTCATAATTATAACAGATTACTGTCTGTTGTTTCTTCACCCTAATGAAGCATCAATGTCTTCATAGTCAATTCCAACTGGAATTGAAGTCAAAACTTGTCTGTAACTTTTTGAAAGATGTGCATTCATTGCATAAGCTGCTCCACTTACAAAAATCTATTACTCTTTTGCCCTACTTCATATTCTAAAAATTCCAGACTGAATGTTACAACTTTGTTTTCTTTTATTGCATCTGCAATTAATCTTGAATCTTCAAAAACTTTTGGTCTGATAATCGAAACATAGCTCACTTTTTGACGACGCCATTTTTGTACTTTCCTCCTTTTTCCCTACTCCAAAAAGACTTTCCAATGCCTCTTCTGGTTGTTTTTTTCCTGCTCTACTCTGTTTGTTGTTGTTTTATGCTGAACTTTCGTCTGCTGATTTTGCGACGGTTGTTCTGTTGCTGCTTCTTTTTCATCATTTGACAATTCTTCCAGATAATTCATCGTCATCATCTTCTATATCATCGCCAAAAAAATTCCATTAATTTTTCTTTTAAGTCCCAAAATATAACCTCCTATTCAAATAACTTTGCTTCCTATTCTAATTATAGTTGCACCATTTTTCAAGGCTTCTATATAATCATTAGACATTCCATAGAAAGCTCAGTAATATAATCATATCGTATTCTTCTTTAATTCTCTCATTTTTGAAAAATAATTATCTATTTCGTATTCACTAGCATCAAATGGAGCCATTGTCATAAACCCAGCTATTTTTACATTGCTCATTGAAAAATATTTTTCACTATCCTTTTAAAATCTTCAATATAAACTCCTGTTTTAGATTCTTCCCTTGAAACGTTAATTTTGTATTAACCCGCTTATAGTCTTATTATTTTCAATAGCTTTTTATTTATTTCTTCCAAAAAGCTGGTAAGAATCTATTGAATGTACTAAATTTACGCTATTTATTATGTATTTAATTTTATTTTTTTCTGTAATCGCCCAATAAAAATCCCATTTGATATTTTTATATTTTTCATCTGAAAATTCATTTAACTTGTCTCGATAGAGCTGAGCTCGATTTTCACCAAAAATAATCATAGCCCATATCTATTACAGCCTTATGTTCTTTCCCACATTTAAATATTTACTTACAAATAAAATTTTCACTTTTTCTGGATATGGTGAATATTTTTCACATTTTTCAAAGATTTTTCATAATTTTGATGAATTTTTACACTGTTGAGTTCCATTTTCTGCTCCTATTGCTTTAATTGTTTTTTAAAAATTTTTATAATTAAATTTCTATGAGTTGAATTTTTACGATTCAATTTATAAATGCTTTTTGACATTTTAATAAATATGATATTTCTACAGTTACATTATTATAACCTTTTTTCAAATAAATTCAACAAATACATCATTTACTAGTAACATTCCTCTTTTTGTTAATCGAAGCCTTATTTCATAACTATTTTTCCACTATTTTTATCAAAATATTCATTATTTTTTTAACTTTATTTTTTTATCTTTTGGGGAATAAATTTTTCAACTTTTTCAGTATTTTTCAATAAAAGAGTTTATTTTTATTTTTCATGGCAAATTTCTCTAGCAATCCATTTTCTATAAGTTTTTCAACATCTTTTATCCTCAAAAATACTCAATTCCTCCTGAATCAACCTTAATCCTAGCATTCTCTTTAATTTTTTCACTTTCAATTTCATCAACAATTTCTACTGTATTTTCATCAATAGGTAATTTTCATTATCTAAAAATTTATAATATTTATTAAATGTCCGAACATTGCTATGCCGGTTCTCACCATAATAAGCCGCTGCACTCATTCCAACACCAATAAACTTTTTATTTCTCCAATATTTTAGATTATGTCTTCCACCATGTCTTTTTCTTAATCATCTCAAAATCTTCTATATTTTCAGATATTTGATTTTTTTCCACAAATTTTCATCAATTCGTGCAAAAATTCGATATTTCGTAATGACAGTATCCATTTTCATTAAAAAAATTCAATAATCATCTCATCATCTGAGCTTCCACATCCTGATCAATTTCGACAGAATCCCTTTTGCAATTTACTCCAGAAAATTGTCCCTTCTTCCCAAATAAGCGAATAAATCGAAACATTCTCAGGCTTTAGTTCCTTCAAAATGTTTTCAAATCCCGCTGTAAATCTTCAATACTTTCTGATTAGGAATTCCAAACATCAAATCTACAGTAATATTGCTAAATCCAGCTTCTCTAGCCATTTTATACACATTTATCGTATCTTCTGAACTATGCTGCCTTCCAATAAATTTCAACACGTGATTCTGAAAACTCTGTATTCCAATACTCAAACGATTTATCCCTATTTCCCGAATTTCCTTCAATTTTTCCAAAGTCATATCAGTTGGATTCAATTCCAAAGTAATCTCAGCATTTTCAGTCCATTCTAATTCCTGCATTATTTCCCTGTATCATTTCTACAGGCAATACCGAAGGCGTTCCTCCACCAAAAATAAATTGTATCATACCTAAACTTTCGGATACATCCTTGATTTCCCTGATTAAATAATCAATATATTTCCTGTATTCTTTCTCCATTCGGACAAATGTGCAGAAATCGCAATATTCACACTTTTTATCACAAAACGGAATGTGAATATATATCGCATCAACATCTTTTTCTTTTATTTTTGTCATTTTTCACAAGTTCTCTCTAAAAATTTTTTTATTATATTCATTTTATTTTTAAAAAATTTATCTTTAATTATTCAGTAAACTTATTTTTAGTTTATAAAACAAAAAGACCAGAAAAAAATCTTCTGATCTCTTTTTAAAAATTAATTATAACCCTAAGAATTCTGAAAATTCTTTTCATTGTTTTTATCAAGTTTTGCTTTTTACATTTTCATCTGAATCTGCATTTACACTAAAGTAGAAATTTGATTTTTGGCTCTGTTCCAGATGGACGTGCTGTAATGTAAGTGTTGTCTTCAAGAACAAATTGTAAAACGTTTTCTTTTGGCAATTTTATTTCAGCTTCAGTTCCTTTTTCCAAGTTATATTCTTTATGTGAGAAGAAATCACGTTTAATTTTTATCTTTTACCAAGTAGTTCGTCTTTTATATTTTTCTCTCAAGTTAGCTATAAGAGCTGCCATTTGTTCAATTCCATCTTTTCCTTTAAGAGTTACAGATTTTATTCCTTCCAAGTAATATCCAAATTCTTTTGTATAATTTTTGCAATTCTTCTAAATTGAACTTCCGATTGAATCATAGTAAGTAGCCATTTCAGCAATTACCATTGAAGTTACCAGCTATCTTTATCTCTCGCATGAGTTCCAATTAAATATCCGTAACTTTCTTCAAATCCAAATAAATATGTTCCGTCCAATTCTTATTTTCAAATTGTCTAATTTTTTCTCCAATATATTTAAATCCAGTCAATGTCTTCATTACTTTCAACGCTTTTAGAAGGTGCAACTACATCAATCATTGGTGTAGAAACAACTGTTGTAATAACTTTTGCGTTTGCAGGAATGTCTGTCTTATTATTTAAATAGATATTGTAACAATAGTAATCCAACTTGGTTTCCATTTGGATAATACCATTCGTTTTTATTCATCTTTTACTGCAATGCCGATTCTATCACATCAGGATCATTTGCCATAACTAATTTTGCTCCAATTTCATCAGCTAATTTTACGCCAAGTTTGAATGCCGCTTTTTCTTCTGGATTAGCATAAACTACTGTTGGGAAATTTCCATCTGGCTCAATTTGTTCTTTTACAACTTCAGCTGTATCCAAAAATCAGATAAGATATCGTTTCATTGGACGTCCACCAGTTCCGTGAAGCGGAGTATAAACTATTTTAAAGTTTTCTTTTCCTGAACATCTGTTTTTTTAAAGTCTGCGTTTTAATAGCGTCTAAGTAATCATCATCAATTTTTCCGTCCAATTGAATAATTAGCCCTTTTTCTCTTCCTTCTGCTTCCAGAAATAACTTTAATTTCTTCAAGAGTTTGAATTTTTGTTAACTTCAGCAACAATAGAAGGTGCGTGCGGATCTACAACTTGCGCTCCGTCATCCCAGTAAACTTTGTATCCATTATATTCTACAGGGTTATGTGAAGCAGTTACAACGATTCCCGCCATAGTTCCTTTGTATCTTACCCCCAAATGACACTTTCAGGAGTAGAACGCAAAATCTTCATAAATATAAGCCTTAATTCCATTTGGCAGCCATAACTCTAGCTGTATTCAAGGGCATATTCTCTTGAACCAATTCTGCAGTCATGAGCAATAATAATTCCTTTTTCTTTTGCTAATTTTTTTCATCAAAACCTAACATATAATTTGCAAGCCCTTGAGTCGCTTTTTCTAATTACGTATTTATTAATTCTATTTGTTCCAATTCCACGAACTCCTCTAATTCCACCAGTTCCAAAACTTAAATCTTTAAAAAATCTATCTTCAATTTCTTTTTCATTCCCAGCCAAATTTCTTAATTCTTCTTTGTCTTTTTCATCAACTGCTTCTGAATTTAGCCAATATTCATATTTTTCATGTAGTCCATAGTATTCCTCCTAAAAATTTTATTATTAAAACAATTTAATTTTGCAAAAACCTATTTTTCAAATAATTAAATTACAAATAGAAAATTTTTCTATCCAATATTAATTTTACCACATTTATTTGATTTAACAAGTGCCTAAATGAAAAATTACAATTTTTACTAAAATTAAAAATTAATACAAAAAGACATTACAATAATATTCACAACAAATGGAAAAATGGATTAAAATTTAATAAATGTCCAGAAAGCAGTGAACCAATCGCAGTTCCAAGTGAACCTACCAGATAGCCACTCCCTAGTATTTTTCCCTGATTTTCCTTATATCTTTGAGCAATAATTGTATTTCCAGAGCGAACGCACAATTTTCGTAAGTCATCGTATAAACAGCCATAAGAATATACGGGAGTTACACCAAACTTAACTCTGAAACAAAAATCACTGACATTAGTATTATTCCAGCAAAAATCAAAAATTTATAAATACTTTTTTTCTTTAAATTTTTTTAATAATTTCCCCAATAAAAATGCAGTTCCAAAAAAGCAAGCAATGACGAACACATAACAAATGTTTCCAATCGTATCAGAAGACACTTTTTCATAAAATTTGAAAAAATAGTTTAAAAAGCACTTCCATAAGAATAAATTCCTATTCCTGAAAGCAAAATTACAAGACAGAAAAACTTGGAATATCCATCAAGTTCCTTAATATATCTAAAATGTTGCAAATGGATTCAAATCCTTTTTACTTTTTCTTCCTCTGAATTACTATCTTTTTCACAATTTCTTTCATAATCAGCAAAAATAATTATCGAAACAATACTCCCACCAATAAACTGCAATGCAAAAGAAAAATCGTGGATCATTCATAGCAGTTGCGACATATCCACCTATTTTCTGCCCAATCGCTCCGCCAATTACAGTCGCAGAACTTACTTTAGCAATATTTTTGCCTTTTTCTTCTTTTTCAGAAAGCTGACTCACATATCCAAATGCCACAGCAAATGTTCCTCCCGAAGCAAATCCCGGAAATCATCCTTTGCCAAAAATATAAGTGGCAAATTAGTCTCAAATCCAAATATAAGCTGCGACATCCCATAACAAAATGGCATAAAACACAAATATCCTCTTCATCCCAACTCTATCCGCCAAAGCCCCCAAATAAGGCGAAGAAATAAACATAGCCGTACTCATAAACGCCAGCAATTCCCCCGAAATACTTTTCTTCCATCCTCTCAGTTCAATTAGTGCAGGTGTCGCAGGATGTCCCTAAATTATAAACAATAATACACAAAAACATCAATATTATCATCCTATTTATATTTTTTCATTTTTCTATCTCCTTTTCTTTTAGATATTTTGTTAATTCTAATACTATTTCTCGTTTTAAATAGTAGAATATCTAAAAATTCATGGAATTAATAGCTATTTTTATACAAGATTATACTATTATTATACTTACTTATTTAACTATTAAAATATCTTTTTAATAAGTATCTCATATAAAAAGATTCTTATTCAGATTGCTCATGCCGAAAAACCTGACCTATTGTTAATAAATATTTTTACTAACTATGTTTCCTTCAGTCGTTATATAAGCAAGGAAATATTAAATAGGCAGAGTTTATTAAAAGAAAATAATACTAAATACTAATGTATATCTTTTTGCTGACAAAGTCTATAAATTCTTTTAAATAGAGTTTAGTATTAGTAAAAATTAATTATGAAAAAACAAAAACCAGATATTACTCTGGTTTTTATAAAAATATTTATTTAAAATTTTAATTTTTAAAAATAATCCTGGAATACTTACTCCACCAGTAACTACTTCCATTTCCTTTTCAGCCATTTCTTCAGCTTTATCCAAAATTTCGTTTACTGCATTTTACAATCAAGTCAGAAACTATTGTTGCATCATTTTCTTCAATTGCATCTTTTAATACATCTAATGAAATTGATAAATCTACAATTTTTCTGTCCGTTTGCTTTTACAGTAATTCCTCCACCAGCAACAGATGTTTCTACAAATTTATCTTTTAATCCTTCTTGGATTTTTAGCATTTCTTGTTGCATTACTTGAGCCTGTTTGATTATATCTTGTTGATTTCCACCAGATTTGTTTCCTGCTCCTTTTATTTTTCTAACCATAGTTATAATTCCTCCTACGAATTATGATTTATTATTTATAACAAATTTTATTTTTATATGGTGAGAGAGAAGGATTCGAACCTTCGAAGGCTGAGCCGGCAGATTTACAGTCTGATCCCTTTTGGCCACTCAGGGAACCTCTCCACAACATTCTAAATTTTTAAATAGTGGTGCCGCTTGTCGGACTCAGAACCAACCACCTACTGATTACAAGTCAGTTGCTCTACCAGATGAGCTAAAGCGGCATTAAATGGCGGAAGTGACGAGACTCGAACTCGCGACATCTTGCGTGACAGGCAAGCACTCTAACCAACTGAGCTACACCTCCATAATGGTGGTCACAATTGGGCTCGAACCAATGACCCCCTGCTTGTAAGGCAGGTGCTCTCCCAACTGAGCTATGCGACCATAAAACAATCACCATTTAACATTAATATTCAATTTTTTTAAAATTGGTATGGCCTAGGGATCGAACCCCTGTTACCGGGATGAAAACCCGAGGTCCTAACCACTAGACGAAAGGCTGCACATTCATTCCCTTATCTGTTTTTCTATTACTCACAGACAAGAAATATAATACCATACTTTAATATATATTTGTCAACACCTTTTTCTAAAAATTTTTGAATTTCTTTAAAATTTATTATTTTTACATTTTTATTACTATTATTTTTCTGCAATCCACTTAATTCATTTTTCAATTTCATCATTTGCCGATATTTTTCATAGTAACTCTGCTGGAATAATTTTTCCAATATCTCTATACCAAATTTGCTCATATTTGCACTTAAAAATGTTTCTATCTCTGAAGTATATTCGTAGTCATAGTCTAAAATGAAAAATTGATTTTTTTCCACATATTCCATCAATCTCCGCTTCATTAACAGCTAACTTTGCTGTTTTAGCGTAATTTCTTATAAGTCCACCTGCTCCCAGTTTTATTCCGTCATATCTTGATAGCGACTATCTGCCACGTTATACACATCCAGAATATTAAGTATTTCCGCCATTGGTTTTCCTGCTGTGTTACTTGGTTCTCCCGTCATCATTATACTTAAAATACTCTTGTCCCATTTTTCTACCACTCTGTAAAGTGGAACATTGTGAGTTGCATTTGGGATGCATTTTTATTGAATCAATAAACTTTTTCAGCTTCAATTACTGTTGAAACTGGCTTATATATCCGATAAATTTCGATCTTCAAATTCAATTATTGTTTCTTTTTACAGTTTTCAAGCTTATCCTCCTTTTCATTTTATAATTTAAAATGATATTATTATGTTACCATAAAAATAAAACTCAGACAACTATTTTTACAATTAAGTTTATCTGAGTTTCTGTTTTTATTGAGTTATTAGCTGTATTTGGACATATCCTTCTAACTGTTTAAATTTATTTGTACTTGCGAATTTCTTTGTATTCTCTCATAATCTTCATCTGTTAACTTTTTAGCTTCTGCTCCATCGGAATACATACTTTTCATAAATATTGCTACTTCAACCATACCAAATACTTCCATATCAGCTTTTTATTATCTTCCAATGCTTTTTCGGAAACTTTTGCATTTTCAATATCATTTATATAATCATCAACAAGTCTGATTTTTGTCTCCTGTTTCCAAATATTTTTTTCAGCTTTTTCTGAAAATTGCTCAAAACTTGTGCATATTCCTGACTGTTTTAATTCTTTTTGCATTTCTTTTTGCAATGCCTGTTTTCACATTTTGATTTTTTTCCCAGTTCCATTAACTGTTTTTGCATTTCCGATATAGTTTATACTCATTAGAAGTAATGCGATTACAATTAATTTTTCTACTTTTTCATTTTTACCAATTCTCCTTTTTATTTTTAACATTTTACTGCTTTTATAATAACTCAAAATTCTAAATTATGCTATTGAATATCCTTTTTATTTCACTTAAACTTCATATTTCATTTTTAATTTTTGATTTTTACACAGCAAAATTAGCTTTTTATATGATTTTTATTTTTGAGATTTTTCAGATTTTCTTTTTCCCTTCTCTTTCTTTTATCATTTTCCATAATTCTATCCAGTAGCTTAATTACTCTTGTATTTTCAAAAATCTTTTCTGTATTTATTTACAATATTTTCATCTGCAACTGCCAGCACTTGAGCAATTGATAAATAAATTGCAAGTTCTGCTTCTTCATTAAAATACACGTCTTCATAAGTTACATCTTTTTGTTGAAACATTTTTCCAGATAATACTTCACTGCACTTTCAATACCATAATTCATCATATTTTTGTTATTTTTTGCTTCAGCAATTTTTAATTGATACCCTCTCACATAATCATCAGGTACTCCAAATTCCTTTTGATTTTTACCTATTTTAAAATAATCAATTATTCGTTGATATTTATCAATTTCATCTTTCTGTTCTTTTAACGTGTTTTTTCCATTATCCAGAATTTCTTTTACACTTTCTGAATACTTTTTGCATTTCATCTTCATTTTCTTCTTCTTCCTCTACTGGTTCTTCTTTATTGTTTTCATCATTCTTGATAATGCCTTTTGTCATCATAGGAATAACCGTTTGGTAAATCATTTTGCATGATTGTTATTAGTATCAAACTTTCATTGCCCTCATCAATTAAAAATTCTCCCAGTTTATCAATAAACAGAACTATGTCCAGATTGTTATCTAAAAGGTATCAATTAAATCAAGAATAACTGTTCCCTTATAATAATAAATTATAATATTTTTATGCCTTTTTCATCTCCCTTTTTAGCTTTATAATAAGTCCATTCATTTGACAATTTATCAAATTTTTGACCAATATGGTGTAATTTTATCCATATATTCCTTGCTTTTTAAAAATCCTTTTTCTCCTATCATATGTGCGGAAGCAAGAATTGTTCCTAAGATATCATTTCTTTCATCTTTTTGAAAAATTTCCTTCAATTTTGTAAAATTTTTCATTTTCTTCTCCATCTTCCGTAAAAAATTTCTTCTCATCTTTCACATCATATTGAAATTTTATTGTTTCATCAATAATTTCCTGTTTTATACCAATTTTGGAAAGTTTATCTTGAGTTAATTCTGCTCGTGTATACGCTGATAATTCGTAACTTAGAGTTAAAAAGAATGGTAATGACAATGATATAAAAACTCTTTTTCATAATTCCTCCCACAATAAATAAATATAACTACATTTTTATTAAAAATTAAAACTTTTAATTTACCATTTTTGACAAAAATCCTTGTCTTTTCTGTTTCACTTTGAATCCAATCCAGCTATCTTCCAATTTTACTCCATTTGATATTTTCAAAAATTCTTCAGAAATTTGTTCATTCATTATTACAACATTATAATACAGTACCACTTCAGCACGAAGATTGTAATTTCTTACTTCCTCACTTACGCTGTCATCTGTAATATTATCTAAATATTCTTTAACTGCTTGCTTTATTTCTCCTTTATTAAAGAGATTGTGTATTTTATTCAAATAATAAAGTTAGTTTCATAAAATAATATTCTTCATCAAAACGCCCACTCTTTTCTATCGTTTTCATTTTTAGTAATTCTAGAACTTTTTCCTGTAAGAAGCTGTTTCTCACTTTAGATCTTTTGCAACAAAAAGTTTTGAGAGCGTTATTATAATTGGATCTTTATATTTTTGAAATTTCATTCATATATTTTTCAAAAGTTCAATGTCGTTATTATCCAAAGACGTACATCATCTTTGAAAAAGTTTTTCATATTCATATGGCGTATATTTTTCAAATAAGTCTAAATATTTTTATAATTTCCACTTATTTTTGTTTTCAAAAAGTGTAACCAAAGCCTGCGCCGCTATATAATTTCTTTCATCTTTCTGAAGTAAGTTTTCCAGCTTTTTCACTCTCTCCCGAATAATTTTTCATCATCTTCAAAATACCGGGTATCTCGAATTTCATAACTAAAGGGATATTGTTTCATTTATCAATTCCTGTTTTACTCCAAAGTTTGGACAATGTTTGCTGGATTTTTTCCTTTTTGTGTAAATGCGGATATTTCAAAATTTATTGCCAAAAATATTCCTAAAAATCAAAAATAGTCTTTTCATCTTTACCACATCCTTAAAAATTTTGTAAAAAATATTTCCTGTGACACTCGATGTTAAATTTAATTTAACACTATATTATATCCTATATTTTTGATTTTTAAAAAACCTTTTTGTGCAAATATTCTTAATTATTTTAATTACTTTAAAATTTACTCAAATTTCTCTCATAAAAACTAAATAAATTAAGTTTTAAGTTCATTTTGGCAAGTTTTAGAAAGTTAGAGCGATATTTATTCCAGCCAATTTAAGAAAAATCTGCAATTGTCAAAAATCCCTGTGCCAAAAACCGTACTTCCCAGATAAACAATCGTAAATATAATTAAGATTCCATACTTTTTCAATTTTATTATAAAAATTCCATAACTTTTTCCAGAAAAAGAATAAATTATCCTTCCTCCATCTAAAAGGCGTTATTGGTATCAAATTAAACAATCCAAGCAATAAATTTATTAAATAGGCATATAGAAAAAAATTGTCATAAATACATTTTCAACATCCAAATATTTTTCCCATAATTTTTAATAAAATAAGTGAAATTGCAGAAATAATGAAATTTACAACTATTCCCTGCAATCGCAACGCAAAATAGCCCACGTCTTGGAGGATTCAAATTATCAAAATTCACTGGAACAGGCTTTGCCCATCCACTAAAAATTTAAAGCCGCTTAAAAAGTATTAAAATCGGCAGAATTATTCCTGTCAAATCCAAATGTTTCAGAGGATTTAATGTAATCCTTCCTGCCCTTTTTGCAGTATCATCGCCGAATTTATAAGCTACATAGCCATGTGCCACTTCGTGAAATGTCATTGACACCACAAACACAGCAAGTGAAATTATCATACTGCTTGAAATTTCCACAACAAAATTTTTGCAACAAAATAAATAATAATTGCCGCAATAATCCCCAGTTTTATTCTAGAATACTGAGAGATTCATAATTTTAAACCTATTATAATATTCTTTTATTCTTTTCACAAATTTCCTTTCCCAAAATAAATTCTTAATTGTTTATTTTTCTTCAATTCTCACTTCCACTTTTCAAATTTTACTTTATATAATATTTTTCATTGATTACTGAAATTTTTCCAATCACAACACCAACTGATAGAACTTTTTCTCGCTTATTTACTGCTTCATTTCTCAAATTCATCACCCAAAATCTAGTTCCTTTTGAATAAATTATATCAAATTTTTCCCAAAAATAACAAAACATTTTTAAAAATTTGATGGATTAAAAGTATTTCAATCTTTTACAAATACAACCTTATATAAAAGTTGTTGTTTTTATCGAATAATTTAATCCTTTATTTTTAATGGATACTCTACTTTAACAAAGGTAAGCAGAACGTCTCAGATGTATGGGTATGAGCCGTTTCAATCCTTATTTTAATGGATACTCTACTTTAACTGGTTTCTAAGGAGCATTAGAGTTTGCTCCAATAAAGAGTTTCAATCCTTATTTTAATGGATACTCTACTTTAACCCGTACTTTTGAGAAAAATTCTTTATTTATCGGTGTTACAGAGATTTTTTTCAGACATTAAAATCGCATTTTTTTTGACTAATTTTTTTGTTATTTTTTTGCGGTTTTTTTGGCATTTTCCGTAACTCCTAGCCTGCATTTTTTTACTGGCTTTCAATAGATTTTTCCCTGATTTTTACTTTTTGGTAGTGGTAGGAATTTTTACTACAAACTTATTTTACCACATTTTTTTTGATTTTTTTCAAAAATTTTTTTAAAAAAATGGAGTACCAAAACTGATACTCCAAATAACTTCTTTTTGCTACATTTTTGTTTTAACTATTTTTTAAACATTCCAGTAACTTTGCCAGCTAAGTCCTTTGCTCCTTCTACAGTTTTATCCACTGCTTTTTCAGCACCTTTTTCCACATCTTTAACAATTTTGTTGTTTGCTGCTTTTATTAGCCAAGTCTTTTGCACCTTCTACTGTTTTTTCAAAAACTTCTTCAGTTCCTTTTTTTATATTTTGAGCAACTTCACTTCCTGCAATTTCCTTTGTTTTGTCAGCAGCTTTGTCAGCCAAGTCTTTTGCTCCATCTACAGTTTTTTTCAATGCATCTTCTGCACCTTTTTTTAAATCGTCGAAATTTCATAATTTTTTTCCTCCATTTTTTTATTTATAATTATTAGATAACTATCTTTTTATAAAAGTTACTGCACCATTATTTTTACAATCGAGCCATTTGGAATTTTAAATAAAATTAATAATGTATAAAACACATCTACACAAGAACCACCCGCATTTAATACACACAAAAACATTATAAATCCATTCATTATTCCTAAAATATTTAAAAATAACTGGAAAAATAAATGATAAAAATAATAAAAGGAGCTATAAAATTACTGCCATTCTAAATTTAGACATTTCCTCTTCTGTGTATGTAAAAATAAAGCAATCTCATTCCCCAAAAAGTTCTTTTTGACTTAAAAATTTGGGTACAAATAACAAATGAATAAATTCGTGTAAAATGAGAAACAGTACCGTTATTATTAAAATAAAGTATTAATTGCCAAATTCAAGTTTAAATTCTATCGCAAAAACTATTTTTCACTATAATTAATTATCTCGTTTAATTTGGGAAAAATATAGACAATACTTTTATATTTAACAACATTAGGAATATACCAACAGGAATTGCAATTAACATTACTAAAAGATAATTTTGGCTCTTTTAATTTTTCCATCCTGTCCTTAAAAGTTCCCCTGTATATTCCTTATTTTCTTCCAGGTATATATATATTTCATAATTTTCACCAATTAATTTTTAAAAATTATTCCACAGTTACTGATTTTGCCAAGTTTCTTGGCTTATCAACATCATTTCCTTTTTAATTTTTGATAAATAGTATGCCAATAACTGATGAATTACGATTGGGAGGGAATCCTGCGTAATCATCTTCCACATTTGGAATATAGAATACTTCGTCAGCAACTTCTTCCACAACTGTATTTCCTTCTTTTTGCTATTGCGATAACGTAAGCTCCTCTTGAGTAACTTCTTTTATATTTGATACTGATTTTTCAAATAAGTCCAGACTGTGTAACGTTTACAACAACTGGCACTCCATCTGTAATAAGTGCAATTGTACCATGTTTCAATTCTCCTGAAAGCAAAAGGCTTCTGAATGAATATAGTGAAATTTCCTTAGATTTTAATGCACCTTCCACAGCGATTACATAATCAAGCCCACGTCCAAGATAGAACATACTTTCGCTATCTTTAATCTTATCTGCGATATCTTTTATTTTTCATCATATTCTAACATTTTTCTGAACGCTTTGTTTTACATCATACAATTTTTAATATCTTCAACTGCTTCATCTTTTGTAATTTTTCCAAATTTATATGCAAAATCTATTGCCATTAAATTTAAAATTACCATTTGAGTGTAATGTACGCCTTTGTAGAAGCAACGGCAATTTCAGGTCCTGCTCAAGTGTAAATAACGTGGTCCGCTTCCCTTGCTATTGAAGAACCAACTCACATTTGAAATTGCAACAACTCTTGCCCATGTCTTTTCGCCTCTTTCATAGCTTCAAGCGTGTCCAAAGTTTCTCCAGACTGGCTTAACACAATAACCAACGCCTTGTCATCAATTACAGGATTTCTATATCTAAATTCTGACGCAATGTCAACATCTACACGGATTCTTGTTTTTCTCAATAATATGCTTTCCAGCAAGTCCAGCGTGGTAAGCAGTTCCGCAAGCCACAATGTAAATATCATTGATTCCGCTCAAATACTCTTTTGTAAGTCCTGCATCATCAAAATTAATATTATAATTTTTCATCAACTCTACTATTCAAAGTTTTTACAAAGCACTTCTGGCTGTTCAAAAATCTCTTTTTCCATAAAATACTCGTATCCGCCTTTAGAAGCAGCTTCAAATCCCACTCAATATGAGTTATGTCTTTTTATCTCGTTTCTTCTACATCCATAATTTTTACAGAATCTATTTCCACGATTTCATTATTTTCAATCAAATATACATCCCTAGTATATTTCAAAATCGTCAGGAATATCTGACGCAATAAAGTTTTCTCCATTTCCAAGCCCTACAATAAGCGGACTTTCCTTTCTTGCCGCAATAATTCTGTCAGGTTCGTTCACGGACATAATTCCAAGTGCATATGCACCTTTTATAACTTTTAACAATTTCTTTACTGTTTCAAGCAAGTCCCCAGTATAAAGCTCATCTAACAAGTGTGCCACAACTTCGGTATCAGTTTCTGACTTAAACTCATACCCTTTTGCAACTAAATCTTTTTAATTCAGATAATTTTCAATGATTCCATTGTGAACAACAACTAATGTTTTTATCCTTGTTAAAATGAGGGTGTGAATTTTCATCAGATAGCTTACCGTGAGTTGCCCATCTTGTATGCCCTATCGCAACTGTCCCTGAAAGTGGATGTTTTTTCAGTTCATCAGCCAAATTTTGTAATTTTCCAACTTTTTTCACAATCTCAAATTTTTCATTTCCAGTATTAACAGCAATCCCAGCTGAATCATACCCTCTGTACTCTAATTTTTCCAACCGTCATATAACAAATTCCTGAGCATTTTTCGCTCCAATGTAACCTACAATTCCACACTAATATTTCTCCTTCATAATATAAAAATTACTAGAAAACGTTACTATAATACCTTTGTAATCCCAATTACTCGAAATTTTTGTATATTATTAAGGTTTGTAACCACCTAAAAGCATCCACTGATATTTTCGATAACTCTTTCCCTCGTCTCCTTCTGAAATTTTATTGTTTATATTGATTGTTCCAAAAGGACTGGCGCTTTTTATTTTTATTTCTAGTTGAAATGATTATATCAAATTTTTCATATTTTTCAATACACAAACTTTATTTGATTAGGGTTTGCGATATTAAAAATTTTTCTTTTTCAATTATCTACGAACAAGTGAACTACTCCCACTTTTAGAAGCAGGAAACTTCTTTGCTAGATTTTCTTAAAAACGAAGATTGCTCAATATTTCCTTATTATTTTATAAAATTCTTTGCTTTTGTATCACTAGTTTACAGTAATTCTCTACGATTATTATCGTTTTTAAATTTTCTCAAACTTTCAAATCCCTGTATAAAGTTTAAACAGTTTTCATGTTTTTCTATATTTTTCAATAATTTTCTTACTCCTTCAAAAGTTTTTCTTGAAAACTGAAAATAAAATGATAATATGAAATTAAGTAAGATATTCAATATATTTTTAGAGACAAAATATTTGTTTACAAAATTATATATTTAGAATTAAAAAGAATAGAAGGTATGAAAATAGATGAATTATCACAATTTTTAACGCAAGTTTCCTTATTTAAAGGATTAAACGCTTTGGAAATTTCAGAATATCTCTCAAAAACTGGTTTTAAAATAAAAACTATATGAAACTGTGTTTTTCGTGGAGATTTTTAAAAATGTAATTATAGTTATCAAAGGAACTGCTCATGGTGAAATGCAAGAAAATTTAACGGAGATATCACTGTCATTAATCGGATGAAACTCAGGTGAAGTTGTAGCTTCAGCATTTTATTTGGAAAAAGCAATGTTTTTCCAGTAGACTTAATAGCATTGGAAAATTCCAAGTTTTTATTTCTCAAAATAAAGAAAAATATCTAAATTTAATTCAGTCAGACAAAAAGACTTTTACTAAATTTTATAAATGAAATTTCAAACAAGAGCCAACATTTATCAAAAAGAATATGGTTCAATTTTACAAATAAAACAATTGAAGAGAAAAATATTAAGTTACATAAAAGAAAATACAACAAATGGTATAATAAAGTTTCTTCCGAATATCTCAGCCTTTAGCAAAACAATTTGAAGTAACAAGACCAGCACTCGTCAAGAGAAATTTCAATTTATGTAAAGAAAAAATATTAACAAAGATAGAGAATAACTTATATTCAGTAGATTTTTCAACAGATTTCTCAAAGAAATGTTTGATATTTATAAAAAGTAGATATTAACATATTATTTTTACTGTGTATTTTTAGTTTTTGTACTTGATTATACAATACAAATTAAGATTTAAAAATGGAAAATATATACTATATTAATTATGAGGAATATATACTAAAAATATAAAATGTATAAAAATGGAATAAGGGAGGCATTTTTGATGAATTATCAAACTTTAGTAAATGAGAATGGAAAGATTCTAAAAATACAATAACTATTTATTCGCCTGTAAATGGGGAAGAGCTTGGGACAGTGCCAGCTATGTCAAGAGAAGAAGTTGACTTTGCTATGGAATCTGCCAGAAAGGCTTTTACCTGCTTGGAGAGCGTTGTCGGCTGTGGAAAGAGCAGCTTATTTGAATAAGGCTGCGGATATTCTTGAAAGAGATAAGGATAAAATTAGGGGAAAAACTTGGCAAAGGAAGTGGCAAAAAGGAATTAAGGCTGCTATTTCGTAGTTGTGAGAACTGCCGATTTGATTAGATATGCTGCGGAAGAAGGGCTTAGAATCACAGGTGAATTTGTAAATGGTGGTGGATTTGAAGCTGGAAAGCAAAAAGAAAATGTGAGTTGTAAAAGAGAACCAGTTGAGTTGTGCTTGCAATCGCACCGTTTAACTATCCAGTAAACTTGTCAGTTATCTAAAATTGTCCAGCCTTAATAGGAGGAAACAGTAATTTTTAAACCGCCTACACAAGGTTCAATTAGTGGATTGCTATTGACACAAGTATTTGCAGAAGCTGGAATTCCAGCGGGAGTATTTAACTCTGTAACTGGAAAAGGTTCTGAAATTGGAGATTATTTGATTGAACATGAGGAAGTGAATTTTATAAACTTTACAGGAAGTACGCCAATTGGTAAAAAAATTGGAAAACTTGCTGGAATGCGTCCAATTATGCTTGAATTAGGTGGAAAAGACGCTGGAATTGTCTTGGAAGATGCTGATTTAGAAAAAGCTGCAAAAAGATATAGTGGCAGGGGCATTCAGCTATTCTGGACAAAGATGTACTGCAATTAAAAGAGTGCTTGTAATGGATTCTGTTGCAGATACAAATTAGCCGACTTGATAAAAGCTCAAGTTGAAAAATTAACTGTGGGAGATCCTTTTGATAATGCTGATATTACAACAGTAATCGACACTCCATCAGCAGACTTTATTGAAGGATTGATAAAAGATGCACAGGAAAAAGGTGCAAAAGCATTGACTACGGTAAAAGAGAGAAAAACTTAATATAGTAGTGGTTTTTGACAACGTAACAACTGATATGAGAATTGCTTGGGAAGAACCATTTGGACCAGTATTGCCGATTATTAGAGTAAATTCTGTGGATGAAGCAGTAGAAATTGCAAATAAATCAGAATATGGACTACAATCAGCAGTATTTACAAAAATTTCCCATTGGCATTTTGAAATCGCTGAAAAACTGGAAGTGGGAACAGTGCATATAAATAACAAGACTCAAAGAGGTATGATAGCTTCCCATTCTTAGGAATTAAAGGTTCAGGAGCAGGAGTTCAAGGATTAAAATACAGTATAGAAAGCATGACAAGAGTTAAATCTATCGTATTTGATATATAAAATTTACAAGAGATGTTTTCTTTCGGGAGAACATCTTTTTGTGGACTTTTAATTTTAAAATTTCTAAGTAAAAGATTTTAATACTAAACCCCATTTAAATAACGAATTTATTACAAACTTTTCCAACAAAGGATAAAAACCTAGTATTTCAAAAATAATTAAAATATAAGTTTTTTTGTTTTAATAAACTGACGGAGCTTTTTATTTGTTCCTATCGACTGTTTGACGACTGGAAGGAGTAGTTTTCGGAGTTGGGCAAATAAAAGTCGTAGTCTAGCCATAGGTATTGCGTAGCAATCTTGCCATAATTTTAATTATCAGGATAAACCTTTACTGCAAGATAAGGATTTGCGGCAATGAGCAATCCTGCGAGAAAAACTAATAAAAATAGTAAAAAAACCAATATTAAATAAAAATAATCTAATACTAAATCCCATTATAAAATAGAGACTATTTTAGGACAAAAAGTTTTAATTCCTTACTAAAACAGTATGTAATTCAAAAATTTATTAAACATTCGCTATTTAAAGAAGAAATAGTATTAACTTCTATAGTAAGAATAATTCACTAAAAAGAGATAATCTCAAGTTTGAGAAAAATCTCTTATTTTTACTTTATTTTATAGTGAAACTTCTTTAAAACTGAACTCAAAAAGCTATGACTACTTTTAATCAAACTCTAAATTTATATAATTTTTAGCAGTTCAATTTTAATGGGTTCGAGTATATTTCAAAAATTCAAATTAAAAACCTAAAATTTGTGCTCTCTTTTCTTTTTCATTTTCCCATTCTTTTTCCGTAGTAAGATTTTTAAGTAAATTTCTCTTAATTCTTCCATTAGCGGATATCTTGGGTTAGCTGGTGTACATTGGTCATCAAAAAGCATCTAGTGACATTTCGTCTACTGCTTCTAAGAAGTCTTTTTCAGGTACTCCCCATTCCTTAATACTTGCTGGAATCCCAATTCTTCTATTTAATTCATTAATTCCCTAATTAAATTTTTCCACTTTTTTTCTTCTTTAGTGTTTCCCCAAATCCTAGATAATCATTCATTTCAGCGTATCTTTGCATTGCGTCAGGATATCTGTATTGAGGGAATAATCCCATTTTTGTTGGAGCCTCAACTGCATTGAAACGGATAACTTCTTCAAGAAGCATAGCATTTGCAATACCATGTGGAACGTGGAATTTTCCTCCAAGTTTGTGTGCAAGCGAGTGATTTATTCCTAAGAATGCGTTTGCGAAAGCCATTCCTGCAAGACATGAAGCATTAGCCATTTTTCCTTAGCTTTTAATTGCTTTTTGCACCTAAATCTACCGATTCTGCAAGTATTTGAATACAAGTCTAGCCGCTTCTTTTTGAATATGGTTTTTGTATATTCTGTTGCCATAATTGAAACATAAGATTCAAGAGCATGTGTAAATACGTCAATTCAGAAGCTATTGTAAGTCCTTTTTGGCATTGTGAGCATAAGCTCAGGATCGTTAATTGCTACATGCGGTGTTAATGCATAATCTGCAAGCGGGTATTTAATTCCAGTTTCATCATCTGTAATTACTGAGAACGGAGTTACTTCCGAACCAGTTCCAGCTGATGTTGCTACTGCAACAAACTTAGCTTTTTTACCCATTTCAGGAAATTCAACAATTCTCTTTCTAATATCCATAAATCTCATTGCCAAATCTCTAAATCGAAGTTCTGGATGTTCGTATAATACCCACATAATTTTAGCAGCTATCCATTGCAGATCCTCCACCAAGAGCGATAACAATGTCAGGATTATATTCAAGCATTGCTTTTGCTCCAGCCTGAGCTGAACTTAGTGTTGGATCCTCTTTTACTTCTGAGAATATTCTATAATCGATATGTATACTGTCAAGTACTTTTGTAATATGTTCTGTATATCCTAATTCTGCCAATACTTTATCTGTTACGATAAATGCTTTTTGTGGCTTCCTTTTTAATTCTTCTAAAGCTGTCGGAAGTGATCCGTATTTGAAATAAATTTTTTTCAGGAACTTTGAACCATAACATATTTTTCTCTTCTTTCTGCAATTGTTTTACATTTTAATAAATGTTTTTACTCCTACGTTTTCTGACACAGAATTTCCTCCCCATGAACCACATCCAAGTGTTAATGATGGCTCTAATTTAAAAAGTTAAATACATCTCCGATTGCTCCAAGTGACGCTGGCATATTAATTAATGTACGTCCTGTTTTTCATTAATCTTCCAAATTTATCTATTTTTTTCTTTTTTTCTGCTAAATTAATATACAATGAAGAAGTATGTCCTAATCCTCCAAGTCTTACTAGCTCATCAGCTTTTTCAGTGAATCTTCAAAAATTTTTCAGATTTGTACATTGCAAGCACTGGCGATAATTTTTTCGTGTGCAAAAGGTTCTTCTGTTGCAGTAGATTCGACTTCCCCAATTAACACTTTTTGAACTTTTTGGAATTTCAAACCCTGCCATACCTGCGATAACGTATGCACTTTTTCCAACTACTTCAGCATTCAAATTTCCATTTATAAACAATATTTCTCTTACTTTTATTTAATTCTTCTTCGTTAAGGATATAAGCTCCTCTGTTTAAAAATTCGCTTCTAACTTTGTCGTAAATTTCTTTGTCTATAATTACAGACTGTTCTGTCGCACAAATTACCCCATTATCAAATGTTTTAGACATCAAAAATATAGTTTGCAGTCATTTTTATATCTGCTGATTTATCAATTACAACTGGTGTATTTCCAGCTCCTACCCCAATTGCAGGAGTTCCTGATGAATAAGCAGCCTTAACCATTCCTGGTCCACCTGTCGCAAGTATCAAGTCAGCACTTGCCATAAGTTCTCTTTGATAATTCTACGCTTGGCTCGTCAATCCATCCGATTATGTCTTTAGGGACTCCATATTTTACTGCTGTTTCCAAAAGCAATTTTAGCTGTTTCAATTGTTGCCTGTTTTGCTCTTGGGTGTGGAGAAAAATATTATTGCATTTCTTGTTTTTAATGATATTAATGTTTTAAACATTGCTGTTGAAGTTGGGTTTGTTGTAGGTACAATTCCTGCGATAATTCCTATTGAGTTGCGATTTTCTTAACTCCGTAAGATCTGTCGTCTTCCAGCACGCCACAAGTTTTTTCGTCTTTATATTTATTATAAATGTATTCAGAAGCAAAGTGATTTTTATAACCTTGTCTTCCACAATCCCCCATTCCAGTTTCTACTATGCCAGATTTTGCCAGTGTAATTCTTTTCATCATTCATTTTTGAGCTACTTTTTCTAAAATCTTATCGACTCTTTCTTGATCAAATGTTGCAAATTCCTCCTGAGCCTTTCTAACTCTCTGAATAAGCTCCTTCAAACTTTCCAAATCTTTCACTACTGCCATTTTCCTCCTATAAATAAAGTGTATATTTTGTTACATTCCTTATAACTTATATGATACTCTATTTTACCAAAAACTCAAGTCACTTTGACAGAGTAAAAATAGGGCAAATAAATTTAATTAAATTTCAAATTAATAAAAAAGAGGAAACCAGTTACAATATAATCGGCAAAATCCTATTGAAAGGTGGTTCCTCTATGATTAGAATATCAGATTTTTCCTCGCTTGTAAAGACTTTTTAAAAAAATATTTTTTCTTTCAGACTTCCGTTTGAGCAGCAGTTTAAGCTGTTTTGTCACAAAAGCTTTTTGAAAACGCTGTTTAGAGTTTATGTCAAAAGAGTTGATGATTACTTCTTTCATTCCAATGAAAGAAAAGATAAGTTTAAAAGCAGAGGATTTGTTAAAAGAACTGTTACCACTGCCTTCGGGGATGTAACTTTTGAACGTCGAAAAATATGTAGACAAGAAAACAGGCATTCACTACTACATTGATGAAAAATTGGACTTAAGCGGTATAGACGGCTTTCTGAGGAGATGATTTTTACTATACTTTTTGAATATCAGCATACTGCAGCTTCATTTCTTGCAAAAACTTACGGTGTTTTCAAGGGCTGCCGTGTATAATCCTGTCAATTCTTTTTCAAATGCCGAAACTTGATATTCAAAGATTTGAAAGAGATGACAGTTCGCCAGTATATATGGAGATTGATGAAGATCATATGAAGTGTAGAGAAGTAAAAATATATATGAGGATGATTGTAATACATCGTGAATTGAGGGAATCTGCACGAGACAGGAACAAACTCATTGACAAGCACACAGTAATGTTTCCTGTATCCGTATCGCTTGAGGAAGTGTCGGAGTATGTACTTAACTATCTTGAAAAAAGATACAGTATGGACAAAAAAAGAAACTAATTGTGAACTCTGATGAAGGAACATGGATAGACAGCTTTGTAAGAGAGCTTGGAATTTACAAGCCAATACACATCTATGACAAGTTCCATTTAGTAAAAAGCCATAGCTGAAATTTCTAAAAGGGACGAGAAATATCAAAAATCTTTACAAATGGCTAAAGGGAGACGATTTTTAAAGAACTTGAGAATTTTTATGAGAATTTCAAGGAAAAGGGGAATGTAAGTCAGAGAAGAAAAAGACCATATGAAGATGCTGCTTAACCATTATGAGAAGATAAGAAGAATATATACGGAGGAGGACTACATAGGCTCAAGGGACGGAAGCCCTTGTATCCCATGAATGCTCAAGATTTCTATCAAGCATAGTCAAAAAGCATTTTCAAGAAGAAAGATAAAGGCAAGAGCGTTATACCACACTTTCTTTGCAAACTATGGAAAAATAGGGAAAAAGGCGTATGAATTGTACTTTAGCGGCAAAAAGAACGAGTTCTCTAGAAAAAGGTAATAGAGATGAAATGCTTGCCAGAAATTGTTAATGAAACAGGAAAAAAGCACAAATATGCCATATTTGAGAGGAGGAGAATGTCCGATTAGGGAAGTTTTGAAAAGAAATATCACAAAGTAAAATATTTTAAAAAAGCAGTCAAAAATTTGCTGTGGTATTTAATGACTGCCCCTATTTTTACTCTGTCTACCCATAATCAATGAGTTGAAACATTGCTCTCAGTCTGATACAATAAAAAGAAAAGCACAGGAGGCTTCTATCATGCAAAAGAAGATATGAAATACCAGATGAACAATGGAATAAAATAAAGCATATGTTTCCCAAAGCTAGGACAGGACGTCCAGGCAAGGATTTACGCCTGATGTTTAATGCCGTGCTGTGGATTGCCTGCAGCGGTGCACCTTGGAGAGACCTTCCTGAACGTTTCGGTTCATGGAAGACGGTCTATTCCCGTTTCTGCAAATGGCGTGACGAGGGACTCTGCTTAAAATATTTGAGCATTTAAGGGTAAGATGCCGACTATGAGAGCCTGAGCATTGACTCCACAGCAGTTAAAGCCCACCAGAGCAGTGCAGGAGCTAAAAAAGGGCAAAAGATTCAGAAGTGAATCAGCACATCGGGAGAAGCTCAACTAAAATCCATGCCGTTGTTGATGGACTTGGAAATCCGCTGTACATAAAAACTTACTGCAGGACAGATTCATGATAGTACACAAGCTATTAAAATATTGTCACAGCTAAACATAAAAGGCAGCAGCATACTGGCAGACAAGGCATACGGAACAAAGGAAGTTCGGGAGTACATAAGAAAACACGAGGGAGAATGTGTAATACCTCCGAAGTCAAATGCAGTAGACAAATGGGGAATGCGATTACCATATCTACAAGGAAAGACATCTTGTGGAATGTTTTTCAATAAGCTTGAACAGTTCCGCAGAATAGGGACACGCTATGATAAGCTGGCAAGCACATTTATAAATTTTATTTATATAGGATGCATAATGATTTTAATAAAATAAATTTAAGTAATCATTAAAAATATCATTGATTTTGAGTTTTTCGGACACGCCCCTAATAAAAATAGTAAAAACTAATATTAAATAAAATAATCTAATACTAAATCCCATTATAAAAATAGAAACTATGTTAAAGACAAAAAGTTTTAATTTCTTACTAAAAATAGTATGTAATTCAAAATTTATTAAACATTCGCTATTTAAACTGGAAATAGCATTAGTATAGCAACAATAATCCTTTCTAATTTTGTAGAAGATATTTAGTATATCATTTTTACTATGTTCTAGGTGCTACACTTAATTATATAATACGCCTGTACAGAAAAATAAAAATTTTTAGAGTGTTGACATTTATTTTTAATTTGTGATATTATATTTCTTGTCCGAGAGTAATTAAGAATTATTCTAGAACGGTGTATAGCGCAGCTCGGTAGCGCACCTGCCTTGGGAGCAGGGGTCGTAGGTTCAAATCCTACTACACCGACCATTTAATAGATTTGCGGGAGTAGCTCAGTTGGTAGAGCGTCAGCCTTCCAAGCTGAATGTCGCGAGTTCGACCCTCGTCTCCGCTCCATTTTATTTTTTTAAAGACAAATGATTGTATAAATAGTATGGTGACCGTAGTTCAGTTGGTAGAGCGCCAGTTTGTGGCACTGGTTGTCGCGGGTTCAAGTCCCGTCGGTCACCCCATAAATATGAGCCATTAGCTCAGTCGGTGAGAGCACTTGACTTTTTAATCAAGGTGTCACTGGTTCGATCCCAGTATGGCTCACCATTTAAAATAAAATAATAAGCGAGTGGCGAAATTGGTATACGCACTAGACTTAGGGATCTAGCGTCTTCGACATGTGGGTTCGAGTCCCACCTTTCGCACCATTTAAAAATAAAATTGTTGGTTATTATGGAGCTATATTTGCTCTTTTTATATAAAAATCTAGAATCATATCAAAAATATTAATCTTTAAGTGAATAACTCACATATAAAAATAATGCAGAGGAAAAATGAAAAAGAAATGTAAAAAAATAGTTTATCAATATGATGGAAGTAAATTTTGCGGTTTTCAACGACAAATGGGAATAAAAACAGTACAAGGGGAAATCGAAAAGGTTATATCCAAAAACGTTTTTCAAAAATATAAATATGATTTCATCAGGAAGAACTGACAAGGGAGTTCATGCCATAGAGCAGGTTTCTAATTTCATGATTGACCAGAATATTCCATTGAATGCGATTAAAAGACAGCTTAACAAACGTTTGAAGAGTGAAATAAAAAAATTTTAGATATTGAAGAAATGGATGAGAAATTTAATTCTCGATTTGATGCTCAAAAATAGGACTTATTTATATATTATGAAAGTTGAAAATGAAATTACGCCATTTGAATCAAATTATATAACTGGGATAAAAGAAATGATTGATATAGATAAATTCCAGAAAAATAATGTCAGAATTTATTGGAAAACATGATTTTAGCAGTTTTTATGAAAAAGATAAGGCTTATAGAAATCCAGTGAGAGAAATTTTATAAATTGTTATTATGATAAAAAAATGGGAAGGAAAAAAACAGATAAATATTGAAATTTGTGAAATGGTTTTTGAAAACGATGGTACGGATAATGATTGGATCGGCTTTGGCGGTATATTTTTGGAAAAAGAAGAAAAATTATATTAAAAAAAGCTGGAAAAATCCAGATGCAGATGGGAAAAATTTTAGCTAGGTTCAGAAGGGCTTTATTTATATAAAGTAAGTTATGAATAAATCAGATACAGTAATAGTATTTTTAAATTTTTAGTGTAGAAAAGGAGAATTTTATGGAAAAATTATAAAATAAAGGTTTTAGAAGCAAAAAGATTCAGATTTATTATTTAAAAATTGTAGAACATGAAAATGAAGTTTTTGGTGAAGCAACAGTTGGTAACTGGAATATCAAGCCATTCACTAAATATGGAAAAGTTTTTGCAATGGTAACTAATGATGAAAAATGAGGAACTAATGTCTGTTATTGAAGTATTAAGCAGTTTTGATAGAGAACTTGCTTATGTTTATAGCGTTTCTACTGTACCAAAATTTGAAAGAAATGGATACGCACGAATATTGTTGAAATATGTATTGAAATTTTTTTAAAAGAACTTGGAATAAAAAGTTGAATTGACTCTTGATAAGGATAATTTTACAGCAAAAAGAATTTATGAAGAATTAGGATTTAAAATTGTCGGAAATTTAGATAATGAATATGGAGACAATGTTGAGCGATATTTAATGAGATATTTTGAAAAAGTAATAAATTAAGAAAATAATACTCACTTTAATATTAAAAAGAATTTAAATATATCTTAGAGCCACGCATTCAAAAACGAATATATTTTTCTAACAAAAAAATCAGATGAAAAACTTCACCTGATTTCCATATCTAAATAAAAATTATATTTGGGCTAAAAATAACTATGAAATTTCTGTAACATCTTTTACTTTATAATGCCCAGCTGCATTTACTATATCTGCAATTAATAAGTCATCAACCTCTTCATTCAAGGTAACTTTTTGCATTTTTTTATCAGCAAGATTAACTTCCACATTTTCCACTTCTGGTAGTCCATACAAAAGCATCTTCTACTTTTTATACAATTATTACAATTCATACCTTCTATTTCTATAAGTTTTTTAACATTTTTTTACCTCCATAAAACTAGCTAATTTGACACAATTATTAATTTAATTCAAAAACCTTTTTTTAATTGTACCATATATAAAAAATATTTCAAATTTTTATACACGAAAGACTGTATCAAGTTTTTGGGGATTGTCAAGTAAAAAATTTAAAAGACAGAGTAAAAATATAGGGGCAGTCATTAAATACCACAACAAATCTGACTGCTTTTTAAAATATTTTACTTTGTGATATTTCTTTCAAAACTTCCCTAATCGGACATTCTCCTCCTCTCAAATATGGCATATTTGTGCTTTTTCCTGTTTCATTAACAATTTCTGGCAAGCATTCCATCTCTATTACCTTTTCTAGTGAACCCATTCTTTTGTCGCTAAAGTACAATTCATACGCCTTTTCCCTTTTTTTTCCATAGTTTGCAAAGGAAGTGTGGTATAACGCTCTTGCCTTTATCTTTCTTCTTGAAAATGCTTTTGGCATACTTGATAGAAATCTTGAGCATTTGTGGGAGACTAGGGCTTCCGTCCTTGTAGCCCTTGAAACACCGTAAGTTTTTGCAAGAAATGAAGCTATAGTATGCTGATATTCAAAAAGTATAGTAAAAATTATCTCTTCAGAAAGCCGTCTATACCGCTTAAGTCCAATTTTTTCATCAATGTAGTAGTAAATGCCTGTTTTTGTTTACATATTTTTCGACGTTCAAAGTTACATCTCCGAAGGCAGTGGTAACAGTTCTTTTAACAAATCCTCTGCTTTTTAAACTTATCTTTTTCTTTCGTTGGAATGAAAGAAGTAATCATCAACTCTTTTGACATAAACTCTAAACAGCGTTTCAAAAAGCTTTTGTGATAAACAGCTTAAACTGCTGCTCAAACGGAAAGTCTGAAAGAAAAATATTTTTAAAGTCTTTACAAGTGAAGAAAAATTTGATATTCTAATCATAGAGAATACCTTTCAATAGGATTTGGCGATTATATTGTAACTGGTTTCCTCTTTTTGTTAATTTGAAATTTGAATAAATTTATTTGCCCCTATATTTTTACTCTGTCTACACGAAAAATACAGCAAAAAACTGTATTATCATCTTACTAATACAGTTAATTTTGCTATAATTATATCTTAAAAATTAAATCTAAGTCCAGTAGTAACAACATTGTTGTTTCCTTGCCTTTTCCACTGCTTATTTCACCGTCATAGTTTACATACCATCCAAAGCTGGAATTTACTTCTGTCAATGCTCCAACTCCTGCCTTAGTCTTGCTCTTGGAAAGTCCTATCCCCTTCACTTTAAACGAACTTCCAGGTAATCCTGAATATTCAGCCTTGAAGCTTAAGTCCTCATCATTAAAGGCTCTCTGGTGTGTCACGTAGCCTTGGAAGGTAGTTTTGCTTCCTCCATTCCATTGCACTGCCTTACCTACTCTCACTCCTGCTAATGCTGATGTCTGGCTGTAATTCTTCTTGTTGGCTTTTAGTCCAAACTGGCTCTTGTCTTCCGAGAATGAACCTCTTGTAACTGTATCGTGAGTAATTCCTGCAAACGGTGTCACAACAAAGTCTCCATTGCTATTCTTAATGTCGTATCCTGTTTCTACATATCCTGAGTAAACTTTTATCATTGTGGTTAATTTTTGCTCTTGAATAGTCATTACTGCTCAATATGATATCCCTTTCAACATCACTGTCAACAAATCCAACTCCAAAAACGTCCTTGTAAATACCAAGGGATATCCTTATTCCCTAATCTTCCGTATAATGAAACTCCAAAGTTGCTGAGCATCCGATTTTTCCGCCATATCTATTAAATTTAACGTCGGCTTTTTGAATAGGAAAGAGCTGTCCTAGAATCAGATTATCTCCAAACTGCTTGTCAATCCCAACTTGTCCACCAAAAAACTTTTGTATCACCTTTACCATATCCGTTCTGTTCCAGCTTACCATTTGCTCCAAAACTTGAAACCCACAGTCCGAAATTATCTCCAACATTGTCAAGAGTTCCAAGCATAACTAGCCTATTTGACAAGTCCTTATTTACAGTCTGTGAATGTTGGAAAGTTAAAAGCCTGTGCTGATGCGTAAATCTGTCCTGAAAGGCTGTCCAAAATTGCTGCCCTGTTTGTAGGTCAGAGCCTGCAATGTAGCGGCTTTTTCAAAAACTGGATAAATTTCCTGCTTTTCCATTTTCAATTTCTTCATCTAATTTCTGGAAAGCTGCTTCTATATTCTGTGCAGTATTTTGCTGCATTTCATCCGCTTTTTGTTTCTTTTGCATATTCCAGAACATTTTTTTCTACTTAATTTTACATTTATCTGATTATCAGTTTTTCAACTGAACCTTTTTATTAATTCAGGCGTTTTTCATCTTGTCAAAAATTTTCCATTTATTCCATTTTTAGCTTCAATTATTGTTGAAGATAAAGATTTTTGCTATAATGTATCTTCCGTTGCTTAGTGTTTGCAATGTTGTATTTCCACCATTTAAATTTACACTTCCATTGACTATAAGTTTTTTGAGCCAATTTCAGCTTTTTGTTATAGAACCCGCAGTTGCAGTATAATTTCCTGTTATAACAGCTCCTGAACCTCTATTTTTCTAGAGTTCCACCTTCATTTTTAACATTTACTGGTGAAAAATTCTCACTATGATAATTTTTTTAATCCTATTATAGTTGTCGGTGTAGTTATTAAAGTTCCTCCTGATTTTATAGTTATTGGAGAACCATTTTTCCTTTTTGAATTTCTAAAGTTCCGCTTTCAATATCAGTTGAACCTTGATAAGTGTTTTTCCAGCTAAAAATCAATGTTCCATTACCAGATTTTCTCAATCCACCTAAACCTGTAATATCATTTTCAAATTTCGAAGTTATATTATCTCCGATATTAGCATTAAACTGTCCTTTTGCACCATTCCTTGCAGCAGATTCTCCAACAAGTAATTCATTGCTAAATTCAGCAGGTCCTTTTAATGCTTTCCTTTTCGTTTAAAAGTCCCCATCCAAATTTGTTATCTACTCCTGGATCTCCTAAGTCTGTCGCTGTTGTCAGTATTGTTTGCTGTATTTCATGCCCTGTCATCCAAGGAAATTTTTCTTTTATTTTGGCTGCCGCTGCAGAAACTTTTGGTGTTGCAAAAGATGATCCATATTCTGTACATCCATCTATCTCACAATCACCGCTTGCCGCAACAGTCCACCATTTCGCTGAATTTACTCCTTCTTGTAAAGAAGTCCAATCCGCTCTTGCAAAAGTAAGGGCTGTATTCTCTTCCATCAGGGTCTTACACCCATTACAGCAATCCATCCTTTGTAAAGAGAAGGAATATAATAGGGTAATCCTGCCTGAACACTTACTCCATTCATGTTTGTACCGTCAAATCTTCTATTACCGCTGCCCATATAAATAATGAACCTTCATTTACGGCATTTCTATAAAAATTTGTTAAAACATCAACTCTACGATCATTTTCTGTTGTTAAAATACTTTCAGTAAGAGTTCTCAAATATATTCTAAATTCTTCCCTATAATTAGGATTTTTCTCTAAAACTTTTTGTGAGACCAAAATGAATGGCTGTATATTCTAACTCCTTTATTTTGAAGTTCCTGATACTTATTTACATCTAAATAAAATCCGCTTCCTTGGCTTTACACTTACGCCATGAATTTTAGCTCCAGTAGCATCCAGTACCGCTATTTCCTCCCAAGATGGTAGCTTCAATTATTCCATGATTATTTTTACTCAAATTGTTTCGATTAGGATCTGAAAGATTTTTGTTTCCTGAATAAATCTATCTTTAAATTCTCTATCCAATATTTCTCCAAGATAGCTCTCCTTATGATACAACTGATTAGTATGTACATCTGGTGAGATAAAATCACTATCCAAAAACCACAACACTAACACCTTTTCCTGTAATTTGGTTTTGTGACGGATTATTTGATCCAGGCTGAGGATGGATTTTGTGCATTAGAATTCCCTGGTTGATTATTTCCTGGCTGAGATGGATTCTGTGCACTAGAGTTCCCTAGTTGATTATTTCCTGGTTGAGTTGGATTTTTGTGCATTAGAATTTCCAGGCTGAGTTGGATTATTTGGTACAGGTGTGGTTGAGCCTGTCTGTGAAGAACCTCCACCTCCGCCACCTCCTCCGCAACTTGATAATGCCGTAACAAGACTGACTAATAATAGTACTTTTTCATTTTTCTCCTTTTTTAAAAATTATATTTGATTTTTAATTGTTATCATTTCAATAATTTAAAATATACATTACAGTATAACATTTTTATTTAATTCTTTCTATGATTTTTAAAAAATTATATATTTTATTTGCATAGTAAAATTACTTTAAAATCGAATTCAAAAATTATGATAAAAATTAGTTAACTACGTAGTTTGAATCAGGTCTTATCATCTTTTAGCTCAGTTTTTAAAAACTACATTTATAGTTGTAAATACAATTATTTTGTTTAAAAAATATAATAAAAATTAATAAAAATGGCAAAATTAAAAACTTGCCATTTTATACGCATTTTTAAATTTAAAAATAATATTCTAATGATTTGCTCTGTAGTAATCCCATTCGTCAACTTTAGTACCGTTACTGAATTGACATATTCCTTTTCAGCTCCATTTCTATCCTTAACTTTTTAGAGATTTACCACCTTTTTGCTATACAGAACTTTGCTGCAGGATTTTCTGAATTTAACACCTGTCTTTCAAAAATCTTGAACAGTTGGAGCGTTATTTCTATAATATTCCCATTCATCTATTGTTGTTCCGTTTCTTAATTTACAAACTCTGAAATCTCCCTTTTTACTTTTTACAAGGATAGATTCCCCACCTTGACTTACACAGTAAGATGAAGCTTGAGTTGGTGCTTCAGCAGTAGTAGAGTACTTTTTATCTTTCTAAATATGCTTGATAAACTTGCTGACATTCCACTAATAGACATAGCTATTACCAAACCAGTTACAATGACCTTTAAATTTTTCATTTTTCTCCTTTTTAACTAGTATTCTTAGTTTTTTTATACCATAAAAGTTTTTGTTTTTATTTATTTACTATTATTTTCTAATTTTAAAGACGTAAATTATTTATAATAAAATATTGACACCCTTATTAAATATGGTATACTTTTAAATAAGAAGAATCTACACTTTTTGAATCTTATTTAAATTTTTTTCTGATTTTTAATCACGATAAGTACATCAACTCTTCCTCATTTAAAATTATTAAAAAAATATAAAAAATTAAATTATAAAAGGGTGATTTATTATGAAAAAATTATTATTAGGTTTTTATGTTTATTTGTGCTTGTGCAACAACTTATGCCTATCCAAAAAAACATAAACATAACTAAAAAGCGAAGGAGCTTACATAAGAGCTAATTTCAGTACTTTATTCGGAAAAATCAAATATGTCAAAAGTATAGGTAGAACATACATTAATTTCCCTGCCATTTATGATAATAAACGACCTGATTTAGATAAGGCTCTATTAAATCTTATTAAAAGGGAGATAAAAACTATACTTCGCAAGGGTTATGATACAGCAAGTGGTGAAGTAGGAAATTGGTATTTTAATAATTGTAAATTATTTCCAAGTGGAATAAGAAAAATTAAAGCACTTGATTATTTTTATGGTTATATGATAGCCTTTGAAGATGAAGGTTAAAGATTAAACGTTGAGTACAATTTGTAGGAACATTATCTAAATATTATATTTAAATAGAAAGAAATGATTTGTTATGAAAAATTGCTATTAGGGTTTTTGTTTATTTGTGCTTGTGCAACAACTTATGCCTATCCTATTTGAAAAAAAGAGACTTGTCAAAAATATAGGAAGAAACCATGTAAACTTTCCAGAAATTTATGATGGAAAAAGACAAGATTTATCAAGACCCTTTTTAACCTTATAAAAAGTAAATCAAGTTATCGTGTTCATTCTGATTCAGTTGAAGCAAATGTAATGACATGGTACAATGCAAACTGTGTTACATATAACCAAACTGGTGCTAGAAACAGCAAAGCTGTGAAATATTTTTATGAATATGCTTCTAATTTTTAATTTTTATATCAAAATTAGTATAATATGTTAAACAATTATAATAAAAAATAAAAACATAATCTAACAAACTGGGAATTTAAATTTAAGTTTGAAAGGTTATGTTTTTATTGTAAAAAGAAAAAAATTATAGAAGTGAAAAATATAAAAATACTAAAATTCAAAGAAAAACTAAAAATCTAGAGAAAATATTATAAAACAATGTTTACTCTAGATTTAAAAACTATTCTTTTTAAATTAATATTTGTTTTTGTTGTGAAAATACCAAAAACAAAATACTAAATCAACAATTCTAAAAACTATAAATATAAACATTTGAAGAGATATTAATAATTGAATTACAATCTATTATACCAGATAGACATTTACGTTCTATTCCGTGTATTATAGTTGAATTTTTCATCTTCAGAATCAAGACATTCATATTTGCAGGAATAAAATATATGAGGAAATTTTTCATAAATGGTTTATGAAATATTCTTCATTTTTGTATTATTATTTTTATTTATTCCACCTTTTTAAATCTAAAAAGTTAGAAAATTATTAAAATCTGAATTTTCAATTTCCAAAAAATGTTGTAGCTCAGCTTGAAATTTATTATCATTTTGATTTCATAAAATTTAATATATTCACTGGGCATAATTAAATTTTTCTTTTTCAGCAACTTCTAAAAATATAATGACACATATGTAAATTTCCTAATCTATGTAAGTTGTCAAATGAATCTTTTTAAATTTATAGCTGTTTGTCCAAAAATTTGAATTAGGATAAAAATTTATCGCTATCACAGATAGCCAAAGTAATTTCTCCATTTTTAACTAGACGTTCAAATTCTTTTTCCAATGCTTTGCACCACCTCCATGATAGTCTCTAAGTTCTAGGGAAATCCTTGTTTAAGTAATTGTGTATAGTTTTCACATATGTATTTATAAAATAAGCAATCATCAGAATTTTTCTGATACAAAAACTAATTTTTTTCATTGAGTTTAATATTTTTATTTTCTATGTAATTTTTACACAAATAATAGATATTATCATCCATATTTTTGAATATTCTGTAATGTAATAACAGAATATGATTGAACCTATCTAGTAATTGATAATTAGATGTAAAGGAACTATAACAATAACGAATAACTCTTCTAATCGTATCTGAATATTTTTCATTACTTATTATATTTCTACCTAAAGATATTATTAAATTTGATTGAGCAATTAAAAATATTATAATCAGATGTTATAATATTAAAAATTGTTGAAATAAATCTTCAATATTAGGAATATCTTGACTATTATAAAGAGATTCTAAAATATCATCCCTAAACAAAAAAATCATTTATCCTCCTCTTCTGGCAGTCAATAAGTACAATTTTCTAAATAACCTTGTGAATTAAATTTGGTTTCTTTTTATTGAAATTTCATTATTTATTTCTTCAAAAAGTAAAACATTAACTAAATCGCTTGAAATTTTTATTAATAATATTATAGCTAATTTGATTTATCATAGTTTCACTATGTGTTTCCAAAAATAATAGAAAAGTTTAATTTTTTTCTTTTAATGAAATTACAAGTTCTATAAATATATTCATTAGTTTAGCTTGTAAAAGCTGGGTGAAGATGAAGTTCAGGTTGCTCAATAATAAGAGTGTGTGGAATTTTTCTCCAAATTCTTGAGTTTCTAATATTTTGTTGATTTTCATCAATACGCCATAAATATATTAAAAATTGGTAATAATTGAGAATATCCAAATCCTGTATCTGCTAAGTTAAACTCTTCATCTCCCTTAATTAATTTTATTGAAATATTAGATTCTAACCTTTTAACTTTAAATATAATATTAAAAATTTTTTGTCCATTTTTCCCATGATTCTGTTTTTTTCTTTTTGTTAAATTCGTTAAAAATCATAGGAATATTTTTCTCCTGTGGATCAATATTATCAATAGAAAGCCCTTGATGACGGTAATATCTGGACGCAGTTGCTCTAATAGGAGCTATATATTGAACATTACGGAAGTAATTAGATAAATACAAATTAATGGAATTAATAATTGAATTAGCGTGAAAATATCCAAAAAGAATATAAATATTATCTAAAGTTTCTGTTTCATTTAAAATTTGTTCTTTTTCTAATGTATTATTTCTTTCATAAATAAAAATCAGCAAATTTCTCTTTAAAAATTATTTTTTTAGACGAAAGATCTAAGTAATCTAAAAGTTCTTCTTCTATAGAATTTTTCTAAGAAAAGAGTCACTTATAGGTATAAATTTTTAACTTTTCTTTTTATCTTATCCAAAAATACTATCATTTTTATGGAAATTTTTAATCCAAAAGAGTAAATCAGGAATTATAGATTCTCTAATAAATACATCTGAAGGAATTTTAATGGAAAGATTTAACGAAGTATCATTATTTATTGAAAAAAACTAATTCATTTCTTTTCATTTTTAAATAATAGAATTAAATCATTATTAAAAAGAGAAATTTCTAATTTTTCAAAATAGCTTTCTTTAATTTCAAATTTTATATTAATAGGTAAAGTTTCACCTTCAAATTTAAAAAAATCTATATCGAAAAACTAGGAGATTGATTAATTTCAAATTCAAATTCAAATGAAATAGTATATCTTATTTTTTTATAGACACTTTCTCTAAAAACTACCAAAATCTACAAGTTCAGGTGAATACCATAATAATGGTTCACTACGGTTTACTGAAATACTTTGTTTAAATAAAGGAAAAAGTTCTTAAAAATGAACTTTTTCCAATACTATTTTTTTCCGAGAAGAATAGTTAAAGGCAATAATGAAACTTTTGGTGTTTCCTTTAAAAGCTCTTAAATTTTTAATTTTTATTTTTCAAAATAGACCTCCTAAAATTAAAAATTTATTTTATAATTTAAAAATTTTTACTCCCACTCAATTGTCCCCGGCGGTTTAGAAGAAATATCATACACAATTCTATTAATCCCATTTACTTTGTTTATAATCTTATTTGACACTTCTTCAAGGAATTCGTATGGAAGTTTCGACCATGTGGCAGTCATAAAGTCGATGGTATTTACTGAACGAATAGCTGCTACGTATTCATAAGTTCTTTGATCTCCCATAACTCCAACAGTTTTTACAGGCAGCAATGTTACAAATGCCTGATCCACTTTATCATAAAGACATTTTTCCATCAATTCAGTAATGAAAAATATCATCGGCTTCTTGAAGGATTTTTACTTTATCAGGGGTTACTTCTCCGATAACTCTGATTCCAAGTCCTGGACCTGGGAATGGGTGTCTTTTTATAATCGTGTCAGGAAGTCCAAGTTCGTGTCCTACTTTTCTTACTTCATCTTTAAATAATTCTTTTAAAGGCTCTAACAGTTCAAATTGTAAATCTTCTGGCAATCCTCCTACGTTATGGTGAGATTTTTTATTGTGTGTGAAGGACCTTTTTATAGACTGAGATTCAATTACGTCTGGGTAAATTGTTCCTTGTGCTAGGAAATTTTTGCACCTTCCTGTCCTTTAAGTTTTCTGATTTCTTCGTTAAAGACTTCGATAAATTCATTTCCGATGATTTTTCTCTTGGCTTCAGGCTCATCTACGCCTTTTAATTTGTTTAAAAATCTGTCTTTTTGCGTCAACAAAAAACTATGTTTAAGTCAAAAATGTTCCTTGTAGTATTCAAGAACTTTTTGCCTTCGTCTTTTTCTCAAAAGTCCAGTGTCTACGAACATACAAGTAAGCTGATGTCCAATTGCATTGTTGATTAGAACCGCGGCAACTGATGAATCTACTCCTCCTGAAAGTGCAAGCAGTACGTGCTCATCTCCGACAGTTTCCTTGATAAATTTTGTTTTTTTCAGCAATAAAAGCTTGAAATTTTCCAGTTTCTCTCACATTTACAGATGTTAAATACGAAGTTTTCCAAAAATTTGTGTTCCACATTCAGAATGGACTACTTCTGGATGAAATTGAAGTGCATAAATTCCGTTGTTATTTGTAATTGCGGCGATTGATGAATCTGTTTTTGCAATTATTTCAAAAATCTTTTGGCAATTCTGTGATGTGGTCGTTGTGACTCATCCAGATGTTAGAAGATTTTTACTCCCGTAAACAATGGATTATCACTATTTTCCACTTCCAGCACAGCTTTTCCAAACTCCCTTGAATCAGCCTTTTCAACTTTTTCCACCATTTAAGTGTGTAATTAGCTGCATTCCATAGCAAATTCCCAAAATAGGAAGATTTAAGTTAAATACTTAGAATTTACAGTTGGAGCGTCTTTTTCATAAACGGAAGCAGGACCTCCTGAAAAAAATAATTCCTTTTACTTTTTCTTCTCCATTTTTATTTTTCAATATCAACCAAAGGCATAATTTCACAATAAACTTCCATTTCTCTAATTCTTCATGGCAATTAATTGACTGTATTGTGAACCAAAATCAATAATAATAATTTTCTCTTTCACATTTCACCTCTATTTATTTAAATATAAAACATAATTTTATACAAGTATTTTAGCATTATTTTAAAGTTTTTTTCTATAAATTTTTGAATTTTTTTCAATTTATATCCGTATTTAAAAATTTTATTTAAACTTTAATTTTTCCTCTTATTTTATAAATTTTTATTTTTGATTGTTTATAGGCATAAATAGGTATTTTTTTATGAGAAAGTGAAAAAGACAGAGTAAAAATATAGGGGCAAATAAATTTAATTAAATTTCAAATTAACAAAAAGAGGAAACCAGCTACAATATAATCACTAAAATCCTATTGAAAGGTGATTCCCTCTATGATTAGAATATCAAATTTTTCTTCACTTGTAAAGACTTTTTAAAAAATATTTTTTTCTTTCAGACTTCCGTTTGAGCAGCAGTTTTAAGCTGTTTGTCACAAAAAGCTTTTGAAGAGTTGATGATTACTTCTTTCATTCCAATGAAAGAAAAGGTAAGTTTAAAAGCAGAGGTTTTGTTAAAAGAACTGTTACCACTGCCTTCGGGGATGTAACTTTTGAACGTCGAAAATATGTAAAACAAAAACAGGCATTCACTACTACATTGATGAAAAAAATTGGACTTAAGCGGTATAGACGGCTTTCTGAGGAGATGATTTTTACTATACTTTTTGAATATCAGCATACTACAGCTTCATTTCTTGCAAAGACTTACGGTGTTTCAAGGGCTACGTGTATAATCCTGTCAATTCTTTTTCAAATGCCGAAACTTGATATTCAAAAGATTTGAAAAGAGATGACAGTTCGCCAGTATATATGGAGATTGATGAAGATCATATGAAGTGTAGAAGAGTAAAAAAATACATATATGAGGATGGCTGTAATACATCGTGGAATTGAGAAATCTGCACAGACAGGAACAAACTCATTGACAAGCACACAGTAATGTTTCCTACATCCGTATCGCTTGAGGAAGTATCGGAGTATGTACTTAACTATCTTGAAAAAGATACAGTATGGACAAAAAGAAACTAATTGTGAACTCTGATGGAGGAATATGGATGAGACAGCTTTGTAAGAGAGCTTGGAATTTACAAGCCAGTACACATCTATGACAAGTTCCATTTAGTAAAAGCCATAGCTGAAAATTTCTAAAAGGGACAAGGAAAATATCAAAAAAATCTTTTACAAATGGCTAAAGGGAGACGATTTTAAAGAACTTGAAAAACTTTTATGAAAATTTCAAGGAAAAGGAGAATGTCCGCTTAGGGAAGTTTTTGAAAAGAAATATCACAAAGTAAAATATTTTAAAAAAGCAGTCAAAAAGATTTGCTGTGGTATTTAATGACTGCCCCTATATTTTTGCTTTGTCTTTATTATTTATTAATATAATCAAAATAGATGAAATTATCATCTGTAACCATCATTTTTGTAATACTTCCGTTATCCAGCCTAAATTTCCAGTAACCGTCTAAATTTCCAAAAAAAGATAATGACTAATTAAAGACTGAATAACTCCAGCGTGTGCCATAACTAATATATATTTTTTTATAATTTTCCTTTATTTCATCAATTTTTACAACTCTTTTTGCAAATCAAATAAGCTCTCTCCACCATCTGTCTTAAAAATATCGCCAGTTATTTTTCATTTTCATCAATGTAATGCGGAAATTCATTTTCAATTTCCGTATATGTTTTTTTCCCTCAATATTTCCAAAAATTAAGCTCTCTTAATCTTTTGGAAAAAATTTTTTCAATATTTTTCAACTTCCAGCAATTCAAACTTTCTTTTACATCTTTTCAAATCACTTGAAAAATACAATATTAATATTTTTATTTTCCTGCATTTTTTTCCAAATTTATTTTAGTATTTTTTTAACTGCTGAAGTCCATTTTCATTTAATCCTGGGTTCAAATGCCCATAGTATAGTCGTTTTTTTATTGCAATCTGTTTCACCATGCCGTATAAATAAAATTTCTGTCATTAAACCTTCTCCTTTTTAAATTTTAAAGTTAAATTGATAAACAAATCTATTCTATCATTTTTACTTAAAAATCACACTATTTTTTTATTTCAGGAAAAAAAGATTATTAGGATAAATGCCCTTGTTTTTCTATTTATAATGTGGTATTCTATTCTCATCAAAAACTAACGGAAGGAGATGGAATGAATATGTGGTTTCCATTATTTGTAAATTTAGAAAAACAAAAAATTCTGGTGATTGGCGGGGAAAAAATTGCATACAAGAAAATTACTAAAAATTTTTAGAATATAGTGCAAACGTTACAATTGTTGCTGAAAAAAATTGAAGAAGAAAAACTGCTTCAGCTGGAAAAATGTGAAAATTGTAGATAATAAAAAGAATTGAAAATGACAAGGATATAATAGGAGAGCTTGTAAAAGATTATTTCCTAGTCATTGCAGCTACAAATGATGAAAAAACTAAACGAAAATATTGCTAAAAATTTGTGATTCACGTGGAATCTTAATAAATAATATATCTTCAAAAACTGAAATGAATGCAATGTTTGGAGGAATTGTAAAAATGATGAATTTCAAATTGCAGTTTCAACAGGCGGAAAAAAATTGCAGACGTTCACGTGCTATGAAAAGCGAGATTCAAAAAGATTCTGGATAAAATAGAAAAAAATAAAAATGAAAAAGGTGAAACAGTAATGTTTAAAAAGACATAGAAAAATTACGAAAAAAATGAAGTGATAAGAAATCTTGTAAAGGATGTTTACATTGCAAAGAAGATTTGATTTATCCTATTTTCATTGAAGAAGGTGAAAATATTAAAAACGAGATTCCGTCAATGCCTGGAATTTTTAGATATTCAATTGACAGGCTTTCGGAGGAACTAGATGAGCTGGTAAAATTGGGGAATAAATTCGATTTTGCTTTTTTTGGGATTCCAAAAAAATAAGGATACCTGTGCGACAGAGGCTTATAATGAGAATGGTGTTATCCAAAAATGCAGTCAGATTTATAAAAGAAAAAAATATAATAATTTTCTTGTAATCTGCGATATTTGCTGCTGTGAATACACAAGCCACGGACATTGCGGATACTTGATGAAAAATGGATATGTAAAAATGATGAAACATTGGAAGTTTTTGGCAAAAACAGCACTTTCTTATGCAAGAGCAGGAGCAGATATTGTGGCCTTCTGATATGATGGATGGACGTGTAGAGAAAAATTTTCCAAAGTTCTAGCTGAAAATCATTTTGAAAATATTCCAATAATGGCATATTCAGTAAAAATATTCATCGGCATTTTATGGACCGTTTCGAGATACGGCGGATTCCGCTCCTCAGTTTGGCGACAGAAAAATCGTATCAGATGAACTTTCAATATTCAAAGGATGCAATAGATGAAGTTGTTGAAGACTTACGACAAGGAGCGGATATTATAATTGTGAAAACCTGCGATGGCGTATCTTGATGTAATAAAAAGTAAGTGATAAATTTGAAAATTCCAATCGTGGCTTACAGTGTTTCAGGCGAGTATTCAATGGTAAAGGCGGCAGCTCAAAATGGCTGGATTGATGAAATGAAAAATTGTAATGGAGCAGATGTATGCGATGAAAAGGGCTGGAGCAAATGCAATTATTACATATTATGCTAAAGAGTAGCCAAATTTTGGAAAAATTCTGAAAACTAAAAATAAATAATAAAAAAAGAAAAGGTAAAAAAATATGAAAATAGTAATAGTAGGTGCAGGGTGTTGTTGGAGAATCACTCTGTAGTGAATTATCAGAAGAAGGAAATGACGTCATACTGATTGAAAAAAGAGAAAGTATTAAATAAACTTGTGAAACTTACGATATAACGGGGCTTGTAGGAAATGGAGCTTCCTATGAAACATTGCTTGAAGGAAATGCTGATACTGCTGATATTTTTATTGCGGCAACAGAATCAGATGAATTGAATATAATTTCTTCAATTATTGCAAAAATTGGGTCAAAAATATACAATAGCAAGAGTAAGAAATCCTGAGTACAGTTCAAATATGCAGTTCGTAAGGGAAGATCTTGGGAATTTCGCTTATGTTAAATCCTGAATTTGAATCAGCGAAAAAAATATTGCTAATAAACTGATGTTCCCAGTGGCATTGAGCGTGGAAAACTTTTTTTGGACAAAAAGCAAATTTTATTTCAATAAGAGTCGAAAAATATAGTTTTCTTGAATGGAGCACAGTTAAAAAATCTTGAATTTGATCCACAAGACAAAGTAATAATTTGCACCGTCAAAAGAGGTGACCAAATATTTATACCAAGTGGAGATTTTACAATTCTAGAAGGAGATATAATATATATTGCGGGTTCTATGATGCGGTACGTAAATTTTATGATAGAATCGAGAAAAGAAATTTAAAGATAAATTCTACAATGCTTATCGGCGGCGGAACAATTACTCACTATTTGATTGGAAAACTTCTAGAAAATAAAAATAAAGTCAAAGTTATTGAAAAATAATCCAGTGAAAGCTGAGAAATTGAGCGAGGCATATTCAAAAAGCCATTGTAATACAAGGAGATGAAGCAGATCAAGAATTTTTAATTCAAGAAGGTATAAAAAAATTACGATGCTGTTGTAATTATTACTGATAGTGATGAGGAAAAATGCAGTTATTTCAATGTTTGCAAATTCTATAACAAATGCTAAGTTAATTACGAAGATGAATAGAACTTTATTACTTCCAATATTGGAAAAATAATACAAAAACATCAACAGTTGTACCAAAAAGTCATTTCTGATATGATAATTAGTGTTGTAAGATCAAGAACGAGATATGCGAAGTTCTACAATGAGCTTTATTGTATAGACTGGAAAACAAAGTGGAACTTATTACATTTGAGATTAATAAAAATAGTATTGCCATTGATATTCCATTGAAAGAATTAAAGATAAAAAGGTACATTGATCGCAAGTATATTGAGAAATGGGAAAATGATTTTTCCCAGGTGGAAATGATATGATAAAAATTAATGACAGCGTGATGATAGTTTCAACAATTCCTTCAATAGAAGATTTTGACGAAATACTTGAGCGAATTTGAAAGAGTAGACAATGAATAAAAATGATAAGTTTCATAACTGGAAAGAATACTATACTAAAGCTGGGTCTAATCGAGTCTTGCCTTTAATTATCGTTTTCTTTACAATGAAAAACGCGAAATATAAAATCGCATACGGGACTGTAATACTGATGTTTCTGAGCAACAGGATTCTTCTTTTCGGCAAAAACTCCAAGAAACTTCAATTCAAGGAAGAGAAGGATTATACAGTGTCTTTATCGTGATTCTGATGTCTCATGTTTGAGCACTGCACTTTTGTGAATTGCTACAGGAAATACCATCGTTTATAGACGCTGAAATTGCAGCGGTTTTACAACGACTGCCTCGCAAGTATAATTACGGATCTTTAGGCAAAATTAGCCATTCTAATTTATTCTCTGGCGAAGTTTCACCCATTTTGGTTGGAGGAATGGGAGTTTGGCATCGCACTTCTGCACCTTTCGCAAGCTCTGCGACTTCAGTTCACGTAATGAAAGCCGAAGTTCCGAGGACCAACATTTGGAAAATTAGTTTCAAAATTGTCAACAACAGCGAGAATGTTTTTACAAAATTTTACGTTGTAATGACAGCCAGTTCCACACCATTTACACGTCGGCGGATTAAATCTGGTTTGAATCTTTCGCTTCGCATTTGCACGGCGGGAAACAGGTGGATTCTTTGGAGGTAAGAAATGGAAGTATTCTGCCATATAATAATCCTATATGGAAATAGTTCTCGGAATTGGAATGATTGTTTTTGGAGTAAACTTTAATATTTATTATTTCATTTTAATTAGAAAGTAAAAGATGTATTGAGAAACGAAGAATTAGGTATTATTTTGCTAATTGTTTTGGAGCAGTTGTACTGATAGTTCTGAATATTTGAAACATACACTTCACTTTCTCATTGTGTACGGATGTATTTTCTCAGTTTCATCAGTTGTCGCTACAACAACAGGGTATTCTACAGCCGACTTTGGAAATTTACCACTTTATTTTCATGCAAGTGATACAATAATTTTAATGTGGAGCGTGCAGGCTCTACTGCTGGGGGACTGAAAATTTCTCAAGTAATTTGACGCTAAAATTATTTTTGCAGAAACATTCGAAATGATGCCAAACTGTGTGGATTGCATAAAATCTGAGCGACAAACCCTGTAAATGAAAATGCATGCATATCTTTGTTTATCATGAGGTTTTCTGAGAATGCTATAATTTCATTCCAGATTTCATGACTACTTAGGTGCAGGCAACTTTTAATATATCGGACCTGACTCAAGAGTTGGGACCAGCATTCAGTTTTGCAGACTGAACGACTCAAAAATTGGTTTGGATTGTATTAATACTTATTTATTTTTCTGTTATGGTTATTTTCAGTAGAATTTATTTTTAAAATAAAAATCTAGTGTCTGTATTATTAAACAGTAAATTTTTATCGATAAAAGTAAAACTTCATGTTGTGTATATCAGGTGGTGATTATTAATAATAAAGGGAGTTGGATTTGAGTGCAGGGAAGGGTTAGTGCAACCATGTAGAAAATTTAGGGGTGTTATCAGGGTTGTGATGTTGTGTGACATATTATGTCGTCAATGACTGTGGGATAATTGATGGGTCAAAGGTTTCTGGGTACGCTTTGAAAATTAGTTCTGGTGAGAAGATTGGGGCTTATCATATTCGTTTGTTTCTTCATGGCTTAACTTTGTTTGATATGACTTGTGGTTATTTTTCTTCTATATTGCTATATCAAGCTAAAAGATTTAACTTAACTTCACTATTTTTTTTCAAGCATGTTTGTTTATATTAATAAGTTTTAATCGTTTAGACGACATTTGAGAAGTTTAGAATTTTGAGTTTTGTGAAATTAAAATGGATAGAAATTACAAAGAGAATAGAAAAATGCAAAGGAATTTTATTATATCAATAAAATGCAGGAAAATGAAATAAAATTGCTTGAAGAAAATTTTGAAATAAATTAGATACTTGATTGCTGCAAGCCTACGAAGACACTAAAATGAAACTTTATCGTGAAATGAAGGATTGCATAACACAATGCACTCACGGCGGGAAATCGTTGTGTTTCTCAATAAATTACGGAACGATACTTCAGAAGAAGGAAGAATGAATTCGTGATTGCTACAGGCAACTTCATGGACTTGGAAAAGTGAAACCCTATTTTTCCAATACAAATTCTTTTGAAAGTAAAAGAAGGGCTTGAATGATACAGAAAAATGACTAGTAATTTGGCACAAAAGCATTTCCATGACACGCTTTGAAAGTACTCAAAATATAAAATGATTCTGAATGAAAAATAAAATTTGATACGACCAGAATTTTTATTCTATTAATATGCATGCAGAACTCAAGCAAAAGAGATTATTCCCAAATGGTCTTTTAGATTCTGAACCCAATAAGCAAGGAAAAATGGAAAAGAGACGACCCAAAAGATACAAATATGGAAATTGCGACAACGATGTAGAACACGTATGTCTTTGAAAATATAAACGGAGAAAAAGCAGTAAACTTAAGTGGAAATGAGCTGCCCATAAAGCTACAAATTTCCTGAGAATTGCACACAACTCAGATGTAGAAAAGAACGCAGAAATGGAAAATGCTGGTAAATTTGAAAATGAAAGAAGATAAATATGAAACTTTTGTTAGAAGAATTTCTAGAAAAAGTGCTGAAAACTTACACGTCTTGTAGGAGAACAGCTTTTATGAACGTTACACTCTCCAAAACAGCTTTGAGCAAACACTTTCCATTTATGCGAAGGCCGACTTTGTGAAAGGGACTGGTGTAAAAAGACGGAAATGAGGGAAGTGAGAGAAGCGATAACCAGGCTCGCTGATAGGCTTTTGCAGGCGGGACAAATGCTATGCGTGCTTAGTTTGACGCAGAACATGGAACAAGTGAAGTTGCTGACACAGGGTGCTTTCAAGGATACGATTGATGGGATTTGCATGATGATTTGTGGAGAAACATCATTTGAACTTATTCGATTTTAGCACCCCAGCAGAAAGTCGGCAGGAAGATTTACGTATTGATAGAGTCGAGTTTGGAGTAATTGAAATGTGTGACAGACAGGGATTATCAGCAAATTCATTTCACATTGACGCAGTGAAATCAGTCTTTTGATAAAAATAAGAAAAGAGGCTGCCATATTCCACAAACTGACAAAAGGTGCAGTATCACTTATGTGGAACTGATGAAGCACGTGAAAATATGGGTAAGCTATGTTAAAATTGTAAAAAGTGATGAAAGATGCTGGACCTGGATATGGTTCGATAAATCATCCTGTTGACGATGCAGATTGCGGAACAGAAGCAACAATTTATGATAACGTCCACTGCGGAAGCCATAATATTTCCAGACTAGAAGAATAACAGGCTATTTAACTGAGATTTGGATAGCTGGAAGAGCAAAACAGGCGTTGAAGAACACGACAGAGTAAAACATAAAAGTAATTTTTGAAACGTGCAAGAAAACAGAAAAGAGGTAATTTACAGAAAACAGCTGTCACATCAGATCTGAAAAATGATTTTACATTAAGACTTTATAACGACTTATAAAGAAACAATTGTTGATGGCAAGTTGACCCCTCGCTATTCACTTTATTTGCCGGCTGTTCCTCACGCCTGTCCTGGCTGCTACAACGAATATTCGCGGAATCTAAAAGTATGGAGATAACTTATGAAAATTAAGAATCAAAGGAAATAAATGAAAATAGATTGCTTGACGGAATTACAATAAGTGGTGGAGATCCACTTTTTGAACCCTAAGATATGCTAAAAGTTCCTAATTTCGAAGGAAAAGACAAAAAGAATATATGGCTTCTACAGGATATATACTGGAGCAGGTACGAGAAGATGAAATTATGTTCGTTTTATGGATGTTTTGTGATGGACGATTTGTATGAGCCGTTGAACTCGAACAAAATTTAGGGAACAGTAATCAAAAGATTACAAAAAGAAGATTTTATTAATTGAAAATAAATATTTTTAGTTTAGGAATCTTGTAATAAAGTTCTTTTTTCAAAAATAAAGTACAAAAATGAGAAAATATAAAATAAAAAGATCAAAGTTATAATTAAACACAAAAATAAATAGAATTCAAATTATATAGATAAACTGCTATAATTAAAAAATGGAGGAGTAAATGACAGAATTGGAAAATCAAAGGCGATTATTCAATATATTGCTGATGCCAAAAGACAACACCTGTGGAACTTATACAGATGAAGAAATAAAATCTTTATTCTTGTAAAGCAATTGGCACGGGTTAAAAAGTTGTATTTGGCGATTGGGAAGAAATGGAGAAAATTATTAATGAAATAATTTGACTAATTATTACTGAAAACGATAGAAGAAATTTGCGGTGCTCATGTTTGACATTAAAAATATTAATGCAAGAATTGAGCCAGGAGTGTTTATACGATAAAGTGAGCATTGAGACAGAGCTTATTATGATGGAGCTACAGGCTATCAAAAGCGAAATTGGTGAAGGAACAATGATTGATATGAACGTTGTAATTTGGCGGCGTGCAAAAGTTGGTAAAATTGCCACATTGAGCAGGAGCAGTGCCAGGAGCGCTTATTTCCGCTCATCACATCCCAAACGTTGTTACAGTCCAGTTGATACTGACACACCGATTGGTGAAAATATAAAAGAATGAATGATAATGCGCAAGAACCGATCACCCACCAGCACCCAAAGTCCATATTCAAAGGACTAAAAACCTGAGATGCCTCATCGATTTAATTGCACCTGCAAATCATACAACGTTAATGAAACAGCGCTGCAGAAGTTGAAACATTTGAGTCGTGGTTTCAATGTTACGTGTACGGTCAATCATACTATCTCTAATGGCATGGACTTGGAGGAACTGATACAGCGTTAGCAAGATATAAATGATATGTTTGCAAATCCAAAATATTACGCGATTTTTGTCGTACGTGGTGGATATGGCGGATTACGAATAATAGATAAATTAAATTATGATGAATTATCCTGATCATTTCAGTATCTAGTGACAACACGACACTAGTACTGGCAATCACGAAAACTGGACTCTACACGTCACGGTCCTGATGGGCAGATACCCTTGAAAAACATACACCCATATTACTGGAAAATTCTTTAACAAGACATTTAGTGAGTAACCAATATGCCATAACCCAAGTCAAGAATCTCCTGAAAATACATATTCAATCAAGAAAATGACGTGGAGGAAAAATTACCATAGGAAACTTATCGTTAATAGAGCAACCTTGGAAACAGATACGAAATTAAATGACAGCAGTAGACATTATTTCATTGAAAGAAGTGAACGAACCTAGCTATCGTGTAGATAGAATGTTAGCAATTAAAATTGGCAGGAAATTTGACAAGTTGCTGAGCAATATTTATAGGAAACTTTAGAAACCCAAAAACACTCTGATCCGACAGTATGGGTATACGAAGTTTATTTTGATAAGCCTGCTATCGTTTTGGGAAATTTAAAACATTCCGATTGCAAAAGGATTTCAAATCAGGGAAGACACGTACACCTTTATTGTGAAAATAGCCACTGAGCAGTGCAACAATGGATACTGATAGCAGATTATAATTGATCGACAAAATAAGAATCTATAGTAACTGTAATTTTCATACATGATATATATCAAATAATTTCTACTTGTTTTTAAACTTACGATTTAGAGCAAAGATAATAGAATAGAAGATAAGAAGAAAACAAAACAGAAATTTGACTTTTGGGAAACAAAATGATAATGGGAACTTTGGGAAGAGATGGTTTTACCATCTCTGCAGTGAAATAAAATTTTTGCTTTATTTCACTCAGTATTTGCTTATTTTTCCAAAACTTCTATCCAAAATCACAAATCGCTCAGAAGCTGCCTCCAATAATGCACCACTCTCCGAACTATTATTGGATCGTGCCGTCCTCGCACTTCTAAAATATCATTTTGCTTTTGTTTCAAGATTTCACAGTGTGCTCAATTGAAGCTGTAGGCTTTATTGCCACCTTTGAATGTGAAATTGGCATTCCAGTCGTTATTCCGCCTGGCATTCCGCCATTGTTATTTGTAAACGATTTTCGAGCATCCCCATTTTCACTCATAATACATTTCATCATTTGCTTCGTATCCTGTCATCTCCGTATACGAAGCCTCCGCTCCGAATTCTATTCCTAGCTATCTAAGAATCTGAGAAAACCATTCTTGAAAGCTCGCTTTCCATTGATTCAAAATACGGATCTCCTATTCTGCAGGAAGTCCTCTGTAACCATAAGTTCCACAATTCCACCAAGTGAATCTTTCAGTCCACAACCTTTCAATCCACACTTTCCTCATTCAAGACAGGTAGTCATATTTCTAAGTTTATCATATATTTTCCTGTGTAATATCATCACTTTCCACAAAACTCCATTCCTTCAATATCTTTCACCGATTTAATGTGCGTGCCGCCATCAAACTCCTTTCCTTTAAATTTGCTTTGCACCCGCCCCAGCAAATGTCGAATGAAGTCTGTTATTCTGCAGAAAACGCCCACTTCCACGAATATCGCTAAAACCCGTTATATCTGTCACAATCCGCCCAATCTGCATGTCCTGGTCTTGGCTTTTCAATCTGCTGTAATCCTTTGAACGCCGCTGGTTTGAATTTCTAATAATCATTGCAAGTGGTGTCTCCAGCTATTCCATCAAAAAGCCGCTTAAAATTTCAAATTCATCCTTTTCCACTCTAGGCGCACGCACCTAGATCTCCCAGCGCTCTTCTTCCTTCATCTGCAGAGATAAATTCCAAATCTAGTTTTGTCTCCTGCGGGAATTCCATCAATATTTATTCCTCATGCACTACCATGTGATTCACCAAAAATAGAAATTTTGTAGTTTTTCCTCCATTTACGCTATTTCTATACTCCTTATTCTGGCGAAAATTAGATTGATTTTTATTTTACCAATCTTTTCTTTTTATTATATCAAAATTTTACAATGTTTCTAAAATTTCCATTTTTCACTTACGATCCATTTTGGCCAGCTACTCACCAGCTTTACTATAACTTTTAAAATTAAGCTCTTATTTTCAGCTTTTATTAAATCATTATACTTTTTAACCTCTTGTCTCCTTTTGAAAGTAAATTATATAATTTACGGAATCATTTCCACATATGATCGTATATGTTTCCTGTACGTTTGTTTAATACTATCAGCATTTGAATATCACTTATTAATTTACTCTACAACATCATATGTTTCCACCTCGATGTAAGTATCACTTTTCTGGTAGGAGTGTACTGGAGCAGTATTCAATCCAGCAGTTCCTGAACCTTTTTATGTTCCTGTCTTTATCACGACCAAGCCATTTATTTTTAACTGTTCCACTTTTTCCACGAGCTTGAGCAGTTTCAATGTCTTGTTCAAATAGCCACTCAAAAAGGGTAGTCCACTTGATAACCATATTTCAAGTTGACATGTGACCCTTTACAAATTTCCCTCCCAATTTATTCCAGTACCTGGTTTTGTATTATCATGGGTTGTCATTTTTCTACCACCCTTTACTTTTATTCTTCAACAGAAAGATAAGGGATCCTATTCTGTCATGAGCAATTTCACCCTTGCAGCCTTGAAATATTCCTGAATTGCTTTCACAAAACTTGTTGCCATCAAATCATCCGCAGCTGCGTATGAACAAGTATATTGTCGTCTGAAATCATGTAATACCAGTTCTAATAGTTCTTTATCAAGTCCAAACCATTAAACTGATTGGGTCATTTTCTGGGTGAACGCCGGTGCGCCATTATTCTGAAATTCCTTATTATAATTATTAGACCATTGAGAACCCAAAATTACCACTCCTGCAAAAATTCATCTCTTGTAGCCGCCATATTCAAAAAGAAGCATTCTCTCCTAGATTGTCCAGTCCCATAAATACGGCTTTTCATTAATATATCCTTTATATTCCTTCAAGACGCATCCAAAAAGTTCCCAAACTGTTGTACTTGCTTCACTTGAAGAAACAACATCATTCGTAGAACGACGATTTTCTAACTTGTGGAACAATGATTATTGCTAGATTTTTCTCTGAAGTTCTTTTTACTGCCATTTTTGCAAACCGCTTTTTGTAGAAGTCAGCGAAGCTCATTATCAGCATCATTTGCTCCTGCATGTTCCATATAGAAGCACAACCGAAATATTTCCTTTATTTTTCTAAAATTTCTTTTACATTGACATAAACTCGTAATTTGTCCTTCATTTCTCGTACCATCTCTCATCAATTTCCATAGTTTTTCAAAACCATCTTTTTCCTCGCTGTAAATCGCATAATCTGCAACTCACAATCATTTTATCCACAGAATCTGCCTTAATATCTCGATTATATTCAACAATAATTGCTAAAGTTTTCTGCACCTTCCAAATCAACAAACCGCATAAGATTTTTACATCCATAATAGTACATTATCAGTAGAAATTGATTTTACTATTTTACTTTTTATTTGTAGTTTTTGCAGAACAAAACCGTACACTAAAAACCCTCATTCCTACAAAATAAAGCCATCAGTCCAAAGTAGAATTTCTTTTATAATTTAATTTCATGAATTTTTCCTTCATT
>BNJV01002364.1_pt1 | contig 82262 bp, 133 predicted proteins | sample 8540591 | NCBI WGS metagenome assembly BNJV01 (sample SAMD00202457, study PRJDB9452) | human saliva metagenome | host: Homo sapiens | reverse complement strand
AAGGTTGCTCCCACAGGTTGTTCGACGGTAGCTACAGGTATACAGCATATAGTTTGCAAAAATTTAGCTATCTCTTGAGAATCAGAATACGCTGGTATTCAGGTTTCAGGACAACCCTGTTCGTCAGAACAAGAGGACAGGACTGATACGGCTGCTAAACCCAGAGTCCTAATCTGTAAAGAGTCTTCATCTTTCTTTTGGTTTTAGTTGTTTATAATTTGATTTAACATATTTTATTTCTCTTCTTCCAGATTTCTGCCAGATACTGTTCCTCGCGATAGGGTCAAGCCCATGAAAAGGATAGAGAATAGACAGGGCAAAGATTAGAAGGATGAAGGTCCAGTTCCATCCGGCTGCTTCGCCACGTAGCCGATGACGATGTTAGCCAACAGCGCTGTACCAAGCACATAGCCCATGAATCCTGTCGCCGGCTGCAGTTCCCGCCATTCTTTTGGGGGCAAGGTCGAGGCCTGAACGCCAATACATCGCAGGACCATAAATTAGGAAGCCAATAGCTATCAAGCAACCGATAACTACGTTCACATTGTCAATGTTCTGCCAGTAGATAACGACTGGCTAAAGCCACGAGAATCATGAACAAGATTAGGCAATGCACGATACTTTGAAATACTTTATCTGAAAGCCAACCGCAAATGATGGTTCCAGGAATAGCCGCCATCTCACAAGCAAAATATGCCCAACCAGCACTCTTGATGTCAATGCCACGCTCAGTGAGATTGTTGGTGCCCAATCCAAACAGCCATAACGCACCATATAAACGAATGCGTTTGCAAAGGCTATGTACCAAAGGAACTTATTGCTCAATACAATCTTGAAAATCTCTTTGGTAGAAAGCACTTGCTCTGCCTTCTCCGAATAGTTCTTTGAAGCCGAACCGCTCCATTTCTCAATAGAAGGTAAACCGCAAGATTGAGGGGTGTCGTGAATCATGCTATATACCATCAGTGCTATTAAGATGGCAACAGCAGCTGGGAAAGCATAAGTTCCAATGAGAAAATAACGCTGCTCGTCTGCACCATAGAACCAAGAACTCGAACCAGAGGCACCATAAACGGCCATTGGACCTACCAATGCGCCGCCCACATTATGGGCACAATTCAGAACGACATCCAGGTTCCACGCTCTTTGATAGAGAACCAATGGGTCATCAAAGCGACCACAGGAGTACAGCCCATGCCATTAAAACCAACCTACAAGGAAGTTCAATACTGCATGAGCAGGATGGTAAGCGACTTATGATCGGCTCCAATCCACTGATAGGTACGATCATAAAGAGCATAGAGTACATTACTGCCATAATCAAACCCAATGGGAGGAAGGTGCGTGATTACAGTATAGAGATACGTCGCCATGATGAATTAGAGAAGCCGTAGCGATAGCGTTCATCGAAGCACGATTCCAAGCTCCACCTTTCTCAAATCCAAAGTCGGCAAGCATAGGGATTGCTATAGAGAAGTTCTTACGAACAATGTAAAATCCGGCATATCCAATAAATATACTCTAAAAAGACTTGCAGCGCAGTTTCTTATACTTTGCGTCAGCTTCTGTACTGGTCTGTTCAGCTTTATATACCGGTGGGGTTAATAGTTTCCATAATCGATTGTTATAGTATTTGGTCTGATAATTTTGTTCTCATTTCTTTGGCCCACTATGCTCCAGAAGTTACTGCTCGGACGACGTATTTTTTGATACATCGACCATATTACTTTGAGCCGTTCGCTTTTATTTGGTCTTTACCAAGTATTGTTTCAGTATACTACATATTCGCACCTCAAACTATTGTTAGTTTCATTTCGGAATGGTTTGAAAAGTTATTGCTTGCAAAAGATAAGATTATTTGTTTCATTTCGAAACAAAGAAAGATGATTTATGTCAATTATGTGTTGTATATTAACATATGAATTTGGTTCTAAAAACGTAACTATGCAAGTTCAATATAGAACCAAAGTTTTAGGTGCAGGCGTTGCCAAATAATCTATAGCTGAAAACACTGAGGGGTGTGGCGAGTAGCCCTCATGCAAGAGATAATTCAACAAGTAATGCATAAAACAAATAGGGAGACCCCATCTCCCAAAAGATTAATGTAATTTGCATTGTAAGTACAAACATAATTAACCTCGGAGCAAAAGGTACAACTTTTTGTACTATCTCAAAATGAGACAAACGAAAAGACATCGCCAAGTCGATAAATGTAAAAACGTTAATGCTCCAGTTTCCTAGTTCCAAGGATAATCTTCTATGTTCTTATCGTTCATTACTCTAAACTTCTGAAACGTTCTTTATGTAACATAATACTGTTCTGAGTACAAAAATAATGAGAATTTATATCGTTTCTATTTGCAGTCTAGTTAGGTCATGCATAGTGCTCACCATCCTCATATCTGGTGCTAAGCATCCGCACGCGTGGTGTTCACCCTCCGCACGCATGGTGCTAAGCGCCCGCACAATATGTGCGGAGCATAAGCACATTGGTTAAAGATTTTGTTCCAAAGACAGGGTAAGAATGTGTTGTTTACTACTCTTCACTCAATATTCAGGATGAAGGGAGAAATGAACGAAATAGCGGAACAGGATAAGTATGTAATTCTCTATTTCTTCACAATCATTTCCCTTGTTTTGGAATCAAAAAAAGAAAGCCCAATTAACAGAACTTTATGTAATGATAAGCTACTGTTAATTGGGGTAAATATGATAATGCAGAATTTGTTATGTCTTACTTTCTTGTAACACGTACATATCTCATCACTTTCTTAACAACCACTCTTCGCAAATCGCTGTCATTGAACTTCGTTTGAGTTAACTCAAACTCGTTGTTGTTTATAAATCTAATTTGCAAGTGCTTGCGCATCTCACCATCTATCTTCATGAAGAAACCATCATTACGGAAGCCATAGACACCCATGTCGTCATCGCGTTCCCATCTACCATTGCCTTCTTTTTCAATTACACTCATTGTGCCATCACGATAGAAGTCAAACAGCGGTGCAACTCATCATCGAGATCATTATCAGTTGTGATCAACAAGTGTTCGCAGGTTTACACTTTCGCCCGTTTTAAAATCAACTGGAATGAATTTGTAATCGTCATATCTGTCGATTATGAAACCAACTTTATATTCTTGGTGTGTTCTTGGATTACGGACAATGGCATAGCTACCTTTGTTAGTAAGTCTCCAAAGTTCCCAGCAATCTGTGAATGTTTGATTGGTGCAGCCGTTATTACGTTATTTTTCGTTTGCTTCATTCTTTTGCAGCATTTAGACTGGAAAATGTAAACAGTCCACCTAATATCAAGCCTGCGTATAAAGTATGCTTAGAGAAACATGATCTTTTTCATTGTTAAAATATTCATTTTTGGATTAATATATTGCAAATATAAATAAAGTTGTTATGGGTAAAAGAATAATGTATGTACTTTTTAAGTGATTTTGTGTATATTGAAAATAAAGAGCATCTAATTAACAGATTTGTTCAAAATAAAACAATTCCTAATAATTAGATGCTTAAATTGTAATATTTACTTTTTATTTAATTGGTTTATTGTCCATCGTAAAGTCGATATTAGAATTAGCAGAAAAGCTCATGTTCAAAATAATGATGCGGATAAGGTTTACCATTGATTGTTATACGCTGAATAAAACAATTTTCTGCATCATTCTTTTCAGCATTGATTGTTATTGTCTTTCCATTTTCTAAATGTACTCTAACCTTCTGGAAGTAATGGTTCCTATCATATACTGTGTACTGCCGGGGCAAACCGGATAGAAACCGAGTGCTGAGAAGACATACCAAGCTGATGTTTGACCATTGTCTTCATCGCCACAATAGCCGTCAGGCTGCGCCGTATAGAGTCGGTCCATCACCTCACGTACCCAATATTGTGCTTCCATGGCTGTCCCGCTGTAGTCATAAAGGTAAATCATGTCTGGATAGGTTGGTTACCATGTGCGTAATTACCCATGTTCATGATTTGCATCTCACGTATTTCGTGAATGGTGAAGCCGTAATAGCTATCGTCAAAGATAGGAGGAAGTTGGAATACACTGTCTCAACATTGCACTAAACTTATCATGTCCTCCCATCAGCTTTTGCCAGCCCAGCAGGGTCAGTGGGAAGACACTCCACGTGTAATGCCAGCTGTTTGCCTTCTGTGAAGGCGTCCATTTGAAAGGATTAAAAGGTGATTGGAAACCGCCATCTTCATTGCGTCCGTGCATTAATCCAGTCTCCTTATCGAAAACCTTTTGATAGTTCATGGCACGAAGCTTGAAAGGTTTTAACTCTTTTGCACTCTTCCGAGTTTTAATCCAACTGATAGATGCACCAGTCACTCGTAGGCATACTCTAAAAGTGCAGTACACTCTCGTTGATTCCAACATTGTAAGGTACATAACCCAAGCGATTGTAAGAATTCGAAACCCACTTACGCCCAGTGGAACTAACAGTTGGATGTACGGCATTGGCATCATGGACGAGGCGCTTTCCATAGCGTTTCAATGTCATAGCCACGCAATCCCTTAATATAAGCGTCAGCAACGACTGAGTACGAGTTATTACCCACCATGCAGTCGCGATGCGTCCTGACTTGCCCACCTGGAAGGAATCCACTCTCCTTATAGCGTTGACTAAGCCTGCTGCATCTTCTCATTCATTGAAGGATAGACGAGGTTGAGCAATGGAAAGAGCGAACGGAAGGTGTCCCAGAAGCCTGTGTCAGTAAAGAGGTAACCCGGTAGTACCTTTCCATTATAAGGGCTATAGTGGATAGGCTGCCCTTGTTCGTCAATCTCATAAAACGAGCGTGGGAATAGGACTGAGCGATAGAGACAACTATAAAAGTGCGAAGATGGTCGATGTTGTCATCTTCTACCTCTCATTCTTCCTAATATATTATTCCATTCTTTTCTTGCCTTCAGCCTTAACTATATCAAACGATTTCCCTTCAACTTCTTTTGAGGTTACGTTGTGCCTGTTCATCACTGATAAATGATGAGGCTATCTGCACGTTAACTTGTTCGCCTCGCTTGGTATGGAAACCCACAACAGCCATAGCGTGATTGCAGGTCGTTGATGTCTTTCCTTCTGATAATTTACCATCTTCAATACTGCCAACAAAAGAGGAAGTCGTGGTCAAATCGAAGGATAAAATAGTTTTTGAAGTTTGCTGGAACACCTCCGCTATTTCTTGTGGTATAAACCAATAATAGTGCGCTTATCGGGTATAATGGTCACAGAAGAACCTTTGTCAAAGGCATCTACAACCAAGTAAGCCTCCTCGGTCGTGGATACGTAATGCGCACAGCAGCAGCTACTGGTAGGACTAATCTCTGTGGTGACGTCGTAGTCAGCCAAAATATACGTTTATAATAATAAGGTGTAGCTGTCTCAGCTTTGTGCGAAAAACCAACTAGCACGTCCTTCTTCATCAAAAACTTTTTGCCAACGACGGGCAGCGATAGAGAACTGTCCGTAGTCGTTTATCCATGGACTTGGCTGATGAGTTTGCTTGAGACCATGAATCTTATCTACCTCGTAGGTATAAGTCCAGCTGTCTCCCATCTTTTCCCTGTTTGTGGAGTCCAGAAGTTCATACCCCATGGTAGGGGCTGTGGCAGGGTAGGTATACCGGTTGAAAGTTCTGATTTTGAAGCCGAACCAACTAATGTGTTTACACTAATCGACTGGGTTCTTTACGTCGAAAGCATAACTATTAAATGTCAATGACAAAAGTAAAGAATAAGAAAGCGCTTTTTTCATATCGTGAAAATGTGATTTGTTTTATATTTTAAGCTAAGAGTGGAAAAACTTATAAGTAAAGTTGAGATGATGTTATAGTTTTCTAATGTTATGCAATGGTAGTGATTACAATTACTTAGTTGCCGACTTCCATACCCATACTTCGCCCATTTGAAAGCGAATTAATAGCTTTGCACCTTCATCTAAAAGCATAATACCTTTTTGTGCCCGGTTGTAATAAGAAGACCTCTCCATTATTCAATTGATCAATGAGTGTAGAGTCTGTTTTACTTATTTCATTTGGACGAGGCAATAGGTCAAGATCATTCTTGTTGACAGCTCCAAAGCAAGTGACATTGCTCAATGTAAGCTCATTAGCTCGGTTACTAATGAAGCCTGCATCCCTTTTTGTTAGCATTTTTGATAGTCTGATCTCCGTTCTCTACAATCTCGGTAGGGAGTGTACTCATGCTGTGATAGTCTTGTTTTGGTTCTTCTTGGGTACTGACAGCTACTTAGCGTTAAAGCTGTTGCAGCAATAAGGGTATAGCTGCTTTTTATCATATCGTTTTACGCTAATGCAAGCACAAATGTACACTTTTACAAGCATAAAGGCAAGAGATGTAGACGATAAATATTATTTCAATAGAGGATAATAATTTGAAGTAATAACTTTATATTGTATAGAATAAAACTAGTGTAAAAGCTAATAGCTTTACATATTGTTTTGTTCTACTAATATTTCGTATTACATTGAAATGTAATACGAAAAGTTATTCAATTAACTTTATTTAGCTATTTGTACTTGACTTTTATTACGAATAATTTCGTAGCTTTGTGACGTGAACTTTTAGATATATAATTTATGGAGAAACTAACTAAACAAGAAGAAGAAATAATGTTGCAGGTATGGAGTTTGAAAAACTTGCACTATCAAAGATGTGTTACAAGAGTTGGAAGAGCCTAAACCTCCTTATACCACAGTGGCTTCTATTTTTGAACAATCTCAGCGTAAGTATGTTGTCGCTGAGCAGCATGGACTGACCTATCATTTTGTTCCGAAAATAGAACAGGCGAAATATAAGGCAGATTTCATGAAAAGCTTCGTTGATAAGTACTTTAAGAGTTCCTTCCGTGAAATGGTTTCCTTTTGCAAAGGAGGATAACATCTCGCCAGAAGAACTGAAAGATATTATAAATGAGATTGAAAAGGAAAGAGGAGTAGTCTATAAATACGAATCTTATCTTTTCATCTATAATCAATGACTAAACATTTTATTGATTATGATAATGTATTTATTGAAATTGAATATAGCCCTTATTCTACTTTTTCAGCTTTTTATAAGTTGATGTTCACAGGTGATACTTTTCTTTTCATGGCGTCGGGCTACGCTTGTCGGAATGTATTTTGTTGCCATGTTGGTACCAGGGATGGATTTTTCCCGCATGGCTAAGCAACAGCGAAGGAATGACAAGTATTGCTAATGAGATATGCAACGGTAGTTTTACCAGTTGTATCTATTTCATCAGAGGGCAGAGGAGCCTTAGTTTGGGAGGGAATAGCATTGATTGTCTATAGTGTTGTTGTCTGTGTTTTACTTCTACGTATGGCAGTTGATTTCTATCATATTGCTAAAGAACAACAGTCAAACTGCTTCATGATACAGAGAGGTTTGTGTTAACTAATGACGAAGGTCCTTTCTCTTTCTTTAATTGGATATTTATCAATCCAGAGAGGCATAAGAGTGATGAGGTTGAGGAGATTATGATGCATGAATTAACACATTGTCAGCAGCTTCACTCCATAGACATAATCTTTGCAGAACTATTTTTGTGTAGTCTTTTTGGTTTAATCCCTTTCGTTTGGTTGCTCAAGCGTGAAGTGCGATTAAATCTTGAGTATCTTGCTGATAATAGCGTACTTGCTAATGGTAAGGATAATAAAGAGTATCAGTATCATTTGCTTGGCCTAACATATAGGAAGAATGTAGCTACAATAACAAATAATTTTAATGCCTTTTACCTATTACGAATCAAAATGATGAACAAAAAGAAACAAAGGAATCCTTAAAGCAAAGTATATGCTTTTATATTCCATTAGTAGCAATGCTATTGGCAGTAAGTAATATCGAGACTATTGCACGTAATGTAGCAAAGGTTACGGCAAGTGTTGAGATACAGCGGAAACCAAAGAAAGCACCTGAACGAGTATATACAGTGGCAGAAGTCATGCCTACATTTAAAGGTAATTTATATCAATGGCTATCAGAGAATCTTCGTTATCCGAAAGATGCAGTAAGTAGAAAAGAGCAAGGACGTGTTATGGTATGTTTTATCGTAACAGATAAAGCGTGAGGTTATTAAGTCAGAGATTGTCTCGTTCTGTCACTCCATCTCTGATAAGGAAGCCCTTCGTGTTGTGTCAAAGATGCCAGCGTGGAATCCTGGTAGAAATGGTAATAAGAATGTTGTTACAAAGTATATGTTACCTATTAGTTTTTCTCCTTAGGTTCGAAGTAGAATATATATAGGTGTAAAGTATAGTATTCTTTTGATGGTTTATATTGCTGGATGCACAATATTTTTGTGTGTCCCAGTTTTATAGACCTTTCTCTTTTAATGCATGGGTAACTACCCTATAAGGTGTGATAAGTTTAACGGAAGAGCCTAAATTGTTTACTAAACAAAACCATAATGTCAAAGTACAATAAATGATGAGATCCCTGTTTGATAAGCAATTATCAAACGGGGTCTCAGTTCTTATGATGTTTTGTTAGTCAATTGGTGTTAACTCACCTGTATGTGAATCAATGATAAAGCCACGTACTACAACGTTTTTGGGTACGAGTGGGTGCTGTTGAACTGCCTTGACCGTGCAACGTACACTTACCTCTGTGTCATGAAATCCGTCCAAATATTTGTTAAGATTAACGTGCTTTTCAGCTTCTTGGATTGCCTCGTCTGTGATTCCACGCTCACGCATCAAATGAAGAAAATGGTCTGCATTCATGTGGCAAGCACCACAACCAGAGTGATGAATAATCATAATCTCCTGACAATCTAACTCATAAATAGCCACAAGAAGGGAACGCATCACAGAATCGTAAGGTGTAAGAATGGTTCCGCCGGCAACCTTGATAATCTTTGCGTCACCATTTCGTAAACCGAGTGCATTCGGTAGTAGCTTGGTCAGTCGAGTGTCCATACAACTGACGATTGCTAACTTCATATCAGGTTGTCCTGACGTATTAAAAGGTTCGTAGCCCTTTTCTACCACGAACCTTTTTGTTATAAGAAAGTATCTGATCTATCATAATTGAATAAATTACTTCACTACTCTTCCACGATAATAGGTGTCAAATGCATCTTCTGCATATCCATCTTTCAGAACTTTGAAGCTGGAGCTTCTTGCATCCTCTATCTTTTCCCTAAGTAATAGACATCAAAGACATCTTTTGCATATCCCCACCCTAAATCCTTGAAGCTGCTTGTGCGTTCACTAATCTTCCTGCCGTTATAGAGAACGGCGTTAGAAGTAACGACACAACCTTCATTATAATAAGGGTCATATTCATCGCTTGGATCAACGGGATAATCGCCTGGGTAAACTCTGCCTGGAACCTTTAGTCGGAAGGTCGCAGGGTCAACGTAAGGAAGAATCTGTCCTTCAAAAATAAACGTTGTATCTATCTTTCGCATACCCATAACCAAGATCTATGAAGGTACGATAGTCAATTCCCATGACTGGTTGACGACCATAGAAAACACCTTTTCTTATTAAGCGAGTAAGGACGTACTTGGCGTGAAGACTGTGCCGAAGCTGTGAGCGCAAAGGCTGCCATGAGGACTACGCAACTTAGGCGTAGTTGGCGATAAAAGTTCATCTTTTTCCATAATCATCAGTTTTCTTTTTATTATTATTTTAAATGTTATAGTGCAAAGTTAATAGGAATAGATCATTCATCTTGTGGAATGACCCTAAAAGAACTTAGGGGAACGCCTTTTTGTGCGTGGGAATTTCCGCTACCAGGAATAACCTGTTGGGTTAGGCTAACTCTGATAATTCTAACCAACGAAGCTCAAGCTCATCTAACTCATCTTTTTAAAAAGCGGTAGGCGTTTACTCTTCTCTGTCAGCTCCTCAACAGATAGATTTCCTGAGCAGAGTTCTTCTTCGAGTTGTTGCTTCTCATTCTCTAATTGGGCAATCTTCTCTGTCAGTTGCTCATATTCACGCTTCTCCTTGAAGGACATCTTACGTTTTTGATTGTTATGATAATCCTTCTTAGGCTCGTTCGGCGTTGTGTTATTCTTTGTTTGTTTCAGCTGCTCTTCTTCCTTTGATTTCATCTTTTGGAAATCACGGTATTGTGTGTAGTTTCAGGGAAGTCTTGAATCTCACCATCGCCTTTGAAAAACTAAGAGATGGTCAACAACCTTATCCATAAAGTAGCGGTCGTGTGATACCACGATAACGCAGCCTGGGAAGTCCTGAAGATACTCTTCGAGAATCTGTAGGGTCTGTATGTCTAGGTCGTTGGTAGGCTCATCAAGAACTAGAAGTTGGGATTCTTCATCAAAACCGTACATAGGTAGAGCTTTCGCTTCTCACCGCCAGAGAGCTTATAGACATAGTTATGCTGTTGCTCTGGCGTGAAGAGGAAGAAATTGAGGAACTGTGATGCCGTCATGTGCTTACCTCCACCAAGGTCGATATAATCAGCTATGTCTGTGATAATATCAATAACCTTCTGGTCATCACGGAACTTTAAGCCTTCCTGTGAGAAATAACCGAAGCGAACAGTCTCACCAATATCGAACTTACCACCATCAGGGTGCAACCTCTCAAAGCAACATCTTTACAAAGGTAGATTTCCCCGTACCATTATTTTCCAACGATGCCCATCTTCTCAAAGCGTGAGAAGTTATAGTAGAATTCATTGAGTATTATCTTATCGTCAAATCTCTTTGAAACGTATTGGCACTCAAAAGATTTTTACTACCAATATATACATTTGACGACTTCAATCGTACCTGTCGTTCTTCAATTCGCTGTTTTGCTTTTGCTTCCAGTTCATAGAAAGCCTCTTCGCGATAGCGTGCTTTATGTCCACGTGCTTGTGGCATACGACGCATCCACTCTAATTCTGTGCGATAGAGGTTGTTTGCTCGTGCAATCTCTGCACGGGTGTTGTCAATTCTCTCTTGGCGTTTCTCTAAGTAGTATGAGTAGTACCACGATAGGTATATATCGTGTTATTATCTAACTCAAGGATGGTATTGCAGACATTATCAAGGAAATAACGATCGTGCGTAACCATGAAAATAGTCTTGTTCCCACGAGAAAGATAGCCCTCTAACCATTCTATCATCTCTAAGTCAAGATGATTGGTTGGCTCATCGAGGATAAGGAAGTCTGGCTCTAAGATAAGCACATTCGCCAAAGCAACACGCTTCTGTTGTCCACCACTTAGTTGTCCCATAGGTTGGTCTAAGTCGTAGAGTTTCAACATCGTGAGAATCTGCTTTGCCTTTTAAGAGTTTCTCTGGGTTCCCTTCGTGGTTGAAGCAAGCATCAAGAACACTTTCTTCTGGGTCGAAATGTGGACTTTGCTCTAACATTCCCACCCGCAAGTCATTGCGATAGATGATTGAACCACTATCATAACCCTCTTTCCCGGTAAGGATAGATAGTAAAGTGGACTTTCCCGTACCATTTTGAGCAACAAGTCCGATGTGCTGTCCTTCGGCAATGGAGAAAGAGATATCCTTGAAAAGGACCTGTGCACCGAAGCTCTTTGTTAGATTTTGGACGTCAAGATAGGGTATCTGTGCCATAAGTCCTATTCTAAAGTCTTATTGATTTCGTCAATATAATCTAACACCTCATCTCTGCCCGTCTTGTTTTCTGCAGAAGTAATGAAGTAGGGTGGGAGAACTTCCCATCTGTCTTGCAACTTCTTCATCCAGAGTAGGGCGTTTGACTTCGCTTTAGCAGGTGACAACTTATCCGCCTTTGTAAAGATAATAGAAAAGGAACATTGCTTTCACCCAGCCAATCAACGAACTCACGATCAATCTTTTTGTTGCTCATGACGGATGTCAATGAGAACAAATACGTTGACAAGCTGTTTTGCGTTGGAGGATATATTGGGCGATCATCTGTTCTAATTTGTTTCTTACAGTCTTTGAACTTTTCGCATATCCATAGCCAGGGAGATCTACCAAGTACCACTCGTTATTGATAATAAAGTGATTGATAAGTAGCGTCTTACCTGGTTTTGATGATGTTTTTTGCCAAGCCCTTATGGTTACAAAAGCATATTGATGAGGCTTGACTTTCCTACGTTTGAGCGTCCAATAAAGGCATATTCTGCCTTTTGTATCTTCTGGACACTTTTGACAAAGAAGGTGAGGATATAGTGAATTCTGAATTCTTGATAATCATATATTGATAAGTATGTTATATAACAGCTTTTCTTGCAAAGTTACTAAAAAGTTAATACCTATGAATGGTCAGTTGATAGTTTTTTCGTATTTTTGCAGAAAAATATGTTGCACTCGGCAATGTGAGAATAAGCTTTCTTTGCTGTCGCTGATGTGTTTGTAGAAAACAAATGTGTAAATGAAACAAATCAACTGGGGATTTATTGGCTGTGGTGAGGGTGACAGAAAAGAAGTCTGGACCTGCGTTCAACGAAGTAATGGGTTCGCATGTTGTCGCTGTGTTTAGCCGTAGCGAGTTGAAAGCACGTTCGTATGCTGAACGTCAAGGAATTCGTAAGTGGTACACCGATGCACAGGCTTTGGTCGATGATCCTGACGTAAATGCAATTTATGTCGCTACACCACCTTCTGCACATGCCACCTTTGCTATTATAGTATGCGTTACAGGAAAAACCCTGTTACATAGAAGCCACTGGCTGCATCTTACGAGGATTGTGTGCGTATTAATCGTGTCTCAGAGCAGACAGGCGTACCTTTGCTTTGTTGCTTATTATCGTCGTTATCTGCCTTACTTCAGGAAAAGTAAAAGAAATCGTTGATAAGGGTGAGCTAGGAAAGATACTTACGGTGCAAGTACGTTTTGCCGTTCCTCCACGTGATTTGGATTATGAGCATAATGAACAACTGCCGTGGCGTTTGCAGTCGCATATCTCTGGTGGTGGCTATTTCTATGACCTTGCACCTCATCAGCTCGATCTTCTACAGAATATGTTTGGTGTTATTGTCAAGGCACATGGTTACACTGCCAATCGTATGGGACTCTATAACCTTGAAGATACGGTCAATGCCGTCTTTCGTTTTGAATCAGGGATTGACAGGTAGTGGCGCTTGGTGCTTTGCTGCTCATGAAAGTGCGCGTGAGGATCGTATTGAGATTTATGGCTCAAAGGGCAGATTGTCCTTCTCTGTATATACTTACGCACCTATTCATCTTTGTACAAGTGAAGGTGAAAGAGATATTGAGGTAGCTAATCCTCATATGTTCAACTCCCTATTATTAAGTCAGTTATTGAGGATATGCAAGGATATGGTACCTGTGATTGTACGAGTATTAGTGCAACTCCAACTAACTGGGTGATGGACCGTATCCTCGGTAAGATATAAAAAGAAGGCTTTAAGGTATTTGTTTTTGTTTTATTAATTAAATGAAGCTAACTTTCAACGACTACTTGATTTTTGTGTCTCCTCCTATTGTTTTTAGGGGGAACAAAGGTTTATGCGTTTTCAACAACGACTTTATCTGATAGCTTGGTTGTTAGGAAGGATAGTGGAGATATTCCTCCAAGCAAGCAGCCAACTGACTCTGTGCGATGGATGCGCAGAGGCGAACCTTCATGTATTTTTTTAAGCAGAAGTCAGGGTAAGGGCGGTGGCTTTTTCCAGTATTTCAATGAGATAGATACTTCTTATATTGAGCCTCAAAAAGTATAATTTTTGCTTTTATGTTGCAAAATACAAATACCTATGAGGTGTATCGTTTGAGTAGTTCGAAAGAGCAAAGTATCACCTTTGCACCAGAGGCTACAGTACGTATAGGACCTTATTTCGGTTGGCGATGGATATTCTTGGATTACACCTCGATATAAAGCACTTAGATTTTTGGAACAAGAACAATAATCCACGACAAGAATATGATTTAAGTTTATATAGTTCGATGCTTGGACTTGATATTTATTATCGCAAGACAGGCAATGATTATAAAAATCAGGCAATTGTATCTTGGGAAGGATATTAACACAGATGCGATACGTGGTACTGACTTTGGTGGACTGACCTCAACCATTAAAGGTTTCAATCTTTATTATATCTTCAATCACCGTCGATTCTCTTATCCAGCAGCTTTTAGCCAAAAGTACGATACAACGTCGTTCAGCTGGTAGTCCGTTGTTGGAGTATGGATATACCCAGCATAGCCTTGATGTCAATTGGGGAGAACTTAATAAAGTTATTTCAAATCGTCTTGGTAGCCTGGTTCCTGCTAATCCGATAGATAGTACATTGATGTTTAGCGAGGTTAAGTATATTGATGTTTCTATTAGTGGTGGCTATGCCTATAACTGGGTTTTTAGCTCGAAACTGGTTGTTGGCAGGCTCTCTGTCTTTGGCATTAGCTTATAAGCATAGTGCCGGAGATGTTCTCCATAGAAGTTTCTCTTTCAGTGATTTCAAGTTTAACAACATAAATGTTGATGGAATTGGGCGCTTTGGCTTAGTATGGAACAATAGCAGATGGTACGCCGGAACAAGTACAATCCTTCATGCTTATAACTATCGGCGTCATAACTTCTCAACGAATAACTTCTTTGGAAGCATAAACGTCTATGCAGGTTTTAATTTCGGGAGAAAAGAAGTAGAAAAGGGTATATGACCTGTCACCTGATTTGTAGTTTATTAAGATATTATTTTTGAAACGAAACTAATAAATATGACACTAAAATATAGTTTTTCTTGTCAGCCCTATTTGCTTTTTTCTTCGTGTGGGGCAAAGCCTGACCTGAAAAGCAACAGTAGAGATGGTGAGTGATGCGATTATGGAGACACAACCAGAGGCAGACACTATTCCTGCGGCTTCGACTACAGAAAAACAGATACGTTACCAACCTATATTGACCGATACACCAAGGCTGATAGTAATATGGTTTGTCAGTTGTTACAGGAATTTGTGCCACAGCGACAGCAACTCACCAATGAACAGCTTATCATCGGGATTGCACGAAAGTTTATTGGCATACCTTATGTATCTCATTCTTTGGATAAAAACGACGATGAAAAAAACTTGTTGTCAATCTGCATGGATTAGACTGCACGACTTACGTTGAGACTGTTACTGCGTTGACGCTTTGTGCAAAAGAAGAATGAAATCCGTTTCTCAGACTATGTTCGTCAGTTAGAACAATTACGCTATCGTGGTGGTAAGCTGAGTTATATAAATCGTCTACACTATTTTCATTGGTGGCTGGAAGATAATGAGCGTATGGGTTTTGTTAAAGAGATTGATACTCCTAATCCTCCTTTTATGGCTGTTCAGACGCTGAAAATCAACTATATGAGTCAGAATGTGGGACTATATGATATGTTGAAGCATAACCCAGAGCGTGTTGCTGAACTAAAGAAATTAGAGGATGCTACCAATGGAACAAAGCTACGCTATATCCCTAAGAGTTTGCTTAACAATAGTAAATTACTTCGAGAGGTAGTTCGTGATGGTGATATTCTTGCGATTGTAACCAGTAAGCGCGAGTTAGACACAACGCATCTTGGCTTTGCTGTGTGGCATAAAGATGGTCTTCATTTACTTAATGCCTCTAATTTGAGGAAGAATGGTAATCAGGTTGTCGATCCTGTTGAGACACTCTATAACTACATGATGGCTCGTCCTGCTAATCTTGGAATACGTGTTGTGCGTATTCTATAAAAACTATTAGCGCATTATAAAGAATGTGCACATGTCGTGCAGGTGCTCCGCACCATTGGTGCTAAGGCTCCGCACACATGGTGCGGAGGGCATGCACCATTCTTAATAAGCATATCATAGATTAGACGATGTCACTGTTAAGAGAATAATTCATTGTGAATAATGAAATCACATGTGGCAGAGCTGTTTCTAACAGCTTGTAAAATAGATAAAAATAAAAATGCTCTGGCAGAGAATTAATCGTTCTGCTAGAGCATTTTTCTTATTTATTCATCTTAGCTTTGCGTGCATACTCGAAGAGTGCAGCAGGTAAATGGCAATAACCAGTTGGATGTTTGTCAAGATAATCTTGGTGGTATTCTTCAGCAGGGTAGAAGTTCTTGAGCGGTTTCACTTCAACGGCAATCTTTCCGTTGATGTGCTTCTGCTCCTCTTCAAATACTTTTTATTATCAGGGAGGTCGGCTGGGTCGGTGTAGTAAACGCCTGTGCGATATTGGCTACCACGGTCATTACCCTGCTTGTTTATGCTCGTTGGGTCGATAGACTTAAAGTATAAGCCGAGCAAGAAGTCCAAACTTATAACCTTAGGGTCGTAGGTGATGTGTACAGCCTCGGCAAACTGCGTCTTATCTGTACATACCTCCTCATAGGTAGGGGTTCTTGATAATGCCGTTGGCATAACCCACTTCGGTAGCCGTAACGCCTTCTATCTGTTTGAGGTAATGCTCTGTTCCCCAGAAGCAACCGCCAGCTACATAAATTTCTTTCATAGGTCTTACTAATTTAATATAGGCTCCGTAGCCTTTCGCTTTCATTTCTTCAAGTGGGATGAAACGTAACGAAGCACTGTTGATACAATATCTTTTGCCCCCAGTCGCTGCTGGTCCGTCATCAAAGACGTGTCCTAAATGTGCTTTACCGGTCTTACTTCGCACTTCCGTACGCAACATTCCGTGCGATGTGTCAGTATGGTTTTGTTACAAGTTTCTTGTCGATTGGCTTTGAAAAAGCTGGTAAACCACAGCCTGAATCGAACTTATCAGTAGAAGAGAACAGTGGTTCGCCAGTTGTGATATCTACATAGATACCCTCTCTGAACTCATGATCATACTCGTTGGTGAAAGGTCGTTCGGTGGCAGCCTGCTGTGTTACAGCATACTGTTCGGGAGTAAGCATCTTTCGTAAGGTAGCATCGTCAGGACGTGTGAATTTCGTCTTAGGAGCGATGATAGAATCAGTTTGTGTCATAGCTGTCTTGGTCTTGTTTGTGCAAGATGCTGTTCCTGCCATCAGTAAGCCACAAGAGGCAGCTTCAACAATGGTCGGAAGAATCAGTGTGCACAATATGGATAAAATGTTACGCATAGTTTGTTGTGTTTATAAATGTGATTAATAAAAAAGCAAGAGATAATAAAGGGTGCGTCAAAATCCAATTTGCTGGATTCTGAAACACCCTTCTTTATATTTGTTTTGTTTACTGCTTCTGCAAGAAACGGTCAACCTCAATAGCTGCCATTGCACCTGTACCAGCTGCTACGACACCCTGACGATAGGTTGGGTCTGCCACGTCACCTGCTGCATAAACACCCTCAATATTGGTTGCTGTAGACTTTGGTTTGGTGATGATGAAGCCGTGGTCGTCCATCTCTACCTGACCTTTGAAGAGGTCGGTGTTAGGAGTGTGACCAATAGCCAAGAAGAAACCATCGATGTTGATATCGAATTTTTCCTCGTTCTCCTCACCCTTAAAGCGTACCAAATGTGCACCCTCTACACCGTCTTCACCAAAGAGACCGAGTGTATTGGTATTATAAAGAATCTCAATATTCTCCTTCTCTGTCACACGCTTACGCATAATCTCTGCCGCACGCAACTGAGGCTTACGCACAATCATATAGACCTTCTTTGCCAAACCAGAGAGATACATAGCCTCTTCGCAAGCAGTGTCACCACCACCAACAACAGCTACGGTGCGCTTACGATAGAAGAAACCGTCGCAAGTAGCACATGCACTCACACCCTGACCACGGTATTTCTCCTCATCAGGTAAGCCCAAGTACTTTGCACTTGCACCTGTTGCGATGATTACTGTCTCTGCTTCAATCTGATTGCCACGCTCGTCTTCGAGGTGGAATGGACGACTACTGAGGTCTGCCTTTACGATAGAACCATCGCGAAGGTCAGCACCATAGAGCTTAGCCTGCTCACGCATCTCTGACATGAGTTGGTTAGCATCGATTCCTTCAGTGGAAACCTGGGAAGTTTTCTACTATGGTTGTGGTTGTCAACTGACCACCAGGTTGCAGACCAGAATAGAGTACTGGCTGGAGATTAGCACGTCCAGCATAGATAGCTGCAGTATAACCTGCAGGTACTTCTACCAATTATAAGGGTTTTTACTTTTTCCATATCAATATATTGTATGTTGCCCCTTGAATAGGACTTAACTCCTAAGTGGGGCTTGATTAATATTTTTGTACTTATTACAGAACAAACATTGTGCCAAAGAGGGACTATTCCTCTTATTCCATTGGGAATAAGCCAAAGAGTCGGTCATCAATCATATCTGTGACACGTTTGAAGTCTTGTGGGTTGTCTTGGAAGTCTGTTGTGTCACCATCGACAATCATCAGATGCCCCTTATAGGTCTTAATCCATTCTTCGTAACGCTCATTGAGACCACGAAGATAATCAATGCGCATCGTCTGTTCGTAGTCACAGTACGCTGTTGTATGTGATCAATGAGGCGTGGGATAGAACAACGGATGTAAATCATTAGGTCTGGCAGTTTAACCAGTGATAGCATCAAGTCGAAGAAGGTCGGTGTAGTTATTGAAGTCGCGTTCTGACATCAATCCCATATCATAAAGGTTCGGAGCAAAAATACGTGCATCCTCAAAGATGGTGCGGTCTTGTATAATCGTATCCTCTGATTTAGAAATCTCTACGACATCACGAAAGCGCTTATTAAGGAAGTAAATCTGCAGATTGAATGACCATCGTGTCATATCAGCATAGTAATCTTCCAAATATGGGTTGTTATCAACGGGTTCGAAATGAGCTTTCCACCCGTAACGTTTTTGAGACATCTTGGTGAGAGTAGTCTTACCAGCTCTAATATTTCCTGCGATAGCTATATGCATAATGTGTGTATATCTAATTGCCCATCTCACGGCTATTTCCTTTACGAAGTGTGGTTAATGTTGGTGTTATGGGCTTTTGCATTCTTGTTAGTTTATGTTTATTTCCTTCTCTGTACTTTGACTTATTGTCTGATGAAGCGTATTGGGATGCTTTGTTATTACCACTAGAATAATCCGAAAAGCTCTCTGTCAATCTTGTCAGTAATGAAGCCAAAGTCTTTCGGTCGGTGTTGATAATCGAGATTGTCAACATCAATTGTCAGTACACGTCCTTTATATTTCTCTTTGATAAACTCATCGTAGCGTCTGTTGAGGTTCTCAAGATAGTCTAAAGGCATCTTCTGTTCGTACGCTCGACCACGTTTCTCAATGTTTGAAACCAGATGGCTGACAGAAGCACGAAGGTAAATCATGAGGTCAGGGTAGCTAACAGCATCCGTCATGTCCTCAAACAACTCTATATAGGTCTCATAGTCACGGTCGTCAAGATTACCCATAGCATAGTTGTTCTCCGTAAAAACGTAAACACCTTCATAGATAGAACGGTCTTGAACAACTGACTCATCACTCTGACTTATCTCTAGCAAATCCTTAAAAGCGTTCCTTTAAGAAGAATATTTCCATAGGGAACGACCAACGCTTTATGTCTTTATAATAGTCTTCTAGGTAGGGATTATAGTCAACAGACTCAAACCTTGGCTTCCAACCATAGCGTTTGGCAAGCATTGTTGTCAGCGTAGTTTTACCGCTACCAATGTTTCCTGCAATTGCAATGTGCATAACATAATGTCCACAAGTATATCTCTGGCTTTCCTCTGATAGGCAAAACCAGAGATGTCAGTGGAGGATATTGTTTAAATTTAGAATTGATTTCTTGCCTCACCTACACAACCATTTGGCATCTGGATGTGTAACATCGCACAAACAGTGAGGTGCAATGTCCACGATATGTGCCTCAACATTGCTAGCACCATGCTTCACGTTCCAACCAAAGAGGACGAAAAGGAATGATGTGTATCGTATGGGAATGGCTGTCCATGCTGTGTGCCACGGAAGTCAGGTCTGTCCTTACCTCCGAAGAATTGTGGGCGTGTGACAACGCCAATCTCGCCTGAACAATGCACGAAATAACCATTCTGCATACGCTCCTTAATCCATGATGGCATTGTTGTCTCGCTAATTTTCTCCTCGTCAAAAGACATAAAGGAATTGAGGGTCTTTCTTTAACCATTCTACAGACTCATCAATAATCTCCTGCTTCTTCTTTCCTGCAGCAGAGATGGTAGAGTCGTTGAGGTAGAATTGATAGTTGTCTTCACCCATTACAGGGCTAATACCAAACTTTCCTTGCAGATAAGTATTGAGGGTCTGCTACAGTCTGCTTTATAATCCCATCCACCTGCAGGAATGCGGTGCTCACGCATATAGTTATAGTTGTGAGCAGCACCATGATCGGCAGTAAGGAAAGAGTGAGATGAGTTGCCTTCACCCACCTCTTTGTCAAGCACCTTAAGGAACCATGCCAAGTCTTTATCTAACTGCATATACACCTCGTGGTTCTCTTTTCCACGTGTAGAGAATCTATGTCCGATGATGTCAGTTGGTGAGATGCTAATGGTTAGCATGTCAGTTTCTTTTCCCTTACCCAAGTTCTCATTCTTCAAAGCAGCCTCAGCCATCTTGAAAGTCATGGTAACCCCTGTGGTGAGCCCTTGATGTCGAACTTAGGAGCTGTGTGGTTCTTGGCGTTGAAAGTCTTCTACCCACTGTGGCAGTTTGTCCATATAGAAGGTTGAACTAACGAAGTGAGTAAGCAGAGGTATCCCACCAATAAGCAGCATCAGCTGCATGACCAGCAGGAAGGATAGACGCACGGTCCTTCAGTGCCACACCAATCACCTTTGAACGGAAGTCTGTTGCTACTTGAAGTTCATCCCCAATCGTAGAGGTAAGCATGCGATGTGGACTCATCTGACCTTCTGAACTATCAGAACCAACACTCTTCACGGTCTTATCTTCGCAGCAGTAAACACTCTTGTCGTCTTGATAGAAATAGTTTCCAGCAATACCAGTAAAGGCTGGGATAGAGCCTGTATATACAGAGCTATGTCCGATGGCAGTTACGGTTGGTGCATAGTTGATATGTGTGTTCTCAAAAGAGAAACCTTGGTTGAGCAATCTTTTCAAACCATCATTACCATACTCATTGTAATAATAGTAAAAATAATCCCAACGCATTTGATCGACAACAAGACCAACAACCAACTTCGGTCGCTGTATCTGTGCATTCGCAGCAGCAGCAATTAGCAAACCAGCTACAAGAAAAAGGAGTTTCTTCATCTTAGGTATGTGTTTAAATTATGTTGCAAACTTACATAAAAATTTTTAATTTCTCGACTTTTTATCTACTTTTGCACTTGTCGAAATGATAGCAAATACTAACAAGAATTATGCAGAATATTATCATTGCAGATAATCAAGACATCACGCGGGCTGGAATGGCTTATGTGCTTTTCAACTAGGGGGATGTAGCTTCTCAAGTGGCAAGCAATAAGTCTGAGTTAATACTTCGCTTAACGGATTGTCCTGAGGCGGTTTGTAATACTGGATTATACGTTAGTTTGATCATCTCTAGTACGTCTGACCTTATGAATATTGGGCAGCGTTTCCCACTTTCTCATCTTATTTTATGGAGTGAGGATTTAAGTATTGACTTTATTCGTAGCCTTGTTAATGCAAGTAGTCGCATCAGTGTGCTTATGAAGGATGCCCGCATGTCAGAGATAGAACAATGTCTTGACTATGTGCTATGCGGCAATCGTTTTTCTGTCAGCATGCTACAAATATGATTTTAGCACCTGAATACGTACTTGATAAGGAAAGGAATACAATTGACTAAAACTGAAGTTGAGATTTTGAAAGAGATTGCAACGGGTATGACGACGCGTGAGATAGCCGAGAAACGTTTCTCATCGTTTCATACGGTGAACACACATAGAAAAAATATCTTTCGTAAATTAGGTGTGAATAATGTCCATGAAGCGATTCGCTACGCCATGCGCTCGGGATTGGTGGATGCTGCAGAATACTATATTTAAAAACTGCTCCTTATTCATCAATCTGATATTTTCCTCCATCTTTTCGGATGAATAAGGAAATTGTGAACGTTTGTGGATTGTGAAAAGTATTTGCTTTTGTATCTGTTTCTGACCCGATTTTTCTCTCTGAAATACCCATTTTGCGTACTTCTATAATTTGCTTGTTATCAGATACTTGTGATAGGATAAACCTAAAAGGACGTTAACAAAGTCCTAAAAAGTGCCTTTAGTAAGACTGTCAAAGTGCATATGTTGAAAGGCAATTGGGTAATGTAATTAGAATGCTGTTCAGCCTTAGCTTATTTTTATAAGTTGAATTTTTATTACAATTCTCTGCAAGTTGATTGTACTTTTTGGAGTGTTTTATATAATCTTGGATACATTTTCAAAAGGTATATGCATCGTAAAGAGCCGTATCAAAACATACTTATGGTAATTTGATACGGCTCTTTATACGTGTTTATAAATTGTCGTCTAGCTTGAAATCTACTCTGATAAATCCTTCTTGTTGAGCTTTGTAGCAAAAATGAAGTAAAGAATCAATGCAGCGTAAGCAACGAGAGAGAGAAGCTCAGAGAGATGGTTCTCCCACCATGAAGAATAATCGAACTCGATACCACCAAACTTCAGTAAGGCAGAAACAACACCCATGAGGGGCACCTCCAGCAATGAAACCAGATGCGAGGAGAGTTCCCTTGTCGCCACGAGCCTTGTTAATGGTATCATCTTTAGAGCGAGTCGTTACATACCAGTTCACGGCACCACCAACGAGGAGTGGAATGTTCAACTCTAAAGGAATGAACATACCGAGTGCAAAAGCCAATGCAGGGACCTTACAGCGATCGAGTACAGTGCGATAACTGCACCGATGCCATAGAGAATCCATGGAGCACCTTGACCACTCATCAATGGTTTGATGACAGCAGCCATTACGTTGTTACTAGTGAGACAGCTAACTTTCCAGAGTTGAAGCCATAGGTCTTGTCCAAAAACAATCATCACACCAGCCACGGTAGCTGCAGAGATAATCGTGCCGAGGAACTTCCATGTCTCTTGTTTCTTAGGAGTTGTACCAAGCCAATAACCAATCTTTAAATCAGTAATGAATGAGCCTGCCATGGAAAGGGCTGTACATACTACGCCACCCATCAAGAGGGCTGCTAGCATACCTGCATTGCCTTTCAAAGCCAACAGCTACCATAACAACAGATGCAAGGATGAGTGTCATCAGCGTCATACCTGATACAGGATTGCTTTCAACAATCGCAATGGCATTGGCTGCCACGGTGGTGAAGAGAAGGCGATGATTGTAACCAGAAGGATACCAACAACGGCATGGAGAAGATTGAAGTCCATCACACAAAGTAGAAGAATAGGAAAGTGATGAGTGAGGGTAGCGATACTTCCAAAGCAATAATCTTGAATGAAATGTCACGCTGTGTACGGATGACTTCTTCTTGTCCACTACCCTTACCCTTTCATCTCACGTGCTGCCAAACCAACAGCACTTTTGATAATGCCCCTATGACTTCACGATACCAATGATACCTGACATTGCTACCACCGATACCGATTGAACGACGCATATGACTTAAAGGAGTGACTTCTGGTGCCATCTGTCCTACGGCTGTTGTGATAGATGGGTCCCACTGGTTCAGTACGGTGTCTGGGAAGAGGAGTGCCATTCCTGGTACGATAAGCCACCAAACGGTTAACGAACCAACACAGATGATAAAGGCATATTTCAAACCGATGATATAACCAAGCCCGAGGACAGCTGCACCTGTATTGACCTTGAAGACGAGTTTCGCTTTATCAGCTATCGTCTCACCCAGAGCCAATCATACGACTAGTAACGTTCTCATTCCACCAACCGAAGGTTACTACGATGAAATCGTACAGACCATCTACAAGACCAGCGAGGAGAAGAAGGTTTCGCCTGACTTCCACCTTTCTCACCACTCACGAGCACCTGTGTTGTAGCTGTTGCTTCTGGGAAAGGATACTTACCATGTTGATCCTTAACAAAGTATTTACGGAAAGGAATCAAAAAGAGAATACCCAAGATGCCACCCAAGGGCTGCCGCAATGAAGACTTTGAAGAGTCGGTATCCAAATCAAGCATATGAGATGGCTGGCATAACAAGATGCCACCTGCTACGACAGCACCTGAACAGACCAATACTCTGGATAATTACATTCTCACCAAGAGCATTCTTGCGCTTTGTGGCAGATGACAAACCAATAGCGATAATGGCAATAGGGATGGCAGCCTCAAACACTTGTCCAACCTTCAAACCGAGATAGGCTGCAGCAGCAGAGAAGAGAACAGTAGCCAGAATACCCCCAAGTGATAGACCATGGACTTACTTCACGATATGTCTCATTTGGTGACATGACTGGCTTATACTCTTCGCCGTTTTTCAACTCCCTAAAAGCATTCTCAGGAAGTTCAATGTTTTGATTCGCTTTAGTTTTCCATTGTTTAATAGTATTGTTTGCTTGCAAAAGATAAATAAAAATCATTTATCTTGTATCAATTCACTGTAAAATATTACCTTTGTCCGTATGAAAGAGATTAAACCCATTGCTTTTTCATTCTCCCTGACATCGAAGTTTGGTATTCCACGTCAGAGTGGTCTGTCTGATAGTCTCATCGGTAGATTGTCTTCGAACCTCAATATCAACGTGAGGAAGCACTGCGCGAGATTGGACGATTTTTGATTATCTGTGGTTAATATGGGGCTTTTTCTGCTAATAAGTCTTACGATGATAGCAAGCTGACTGTTCGTCCTCCCCCGCTTGGGTGGGAATGAACGGTTAGGTGTTTTTTGCCACGCGTTCGCCCTTCCGTCCGAATGGGCTTGGGCTGTCTTCTGTTCGGATAAAGCGAATAGTGAATGGTGTTATCGAAGTTGTAGGGGCAGATCTGATGGATAGTACACCCTATCTATGATGTAAAACCTTATATTTCTTATGTTGATAGTCATCCTACGGCAAGAGGTGGCTTTACTGATAAGAAAAGAATGGCAACAGTTGTCTGTTATTATAGCGGGAAGAATATTCAGTGCTTCTGTGAAGAAGAACTGACAGCCTTAAAGGAAGTGCTCTCGCAGGACCCACGCCCAGCAATATCAACATGATGCAGCACGTGTTTATGGAATGTCTTTTTAGTGGAAAGGATGTGAAGTTTAGGGTTGAGGGTAATGTGTTGGAGGTTGTTGGGGTCGATAATTAAGTAGTGCCTTATTAGCCCAGATTAGTCTAATAATAAATTATTTTTCTCCTTAAATACCATATCCAAGCAAATGAGCGCCGATGAGAAAAGATAATCAAGGTTATCCATATTTTTGGTAAGCCTCTCGCTCAAATGATAAGTTCATATAGGCACGTCCTGTCATAGGAAGGCGTATAAAGCCACTCTGTGAAGTACCATATATAAAAAGGAGGATGACATTTCCTGCATCTGTCGTCGTGTGGATGCGCTCATGATTGATTATCTCCTTCGTCAGTTTAACGCCAGGATGAATAAAAAGAAGCCCAAGAATGTTGATTGCATCATACTTCTTGGGTGGGAGATATTTCGATCGAATAATCTTCATTAATCTGTTTCAATTCATTCGATACGAGGTTTAGAGGCTGCAGGAGCGACAGGTTGTGTCTCACCAGAAGAATTTGAAGACGCTTCTGAAGAACCATTCTGTTCGTCTGCATTGTCTGATGTAGCATCATTGTGATTGTTAGAATGGTTTGAACGATGACTTCTTCTGATGCTATTGAAGACTTTTCTCAGCCTGTTTTTCTTCTTGTGCATCGGCTGAATCCTTCGCTGTAGTGTCTCGAGCGATAGTGTCAAACTTCGCCTTGTTGTTGTCTGCTAAGTTCGAGTCTGGCTCAATAGCAGTCTGTGTATATTCAGGGTCGTTCTTATGTTGCCCATAGTAAAAGAATCCAAAAAGCCATCAAGGAATATCGTACCAAGAATGATAAAGGTAACCATACCGAAACCTAAAAGTTGGTCCGTCGTTCGTATCATTCTTATGTAGTGGTGTGTTACAATAAGGACAGTTCTTATCCTTCTCACTCACCTCATTATTACAATTTCGACATTTCATATTTCTTTCTTTATCTTTGATTTCTGACGACAAAGGTAAAAGAAAGGTAGAGATGACAAAAACGATTTCGCTTTTTATTCGTTTCTTCTTTCTTTTTGTATCTTTGCAGGGATTTTTAAAAGACATTATAGTCATATTACAAACAGAACAGAAGGATTTTTTTCGAAATGAAAAAACATTGATAATTATATGTCTCCTTACTTGTTGGCTGTGTGCTTCTGCACAGAGTCTGCGTGAGTATGGATTGAAATGCCGGATAGCGTATTGCCTTATCTGAGTAAGAGCCAACGTACAGAACTAGCTGATTATGTTGAAATGAAGGCTGATCCTGCTGTGTTGAATACTTTTGGTGATTCCGTGCGAATTGAACGTATGACTAAAAACTATCTTTTGCTCAGAGCAAGTAATGTGTCTTTCTTAGAAATAAAGTTGTTGGACGATAATACCTTGGCTTTAGTTCAAACATGGAAAGCACCAGCGGCAGAGAGTAAACTAAGTCTTTTCAATCTGCAATGGCAACCTAAAAAGATGGTTGTGGAATGTAAAGAGAATTTTGTAAAACCTGTCGCAATGAGTGATGAAGAGTTTAATGACCTGCAGTCATTGATGGTTCCTCGTTTGAAAGAATATCATCTGTCGGCAGATAACAACTCATTGTCAGTAAGTTGGAACTATCCATTGCTGTCAAAAGAAAGATGTAAAGCGTGTTGCAGACTTAGTCAAAACCACAGATACTGAGTTGGACAGGAAGAGATTTTCGGTAGTAAAAAAACGTTCGCACATTTGGCAGTTTCTGATAAAATAACTACTTTTGTACTCATAAAATAATAGCTTATAGCATGAATTTGAAGGTACGTTTAGCGTTGATGAACTTCTTAGAGTTCGCAGTGTGGGGAGCTTATTTGACCTCTATGGGTCGCTATCTTGGTAATATTGGTATTGGACCTGAGATTGGTTATTTCTACTCAATGCAGGGGTGTGGTCTCAATTTTTATGCCAGCTTTGATGGGTATCGTTGCCGATCGTTGGGTACCTGCTCAGCGTTTGTTAGGGCTTCTGTCATCTGCTTTGCTGGTTTGTTTATGTTTGCCACAGCTAGTTATGGTTTGAGTATTGGTGACCATGCAGAGTTCTCACTATCTTTACACTTTTATTCGCTTTCTGTTGCCTTCTATATGCCAACACTGGCTCTCTCAAACTCAGTTGCCTATAGTGCTTTGAGTAATGCAGGTATGGATACAGTGAAAGCATTCCCACCTATCCGTGTGTTTGGTACTATAGGTTTTATACTTACGATGTGGTTGGTTGACCTCTTGGGTTTCCAAAGCAATCAGAATCAGTTCATCACTTCTGGTATAGTAAGCATTATCCTCTTCCTTTATACCTTTACATTGCCTAAGTGTTCAGTTAGCAAGGGTAATGAAAAGAAGAGTTTTGTGGATGCTTTTTGGCTTGCGTGCCTTTGCTCTTTTTAAGGAGAAGAAGATGGCTATCTTCTTTATTTTTCTCAATGTTATTAGGTGTGAGCCTTCAGATTACCAATAGCTTTGCTAATCCATTCCTCTTTAGTTTTGGTGCTCAACCAGGTTTGTAAACTCTTTCGGAGTACAGCATGCTAATATCTTGATAAGTCTTTCACAGGTTAGTGAGACTTGTTGTATTCTTCTGATTCCATTCTTTATGCGTCATTATGGTATTAAGAATGTGATGTTGATAGCTATGTTTGCATGGGTATTACGCTTCCGGTTTTGTTTGGGGTTGGTAATCCAGGCTTCCCAGGCATCTTCATGTTCGTACTTTCAATGATTGTTTATGGAGTAGCCTTTGACTTTTTCAATATCTCTGGCTCACTCTTTGTTGATAATAGCACGGAGCCAGCTCTTCGTTCTTCTGCGCAAAGGTTTGTTCATGTTGATGACCAATGGTGTTGGTGCAACAGTAGGGAACATTGGCAGCTCAAGCTATTGTAAATGCCTATACACTCCACAGACTGTGGGTTCAGATACGTTGACAGTCGGTGATTGGCAGTCTTGTTGGTTCATCTTCGCAGGCTATGCCTTTGTTGTAGGTGTCTTGTTTGCTGTTATCTTCCGACCTAAGAAGGCAGTAATGCATACTGATAAATCGTATAGAATTAATGAGTAAAGTTCAACTTATATAGAAGGTGTCTCACAGATAGTAGGAGGGTCCAGAGTTAGGACTCCTAGTTCTGTCTGACCTTACACATACAAGGCAGATTGCTAGTGTGTGATAAACATATGGAGTTTGAACTTGGTTTTGCAAAGCAGGTGAAAAATCTGTTACAGAAAGATTGTTGCCAGAGTGCTTTGTGAGTGTGAATCCAATGATGACAAGTGAGCACTATGAGATACTCTTCAATTCTATTATAGATGGACAATATAAGGCTCTTTTGGTAAATAAAGATAACAACGCTTACCCTATACGTGCTTCTGATGCAATATTATTGGCACATGTGGCAAAGTTGAACATCTTTATGGAAGAGCATCTATTCAAGCGTCAGAGTGTTGATAGCAGTGTAAGCCAGAACAAAATGCGTATACACCTTTAAATGCTTTTAAGTTTTGAGATGTTACATCATGCCTTGGAAAGCTATAGAAGATGAGAACTATGAACTTGCTTCTATGCTTAGAGATGAAATGAAGAATAGGGCTAAGGAACCTTGATTGACAGCTAATCAAGAATAACGAATAACTATATAGAACATCTTTTGTTAAGAAGATGATATAAAACCAGAGAATGAAAGAAGCAAAGATATTTTTGTCCCTAATGCAGCCGCAGAAACGAGGTTGCCTGCTGATGAAGCTGTTCATGCAACACGTGTACTTCGGTTAAAGGAAGGCGACGAAATGTTCCTTATGGATGGTGATGGTTACTTTTATAAAGCAGAAGTAGCATTGGTATCATCGAAGAAGTGCCTTTATACAATTAAAGAAACGCTGAAACAAGACCTTGTTTGGCGTGGAAAAATTCATCTTACTATTGCTCCAACAAAAGATATGGGACGCATAGAATGGATGATAGAAAAGATTACTGAAATAGGTTTTTGATGAAATTAGCTTCTTAGATTGTAAGTTCTCTGAACGTAAGACATTGCGTGTTGATCGTATTGAAAAGATTGTCATTTCAGCTGTAAAAGCAAAGTCGTAAAAGGCTGGAAGCCAGTTGTAAATCCGATGACACCTTTTTCATCATTTCATAGAGAAATTGTTTTTAACAATGGACGGAAGTTTATCTGTCATTGTTATCCAGAGATTTTACGAGCAGACTTCTTTACCGCCATTTCACAGGAATGTCAGCCTTCATCTGCAGAGGATATTACCGTATTGGTAGGTCCAGAGGCGACTTCTCTATTGATGAGGTACGTTTTCGCTTTAGAACACGGTTTTTGAGAGTGTAACATTAGGTAATAGTCGTTTGCGCACAGAGACAGCAGGGACTTAGTGCCGTTATGATGTCGCAGCTTGCACGTAGAGTGTAAGCTGTTTTTGTCTGTATAGAGTTACAATAGATGGTGATGAGTTCTCAACAATAAATATGAGTAATTGCAATTATCATATTCCGCACCATTGGTCTAAGCGTTCGCACGATGCGTGTTAAGCGTTCGCACTATTGGTGCGGAGCATCTGCATGACAGCAAATGATGGATAGATTTATCCTTCATAGACATTAGCTGATATGCAACAAAAATAAATAGGGATAATATAATACTAATAATCAACTTATATGAGAAAAAGTTTATCGGACGTAAATGAATTGAGTTTTCATTCCACTCCCGTGTTTTGTATCAGAAAAATGCTTAATTTTGCAGCATACATTTAAATAACGTTATTATTTATATTAAAATTTTTAGCTAAACTATGCAGAAAAAGATTACTTTTCTTGGTTATATTGTTGCTTGCAATGACAACTACTGTCATGGCACAGATAACAACATCAGGAATCAGTGGTGAGTAATGTCTCAAGGTGAAGATGTTATTGATGCTGCCATTACAGCAACGCATCAACCCTTCAGGGGACTGTTTACCGCGCTGTGACGAACATCGATGGTCGTTATACCATTCAAGGTATGCGTGTCGGTGGTCCGTACAAGGTGACAGTGGCTTACATTGGTCAGAAGACAAAGACTTTTTGATAATGTGACACTTCGTCTTGAGTGAAACGGAAGACTCTCTTGTTCACTTCAAGATGATACAAAGGAACTTCAGGAGGTTGTCGTGAAGGGTAGTGCGGGTGTCAACACCAGCAAGACAGGGTGCTGCACAGGTATCAGCTCTAAACAGATTGCTGATATGCCAAGTATTACCCATGGTATTGCTGATGTCGCTAGACTTAATCCACAGTTGACTACAACGAATAGTGGTGCCATGTCATTCGCTGGTACAAGCAATCGTTACAACTCTTTCATGATTGATGGTGCTGCCAACAACGACGTTTTTGGTCTTTCTAGTGATGGAACAAATGGTGGTAGAGCAGGGTGCACAGCCAGTTTCAATGGAAACGATTGAGCAGATTCAGGTGAACGTGGCTCCTTTCGATGTTCGTCAAGGTGGTTTCACGGGCGGAACTATCAACGCTATTACGAAAGTGGTACTAACGTTTTCCATGGTGAGTGTTTATGGTTTTGGTAACAATCAGAATCTTGTCGGTACAACGTATCCACTTGCGGATGGCGGTTATGCACAAAAGTTCAACAAACAGCAGGAGTACAACTGTTGGTGTAACCTTAGGTGGTCCTATTATTAAGGACAAAGCTGTTCTTCTTTGCAAACTATGAGAAGACCAACAAGACTTATCCAAACCTTTATGCTCTTGGTTCAGAGCAATCAGCTGTTGATGCAGCAAAGGCAAACGATATCTTGATAAAGATTGCGGATATAGCAAATCGTCAGGGTGTTAACTTCCCTACAGCCCTTTCAACAGATGATATTTATACGAAGAGTGATAAGGTTGGTTTGAAACTTGACTGGAATATCAATGAGAGTAATAAGGCTTCTGTACGTTGAGTCTTGTGAATGCTGTTCAGTTGAATAATGCTGGCTCAAGAACTGCTGTTAATGGTAAGAGCTTTGCCTTCCCATTTGAGAGTGTTACCAACTCATTCATTGCTGAGTTGCAAAGTCGCTTATCTCCATCAGTTGCTAATGAGGCTCGTGCCAGCTATGTACGTGTAAGAGATAATCGTGCTATTACTGGTGAATACCCTAATGTAACAATTAATAATGTGGGTGGTGGTTCGGTAAACTTGGGTATTGATCGTTCTTCTATGGCTAACCGCTTGGACCAGGACATCTATACGCTTGAAGATAACTTGACATGGTATAAGGGTAATCACACCTTTACTTTTGGTACTCATAATGAGTTGTATAAGTTTACAAACCTTTTCCTCCAAGATCTCTTTGGAAGTTATACTTTTTAAGAACTATGATTCTTTCGTAAGCTACTACAACGATTATGTTGCAGGAATATTAGATCCAAAATCTTATATCAACCAGTATCGTTATGGTCACGCAAATGTTGACGTAACAGGTGAATCCTCGTTCGGAAAGTTCTTTCGGTGCAGCGCAGTTAAGTTTCTATGCACAGGATAAGTGGGATGCTACTTCAAACTTCCAGTTGACTTATGGTTTGCGTATGGACATTCCAATCATCATTGACACACCTACAGCTAACGAACCATTTGCTCAGTATGCTGACACCAAGGGTTGGAACGTTAAGACAAACCAGCGTTTGGCAAGTACTCCTCTTTGGAGACCCTCGTGTAGGTTTCCGTTGGGATATTAATAAGGATCGTCGTTACATTCTCCCGTGGTGGTATGGGTGTGTTCTGAGGACGTATTCCATTCGTTTGGATTAGCAATAACTATGCTAACACGGGTATTCAGGTATCTACCTTTTATGCAAACTCTCCAACAGGATTGGAACTGTTGCTCGACCCAGCAGGACAAGATGCAAATGCAAATAAGTTGAAGGCGTTAGGAAATCAGACGATCAATGTTTACGATCATAACTTCAAATATGCACAGAACCTTCGTTTCAATCTTGGTCTCGATTTTAATGTGTTGGGCATTAATTGGACAGCTGAGGCTATCTACTCAAAGACATTGAATGATATCCTTTATCAAAACCTTGCATACGAGCAGACTGGTATGACATTTGGTCAGGTTTATGGTAGTGCAGGTGTACCTGTAGAGGATAATCGTCCACTTTATTCTAAGGTGACAAAGCAGAGCCCTTATGCAAATATCTATAAGCTCAGCAATACCTCAAAGGTTACACTGTAAACTTGAGCTTGAAGGTGAGAAGCACTTCGACTTCGGTCTTGATTTGATGGCAAGTTACCTTGGACAAAGTCAATGAGTGTAAATAATGGTGAGTTCTTCTGTTGCTGAAAGTAACTGGAGATTTAATTACATATCGTAACCCTAACGACCCTGAGTTGGGTAATTCAGCTTATAATATCCCTCATCGCATTCAGGCTTCTGCTTTCTATCATATAAACTATGGTGCTCAGAAACGAGTGGCAGACGACAGTGGGTCTTATTTATCAGGCGAAGTGAGCTCTCCATATACAATCTATTACTATGGTGATGTTAATGAGGATGGTGCAAATGGCAACGACCTCTTCTTCATTCCAACTGATGCACAGATTGATAAAAATGCAGTTTGATGAGACAAATTTCTCTGCTAATGCACTCACAAATACAGTCTTTGGTGATGGTTTCACAGCTCCTAAGTTGACTGCTGATATGCAACGTGCGATGATGAAACATTGGATTGGCAATGATTCTTATATGAAGAAGCATCGTGGAGAGTACTACAAGCGTTATGCTGATAACCTCGCTTTTTGAGCACCACTTTGATGTTCACTTTTGCACAGAAGTATAGCTTTAAGGTGGCTGGTCAGGTTTAACTCTCTTGAGTTGAGCTTTGATATTATCAACGTTGGTAACTTGCTGAATAAGGATTGGGGTCACACTTATGGAGATGGCTCGGTATCTACTACAGCCCAGTAAACTATCAGAAGAATGGTCATTACCAGTTCACAGGTGGTTATGCAACACGTAACTATAGCGACTACTATAGCCGTTGGCGTGGTCAGCATGGTTTGCGTTACACATTCTAATCTGTCAAATAAAACCAAATAAAAAAGCAGAGACTCTTATGGGGTCTCTGCTTTTTCTTATCTTGCATATAACAATTTAAGAGTATGATAATTGATTTTGACAAGATTGCCGAAGAGCATATAGAAGGCTTTAAAGGCGGTGAAGGAAAATTGGACTTGCGTGCTTTTTGTTGATGATAAAGGCGCGTATCATGTACTCAACTTTGCGTCCAGGTGCAAGCAGTGGTAAGCATCAGCATGTAGGTACATTTGAGGTGATGTATGTTATCAGTGGTGAACCGACCGTTCATTATGATGATACAACGGAGGTTGCAAGGGTAGGAGCAGTTGCACTATTGTCCGGAAGGTCACTTTCATTGGTTTGAGAATTGTACTGATCACGATGTTCTTTATCTTGCTATTGTCCTACGTTGAAATAACAGTTAGTGCTTTTCGAGCAAAGATATATTATTCTTATCGAAAGATATTTCCGTCCGATTGATTCATCACGTGGTGTTATCTTATCGGAGGATACGGATGTACTAGCAACGAATGATAAGGATAATAATTGATTACGACAAGGATTTATACTCTTTGTCGTAGTAAAGACATCCATATACTAGCTTTTAATGTATATGGATACTCACGAGCAACATAACCTAAAACGATGAAACTTAAAAACCTAATAATGACAGCGATAACCTTATTGACGGTATTGGAAGTGAGATGCTTCTGATGCTGATAGCTGAGTGTTAATGAGTGGCTTTCCTAGTGAAGAAGTGGGAATTGAACAGGGCGTTTCCGCCTGTTATGCAGGGGTGTATTGATAATCAACGTAATGGCTGGTGGATGTAATTTCCTGTACACACTTTGGCACCTGATAGTAGAAGCTTTATTATCGTGGATTTATGCATCCAAGACTGATGAGGATAATCAGCTGAATTGGAAGTTGGTTGGTCAGTTTACCTGAACCTCTGGCTTATGGTGTCGCAGTCAATTGCGATAACGGTATGATTATTGTGGGTGGAATGAATAATGATGGGAGCTATAGGAACGTTTATCGTGTTAACTTCGTATACGGTAAAGCTGAAGTTATGTCTCTACCTTCTCTTCCTTATTCTGCAGACAACATGGCGGGGAGCCTTAGTAGAGCGAACATCTTTATATTGCAGGAGGAATGATGGATGGCAAGGCTTCGAATCGAGTTTTACAATTAGACTTAGATCATCTTTCAGCTGGTTGGAAGACGTAAAAACCTTTCCCCGGAATTGTGCGTGTACAGCCAGTAGCTGGTAGCATTGCTGATAATCGTTTCTGTCTATTTGGTGGTTTTTGCCCTACTGCAAATGGTGAGGAAGCAAAATTGGCGATGGATGGTTGCATATGACGCAAACTACAGATGAATGGCAGACGATTGAAGGACCAAAAGATGAAAAAGGTGAACCATTGTTTGTTGGAGGTGGTACGGGTATTAACCTATCCAAAAGACCAGCTGCTTGGTGATGGGAGGCGTAAACAAAGATGTGTTCCTCTCGGCTGTCAATCATCCGCAGCCAGATTATCTCAGTCATCCTATAGATTGGTATCGTTTTTAATCCTTACACCTTATATTATAATGCAGATGGTTGGAAGGTCCTCTATAAGAGTCCTGACACGGCTCGTGCTGGTGCAGCTTTTGGCACAGACAGAGCGAGTCTGTATGTTATTGGTGGTGAGCTAAAGCCAAGAGTGCGTAGCAATAAGGTTGTGAAATATCCTAAACGCTAATAATACTCCTCGATTCTTACTTATTGAAATTAATCATTAATTGCCCATTTTCTCAACGGAGCCTTCTTTTTACTTCTTTTTGAATGAAGAGGATGATGTTAGAAAGGGCTAAAATTCATTTATGAAAAAAATATTATCCTTGGGTACTTGTTGCTCTCCTCTGGTTTGTTGCCCTGCTCAATTATATGGACCGACAGATGTTATCGACAATGCAGGAAGCAATGAAAGTTGATATTGCTGAGTTAAACCATGCTGAAGCATTCGGTGCTTTGATGGCTGTGTTCCTGTGGGTTTATGGTCTTGTGAGTCCGTTTGCTGGAATCATAGCTGATCGTGCAAACCGCAAGTGGCTTGTCGTAGGCAGTATTTTTGTTTGGTCAGCTGTGACCTTGCTCATGGGATATGCAGAGAGTTTCAATCAACTTTACTGGCTTCGTGCGTTTATGGGGAATCAGCGAAGCACTCTATATTCCAGCAGCTTTGTCGCTTATTGCCGATTGGCATGAAGGAAAGTCACGCTCACTGGCGATTGGTATTCACATGACGGGTCTGTATGTAGGGGCCAAGCAGTGGGTGGTTTCGGCGCCACACTTGCAGCGATGCTTTCATGGAATGCTGCCTTTCACTGGTTTGGCATCATCGGTATAGTTTATTCAATTGTCTTACTCTTATTCATGAAAGAAAGTCCTAAGCATGGACAGAAACGTACTTCACAAGAAGAGGCTAAAACAAGCAAGAATCCTTTTCCGTGGATTGTCAATCGTCTGCTCTACATGGGCTTTCTGGGTAATACTCTTTACTTTGCAGTACCAGAGTCTTCCAGGTTGGGCAACAAAGAACTGGTTTGCCAACATTGTTTTGCTAATAGTTTGAACATTCCAATGTCAACTGCAGGACCGATGTCAACAATAACAATTGCAGTCTCATCGTTTATAGGTGTTATCATGGGAGGTATCGTTTCTGACCGTTGGGTACAACGTAATCTGCGCGGACGTGTCTATACCAGTGCCATAGGGTCTTGCCCTGACTGTTCCTGCTCTGATGTTGTTGGGTTTTGGTCATAGTCTTGTTGCTGTTGTTGGAGCAGGGTTGTGCTTCGGAATCGGTTATGGTATGTTTGATGTCTAACAATATGCCAATCCTTTGTCAGTTCATATCTTCAAAAGTATCGTAGTACGGCTTACGGAATCGTAGATATGACAGGTGTGTTTGCTGATGCCGTCGTAACACAGGTGTTAGGCAAGTGGACAGATGGTGGAAACCTCGGTCTTGGCTTTGCCATCTTAGGAGGTATGTGGTTTTAGCTTTGGTTTTACAACTCTCTTGTTTGAAAAGCCAACAACCGACAATATGGAATAGAGAGGTTTTATAATTGCTATAATTATCACATATAATCGTCTTTACCACTCCACATAATTCGCTATGAAGAGGATAGAAGGTGGAGGGCAACATCATTTATGGAAAAAGATTATCGGATTAATTGACGCTCCGTTCACGCCATTCTATGCAAAATGGCGATGTCAATCTTGAGCCTATAGAGGCTTATGCTGCTATGTTGCGAAGAACGGATTACAGGGTGTTTTTCATCAATGGTTCATCAGGTGAGGGGCTATATGCTCACAACAGAAGAACGTATGCAGTTACCGGTGAACGTTGGATGCAGGTAGCACCAGAGAGGTTTTTAAGGTTATCGTACATGTGGGTAGTTGCTGCTTGCGTGAGTGTACGTTTGGCTGAACATGCTGAGAAGATTGGTGCATGGGGTATTGGTGCTATGGCTCCTCCATTCCCAAGATTGGTCATTATTGAGGAGTTAGTGAAGTATTGTGAGACAATTGCGGCTGCAGCTCCTTCATTCCTTTCTATTATTATCGCTATCCCTGCTCTTTCAATGGTGCTTTTCTTGTCAATGCTTGAGCTTTTTGAAGGCTGTTGATGGTCGTATTCCTAACTTCGCTGATATAAATATACCTTTAAGCCTTTATGAGTACAACCAATGCCGTCTTTACAAGGATGGAAAGTTTGATATGTTGCACGGACAAGATGAGACAATACTCCCAAAGTCTAGCACAGGGAGGTGCAAAGGGTAGTATCAGTGGTACAACTAACTATAATGGACGTGAGTTGACGGGTATTATTGAGGCATGGAACAGGAGATATTGAGACTGCGTGAGAAGCAGAGACTTCTCACAAGAGGTTATCAATGTCATTTGTCACTTCCGTGGTAATATGTTGGCGTAAGCGTATCATGAAACTGATTGGCTTTGACCTTGGTCCTAATCGTGTTCCGTTCCAGAATATGACGGATGAGGAAGAGGGCACGTATGAAGAAAGAACTTGAGGGAATTGGTTTCTTTGAGCGTTGCAATAAGTTCTAACAAGCGATTATATAAACGGGAAACAATGATATTTCTCTTTTAATCTCCTTTATAAGTTTTGTTGACTAGGAGATTGGGAAGTATTGGGCTGTTTCTATGATGTCTACAGAGTACTCTTGTAATTCTATGTCGTTTAACTACGTACTTTTATTTTGTGTCTTTTTGTGAGGTTTCGTTGGTTTCAATTATAGATAGTGATTTCACCTGCAATTGATTGATTCATGTATTTACGGATAGTTTCCGTGTCTTTATACCCTAGCTTGCAGGAACATCAGTTTTGTTACAGCAGCCTCAACGGTACTGTCATAGCCACTGATAACGCCAGCGATCCTTGAGTTGATAGCCCGTGTCATAACGGTTCATCTCAACCTGACCACTAATACATTGGCTAATATCGACAACAATAATATCACGCTCTGTAACTTTGCGGAGTAAGTTCACGAGCCATGGTTGTTGTGGTGCGTTTCCCACCACCATACGAGCGCATGACTATGCTTCGCAACTCTGGAGCATCAAATGTGTCGAATTAAATGTTCTTCGATGCCAGGGAAGAGTGAGAAGATAATAACATTGTTGTCTAACTCGAAATGTGGCACCATAGGCTTCGAGAAGTCAGGCTTTAAGATATTGTGTTCTTTAAAGTTGAAGTTGACCCCAGCTTCACAAAGGTGAGGATAGTTAAATGAGTCAAATGCGTTGAATTCATCAGCATTTTTGCTTCGTTGAGCGGTTGCCTCTAAGAAGGTGTCCACTAAAATAGACACAAACCTCTGGCACAATAGGTGTGCCATCCGCATGATGAGCCGATGCCAATTCAAGACTTGTCATAAGGTTCTCTCTTACCATCGGTACGAAGCTGTCCAATAGGGAAGTTGCGAACCTGTAAGAATGATAGGCTTTGTGAGGTTCTCAAACATGAACGATAAAGCAGATGCGGTATAGGACATCGTGTCAGTACCATGTAATACAACGAAACCATCATACTCATCATAGCGGTCTGAAATAACTTTTACTAACTGCTTCCATTTTACAGGTGACATGTCAGAAGAGTCAATGGGAGGGTCAAACTGGTAGGTATCAACCTCTGTAGGGATAAGTTTGAATTCGGGAACGTTGTCAACGAGATGGTTGAAATCCAATGGCTCCAATGCACCTGTCCGTTGGTTATGCCCCATACCAATGGTGCCACCTGTGTAAATAAGCAATACTTTGTTGGTTCTGTTCATCGCGCATTAGTTTGTTGTTTTTGCAAAGATAACATAACTCATATCCTAATTTCTCACATTATTTTTTATTAGTGTTGAACAATAAAACATTTCTCTAAAAAGGAATCCTTAATAAGTCTGTTTGGCAGTTGTAATAAAGGCACTAACCTTTTTCAAAAATCTACTAATAAAAAGCATGAATGGTGCGGAGCCTAGCACTATTGGTGCTGAGTGCTTAGCATCAGTGGTGCTAAAATTTTGCACGAAGTGTGCGGAAGGCTAAACACATTGTCACATGCTTTTAGGGATGAAGTCATTCTATTGTTAATGAGAATTTGAAGAAGTATAAACAATGAAAACTCTGATAGTAATGTATCTTACTTCCTCTTTGATAGGGGAGGATAATTGTTAATGTGTCTTTTTTTGAGGAAGTTATGTATAGGAAAGCTTTTTGTCAGTCATTGTGTATGCGTGATTTCCTTTACAACGTTTGGTTATCTCTGCATTTATGCTTATCTTTGTGTTTCAAACATAATCATTCACTATATTACCAAATTATCTTTCAACTATGGAGAAGAAATATTTTGCCCTTCGGAGCTGATTATAAATGAAGATGGAAGCATCTTCCACCTGCACTTGAAACCAGAGAATCTTGCAGATAAAGTTATACTTGTTGGTGATCCAGGTCGTGTAGCACTTGTTGCTTCACATTTTGATAATACCGAATGTGAGGTGTCTAATCGTGAGTTCCGTGCTATCACAGGTACATACCATGGGAAGAGAATCACCGTTTTAAGTACAGGTATTGGATGTGATAATATCGATATTGTTGTAAATGAGCTGGATGCACTTGCAAATATAGATTTCAAGACACGTACAGAGAAAGAAAAATTGCACCAGTTGACACTTGTACGTATCGGTACTTGTGGAGGATTACAGCCTTACACACCTGTTGGTACTTATATTGCATCTGCTAAGAGTATTGGTTTTGATGGTTTTACTAAACTTCTATGCTGGTCGTAACCAGGCTTGTGACCTTGAGTTTGAAGCGGAGTTCAGAAAGCAGGTGAAATGGGACCCTCAGTTGGGAAATCCGTATGTGGCATGTGCTGATAAGGAATTACTTAATACGATTGCTTCTGACGATATGGTACGTGGCGTCACAATCGCATGTGGCGGATTCTTTGGGCCACAGGGTCGTGAACTTCGTTTACCTTTGCAGGACCCTAAATTGAATGAGAAGATAGAAAACTTCTCTTATAATGGTATGCAGGTAACCAACTTCGAGATGGAATCATCTGCCCTTGCAGATCTTGCAACCCTGATGGGTCATAAGGCTGTAACTGTATGTATGGTTATTGCAAACCGACTTGCTAAAGAAGCTAATGCAAGCTATAAGAATACGATTGATGGCTTGATAGAGAAGGTGTTGGAGAGAATATAAGAAACCATATTTTATGAGCAAACAAACTGACAAGATATCACAATCAATGTTATCCACTCCCCAGTCAATTCTTTCGGGGAGTGACGAGCCAATCTGCTCGCTTGCTACTCAGCCCGGTGGAGCTATAGGTATCATCCGTGTGAGTGGAGAGAAAGCGATAAAAGTAACGGACAAAGTCTTTCAGGGTATTCGTAGAAAGCATTTAACAGATGCGAAAGCTAATACCTTGCATTATGGCGAGATCCTCGACAAGGAGGGGAATACCATTGATGATGTTCTTGTCAGTGTCTTCCGAACTCCTCATAGTTATACGGGTGAGAATAGTACTGAGATATCTTGTCATGGTTCTGCTTATATTCTTAATCAAGTAGTTAAGGCACTTATTGATGCTGGATGCCGTCAAGCTCAGCCTGGTGAATATACACAGCGGGCTTATATGAATGGTAAGATGGATCTCAGTCAGGCTGAGGCTGTTGCCGACCTTATTGCTGCTTCTAACCGAGCGTCGCATCAAGTGGCTTTAAGTCAGCTTAAAGGTCATTTTAGTTCTGAACTTTCACTCTTGCGTGAGCAGCTATTGAAGATGACTTCTTTGTTAGAGTTAGAACTTGACTTCTCTGATCATGAAGAACTTGAGTTTGCTGACCGCACTGAGCTGAAGGCTTTGGCAGAGAAGATTCATCAAAGAGTAAAGTCACTCACTGATTCTTTTTGAAACAGGTAAAGCATTAAAAAGGTGTACCTGTAGCCATTGTTGGTAAGACGAATGTCGGTAAATCAACGCTATTGAATTGTCTTCTCCATGAAGAGAAAGCCATCGTCTCAAACATTCATGGTACCACCCGTGATGTCATTGAAGATACTACCGAAATCAAAGGTGTCACCTTTCGCTTCATCGATACAGCGGGAATTCGTCATACTGACGACCAAATTGAGAAGTTAGGTATTGAGCGCGCTTATCAGAAAATGGATGAGGCAGCCATTGTTTTGTGGGTTGTTGATGATGTACCAACAGCAGAAGAATGTGCTGAGATACAACGATTAGCACAGAGGAAGCATTTGATTACGATCTTTAATAAGATAGATACTAAGGCTGCGGAGCCAAGAATGGCTAATAAAGAACTACATACAATCTATATCTCTGCTAAGTTAAAGCAGAATATCAATGAATTAGAAAAAGCAATTTATGAAGCTGCAGACATCCCTGAGATAAACGAAAAATAGTGTTATCATCACTTCTGCCCGTCATTACGAGCTTTGACTCATGCGGATGAGTCAATCCTTCGAAAGTGATTTTAGGGTCTTGATTCCGGTCTTAGTGGTGACCTCATTAGCGAGGATCTGCGTATCTGTCTCCATCAACTTTGTTGACATCACAGGTGGTAAAATCACTACACTGAGGGTTCTTGGTAATATCTTTAAGCACTTCTGTATCGGAAAGTGAATTCTCAGAAACTTGAGGGTTTTATAGTTTGTCGGATTCTGTTTACTGAGAGATATATCCTCTTGATCATACCCTTCCGCTCACTATGAATGAGATTTATCAATTGTTGAATCTCGTTTATATCTGTTTTAATGTTTTTATAGCGAGCATATTGTTCGTTATATCGTGTAGCAGACCCATGTTTTAGCCGAGTTGAAATATCCTCTGGGATTAGGAAGGTGGTGCGTTCAGCCCCTAGATGTCTTTGAAACTCTGTTAGAAAAATCTGAATACCAGCTAAATCGAAGTCGCCCTAAAATGAAGGTATTGATTCGGAAGAGAAGCTAGCCATTCTCTAAGGTCTGTTGATTGTGGATAACGTGAAACGAATAATACCTTCTGAGAAAGTTTGTGTTTCTGCAGATACGTATCAAAAAAACGCACGCTGTTGGCGTATCATTCTGAAATTCTCCATGTTCTCAATTCCTATTATGGTCATATCCGCTGGAATTTTGAATGTTCTCCAGTCAGCAACAAATAAGAATGAGACCTTCTGCAGGATTGATAACAAAAGCTTTATTATTAAAAGCTACATTCTATTGGTTCATAGCTGTTTACAGGAAAGCCTGGGCACGAACGTACAGTCACGAGTTTTGAATTCCCTGTTTCGTTTGCCATTGAATGCCGTGAGTCTGAATCATCGACTTCTAATATTCTAAAATTCTCGTCTTTGTCAATGAGATGTCTTTTCAAAGCTTCGATGTTGATGGCTCGATACGACTTTCTAGAACCGCGAATAATGATTTGTATCAGTCCTTCTTGCATAAGTTCTGTTAGCGAGTCTTGGGTTTTATCTTTGAACCTGCAACTGTCTCGCCAGCTATTAAAGCTTGTAATGATGCACTTATTGCCATAACCCTTTCTTGTCAGATTCTTTTTAAAAGTTTCTCTACTCTTGTCTTTACGCCATGCTTGCTAAGTAAATAGGTATATCGATAATCGTATGGATTATAGGATGTCGGAGAACTATTAATGAGATAGATGTTACGAGAGTTAGCAAATTGTAGTATGCCTTTGATGTTGTTGGGGGTGCAAACGTCCTATCTCATCCATCATACAATGTACAATGAAGTCGCCATTTTTACGTGCTGCTTTCTTCTTAAAGACATTTATAAGCATGATATTAACCATCGCTTTTACTAAGATATCTGTTCCGTCCGAGCCAACGTTATTAATGCGTTCTACCCATCCTGTATCATTGTCATTTTTCTTTAATACGGAATTGTAAACGGAAAGCATCACTCAATGACACATTACTTCGATTTGGTTCGTTCTGTAACTGATGAGACAAACTCTTGAGATAATCAACAACCTTACGATTTACTTCATCATGATTATCACTTGAAAAATAGGTTTAGTTCTCCAATTGAAAGTGCATTGTCAACACTGTAATCATGAATTGAAATAAGCAATTGCATAAGCTTATCAGAGGACTCATTCGCTCTTAACTCTATACGTTTTTGATAACGCCTGCAAAGTTCTTTTCTACAAAGTCACGATTGATGTCGAGAATTACTCTATCAACATCAGACCTACGTTTCATCAATGTACCTATCTCAGTTTGAGATACGTCCTAAGATGTCTTTTTGTAATGTTCCCGCTTGTACGCCTTCTATACTCTTCAATCTTGTTGTGTCCATGAACTCTTAGCAAGTCAACTGAGATCTGCATATAATCGCTGTCTGTTACAGGCATCGTGTTGAAGTGAAAAAGCATTCTGAGGCTTAAAGTTGCGATTGAAGTTTACGACAGTTCCTTTTAGTATCTCAATGGCTTCTCGTTTCTGATTAATGGTGCCTCTCAGCTGGCTTATTAGCTGTAAACAGTCTAAATGTGTAGCCTTTACCTTATTATCAGCGAGATAATCGTTGGATACTAAGTGTTCATTTTCTATAACTTGATGATATTGATTTAGTCCATCTCTTCTATGAGCGAGGTCTTTTTGGATTGCTCTTTGTTGGTCTTCAAATGCTTGCTTCTTCTTTTCTATGCGTATTCGTTTGTCTTCGTAGCGTTGTTGCAACATAATAAGTCGCTGTCCAATCTCCTTTATATTGTTTTCTAATATCAGCTTCTTTAGAAGGCGTTTCCACCGCATCTTCGTATTTGATTACGTCATTGCGGTCTGTCTCTATCTGTTAGGTAGCTTGTTAAGCTCATCAAGTGCTTTGCGATATTCATTCAATAGTTTGATATCTACTCCCTTGCCTTCAAGCTCAGCTTTTTGTTGCTTTATCAAGTTGAGGCTTTTTGATTTTCAAATTCCTGATTATGCAATTCGGCTTCCTGACTTTTTGTTGCTCTTGAAACGCATGTAGTTCATTATTAAGTGCCTTTACAGACCTGTTGAAAGCAGCATCAAGTTCCTTCAAATCCTTTTTCGTTCTTAGCATCATTCTTAGCTTGTCTTTCTTTCTCTACTTCAACTTTAAGTGTGGCATCATTGAATGCACGCATACGTAACTCTTGTTCGCTTGAGAGTTATCTCCTGCTCTTCCATCTCTAATTTATGCTGTTGGTTCTGCAGGTTTTGTCTCTTTGTAGGTATTTGTTCAGCCTCCACTCTTAACTGAGTAGCCTCTTGACGTAATGGTTTAAGTAGGTTACCATACTTCTTACCGAGTTTAGATATTTCCTCTTGAAGGGTTACTGGTAGTTGTGATAACTGTCTATTCAATAGCTGAAGTTGGCTTTCTAAATTTTTCTTCTTTGTCCTATACTCATCAGGGGTACGATGAGTAGGCTCAATATTTTCCAAGTTGAGCTTTATTCCAAATAGGTTGTCCGTTTTACTGTCTAATGTTGGTTCAAGTCCTTGGGCGTAGAGTATCCGTTCTTCATCTACAACTATTCCAATCGTATCTTCCCATCCTACAGCGTTCTCACACAACCAATGATACAGCGAGTCATCCAGATGTGACAGCAAGTCGTTGATTCTTTCAATCTCATTACGGCATATTGTACGATCGTTCTCCAATCGCTTTTGTTCCTGCAAAGAGACTGTTTCAACTCTGCCTCTTTCATTTCAGATTCATTAGTCAGCTTTTTCTATTTGAATTCTAACAGTTGTCTGCTGTGCTCCGTTAGCCTTTTCTTTGATATTTAATTGCACCAGTTGCTCCTTCACCAACTTGATGTCATCCTCTTTTGGGTGCCATTGACGTAGTTCTTTAAGTCCACTATCTGTTCTATACTGTTCTGCAAAAAGGTCTTGAAGACGATTTTTAGAATCATTTGACAGAACACGATACGTATTCATAACCTGATTTCTGTTCTTAGAACGCTCTTCTTCATAGCGATTTCGTTCTTGTTGTAGCTCTGTTTGTTTTGTATATAAAAGCCTCTCTCAGCCTATTGATAAACTGCTTGATGAGGCGTTTTTCGAGTTTCGCTTTTGGCGATGTTATACTTCTCTGCTATTGAAGCATTCGTTTTGAGCAAATCATCCAATAGCTGTCTCAGCCGTCTCATGTTTTTAATGACTTCTCACGAGCGTTAAGTGCAACCTTTTCTTTTACATTGATAGCATCAAAAATACTTTCGTTTCTCAGCTATCTCTTTTCAGCTTACTATTTTTCCCACAAGGTCTTGATTGAGTGAGTCTTTTTCTTTTGTCATAGTCAGCTTTAAGTTCCTTCTGACGTTCTTTCTTTCTCAATATTGTTCCTTACATCTACAAGTTTACTTTCCAATAGTGGTATTTGTTGTTCATCGTCTGCTACAACATAGTTCAGCATGTGCCATACATCAAGTAGTTGCTGATCAAACGCAACTATCTTACGCCCCTGTTCAGCTATTTTCAGTGCTTGCTGGCGTACGGGATAAATTCCGTCACGTGTCTGGCGAAACCAACAGTCTATTTCATCGTATTCCCTTTTCAAAGTCTGTTACCAGTCTTCTGTACGTTTTGCTAAATCAATAGGGTGGTCTTCGTCAGCCATTGACGGGATGATAGTATTCTTCACAAAGTCAGCATCCAACTTCGTGTTAAAGAAATACATTTTGAATACTTCTTGGAATATTCTGATAGTGTGCACTTTGTACTAGTGCATAGCGTGTGAACTTATGATCGTGGGTATTGCCAAAGATGATATCCTGAACATGACACCAGAGTCGATTCTCGCTGATACAACTATATTATTCTCGATGCGTTCACGTATCTTTACCCGAATCACTCAGTACCTGCTTGTTATCGTCAATGAGCCACTCTCTCTGGTATGTGGAGCATCGATAAATCGCCATGAAGCACGACCTTGATAGCGGTTTTACTAAGATGGTATAGGTTCCATTATCACGCATTACCCTCACTATAAGATATGCGAGTTAGATTGACGAAAATAGAATTCATCAAAGGACTTTTTGTCCTTGTTGAATGCCGAGCCGATGCTTGTTCTGCATTATAGAAGAAAAGTAGTGCTCTCAGTATAGTACTCTTTTCCTACACCTTGTGTTCCTGTAAAATGCACGTTACCATCTATTGCTATCTGCATAAGGAATGTTGGCACTATTGATAAAATAATCTTATTCAGGTACTTCATCTTCGTTGGCTATTTGAATCATGTTTACCAGTTCCTCAACATAATGGAATGCTGAAAGTAATTTTATAAGTCTCATCTTGTTCCTGGATGCATTCAGTAAAGCCCATATTCTGCATCTCCTGAAGAAGTTTGTTCACAGTTTCCAAAATTTGAACCAGCCCCATATTTCTTGAATAGTGATTAGCTTTCTCTTGAGTTCGATGTCAAGACTGATTTGTTCTATCAGATTACTCTTACGAAACTAGGTAACCGGCAGTAAACGATTGATTATAACATTTAAGAAGTCAAGATAATCCAGCCATTTTTGAAAAGCTTTCCAGCTTCTGTCCTATAGTATGTTTCCCTCTTCTAAACGTGAAAAATAGAAGTAACCATTACCCATCTCTAACTGAAGCCCAATTTCTTTGAAATAATCGGGTATAGTCTTCAGATTCTCTTCAATGTCCTCATAGAGATGACGGATAGAATTGTCTTGTGCTGTCAACCATTAGGAATTCTCCTCGACTCAGCCTTTCATATATTCTTTGAAGTATTATTTCGCATAGATGAGAGAGATTAGTCAATGTTTTTGATATAGCATATTTTCCTGTCTATACTACATTCGTGACGATGTGAGATGACGAGTTGTTACAGAGGGCAGCATGATCTTTAAGATCACGTTTCGTAGCATAATTGTATCGTAGTATGAATTCAAACAGATTGTAACCCGTGCTGCAGGTATTCCAAATTTCTGCTGGGTCCACCTCTTTCAGACGCTGTATGTGTAGCTTGTAAGTCTTCATCTGTCAGGGGTTCTGCTTCTGTTCGTGCAGACTATCATATTCCATTGCGTTCAGCAATTCTGCGCAATACCTTTACTATCTCATCGTTCTCTTTTAATCTTTCTAATGAAAGTCGAAGCTACTATATTGTCGAGACTCCATCCGACTAAAGGATTTATGTGCTCTAATACTTGTACAAGATTCGTGTCAGTCTTAATGAGTAGTTGGTCTTGCAGGTATTTTAGTTTGCGAATCTTTTTATATAGTTGATTCTGTTGGTCTATTTGATTGATATAGACAATAATCTGTCTGTCAATCTCCATTATCGCATGATAAGCCTCTGTAAAGTCGTCATAGCATTTACTGCAGGTTTTTAGCCATGTGAGGGGTCATTAGTAATGATGAAGAAGGCCTGTTCATTGTCCATTAGCTTCTCACACTCACGTATCATTGAGCGTATGCTATGACTTTTTTCGTCAAGATTCTGTAGCTTAGTCTTCTTTATAAGGTAGTTGGGTTCTTGCTTATAGGTGTTGTCCATGTTTCGCTTCAAATCTACGACATTCTTTAATGTCCTGAAGCCTGTCTTCTTTAAGAGTTGTCGCACACTATCTTGATAACCTGCTTTTCGATTTACATTGGTTTCTTGCAAGAAATAACCAATATGCTCCTTTAAGGTGTTAATACACTCTTGCACACTAAGAACACTTATTTCTTCATTAATATTCAGCACCTCCTCGAAGAAGTTGATGTAATCACTCTCTATTTCGAGGAGTTACCTGATTCCACCAACACACCATAGTCCACAAGTCTTCTAAGTCGGTTTTCGTTTCCACCGACTAATTCTATTGCTAACCTATCGGACTTCATCAGCTTACGTTTCTCAAACATCTGACTTAGTAGTTCTTGCTCTCGAGAGAGCGTTTTTGTCAGTTCTTCTATGGTTCTAAAATGTGAGAGAATATCCATTTGATTGCTTACTAAATAAAGATTGTGTTAGCATTTGTTTTCCAATAGTTTTGAGCGATGGTCATCAGTATGTTGATAGATGATTACGAAAGAAGCATTGCTTCTAATAAGCGCTTTTACTGCCTATCAATCAACAACTTGTTGATAATCACTACAAGAACAATTCTTCTGTCCCTTGTATAGATGATGTTTGATAGGAATAATTTTTAACTATAAAAACAGAACTTATATGACGCCCTTTCTGGATGATTTATCGTAATCATCTATATTATTTCAACTTCTTACTCATCCTACCATCAGGTGTTACTCGCAGCTCGATAACGTATGTTGTGTCAGCATCAGGGATTCCAATGATTACATAGTAATAAAGAGCTTTGGCATCAGCTTGCGTGAAATACATCTTGCGTAAGATGCTGCGAGAGAAACTCTTTGGGATGAGTGGCTGGAACTCTTGTTTACGGAAGTCATGAGCAAAGACAGGTGTACCATGATTGGTACAATCGTAAGGATGCAACATTGTCAAGATAAATGTTATCAACTTCCACTCCGTTATCGTTATAAGTTGATTTAACAACCTTGTCAGATGTCGTTTGAACATGGACTTTACTTTCAAAAATAGCCTAAATCTGTACGGATGATAGTGTCTTGCGACTGCTCCAAGAAGGTATTCATCGCATAAACATGATAGTTAAATGCAGAGTATAGAGCTTTGTCGTAACTCTTTATCAACTTTACTTCATCACCATTTTGGTTGGCAAATTTAAATAAATGAGCTGCCTGCTTTTTCTATTTTATACCCATGAATGTTTTGACCTTTGCAAATAAATGGTATCTTGATAAATCCAGAAGCGTACAGGCATACTGGCTGAGTCAGGGTAGAAAATACTATCTCCCTTAACCAACATAGCCGGGATCACTGTTCTCACCATTGGTCCATAATCCCTGTAGCATCTCTTTTGCTTGCTTGTCTTCGTGTTTCTGTTGAAAATCTGTACCACGATTGTTGCATGCTGTTAAAAAGAGCCATTAGTATTATTAAGTAGGGAAATAACTTCTGTTTCATCTTTGCTGATACCTGGTTGAACGCATTGGTGGTGCGCTCATAATGAATTCGTTATGACGGACGCAGCCTCTTTGCGTCCGCTATTGTAGTCACTTCTTAAGTTTATTCAAACACTTTTTGCGTCCTTTAAAGACAATCCTTTGTTAAGGTCTTTGTCTGAAAGTAAGACGTCCTTGACATCGATAAGTCAGGTTTAACACCTACTATCTCATCATTCCATCGAAGACTTGCCTCTGTCTGTGGAGAATAAACATTATCTACCTTGTAAGTGAAGATAGCCTCGTCAGAAAGTACAAGAAATCCATGTGCAAAGCCACGTGGCACAAAGAACTGACGTTTGTTCTCTTCCGACAACTCCACCATAACATACTTGCCGAATGTTGGAGAACTCTTGCGGAGGTCAACAGCGACATCAACAACTTTTCGCTTGATGACACGTACCAACTTTGCTCGAGCGGTATCACCTTCTTGATAGTGAAGTCCGCGCAGAACACCATAGCTTGACTTAGACTCATTGTCCTGAATGAAATCAACATGATAGCCTATGTGTTTGTCGAATTCTGCCTGCTTGAAAGACTCGAAGAAATAACCCCTTTCATCATTAAATACTTTAGGCTCAATAATCCAAACACCATCGATTTCGGTCTTAATAAACTCCATAGTTTTAATTTTTAGTTCTTAATGCAAAGATAATAAGTTTTATCGATTATCGGAAGAATTACGACCTTATTTCATTCATTAGCAAAGAAATTTAACGTTGGCAACTTGCCACTTCCAAATAAATTACTTAATTTTGCAAACGTGATAAAACTCGACCGACATATAGAGATTCTTCTGCTGGGAAATGACTGTGTCATTGTTCCGGAGCTTAGGTGGCTTTGTTGCCCATCATATTTTCAGCTAGATATGATGAGCAGGATGAGCTTGTTCCTGCCACCTTATCGTACGCTTGGCTTTAATGCACAGTTGCGAATGAACGACTCATTGTTGGTACAGTCTTATGTTGATGCCTACGATTTAAGCTATCCAGAAGCTTTGCAGCAGATAGAAAATGAGGTTGATGAGATTTACCGAAGATTAGATGAGGAAGGATTATTTGAATTGAATGACCTTGGTAGTCTTTCAAGAAATGCTGATGGCAATTTTGGAGTTTGAACCTTTCGAAAGTGGCATACTGACGCCATTTTATTATGGTTTAAGTAGCTTTAGCTTTTAAAAAACTTGAAAACCAAAAAGCAGTCTGCACTAACGACGATAGAAGTCAAGTACACAAAAACAGGGCGTTGTGTTTGTTGACGATTCTGATAGTGAAAACAAACGTCTTAGCATCAGCATGCGCGCTTTACGTAATGTTACGGCGGCAGCAGTCTTCCTAACGGCGGTACTTCCTTGTTGCATTCCCTGGGTCAACTCGAAAGGGCTTGTAGGATAAAACCGCAAATTAAAAGTGGTGTACTCTATAATATCTTTGGACTCTGATGATACGTCGAATGCTTCGAAACGGTTTAATGCGGTAATACCAAGTAGTCATGTGGCTGGTGTAAAGACTGCACAGAAGGCAACTCCATCTATCTCTTCTCATTATTGGGCAATCGTTATGGCAAGTCACGTAAGTGAAAAATAATGCACGTGCCTTTGTTCATAAATTGCAGAAGAATGGTCTCACTGACATACGTCTAGGAAGGTAGTGAGGTATAAAGGTGCTCTGTGGCTATTTCTCAAGTCAGCAAGAAGCTTTTGCAAAAATGAAGGTCATCAATAAGACCACACCATTTAAGGAAGCTTGGGTGATAGAATAGGGAAGTAAGCGTTAACACATTAGCTTTAAAAGGTTGAAGTTAATTACTCCTTTCTCAAACAAAATCCAATATACTTGATAGTCGAGGAACAGGCTTTTCGACATTAGTATCTGTTTAGCCTTGTTCATTTCTCCACGAGAGCCTCTTTTTCCTCTTACGAGGTGGGAGGGCATTTTATTAAAATTACTTTTTATTAAAATGAAGAGAGGAAGATGTCCGAAGTGTGATAACTTCATAACTTTCGATGAAACAAAATATAAGTCAGGACAACGTCTTGTATTTCCAGTGTCCTCAATGTAATAAGGAGTTCGGTATTCGTATGGGTGTCTCTAAATTGCGTAAGACACACACAAGAAGAGAACAAGCGACAATGGATGAAGATGCTGAAAATAAGTATGGTTCGCTTCATGTAATTGAGAATGTGTCTTTCATTATCGTCAGGTTATCCATTACACATGGGTGAAAATGTTATCCGGTCGTTATATGCGAAAGGTAATCCATTAATTGTCCTATTGAGACGGTTGACAAGTGTTGACATGACGCATTGTACGATTACTGTGGTAAGGAACAAACAAGGAAAGTTGCAATATGTTTTGCGTGATGGTACATCTTATACAGGTACGTTTGTTGACAACGTCATTCTCGGCGACCGTGAGCGTCGTCTTATTGAAGATGGGACACTCTTTACGATAGGTGCAACAAGTATTATTCTTCATACATCTGATGAAGAGAACGTGGCTCAGTAGAGATGAGTATGGGGGAGGAGGGCTGCAAGAACTGAAGAATTTTTAAGGTTGGGTAGAAGTAGTGTCAAGACAAAGGCGACTATTACTAATTCTATAGAAAGGTTTAATTTCAGTTTGCTGTCATTTTTAACATTTCATGCATCTTCTTGAAATATAACAAGTTAGATGTCGGTCATAAGTGATAGGAATGACAGGAAATTATAATCCTCACCCCAATCCCTCTCGAATGGCGAGGGAATAGAAACAGAGACACACCTTATGTTGGTGCTAAGCTGGTTAGTTAACAAGTAAGCTATTTGCTTGCCCTTTTCTACATACATTCGCGTGATTCGTAGTTCTCTATATTTCTTCCGTTTATGTGCACATTGAATAATATGTTCATTATGTAAAATCTGTTTATCTATTTTGTGTTTGTATAATTCCAACCTTTCGAATTGAGATATTAGATCGTGAAAAATAGTTTATACAGAAATGAGCATTTAGCAGTTAAAAACCTTAGAAATAGTGTCTTTTTCTGACGTTGTAACTATGTGGGGATCAGTTAGTTATGGCGCGGCATTCTAATAGGTGCTTAGTAAGGCTTCAAAAAGAGCTCTTGAGTTAGACCGCAAAAGGGGCACCTTTTAGAAGACAATTGAGGCTTAATTAAAAAGCTGTTCAGTCTCAACAAAAACGTAAATGTGGAATTACTTTATTACAAAATGGATAAATGCAGGATGCTTGAGAAACAATAAAAGCCGACTTCTACACATCAGTAAAAAGCCGGCTTTATTGTTCATATCTAAGTACTTATTTTCCAGTCATTACACCTTCTACATATAGGCGTGTCATTTCAACTTTTCCATTTGTACGTACGGTAATACTCTTTTTGAAGTGTCCTGGGAACTTACCAGTTCCGTTGTAGTGTCACATCAATCGTGCCTTTTTGTCCCGGAGCAATTGGTCGCTTATCATAGGTTGGTATGGTACAACCACAACTTGCAACAATCTGGTTAATTACCAACGTAAATTTTACCCACATTTGTGAATGTGAATGTTGTTTTGTGCACTGGATTGTCGTCTGAGAAAGTACCGAAGTCGTAAGTTACTTTATCAAATTTAATTTCTGCCTGATTTCAGTGCTGCAGCAAATGTCAGTCCGAAAACTAACATCATTGTCATTAATAAGAACTTTTTCATGTCGTCTTTGTTTAATTGATATTTATAGTTCGATGCAAAAGTAATCAGAAAGTTTATTGTTTCACTAAAAATTTTCACAATAATTAAGGAGAAATTAAAATTTTTATCGTCTTTCTACCTATCGTATTAACATTAAAAACCTGCAGAACAAATTCTGATATTTTCATTAGGTGTTTCCCATTTTTAATTTAAAGTTCGTATCTTTGCAGGAGATTAATAAAAACTAAACGATTGAAGTTAATACTCCTTTTTGTTAATAACAGAAGCGAAATATAATAAACATATAATAAGGTATGTATAGAACAAATACTTGTGGAGAGCTGCGCCTTTCAGACGCAGGCAAGGAAGTGACCCTTGCTGGATGGGTACAACGCACGCGTAAAATGGGCGGTATGACCTTTGTCGATCTCCGTGACCGCTATGGTATTACCCAGTTAGTTTTTCAATGGTAAAGACAATGCAGAACTTTGTGGTGAAGCTAACAAGTTAGGACGTGAATATTGCATCCAAGTAAAGGGTATTGTTAATGAGCGTCAGAGTAAGAATAGTAAGATTCCAACTGGTGATATTGAGATTATTGTCAAGGAATTGAATGTACTCAGCAGTTCTGAGACACCTCCATTCACTATTGAAGATAATACTGATGGTGGTGACGACCTCCGCATGAAATATCGCTACCTTGACCTTCGTCGTGAGGGCTGCACGTAAGAATGCATGGAGTTTCGTCATCGTGCTGACAATTCTCATTCGTAACTTCCTCGATGCTGCAGACTTTATGGAGGTAGAAACGCCTATTCTCATCGGTTTCTACCCCAGAAGGTGCTCGTGACTTCGTAGTTCTTCACGTATGAACCCAGGTCAGTTCTATGCACTCCCACAGAGTCCGCAGACACTGGAAAGCAGCTGTTGATGGTAGCTGGTTTTGATCGATACTTCCAGATAGCAAAGTGTTTCCGTGATGAAGACTTACGTGCTGACCGTCAGCCAGAGCTACACAGATTGACTGTGAGATGTCATTCGTAGATCAGGAAGATGTTAGTTAATCTTTTGAGGAAATGGCGCCATCTCTTCCGTGAGATTCGTGGCATTGAGCTTCCTAAATTAGAGCAGATGAAATGGCACGATGCAATGAAACGCTTTTGGTCTCTGATAAACCAGACTTGCGTTTCGGTATGGAGTTCGTCGAGCTGATGGATGACCTGAAAGGCACAGGTTCATTCTCTGTCTTTAATGAAGCTGCGTACATTGGGTGGTATTGTTGTTCCTGGTTGTGCTGATTATAGCCGCAAGCAACTCAATGGAATTGACCGATTTTGTTAAGCGTCCACAGGTAGGTGCTCAGGGGACTTGTATTCATCAAATATAATGCTGATGGTACTATCAAGAGTTCTATTGATAAGTTCTACACAGAGGTTCAGCTGCTGAAGGTGAAAGAAACAACAGGTGCTAAGGATGGCGACCTTGTATTGATTCTTTCTGGTGATAATGTTAGAAAGACACAAGTTCAACTCTGTTCTTTGCGTCTTGAGATGCGCGATCGCTTAGGACTTCGCGATAAGAACGTGTTTAAGTGTCTTTGGATTGTTGACTTCCCATTGTTCGAATGGAGTGATGAAGAGCAGCGTTTGATGCACTCACCATCCATTTACAATGCCTAATCCTGATGATGATCAAGTTGTTGGATGAGCATCCGGAGCAAGTTCGCGCAAAGGCATACGACTTTGTAGCAATGCAGTATTGAAGTTGGTGGAGGCTCACTCCGTATTCATGATACTCCAGTTGCAGGAAAAGATGTTTGAGGTCCTTGGCTTCACATGCCAGAGAGTGCAAAGGCACAATTTGGCTTCTTGATGAATGCATTCAAATATGGTGCACCACCTCATGCAGGTCTTGCTTTCGGTCTCGATCGCTTCGTAAGTATAATGGCTGGTCTCGACTCAATCTGTGATTGTATTGCCTTCCCTAAAAACAATAGTGGACGTGATGTAATGTTGGACGCTCCTTCATTCATTGATCAAAAAGCAGTTAGACGAACTAGAAATCAAGTTGGATCTGAAAGCATAAGTCTCATTTTTCGTTGACTTATATCAATAATTTTAGCATAGAGGAGATAAAGGACTCTCTTTCTGTTACTTTTCGTTGTAAGTCTTTGATAATTTGAATTATTAGCTGTACTTTTGCAAACAATAAAGTAGCGTCAGATGCCGGAATGTTTATAATTCTATTATTTGTTAGCATTACTTATTGTAGATAAATACAAATAGGACTATTCGATTGCTTGAATGAGACTTTAATTGTGTACAACTACGACAGAGAAAGTTAAGTCTGCTCCTAAGGCAGCAAAGAAGGCTCCTGCTAAGAAAGCTCCGCAAAAGCTCCTGCAAAAGAAAGCAGTAGTAGCTATTAATGCAGAGAATGTTGGATTTAAGGCTGGCGATGTTTACAACGCTCTTGCTGCTGAGGCTAAGGCTTTGACAGTTGCTTAGATTGCCAAGATTGCCAAGATTAGTACTGAGGAAGCTTTACCTTGGTATTGCTGGCTCTTCAAGGAGGGTAAGGTTAATGGAGAAAAATGACAAGGTTGCTCTTGCTTAATAAAGAGTAATTGTTATATACATGAGGGGAGCCTGTATATAGAAGATATAGGCCCCTTTTTGTGTGCACTACGACTAGAGAAATATTAGGATTCTTGCTGAAGCTGGTAACGAGGGACTTTCTGTTCAGAAAATCTCCCGTCATGTTTTTAATGCTTGTAATTCTTTTTCAATCGCTCTGTCAGAACGAGGTGCATAAATATGTACAATCATTCCTTTTGAAAAATAGTAAGTCTGTTGTTTCTCTTGTTGAAAAAGAGAAGTAAAGGAGTGTATCGACTTAACGAACATTGTAATTTGTCGCAACAACTGTATATTCAGTTTCGTGACGATGTTGAAACACCCAAAGAGAAGCCTGTTGAGGATCAAAGCTGAATCTCTTTGAGTGCTAATATTTCAGTTTGTTTCCTTAATTCTTCTTGGTAGCACGACTAAAAATGAAAAAGCTACACCAATAATTGTTGTTATTCATTTTTATTTGTATATTTGCAATCATATTAATTTTGATAATAGTTATGGCACAAACTGATAATCATCTTGTCATTATGGCGGGAGGCGTTGGCAGTAGATTCTACTGATGAGTACTGCAGAGCGTCCTAAGCAGTTTATTGATGTTTTAGGCGTTGAAGAACGCTATATACAGCTGACGTATAATCGTTTTGCTGATGTCGTTTCGCCAGATAATGTATGGGTTGTAACAAACCAAAAGTATGTAGCTTTGTCTCGAACAGCTTCCGGAGATACCCTTAAATCATATTTTGAGTGAGCCTTGTCGTCGCAACACGGCTCCTTGTATTGCTTATGTGAGCTGGCGTATCAAGAAAGAAAACCTAGTTAACATCGTGGTGTCACCAAGTGACCATATTGTAGCAAATGATACAGAGTTTAGGCGTGTTATCACTAACTGTTTGAAGTTTACTGCAGAGACCGATGCTGTGGTAACGTTGGGTATGAAACCAACACGTCCTGAGACGGGCTATGGTTATATCAGGTACCGATCTCTCAACAGCATCAGCACGTAATCGTGAAATTTATCGTGCTGATCAGTTCCGTGAGAAGCCTGATTTGCATACTGCTGAACAATATATTAAGCCAGAATAACTTTTTCTGGAATGCTGGTATCTTCATTTGGAGTGCATCAACGATTGTTAATGCCTTCCGTATCTATCAGCCAAGTATAGCAAGAATCTTTGAGCGTATCATGGATGTCTTGGGAACCGTAGATGAACAGCGTTTCATAGATGAAGTATATCCTGAATGTGAAAAATACTCTCTGTCGATTATGCGATTATGGAAAAGGCAGAGGAGATTTTTGTTTGTCCAGCAGACTTTTGGATGGAGTGATTTAGGTACTTGGGGCTCTTTGTTAGCTCATACGAGGCATGATATCTATGGTAATGCTGTGATTGGTAATGACGTGCATCTGTTTGATAGTAAGAACCGTATTGTTCATACAACAGAGGAGCGTAAAGTCGTCATTCAAGGACTTGATGGTTATGTGTAGCTGAACAAGATGGTAAGTTGCTTATCTGTCGCCCTCACTGAAGAACAGCGCTTGAAGCAATTTACGGGTGAAGGTTAATCTTTCTTGAATAAAGATTTTGATAGAATTGTTTGCGTAGGGACAGTTTTAACTAGTTCCTGACGCATATATCTTTTTCGTCATGCTTCGTGAAATTAGTTCTTTCACTCTGCAGCGTAACTTGCAAAGTTAGTCATAGTTAAATGGGAAGTAGATGTCTATTCGTTCTCAATCTGACATATTGTTAATTGGTGTTTAGGTTCAACACCAATTGTGGGAGCATGAACACCAATGGTGCGGGGCATGAGCACTACATGTGCGGAGTATCTGCACGTAGGCGAAAGATGCATAGTAAGAACGTTTGTTATCGTGATGCTCGAGTTGCAATGACCAAAAACTAATTGTTATAGTCTTGGTCTTTTTGATAGCTAAATACAAATAAATACGACAATGGTACTAAAATTTAAGTTTATATTTTTCCTTGTATCTTTTCCCTTTTTGTGCTCTTTTTGCGCAAACTCCGCAGCTTGTGCGTATTAATCCCCAGCATCATTTTCAGGTACTGTCCCTAAAGGGAATTATAGTGGACTGACATGGTTGGGTGGTGATCGTTATGCTGTGGTATCTGGACAAGGCAGCAGAAAGTGGTTTCATCTTCCGTATTTTGATTGATAATGTAGGTGGAGATATAAAAAGTATTGAAAATGAAGGCTTTCTTTTCGTCTGGAACGGCGAATAAGGACGAAGAAGGCATTGCTTTTCTTTTCAAAAGGACAGTACGTTGTTTATCTCTCGTGGAAGCTGATAATAGGGTAGCTGAGTTTGGAATGGATGGTAAACTAACGGGTAGGGAGTTGGCGATACCGTCTCATCTTTAGCACAGCCACGCCTGCCTATAGTTTTGAAGCACTTACGTATAATGCGCAAACACACTCGTTTCTGGACAACCTCTGAAAGTACGTTGAAAAATTGATGGGAAGCAAGCCACCGCTACTAATCTAGTGCAAAATCGACTTCGTATGCAGTCTTTTTGATGATTCTTTGGCTCTAAAGAGCAGTATGCTTATTTGATGGACACAGCTGAAAATCATCCTTCAGCTTCAAATTTTTGCGATGGGTGTCCCTGCTATGACTGCCTTAGATAATGGATGGGTACTTATTCTCGAGCGCGAGTTCTTGGTGACGACGAGTAAGCTTGGATCTTTGTTGAGAATAAGATATAGTCAAAAGTTAATCCAATGGCGTCTGTAGCTATTAGTCAGGGCTAGATACTGATAGTCCGTGTATGCATAAGACACTTGTTGCAGCATGGAAGACCTCCTTGGGCTTACTTCGTCAGAATCTAGCTAATTATGAGGGAATGTGTCTTGGTCCCTGTCTTGTAGATGGAAGCCAAGTTATCGTGCTCTGTGCTGATAGTCAAGACCAGTATGGTGGTGTGCTACGTGACTGGTTTCGTGCACGATTATCATTCGATAATAATCTTATCGTTCTGTACAACCATTATTTCATCTTTTTATGAAGTTTGCAGCAATGCCTTGTCACGAATCTGACGTACGCGTTCACGTTTCAGTCCCATGTACTCCGCAATCTCAGCCATTGTATAGTTAGCCCCGCCCAGTCCATAGATATAGGTGATGATATTTCTTTTCTCTCGGTCATTGAGTACATCTAAGCTTTTTGAATCTCATTGCTGAGGATTTCTCGGTTAAGATGTTCATCAGCATGCTTTGCGTTCTCGTTCTCAAGGATGTGCTGAAGGGTGAAGTTGTTATTACTTCCTACGGGTACTGGCTGGTCAATAGAGATTGCATGCGAACGTTTTTGTTCAAACTTACTCGTCTCGTTTTTAGGAAGTTTATACAGTGTAGCTCTGCTCTTTGATAGCTTCTTCCATAGCCTTACGGATGTAAGGAGCAGCAAAGACAACAAAGCGTACGCCCCGTGAACCATCAAACTTCTGTGCGGCATACATCATACCGATGTTTCCCTCGCTAATCAAATCGTCTTCGCCTAAACCGCGATTACGATATTGATGTGCCAACGATACGACAAACTTCAAGTTAGCCTTGGTAAGTTTCTCTAAGGCACTAGCATCGCCAACCTTTATCTTTTTAGCTAACTCATGTTCTTCTTTATCTGAAAGAAGTTGCTCATTGACGATATCTTCGATGTATTTTTCGTTTAAAGTCATAACAGGAGATTTTTGTTAATTATCAGTATATTGTGTTATACCTGCTGTTGTTTACTATTGTCATTCTTCCTTTTCTTGATATACCACTTAACAAGGATGTACAGACACGCAAGGATAACCAGAATAATCAATCCAAACTTGATGTACTCACCGTACTCTAAGATTTTCTCTTCGAGTTGCTCTTCTGGTACAAAAAGAGTGCATGTAATGTCCTAAGAAGGCGAGAATACTATGCCATGAAGCAGCACCAATAGTTGTATAAAGCAAGAATTTCCAATAATTCATCTTTGCCAATCCTGCTGGAATGGATATAAGATGACGTATGCCAGGTAGGAGGCGACCAGTGATAGTGGCAACCATACCATGATCATCAAAGTATTTCTCACTCTTTTCCACCTTCTCTTGATTCAATAAGCAAAGATGTCCCCATTTGCTATTAGCAAACTTATAGATGATAGGGCGACCAAGATACCATCCAGCGAGATAGTTTATTGTTGCACCAATGTCTGCTCCAATGTAGCGAAAAGGATTACCAACCATATATCAGGTTGCCTGCGGCAGCATGATAGGCAGCTGGGGCAACGACTAACTCTGATGGTACTGGGATAATCGTACTTTCAAGAAGCATCAAAACGAAGATGGTGCCATAGTTGAGATGTCCGAGCATCGATGTGATAAAAACTCATAATGATATGTTATTAATTATAACTCAATTTATTGTAAAACATTTATACAGGGGATAATCCTGTGGTTTTGTTCCTTCTGGATAAAGGTCTGAAAGCACTTCAATGCTTTCCTCAGGATTTCTTTCAACAGCTTGTTGCAAGTTTATCTTGAATTCTTCGTTCAGCTTCAATTCATAACAACAGCGTGCAAGGTATGCAAAGCCGATGTCCCAGTCATCATTCATTTCGGGTAACAGCGTACTTAAGATATTATAAGCATATTCAACATAACCATTGTCAAGGTGCAGAAATACCAATGTGGATGAGTGTCAAACTTTTATTCTTAGTTTCTGTTAATGCTAAATGAAAATAACGTTGCGCTTCTGAAGCATTGCCCTGCATGAGATGTATATGTCCGATGGTAACATCAACGATGGCTGTATCCTGTTGGTGACAAAGGCACTTATAACGTTCGTAATACTTTGCAGAGACTCCTCACAATTACCAAGCGTAAAGAGTCCGTTTGCCTTGTTTTAAGATTGCTTCTTCGTCATCTGGGTTGATGGCACAGAGAATTCGCTAGAAGTGATAGAATCCTTTAACATCATCTCTTAAAAGCTGATTCTGTGCTAACTGGTTCAATAAAGAGTACAGAATAGGGGTTGGCATCAAGAAGTTCATTGAGAATAGATTCGCTCTCTATGTACTTCCCTACGACTTTTGAGGATACGAGCATGAAGTTCTTTATAATCATTGTCCTCAGTCTTTGTAGAACGGCTTAACCATTTCTCCACATATTCAGTTTCCTCATAGTCGGAGAAAGAGGGGCTGCTACATCTAAAACATAATCCTCACGGTCTTCGGATGAAATAATCTCGTCATACTGTCTTTGAAGAAAGTCATCAGCTTCGCTCGTTCTATTGTCAACAATCATTATTTCAGCCTTTGAGATAGAGGTAGTCTAAGTCACTCTTGTCGATTATTGTCTCTGCAATCTCATCGGCGAGTTGCGGGGTTGTTGCTGCTGAGCAATGCCATACGAGCTTTGAAAGCAAGTGGGAGACGTAGCTGTTGGGTACATACGAATGGCATAATCAGTTGCTTCAAGTGCTTTCTTGTCCTCACCGATATAGTGATAATATTCAGCAACATCAGTCAGTTCCTCTGAATCGAGGAACTCGCTGATGTTGTCTTCTGCAGTGCTTCATACCTATGAAGTAACTGTCTGAACTTTTTCACTCTGATAGTATATATCCAATGCTTACTTTCTTTAGTTATGCTTTTTAGCTTCTAGCCCATGTATCCTTTAAGCCAACAGTCTTATTGAATACGAGGTGGTCGTTTGTTGTGTCAGGATCAAGCATGAAGTAACCAGTACGCTGGAACTGTAGATAGTCGCCTGGCTTCTTCTCTGCAAGATATGGCTCAACATAACAATCTGTACGAATAGTAAGACTATCTGGGTTAAGCAACTCACGGAAATCACGTTCGTCAGCTGCTGGATTCTCAACGTTGAATAGGCGGTCGTATTCACGGACCTCTGCCTTCAGACAATAGTCAGCGCTAACCCAGTGGAGAGTACCCTTCACTTTACGATCAGCACCTTGCATGCCACTTTTGCTGTCAGCATCATATTCAGCTTGAATCTCAATGATGTTACCTTCAGCATCCTTCGTACAGCCTGTACATTTAACAATGTAGGCATTCTTCAGTCTTACTTCTTTGCCAGGAGACATACGGAAGAATTTCTTTGGTGCATCCTCCATAAAGTCAGCACGCTCAATCCAAAGATTCTTTGAGAAAGTGATGGTGTGTGAACCATCTGCCTCGTTCTCTGGATTGTTGATTGCTTCCATCTCCTCACTCTTTCCTTCTGGATAGTTGGTGATAACAAGTTTTACAGGGGTCGAGGACTGCGCTGACACGTGTTGCCTTCTTGTTCAAATCTTCACGTACGGCAGCCTCCAATAATGCTACGTCATTGAGAGCATCAAACTTCGTATAACCGATAGAGTCAATGAAGTTACGAATAGACTCAGGAGAGTAGCCGCGACGTCGCATACCGCAAAGGGTCGGCATACGTGGATCGTCCCAACCCTTGACATGATGTTCATCAACCAATGTGAAGCTTACGCTTAGAACATTACTGTATATGTAAGATTCAAGCGGTTGAACTCAATCTGTCGTGGACGGTTATCTTCAGATTGTCAGCTGTGCCATCACTTTCTTTCAAGAAGTCAATGAACTTATCATAGAGCGGACGATGCGGTACGAACTCGAGTGTACAGATAGAGTGAGTGACACCCTCAAAATAGTCGCTTTGTCCATGTGCAAAGTCATACATTGGATAACAATGCCACTTCGTTCCTGTACGATGGTGTGGAATCTGAATGATTCGATATATGATAGGGTCACGGAAGTGCATGTTAGGGTTAGCCATGTCGAGCTTAGCACGAAGTACCATGCTTCCCTCAACAGCCTCAGGTGTATTCATCTGCTCAAATAATGCAAGACTCTCTTCTATCGGGCGATCGCGGTAAGGTGATGCTGTACCCGGTGTGGTTGGTGTACCTTTTTGTGTTGCAATCTGTTCAGAAGTCTGCTCGTCAACGTATGCCAAGCCCTTCTTAATCATCCATATTGCAAAAATCCCACAACTTCTCAAAGTAATCACTTGCATAATAAATGTTACCCCACTTGAAACCGAGCCAGCTAATATCATGAAGAATGTTCTCAACATATTCATTATTCTCTTTGCTTGGGTTTGTATCATCAAAACGAAGATTACAACTACCCTTATAGTTCTCAGCTACACCAAAGTCCATGCAAATCGCTTTTGCATGACCAATGTGAAGATAACCATTAGGCTCAGGCGGGAAACGTGTCTGAATACGTCCACCGTTTTTACCCTTTGCGAGGTCTTCCTCTACCAGTTGTTCAACGAAGCTCAAGCTACGCTTCTCCTCATTGGTGTTGTTCTCTATCGTAGTCATATTTTCCTATTTATTATTATGATTGCAAAAGATACTTATTTTTCTCGTTTTTGTACACTTTGTTATTAAATAATGATACCCATTTTGTGTTACTAATATTAATAATCTTTAGGAAATACGTAATTGAGTGATGTTCTACAATATAAGTTGTGGTTTTCGTAATGAAATGAAAGGAAATTCTTTTGTTAATTTTTAATCGTTTAATGAAATGTAATAAGACAATATGTCAGATATTGACTTATACTAGTAACAAATGTTTCTTTATTGATAAAAAGTTGCAAAAAGTTTGCACGAAAATATCTATTATCTTTGCAAACGTTATCCTGAATACAATCTTTTACCTTAAAAGAAACTAATACCTATTGAGATTGAATGCCCATCGCTGTGAAGCGTAGGGCATTTTAGTTTTAGACATTTTTATTCATAATATTTTTCTTTACATTATTACATTTAAATGCTTCGTGGACCTTATAAAATTCTATTATATTTTTTAGTTTCTAACTTACAAAAAGAAATGATATAATATATTTTAGGTGTTTGTATAACAGTTCATAACTCTTTGAGTATTTTTATGTTTAACTTTTGTAATTAATTATTTGTATTGATATAAGAACAAGTTATAATTGAATAATTTTTAAGCGAATACTTATGTTTAGGTATTTTTCATTCTTTCTTGTAGTATTTACAAAATTAATATTTTTCGCGCTTGTTGTTTTTCGTTGATAAATTGTAACTTTTGCATAAAACTGAAAAATGAAGAATATCTTAAAAGAATTAAGACGTAAGGATCATCCACGTGTACTGGGTGGCTTAGATATATTTAAGTTTATTGGTCCTGGTTTTTATTGGTGACCGTTGGTTTTTATTGACCCAGGCAACTGGGCAAGTAACTTTGCAGCAGGTTCTGATTATGGCTATGCATTGTTGTGGGTAGTAACACTTTCGACGATTATGCTTATAGCTTTACAGCATAATGTTGCCCATCTTGGAATTGTGACAGGACTCTGTCTCAGTGAGGCAGCTATTAAATATGCTCGAAATGGATATAGCTGTCCCATTATTTTGAGTGTTATTCTTGCCAGCATCTCTACTTCTTTAGCAGAGATTCTTGGTGGTGCGATTGCGTTACAGATGCTTTTCGGTATTAGTATTCCTATAGGTTCTATCTTAACGACAGTGGCTGTGTTGATAATGCTTTTTTACGAATAGTTATAAGAAGATGGAACGTGCCATTATTGGTTTTGTGTCAATGATAGGTACTTTTCGTTTGTCTATGAACTTTTCCTCGTTGACATTCATTGGCCAGCAGCTATTGAGGGAGCATTTGTTCCAACAGTCCCACAAGGATCTCTCTTGATTATCATGAGTGTGTTGGGGAGCGGTCGTGATGCCTCATAATCTTTTTCTTCACTCTGAGATAGTGCAGAGTCGCGAGATTTATTTGGAGGGTGATGAGCGTATTCGCCATATGCTTAAGTATGAGTTTATTGATACACTTTTCTCTATGATTGTGGGCTGGGCTATAAACTCTGCGATGATTCTTTTGGCAGCAAGTACGTTTTTCTCTCATGGTCAACATGTAGAAGAGTTATCTCAGGCGCAAGCAATGTTACAGCCGCTTTTAGGTAATAATGCTGCGAATATTTTTGCCATTGCTTTGCTTTTTGGCTGGTATTTCAAGTGATGATTACCAGTGGAATGGCTGCAGGTAGTATCTTCTCTGGACTTTTCGGTGAGTCATATAATGCGAAAGATACACACTCTATCGTTGGAATTATCCTCTCATTAGGTATTGCGCTTCTGATGATTTTCTTTATTGGTGATCCTTTCAAGGATTGATTATCTCTCAGATGTTCTTATCAGTTCAACTTCCTTTCACTATTTTCTTGCAAGTGGGTCTGACTTCTTCTAAGCGAGTGATGGGAAAATATGCCAATAGTAAACTGAATATGATCTTTCTTTATTCCTTGGCGGGTATTGTCACCTTACTTAATATATGGCTTCTGATTGAGAGTATATCCTGATGATTAGGTTAGCATACATCAACGGAAAAATTCAGTTTGGTAATAAAAATACATAAGTTCAAATTAGTTGATGCCTAATTTAAATTCGGTTAGGCGTTAGTTAAGATTCAAAAGGGCATTAGTTGGCATACAATTAATGCCCTTTTGTTTTGTAAAGTTCCAAGTTCAATGAATTGTTCACTTCCTGTCACTGCCTTCATTTTGTTGTAGGTGTTAAACGTGTTGTATCACAGTAAGATATGTGAAATGTTAAAAGTGATAGCAAACTGAGATAATACTTTTTCTTATAGAATATGTATTTGTTTCTGTCTTTTTGAAGAATACTATTGGCTTATACAATGAATCGATGATTAGCTTTTGTTTTGCTTCATCAACACCATATTGCAACAGAACTCACTTATGACATAATGATTCTTCATTACAAAACCATTACTCCGTTTGTGTTATAAAGTTTGCTTTTGAAGTTTACAATTACATGATATAATAAAGAAGACAGGGAATGATAGCCTCTATCATTCCCGTCAATCATATTCTTGTATTAACCTTAGATTGACTTGAGCCTTTTTGTGCTATTATGTGCAAGCAAGTCTTTCAGATTCAACTCTCTGCCACCATGTGCTTCGTAAGCTTCTCTCATTTCTTCCTCGCCCTCAGCCTCTTCTTCAGAGTGAACAAATGTAACGCACTTGTCTTTAAGTTCTGCGACTACCCAGCCAACCAGTGCGATAATTAGCAGTGCAATCAGTCCTGTCATTGGAGTTATCATAATTGATTTGTATTTCTGATGCAAAATTACATTAAGTTTCGGAAAGCACCAAATAATCTCCAAGTTTTCAGTAACTTTGCAGTAAATATAGCTGTATAAAGTTAATAAGAACAAGATGACAAGAAAAAGAAAGATATGATTATACATTGAGTTATTTTTCGCAAGAATGTTGGACATGTAACAACTGAACTTAATTTTTGGTTCGGCATTCCAACTTCTTTGTGCGACACTTCTATCCGCTCAGTGTACGGATAAGCGAATCAATGCTATTACGCCAGAATTGTTCCGTCATTATCCAGATGCAAAGGCGATGGCAGAGGCTACAGCCGATGAGATATTTGAGTATGTGAGGTGTTTTCTTACCCAAATTCAAAAGGCAAAACATTTGGTTGAGATGTCAAAAGATGTTGGTTGAGAAATTTGATGGTGAGGTGCCTTCTGATCCTAATGCACTCGTTACGCTGCCTGGAGTAGGGCGTAAAGACAGCAAATGTTATTCAAGCAGTGTGGTTTGGTAAACCAACGCTTGCTGTCGATACGCATGTCTACCGTGTCAGTCATCGTTTGGGACTGGTTCCTTCAACAGCTAACACGCCTCGTAAGGTTGAGGGATTATCTGATGAGAATATCCCTACAGAGGAGGTCTCTGATGCCCACCATTGGATATTGCTTCATGGACGTTATGTTTGCAAGAGTGCTAAGCCTGATTGCGAGCATTGTCCCTTTGATGATATCTGTCCAAAGTTGTTGGAGAATAGTAAGTTGTGGATAGGATAGTTGACGAGTTAACGAGTTTACAGAGTAAACGAGTTAATTGATGGTAGGTTTATAGTTGACGGTTGACGAGTTAACAAGTGAATGGATTGATAGTGTAAAATTAAACAAGATAAAACGCAAAAGATTATGAATACAAAGAAGATAGTACACTTCTTGAAAGGTATTGCTGCGAACAATAATAAGCAATGGTTTCAGGAGCATAAGGCTGAATACGATGAGGTGAAGGCTGATTTTGAGAACGGAGTTGACCAAATAATATCTTGTTTGGCAACCTTTTGATGATGAGGTTTCACACTTGACAGCAAAGGATTGTACCTATCGTTTCTATCGTGATATACGTTTCTCACCTGATAAGAGTCCGTATAAACGCCACTTGGGTGCATACATCTGTGCACGTGGTAGAAAGGCTTTGCGTGGTGGTTATTATATACATCTTCAGCCAGGCAACTGCTTGGTTGCTGTGGGATGCTATTGGCTGCCTACGAATATATTGACTTCATGCCGCAATGAAATCATGGCGAATATTGATGAATGGTGTAAAGCGGTAGAGAATGAGAGTTTTCTTAATTTGTTTGGACGACCCAATGAGGGTGAGTGGACGGATGATAAAGTAAGTAAGAATGGTTTTGGACTTACTGCCTTAAAAACTGTTCCAAAGGGATTCCCAAAGGATTATGAGCATCTTGAGTATCTTCGAATGAAGGATTACTGCTGCTGGGTTAAAGTCCCTGATGATTTCTTCGAGGGTGATGACTGGCTTGAACAGTTAAAAACAAATCTGCAAGACGGGTAAGCCTATGATGGACTTTATTAATAATGTGGTAGATGATTATGAATAGAAACAAATAAAGAGGAACGCAAAGGCATTCCTCTTTATTTTTATATGATATCAAACGCTTTGGCTAATGAACCCATTAGCCAAAGAGATAATTGATTATTTCTTTCTTAATTCCTCAAGACTTGCCTTCAAAGCAGCAATCTTCTCTTCAGAGTCACTCTGCTTCTTGCGCTCACGTTCGATAACAGCTTCAGGTGCATTTTGATACGAACTTCTCGTTTGAGAGCTTCTTCTTGATACCTGTGAGGAAGCCTTCAAGATGCTTGAGCTCCTTCTCCTGTTTCTCAATCTCAGCTGCAACATCAATCAAGTCACCCACTGGCACAGCGAAAACTATCGAGTACCCACCATGAAACCAGATGCGTCACCGCCCTTTTCAGCTACCACCTCAATCTGCCTTTAAGTTAGCCATCTTAATGATCACACTGTTATAAGCCTCGTATTTGTTCTGACCGATTACATTCAAGTCGAGCTCAACACTTTGGAGCAATGTTCTTCTGATTGCGTACGGTTCTAACACCGCTGACAATCGCCTTAACCTGCTCGATGGCGTCGATGAGCTTTAATTCCTCCTTGCTTGGTGCGTCAAGTTTGAGTTCATCACGCATAATGCTCTCGTTCTCCTTGCGCTCATAGATGTGCTGCCACAACTCTTCTGTAATGAAAGGCATGAATGGATGCAACATCTTCAAGAGTGAATTGAAGAACTTAAGGGTTGCTTCGTAGGTAATCTTATCGATTGGTTTGCCATATTCTGGCTTAATCATCTCTAAGTACCAACTTGAGAACTCGTCCCAGAAGAGACGGTAAACTGTCATCAAAGCTTCTGAAATACGATAGTTCTTGAACTGCTCGTTCATCTCAGCATTCACTTCCTTCAACTTCGCATCGAACCATTCAACGGCAATCTTACTTGCCAATGGCTGTTCAGCATCGGCTGTCTCCCAACCCTGAACGAGGCGGAAAGCATTCCAAATCTTATTGTTGAAGTTACGTCCCTGCTCACAAAGTGTCTCGTCGAAGAGGATGTCGTTGCCTGCAGGAGCAGATAGCATCATACCCATACGAACACCGTCAGCACCATACTTCTCAATCAACATGATTGGGTCTGGTGAGTTACCAAGACTCTTACTCATCTTGCGACCAAGTTTATCACGTACGATACCAGTGAAGTAAACATGCTTGCAATGGGAACTTTCCACGATACTCATAGCCAGCCATAATCATACGTACTGCAGAAGAAGATAATGTCTGGACCTGTAACGAGGTCGCTAGTAGGGTAGTAGTAGTTGATTTCTTCGTTGTCAGGGTTGTTGATACCATCGAAGACAGAGATGAGTACCAACCAACTTGAAAACCAAGTATCCATACAATCGCTCTCTTGCTCAAGGTCGGCAGCTGTAACAGAAGGATTAATCTCCTGTGCCAACTTCAAAGCTTCTTCTGTAGTTTCTGCCACAACTGTAGCATTCTTGCCTTCTGCATCTTTGAAGTAGTAAGCAGGAATACGATGACCCCACCATAACTGACGGCTGATACACCAGTCTTTTGATATTCTCTAACCAGTGACGATAAGTGTTTTTATATTTCTTTGGATAGAACTCAATATCGTCGTCCATGACTGGAGCAAGGGCGATGTCAGCAAAGTGCTGCATCTTCAAGAACCACTGTGTAGAAAGCTTTGGCTCAATAGGTACGTGCGTACGCTCTGAGTAACCCACTTTATTGTCATAGTCCTCAACCTTCTCCATTAGTCCTGCAGCTTCCAAATCCTTTGAAATCTGCTTGCGTCACATCCATACGATCCTGACCTACATATAGGTACCAGCTGCCTCAGAGATAGTACCATTATCGTTGAAGATATCAATTGTTTCCAATCCGTGCTTTAGACCAAGTGCATGGTCGTTAACGTCGTGAGCAGGTGTAACTTTCAAACAGCCAGTACCGAACTGGATATCAACATAGGTGTCTTCAATAACTGGAATCACACGATTTACCAATGGAACGATAACATGAAGACCCTTCAACCAGGTGTTCTTAACGTCCTCTGGATTAATACATAGCAGAGTCACCCATGATAGTCTCTGGACGAGTGGTAGTACAACAGCATAGTAGCCTTTCTCATCCTTATGCATTACATTGCCTTCATCCTTGCGTTCAACCTTTGTTTGGTCGTCATCAGCAACATAATATTTAAGGTGATAAAGCTTAGAATGCTCATCCTTGTAGATTACCTCTTCATCAGAAAGAGCGGTCTGAGCTTGTGGGTCCCAGTTAACCATGCGAACACCCCGATAAATGTAACCCTTTTTGTAGAGGTCGCAGAACACCTTGATAACACTCTTGCTACGGATGTCATCCATTGTAAAAAGCTGTACGATCCCAATCGCAGGAACAACCAAGTCGGCGCAACTGTTTGAGGATAATACCACCATAAAGTTCATGTGTCCAGTCCCATGCATGCTCAAGGAACTGCTCACGTGTGAGGTCGGTCTTCTTTACACCTTGCTCAGCGAGGGCGACCTACAACCTTTTTGCTTCTGTAGCAATACTTGCATGGTCTGTACCTGGAACCCAGCAAGCATTCTTACCTCCATGCGGGCACGTCTTACCAGAATGTCCTGAATAGTATTGTTCAGCATGTGACCCATGTAAAACACACCTGTTACGTTTGGTGGTGGAATAACCACGGTGTAAGGCTCACAGTATCAGGCTTAGAACTGAAAAAGCTTGTTGTCCAGCCAATACTGGTACCATTTGATTCCACTATTTGTGGATCATGACTTGCTGCTAATTCCATTGTCTTGTATATTATTATTTCTTTATTATCATTAAAATTACGATGCAAAAGTACAAAAATCCGCCTAAAAAAAGCGTATCTTTGCATCAATAATAGTACTCTGATGGGTACTTTAACGTTTATGTTTAACTTAAACATCAAGACTTTGCATACTAAAGAAGAAAAACTGAAAGCTTTTGCCCGACTTTTAGACATTCAGGAAAGACTCCGAAAAGGAATGCCCGTGGGACAGAAAACAAACCAACGAAAAGCCTTCGTCCCAACACGATTGAAGAAACTTTTTGAATTAGCAGATGCACTTTTGAAGAACGATTCAAAGAATATCTGTAAGGAACTTGGCGACGTCATGGAACACGTTATCTTCTATTCATTGCTTGGTGAGGAAAAGGGTGAATTTGATGTTGCTGATGTCTGCAATGCACAATCTGATAAGCTTATGTTTAGACATGATTTTATCAACTGGGTGGGATGGAGCGTGACAAGAACAGATATGACAATCAATGCTGCAGGACAGGTTGTTTACAAAGATGAAGAACAGCAGACACATAACAATCTCGATTCATCTACTCCAAATACCGCTTCTCAGGTAGAATCAACATGGGAGCAGCGTAAACAACGTGAACGTGATGCTAACACTTCGGTACTTTCTGGTGTTCCTGATTCTCTGCCCAGTCTTATAAAGAGTATATCATCTCAAGACAGAAAGCACGCAATGTTGGCTTTGATTGGCAAGAAAAGAACAGGTGGGGATAGGTGTCATGAAGAGTTGGGTGAACTAAAGGACGAGTTGAAGAAAGAAGATAAGGAACATTCAACAGAGGAACTTGGCGACTTTTTGTTCTCAGTTATCAATGCTGCTCGTCTCTATCATCTCAATCCTGATAATGCTCTTGAATACACGAATCAAAAGTTTATTAAACGGTTTAACTATATCAGAAGCTAAAGCTAAGGGAGTTACGATAAAGGATTTTGACTCTTGCAGAAATGGATGAACTCTGGAGTCAGGCGAAGGCTGCTAACAGTTGACATTATCATAGTCATAAGAAATTTAAATATGAGAAAAAGCTTTTATTTTTCATCATGTCTTTGTTTTATTCTTGCTATGGTCATGGCTTGCAAGGATAATAAAACTAAGTCAGTTATGACTGAAACTGGTGAGGCTGAGGACTCTGTAGCGACAAACGATAGTACTATCTATGGCACTATGGTTGATGGCGGTATGAATTCAATTGTGCTCACAGACAATGGCGATACACTTGAATCATCTCGTGAACCCAGACGACACTGCTGATGTTGTGAAGGGTGGAAGATTAATGGTGATCGTTTCGCCGTCATTGGTTATAAAGAGTATGGTGATAACTTCATGCGCTCTGCTATTAACCTACTTCATTGTTGGGTAACTGGATAAGTCTCGATCACAACTTTGAGATTAAAGAAGGTGGAACTGTTCACTTTCAAGCTTGCAGTCAGAAGAATCCTTTGGACAGAATGGAAGATATGGAATGGTAAATTGGTTCTGTCAAAAGATACGTTTGATGTCGATAATCTTGGAGCTGACACGCTGTCTTTGGAGAACAAGGCTGGTATTTTTGTATTTACGGAGGGAAATAAGTGTTAGCAACATTCTCACTATAGAATACGTAACGACTATTATAAGAAATCTAATCTCTTCACTTTGCTCTTCATTAGGGTGGGGTGAAAAGTGATTGATAGGATATATGGAACCATTCAAAGTGCATATTCTTGGTTGCGGTAGTGCGTTACCAACTTTACAACATAATGCTTCTTCCCAAATTGTAGAACTTAGGGAGAAGCTTTTTGATGATTGATTGCGGAGAGGGTACGCAGATACAACTGTAAATCACATGTACACTTCTCAAAGATTAGTGCAGTTTTTATCAGTCATCTGCATGGGGATCATTGTTTTGGTTTGCCAGGTATGATTTCAACCTTTGGTATGACGGGACGCACAGCACCACTCCATATCTATGCTCAGCTGATTTTGAACCAATTCTTAGTCAGACACTGAACTTCTTCTGTCAAGGTCTGGAGTTTAAAGTGGTTTTTCATGCCGTTAACACTAAGCAGAATAAGGTGATTTATGAGGATAAAAGTCTTACAATCGAGACAATCCCTTTTGCAGCATCGTATTGACTGTTGTGGATATCTGATTTCCGTGAGAAACCAACACTACCACATATTCGTCGTGACATGATAGACTTTTTATCATATTCCTATCAGTCAGATTAATAATATAAAGGCTGGGGCTGATTGGGTAACACAAGATGGTGATGTGATTCCTATAGTGAGGCTAACAACTCCTGCCGCACCTGCTCGTAGCTATGCTTATTGCTCTGATACACGATATATTAAAAACTCTACATAATCTTGTAAAAACGTGGTACTCTATCACGAAAGTACATACGCAGCACAAGATGCTGATCATGCTCGTCTTTATTGGCACAGCACATCTGAGAGCAAGCTGCACTGGTGGTCGAGATGCGTCTGTGGGGAAACTTCTTTTGGGCATTACTCTGCACGTTACGGCAATGAACAACAGTTGTTAGAGGAGGCAAAAGAAATCTTCCCTAACAGCTTTCTGACACAAGAGGGTGCAATATTTGATATATAAGTAGGTTTGTATGAATTGTTTTTGATGCAATCTACCGATTTTAATGTTGTACCAAAATAAGAGAGGTAGCATATACCCATACTTATTATATGATAGAGGCTTCTAAGGTTGCGAATAATCAGCTTCTGGACTTGTATTAGAGTGCTGAAATCCAATAGTAAATGATAACAACCGAATTATTTTCACGAAAATAATTATTTTTTTCTTCATGAAAATAAATATTTTTGTTCACGTAAATAAATATTTCTTGTCGTGAAGATAATTCGATAATGGTTGTTTCTTTTACTGATATAAACGATGATTAATCCTTCTTTTCTTCCTCATTTGAAGATTGAATGACGCTAAACGTTCAGTTCTTACAATAACACAACTCCACTCAAGACCAGTGCTAGTCCACCGAAAAAGAAGCTCGTTCCCATTGAAGTGGAGAATGACATGGAGTGCGAACAGAAGCAGTCCTAAAATAATGTCTGCAATACCTAAAGTATTTGATATATCTTTTCATACAAAAGTGTAAATATACTATTTATTGGTGCAAATGTACAAAAAGATTTGGTCAGTTGCATAAAAAATTACTACTTTTGCACTGCATTTTGCGAAAGCAGTGTAATTTAATTCACAATTTTATATTTTAAGTAGTATGAATCAATACGAAACCGTTTTTCATTTTTGACTCCCGTTTTTGTCTGATGAACAGATGAAGGAAACGGTCGCTAAATTCAAGAAATTGCTCACCGACAATGGCGCTGAGATCTTGAACGAAGAGTACTTGGGGGTCTGAAGAAGTTAGCTTACAACATCCAGAAGAAGTCATCTGGCTTCTACGCATTGTTGGAGTTCAACGCAGAACCATCAGTTATCGACACTCTCGAGACCGGCTTCCGTCGTGACGAGAAGGTTATTCGTTACATCACCGTTAAGCAGGACAAGTATTCTGCAGCTTATGCTGAAAAAGCGTCGTGCTAAATGGGCAGCTAAAAAGGGAGGCTTAATCATGGCAGAGCAGAAATCAGAAATCTGTTATTTGACCGCTCCTTCTATCGATACTAAGAAGAAGAAGTATTGCCGTTTCAAGAAGAGCGGTATTAAGTACATCGACTATAAGGATGGCGAGTTCTTGAAGAAGTTCCTCAACGAGCAGGGTAAGATTCTTCCTCGTCGTATCACAGGGTACTTCTTTTGAAGTATCAGCGTCGTGTGGCACAGGCTGTTAAGCGTGCTCGTCAGATTGCGCTCCTTCCTTATGTAACCGATTTGATGAAGTAAAAAGGAGGTCAATAGATGGAAATTATACTGAAAGAAGATATTATCGGTCTTGGATACAAGAACGATATCGTTAATGTAAAGAGCGGCTACGGTCGTAACTACCTCATCCCAACAGGTAAGGGTGTTATCGCTTCACCATCTGCTAAGAAGCAGTTGGCTGAAAACTTGAAGCAGCAGGCTTCTAAGCTCGCAGCTCTCAAGGCTGAGGCAGAGAAGAAAGCTGCTCAGTTGGATGGTGTAGAGCTTGTTATTGCAACTAAGGTATCTGCTACAGGCGTAACTTATGGTTCAGTAAATGCAGCTACTGTTGTTGAGGAACTTGCTAAGCGTGGTATTGAAATCGATCGTAAGATCGTTACAATGCGCGATATGAAGAAGGTTGGCACATCTGAGGCTACTGTACACTTCCACAAGGAGGTTGAGGTTAAGGTTCCAGTAACTGTTGTTGCAGAGAACCAGCCAGCACCTGCTGTTGAGGAGGCTCCTGCAGAGCAGCCAGCAGAGGCACCTGTAGCTGAGGAGGAAACTCAGCAGCTGAGTAATTTTATATTGACATTTTGCACTGTAAAGCAGTAATGTTAGATAATAATCCCTTTCACTTTCGGGTGGAGGGGATTTTTAGTCATTATGAAACGAATTGTACTTACCGGCGGACCTTGTGCCGGAAAAAAACAACTGCACTTGTCAAGATTATTGAGCATTTCTCAAGTCTTGGTTATAAGGTGTTTATCATTCCTGAAGTTCCAACGCTCTTCTCTCAGGCGGGTATGGATTATCTTACAGATAATGCTGCGTTCTTCTACGAAGGAGAGAAGGCAACATTGGAGGTTCAGCTTGCTTTGGAAGATAAGTTTACGCGTATGGCGGAGACCATTGATAAACCTACGATTATAGTATGTGATCGTGGTACAATGGATATCTCTGCTTATATGAAGCCAGAGATGTGGAAAGAGATTACGGCTGGTGTCGGTACTTCTTCTGAAGAACTTCGTGCTCGTTATGATGCAGTTCTTCACCTTGTGAGTGCTGCGGATGGAGCAGAACAGTTCTATACCACTGCTAATAATGCTGAACGTACAGAAGGGCTTGAGCTTGCACGTGAAATGGATAAGAAAGTCATTCAAGCTTGGTCGGAACATCCGCACTTGCGTGTAATCAACAATCACGAGAATTTTGATACTAAGATTAAGCGTGTGCTTCAAGAGATTTCTAATGTCTTGGAGATACCTCAGCAGGTGGTTGAAGAACGTAAATATATCGTTCGTTTGACGGGTGAGATTCCTTATGCTATCGAGAGTGATATCAGACAGACTTATCTTACTTCAGATCCTCGTAGCGAGGTGCGCTTACGGCGTCGTACGCTGAATGGTGTTTCGGTAAATGTTCGTACAACGAAGAAAAACCTTACCGAACAATGAGCAGATTGTTACCGAACGACAGATTGATAACAACCTCTATGAGTCAATGATGCGTCAGGCAGACCCTTATCGTCAGTCAATTCATAAGATTCGTAAGACTTTCATTTGGCTTGGACAGTTTTTGAACTTGACACTTATCTTGCTCCTACATCAAACCTTCAGATTTTAGAAACAAAGGGAATTGTTGAGCATGAAGATGTAAACTTCCCTCCTTTTATTGAGGTAATTGAGGATATAACAGGTAAGACTGAATATTACAACTATAACCTAGCTTTAAAGAAGTAAAGCTTTTATTAGTAGGCTGTATTCAAATGTTTTCAGTCTAAACAAATGCCGTAACGTTCGGAAGAGCGTTACGGCATTTGTTATGTATTGTTTTAATTGTCTATTACTTCTTTGCAGCCTTCTCAGCCTTCCCAGTACTTCTTACCTTTTCTTTTTAACTTAGCAGTGAAGTCCATTGCGTCTTTGGCAGCTTGTGCCTCATCAGCTGGAGAAGCGTAAGCGTGGTGGAATCCTTTAACCTCATTCCATTGTCCACGTGTGAAATCAGGCACTTCTACAGGAATGTTACCATTGTCCATAGATATTGACCCCAACTCTGCTAGGCAGCACCATTCTGCCAAGTCGTAAACATCAATATCCAAAGGAAGTCCATTCTGCAAACAATAAACTAAACGCGAGTCCATGATGAAATCCATACCGCCATGACCGCCAACTTCTTTTGCTTGCTTTTCATACTTGGCAACGATAGGACTTTCATACTTCTCTACTAAAGCCTTTGCATCAACGTTTGAAAGGTATGAATGTCCAGAAAGATTGTCAGATGATGGTGTAACACCAGACTTCTTCAATTCATCAGATGAAAGTGCAAAGCCTTCAAACGGATATTTGTTCGCAGATCCCTTTGTACCTGTAAGTTGATACATTCGGTTATAAGGCTGTGGCGTCATTACGTTGTGGTGAATCTCAATGACTTTTTCCGTTTTTCAGTACTGATAAGTGTTGTTGTCTGATCGCCATTACGGAACTCAGTGCAAGGTTTGCCAGTTCGATCCTCAACCAATTTCTCTACCATTGACAGATTTCGTGTCCATTGCCACGAGGGTCTTCATCTTGTCACCTCTGTGAATATTCAGTACTTCAGCTATAGGGCCTAAGCCATGAGTGGCATAGACATCACCACGGAATTTTTGGTTATATTCTAGTCTCCAACCGAGTTTGTCTTGTGCATCTTTTTCCAATATGCATCCCAGTATGGAGATAATTCGTGACGATAAGCGCCCTTGAACATAGAGGACTTCAAAGACTCCCTTTTGTGCCATATTCAGTGAGTTCAACTCAAAGAAGTCATAACAGCAGTTTTCAAGCATCATACAATGTAAGCGCTTCTTCTCAGAGAGGTCAATGAGTTGCCATATTTCTGACAGGTTCATGGCTGCCGGTACCTCTACAGCCACATGTTTGCCGTTGTTTAGAGCTTCCTTAGCCACAGGGAAATGATGTTTCCAGTCTGGAGCTATATAAACAAGGTCAATGTCCTTACGTTTGCAAAGTTCCTTATATCCATCTTCACCATAATAGATATCGGCTGCTGGCATGCTTGCCTTATGCAGATACTCCTGACATCTCTCAGCTCTGTCACGCTCATGGTCGCAAAGCGCCATTACCTGAATACCTGGGATATGTGTCCAGCGTTCTACAGCGTCGTGCCCACGCATTCTAAGTCCAACAAATCGCTACGCGCACAGCCTTTTAGTTTAGGTGTACTATGTTTAATGCACTCTTTTGTCCTGCAGCACGTTGTGGTATTTCTGTTACAGCTTTTCCGTTGGTCACCTTATGGCTACCAGTTGAACTGAGCCAATACTTTCGATGGTAAGAGCAAGCTACTAAGAATAAATGCAGTAGCTATTGATCTTCTGATACTCATTGTTTTTAGTTATTTGTTTATTGGTAAATTTATATCTATCTTTGTTATATATGATGCAAAAGATACTAAAAAATATTCAGACAAAAGAAGTAAGACTTTTTCTTGTCCTGTTATGTGTGGATAGGATAGGCTTACGTATTCAATTTGTTACACTTGGTTGATATATACTTTGGGTAAAGCAATCTATAAAGAACAATGAGTCCCTCGTGGGTATGTTTTCGAAACCTATTGAAATCTTATAAAAATAAAAAGGAACTTCTACATAGAGTAAAAGTCCCTTATATAACTTATTGTTTCTTATTAACCTTCGCGTCTCATCTGTTCAATAAGTTCTTTTTGATGTTCAGTGAGATGTTCTGGAAGCTTCACATTGTAGGTGATAATGAGGTCGCCGAATGTACCATCACCACGATCGTAACCCTTACCACGCAAACGTACCTTTGTTCCACCTTGTGTCAGAGGTTTAACCTTCAACTTAATCTTTTTGCCTCCAGCGAGTTGAATGATAATCTCGCCACCTAACAGAGCTGTGTAAAGGTCAATGCCAACATTGGCTTCCATCTGTCCCAAAGGCTGTTGGTTGCGCGACCTGCCCGTGTAATCCTGACGCATGACTACCGCCGCCACCTCCGAAGAGGTCTTGAAGAAACTACTGAAGCCACCGCCTCCACCGCCAAAGCTGCTAAAGTCGAATCCACCAAATGGATTGTCGCCACCTGGGTTGCCTTGTGCTCTACCGAAGCCTCCAGCGTTCTCGTAAGCATCGGCATTACGCCACTGCTCACCATACTTATCATATTTCGCTCGCTTCTCAGGGTCACCAATTACCTCAAACGCCTCGCTCAACGCTTGGAATTTAGCCTTAGCCTTCGGATCGTTTGGGTGTAAGTCTGGGTGAAACTGTTTCGCGCGCTTTCTATAGGCTGCACGAACTTCATTCTGTGGAATATTGCGGTCAACGCCAAGTATCTTGTAATAGTCTATAAATGCCATATTATCTTCTCTTGTTTTATATGTTTATTTGCGTAATCCATTGCAAATACTATGCCATTAGTCCATTCTGTCACGATAATCTTCGTAAGTATATTCTCGTAACATTTCTAGTTCGTTATCAGTATGGAGTAGGGCGATGGCTGGATGACTAATACCATTGAACATGTTTGTCTTAACAGTTGTATAATGAAGCATGTCTTCGAAGATAATGTTTTCGCCAACCTGCAGTGCATGGTCAAAAGTCCATGATCCCATCCAGTCACCACTAAGGCAACTATTTGCTCCTAAGCGGTATGTATGTTCTCCCTTTGCTGTACCATCTTCATCTGCAAGGATTGCATTGCGAACGGCAGGATGGTATGGCATCTCTAGGCAGTCAGGCATGTGGCAAGTGAAACTAACATTGAGGATGGCTGTTTTAATACCATGATCTTCAACTACATCAACTACTTGTGCTACCAATGGTCCTGTTTGCCAGGCAAAAAGCACTACCAGGTTCGAGAATGACTTTTGATGCCACGGATAACGTTTACGGAACCTCTGAAGTACGCGAATCAGTCGTGGAACGTCATAGTCTTTACGTGTCATGAGATGTCCCCTCCGAAGTTAATCCACTTCAGCTGAGGAAACCATTTGGCAAACTTTTCTTCTATGTGTGTTAATGTACGTTCGAAAACATCGCTGCCACTTTCACAATGGCAATGAATACGAAAAACCCTCTACGTCGTTCGGCAGTGTCCTGGTAGTTTGTCAGCTGCGATTCCAAAGCGTGTCCCTGGTGCGCATGGGTTGTAAATCAATGTTTCTACTTCCGAGTATTCTGGATTCACACGCAGACCATAACTCAACTCTCGTTATCAATTTTGGCACTGAACGTGGAAAACGCTCGTATTGTGTCAAAGAATTAAAGACAAGATGAGACGAACAATGAGCTATTTCATCAATTTCATAATCGGTATAGCCTGGTGAGAAGGTGTGTGTAGGCGATCCAAATTCTTCAAAGCCCAAGCGAGCCCTCATAGAGTGACGATGCTGTTGTAGCCTTGATATACCTCGAAAAATAGGGAAGGTGCGCCACAAAGCGTATGCCTTAAAAGCAAGAATAATCTCAACATCAGCCTCTTTTTGCTACGTGAGCAATGAGGTTTAGATTTTCTCTGAGTCTTGCCTCTTCTAGCACATACATTGGGCGGAAAACTTCGGCGTATGTTAATGGATTTATTTTCATAGTGCAAATATAAGGAAAAATTTGCAGTTATGGGAAATAATCTCTACCTTTGCATTACAAATAAAGTAAAGAAATGAAACTGGTCATCATGACTAAGTCCACGTTTTTTTGTGGAAGAAGATAAAATTTTGAGTATGCTTTTCGAGGAAGGACTTGATAGTTTGCACATCTCGAAGGCAGATTCTTCCCCACTTTATTTTGAGCGTCTTCTTACGCTTCTACCTTCTGAGTATCATCGTAAAATCACATTACACCAGCATTTTAATATGAAGGATGAGTTTTATTTAGGTGGTATCCATCTGATAATTCAAGTGTTGCAGTGCCTCGTGGTTATCGTGGTTCTGCAGTCGGACATGTGATGATGTGATGCAATTGAAAGGTATGAAGAAGAAATCCGACTCATGTCTTTCTGAAAAATATTCATCAACCTCATGAACAATCATCGCAGGAGGAACGTGTCCTTTCTGACCTTTGAACTCGATGAAGCCTACAGACAAGGACTTTTGGTCGTCATGTTTATGCTATGGGTGGAGTGACGATGGATGACATTCCCATTTTTGCGTGAGCTTGACTTTGGCGGAGTAGTGATTAGAAACGACTTATGGGATAAGTTCTGCATCCATAGTGAACAGAATTTTTAGTTTAATTGTCAATTACCGTAAGTTACGTGCTCTCTGTTAGTCATGCAGAGACTTATAAAAGATTTATACGTTATCAATATAAACAACTAAAAGAAATGAGTGAAAATAACTCTTTTTGGTATTCTCTGTACAAAGACCAGATACCTTGCTGAAAAATCTGTGCCAGTCTTGGCTGTCCGCTTGGCAATTTGGTAATGACACGCTTCTCTGATGGGGAGTTTGTGGTTTCCTATGAACAGAGTATTCGTGGTAAGGATGTCTTCCTTGTACAGAGTACTTTTCCAACTTCTGACAACCTGATGGAACTTCTCCTGATGATTGATGCTGCTAAGCGTGCGTCTGCCCGTCACATTATTGCTGTCATGCCTTACTTCGGATGGGCACGTCAGGATCGTAAAGATAAACCACGCGTTAGCATTGGTGCAAAGTTAGTGGCAGACTTATTGAGTGTCGCAGGTATCGATCGTCTGATAACAATGGACTTACATGCTGACCAGATTCAAGGTTTCTTCAATGTGCCTGTTGATCATCTCTATGCTAGTGGTGTTTTGTTGCCTTACGTTCAGGGCCTTCACTTAAAGGATCTCGTTATTGCTAGTCCCTGATGTTGGTGGTTCTAAGCGTGCTAATACTTACGCAAAGCATCTGGGGTGTCCTCTGGTACTTGTAACAAAACACGTGCACGTGCTAATGTTGTTGACACAATTCAGATTATTGGTGATGTGAAAGACAAGAATGTTATCATCGTTGATGATATGGTTGATACAGCTGGAACAATCACTAAGGCTGCTGATGTTATGAAGGAAGCTGGTGCAAAAGAGCGTACAGTGCTATTGCTTCTCACACTGTAATGAGTGGTCCTGCAACAGAACGTGTTGAGGCTTCTGCTTTGGAAGAGTTGGTTTTCACAGATTCTATCCCATACACAGCTCTGTTGTTCAAAAGCAGCAGATTTCTGTAGCTGACATGTTTGCAGAGACAATCAATCGTGTATTAAACAATGAGAGTATCTCAAGTCAGTACCTCATATAATAAGTGTAACGCAAAGGACTACTTTCCTTTTGAGGATTATCAAAAAATGTTGAATGCATTGTTTATGTGTTCCAACATTTTTTTATTTTGCCTCAAATCTTAATATAATATAGCTTTTACTCCTCTTGTAGATAGGTTATAGTACAACTATCAATTCCGTTTCCTCTTTAATTACTCTAAGTATGATGCTTGATTTATATCAATAAACGTTATGTTCGTATAGAATTATCATGAAAAATTTGGTTGTGTTCGCAAACAGTAGTACCTTTGCATCGTCAAAAGACAAATATAGATTGTTTAGGTTAGTAGTAATAGATTTAGGTTTTTAGTTATATTTTTAAGGTAGAACAAAAGAGATTGTTCAGGTTAAAGCTAAATAGGTTTAGTTAAGGTAATAAGAAGATTGATTAAAGGATAACAATGATGCAAGATGATTGGGGAACGCCGTGAGGCGCGAACCAAAAATCAAGCTCAATTTTCACAGAAATGTGGATATTAAAGGGCACAGCAAATATCTGCTGTGCCCTTTAATTTTATTTTTTCAGTCTCTCTATTAATGATGTAGGTTAGTTTTGCATTTATAATCAGAGGCATGCATAATTTTGATGAGGCTAATGATGTTCCTTCATAAGTTTCCGTGCTGACTGTGGGTCGTTCTCAAAGGAAATCATCCAAACCGTAGAACAGCGCTGTAACACCTTCTATATACGTGCTGCCAACTGTGGCAGCCGACACGAGGAGTTCCGACAGTTGAAAGAATGGAAGAGCATTGAAGTTGGTTACGAGAAATGCGATGTTACCTCTATCATCATGGACAACCTTATCGATGGAAAGTCATACAGGCTTGTCGTACAGCGAAGTCCCTTGAAAGACAAGGAGGGCAAGCAACAGACGAAAATGTTCGGAGTGATATACACATACAGCTGTATCCTCACCAACAACTGGACATCTACAGAAAAAGACATCATTACATTCTACAATGAGCGTGGAGTAAGCGAAAAGAACTTCGACATACAGAACAATGACTTTGGATGGTCGCATCTGCCCTTTTTCCTTTATGGCTGAGAACATGGTTTTCATGATGGTTACCGCCATGCTGAAGAACTTCTATCTCTATCTCGTCTCGTCGTATCAGCGAAAAAGGTCAAGCCGTTGAAAAAAGACAAGTAGGCTGAAAAGCCTTTATCCTACATTTTGTCAGCGTACCAGCAAAATGGGTGCGCACTGGAAGGAAGAACGTTCTGAACCTTTATACCAATAAAGCATACTACTCTGAAGTTTTCCTTGAATAAACAGCATTTCTTTATGATTCTCACATTCCCATTGGCTTGTGGGGATTGTATGCGCCTGCAAGGACAAATTCCAGCCTAAGCTCGCTTTCTATCACAAGTAGAGGCAAAAAGACATCTCAATACACAAAATCATTTCACAAGAAAAAGTGCTGCGGAATTAAGG